>JADMIO010703088.1_pt1 | contig 118285 bp, 110 predicted proteins | sample 8958161 | NCBI WGS metagenome assembly JADMIO01 (sample SAMN16585339, study PRJNA669376) | soil metagenome | isolation source: Crop rotation soil | place: USA: Cullars Rotation, Alabama | collected 2011
GCCGCGACTTCAAGTCACGTGAATTCCAAGCTTCGGATCCCACTGTGCTGGAAAGTGCCCGCAAATACGCTCAAGGAGTTCATAGCCCTGGCCAAGGCGCGGCCGGGTCAAATCAACTACGCTTCGTCGGCCAATGGGAGCGGCAATCATCTGTCCGCGGAAATGCTTGCGCAGCAGACCGGTATCAAGATCCGGCACATCCCGTACAAAGGCGGCGGTCCTGCGGTCATAGATCTCATGGCCGGACAAGTACAGATGTTCTTCAACAGCCCGAGCAGCACACTTCCTTACGTGAAGAGCGGCAAGCTCAAAGCTATTGCGATGACCGGCGATGTGCGCTTTCCGGCGCTGCCCAACGTGCCGACGTTTGCCGAATCCGGTCTGCCGAACTTCGACGTCAAATCATGGCATGCGATTCTCGCGCCGCCGGCGACTCCGAGAGCCATCATCGACATGCTGGCAGCGGAGGTGGCCAAGATTCTGGCGATGCCCGACACCGTCGATCGGCTGGAGACCCTGGGCCTGCGTCCCTTCGTGTCGACCCCCGAGCAACTCGCCGCGCTGATGAAATCGGAAACGGTGAGGTATGGCGCCGTCATCAAGGCAGCGAACATAAAGGCCGACTGAGAACGAACAGGGAGAACCCAAGCCTATCCCCGTTACCCCACTCCTACGGTTTAAGGCGCCGGAGCGATGGGTAGATCGCCGAAGGAAGGGGCAGTTACGGAAGGAAGTCTGGGTTCCCTCTGATCATTCACTCCACCTTTATATTCCCCACCTTGATGATCTCGCCGATTCTGTTGATGTGCGCGTTGATGACCTCGGCCGTCTGTTCGGGATTTCTGTAGTAGGGTACGAAGCCCTCCGCCTCGAGCTTGTCCTTGGTGTCCGGCAACGCCACGAGCTTTTCGATTTCGGCCGATATCCTGTCGATGATTACCTTGGGCGTGCCAACGGGCGCTCCGACGCCTTGCCACGTCGGTAGCGTCACGCTCGGCATACCTGCCTCAGCGAAGCTGGGGACAGTGGGAAGCGCACTCAAGCGCTTGTCTCCAGCAATGGCAATTGCGCGCAATCTGCCGCCCTTGATATGCGTAACGACGTTGACGGGAACGGCCATGATGAAATGGACGTGTCCACCGATCACATCCACTACCGCGGGACCGCCCCCTTTGTAGTTGATCGCGTTCGTCTTTATGCCCGCGACGGAGTTGAACAGCACGACCACGAGGTGCGTGGGTCCCGCGTAGCCCGACGTGGCGTAGTTGAGCTGCCCCGGGCGCGCTTTCGCCAGCGCGATGAACTCTTTTATTGTCGTGACCGGAAGTGACGGATGCACCGCCAGCAAGTTCTGAAAGCTGGAGACGCTCGCAATCGGCGCGATGTCCTTGCGCGCGTCATACGGCGTCTTGACCAGCACGTGGTTCGCGGCGAGCGCGCTGCCGATATAGATGAGCGTATAGCCATCCGGTTTTGATCTCACCCCGGCCTCCGTGCCGATGACCGTATTGGCACCGGGGCGGTTATCAATGATCACCTGCTGTCCCCACACCTCCGTCAATCGCTGCCCGACCAACCGCGATGTCCACGATGTACTCCCGCCCGGCGCATAGGGAACGATGTAGCGGATCGGTCTATTCGGATAATCCTGCTGCGCAAAGACGCCACCGGCCAGACCGATTAATACAATGGAACCAAGTACTCGCGCTAGAACGTTCATCTGACTAACTCCCACAGCTTCGTTGATATCGTCATGCCGGACTTGATCCGGCATCCAGTGTCTCTAAACACCGCTGGATTCCCGGTTAGCGAAGCGCCTCCGCCGTGATCCCCGCCCCCTTGATGACTTTTCGCCAGCGCTCCGTCTCCGCGCGGATCATCTCGCCGAGCGCTTCCGGCGTGCTGCTGGCAGCCTCGATGCCCTGCGACAGCATGCGTTGTGCGAGCTCAGGTTGCGCCAGCACCCTGGTGAGATCCGAGTTCACTCGCGCAATGATTGCGCGCGGCGTCCGTGCCGGTGCAAGCAGGCCGTACCATGTCGTGTTGTTGAAGCCCGGCAGTGTTTCGGCGATCGGCGGCAGGTCGGGGGCTACGCGTGTACGTGTGGGATGCCCCGTCGCGAGCGCCCGCAGCCGTCCGCTCTTTACGTGCGGCAAAGCCTGCGGGATGGCAGTGAGCATGTACTGCAGTTGCCCGCTGATGAGATCGGTCATCGCGGGACCGCCGCCTTTGTACGGGATGTGCACAGTGCGTATTCCGGCGAGAAGGTCCATCAGCTCTCCGCCCAGGTGGTTCGGTGTGCCCGTGCCTGACGAAGCATAGTTGAGCTTGCCCCGCTGCTTCTTTGCGTAGTCGATAAATTCTTTGACGCTGCTCGCCGGAATCGACGCATGCACGACCAGGAGATACGGTGCGTAGACAGCCAACCCGATCGGCGCCAGGTCTTTCTGCGGGTCATAAGACAGCTTCGTTCCAAGCGCCGGCGCGATCGACAAGCCCGTAGAAGTCCCGAGCAGAAGCGTGTAGCCGTCAGGGGCGGCCGTCGCGGCGAGACCGTGTCCGATGAGACTCCCCGCGCCGCCGCGATTGTCGATCACGAGCTGCTGTCCCCACAGCTCGGAGAGCCGCTGCCCGATCTCGCGCGCCGTGTAATCGGTGGAACCGCCCGGCGGATACGGCACGATGAAGCGAACCGGCCGGGTGGGATAGGTCTGCGCTTGGACGCTGGCAACCACCGCACTCGCGAATATGGCGACGCTTAGCGCGGCGGCGCAGAAATAGCCGGAAGTGCGCATGAGAATCCTCCTCGTGTCTTATAGTACCCGCAAGCGCAATGACGGGGTCCGATGAGCCGGCATGCCTGTGTGCCCGCTATCAGCTCGCTTGCGCTTCGTCAGCAATGACTTCTTTGCGCTTCTTTCGGAAAGCCGGCACGATGAACAGCAGCAACAGCACGACCGTCGCGGCCATGAAGCCGCCGCTGATCGGTCGCGTAATGAAGACGCTCGGGTCGCCGTCCGATAACAGCAGCGAGCGCCGCAGGTTCTCCTCCATCAAGGGCCCTAGCACCATCGCAAGAATCAGCGGCGGGAACGAGCACCCCAACTTTACCAGGATGTAACCGACGAAACCGAATAGCGCCATCAGCAACACATCGGTTCCCGAGTTGCTCAGGCTGTAGATGCCGATTCCCATCATCGTCATGATGATGGGAAAGAGGAGGCGGTAAGGCACCTGCAGCAGCTTCACCCAGATACTGATCAGGGGCAGGTTGAGAAGAAGCAGCATGAAGTTGCCGATCCACATGCTCGCGATCAGCCCCCAGAACAAGTCCGGGCGTGCTGTCATGACCTGCGGTCCGGGCGTGATGCCATGGATGATCATGGCACCCAGCATCAACGCCATGGATGCGCTGCCCGGTATGCCGAGCGTGAGCATCGGAACGAACGTGGTCTGCGCGCAGGCATTGTTGGCGCTTTCCGGCCCGGCCACGCCCTCGATCGCGCCCTTGCCGAAGCGCGACGGATCTTTGGCCAGTTTCTTCTCCACCATGTAGGACGTGAACGAGCTCATCGTGCCGCCCAGTCCCGGCAGCGGCCCGTAGACGGCGCCGATGGAAGTCCCGCGCAGAATGGGACCGAAGCTCACCTTCAGGTCGGCCCACCGCGGCATGAGGCCTTTGATCTTTCCTCTCAGGATCGTTTGGGTCATGTGCGCGCCGGCGAGATTGTTGACGATCTCGGTCAAACCGAACACACCCATGGCCACGACCGCGATTCCGACGCCGTCGGTCAACTCGACAATGCCGAAGGTAAAGCGCGACATGCCGGAATTGACGTCGGTCCCTACGATGCCGATCAGCAGTCCGGCCGTCACCATCGCCAGCGACTTGAGGAGCGAGCCCGATCCGACGACCGAGGCGCAGACCAGCGCCATCACCATCAGCGAAAAATATTCGGGCGAGCCGAAACTGAGCGCCACCGCTGCGAGCGGCGGGCCGATGATTGCGATGAGCAGCGTGCATACGCAACCGGCAAAAAAAGACCCGATCGCTGCAATCGCCAGTGCGGGCCCTGCCCGGCCTTGCTGCGCCATCGGATGCCCATCGAGCAGCGTCACCACCGAAGAACCCTCACCCGGCAGATTGACCAATATCGCCGTCGTCGAGCCTCCATAATCGGAACCGTAATAGATTCCGGCCAACATGATGAGCGCCGAAACGGGCGGAAGCAGGAGTGTCAGCGGCAGCAGCATGGCCATGGTTGCCAACGGACCGATGCCCGGCAGCACGCCGATCAGAGTGCCGAGGAAGACGCCCGCAAAACAGTACATCAGGTTCTGCAGCGTCAGTGCGACGCTGAACCCGAGTATGAGATTTTGCAGAAGGTCCTGCATCAATTGCTCCACCAGAACAGCGGATACGGCATGCCAAGACCGAAAGAGAAAATTGCAACGGCGGCTGCGGTGACGAACACGCTGAGCAGCGCGGTCTCGAGCCAGCGCACGTCTTTATGCGCCAGCGCGCATCCGATGACGAGCACCATGAGGGACGGCACGAACCCAAGTCCTGCATCCATCAGTATTGCGTAGACCGCAATCGTCGTCGTCAGGACCAGCCAGGGCCGGAATGCCCAATCGCGAAACCCCAGCCCTTGATTACTCTCGCCGCTGAGTCTCAAAGACAAGCCGCCGATGATCACTCCGAAACCAATCATGATTCCGCCGAGCCAGGTGGGAAAATAGCCCGGCCCCATCGCCAACGCGCTCCCCATCGGGTAACCGCGCGACGAATAGATTGCCAGCGTCCCGAAAGCAATGAAGAATATCCCGCACCAAAAGTCCTGAGGATTCCGGATTCTCAGCTGCATGGTGGTACCCCTGATGAGTCAAAACGGATCAACCGCAGTCGTGCCTTCTACAGTCATCCGCAAACTGGGCCGCTTGGGCCGCTTCATTCTTTTCCTTTGCACGGCGGGCTGGGCCTACCCCCACGTCTGTACGGAAGACATGGATCTCACCGCCATGCAGGACGAGCATACGGCCAGCAAGACCTGAAGCCTTCGTTTAATTGAACTTCAGGTTGAGCTGCTTCACCGAGCGTTCGATCTCGGCATACTCGCGAGCGTTCTCGACCTTGAGTTGTTCAGGAGTCATGCGCTCGGCGGGTTCACTGCCATCGGCCGCAAGCCGCTGCGCCATCTGCGGAGAGTGCATGCCGTCGCTGATGACGCGGTTGAGCGCTGCGATGATGGGCCGGGGTGTTCCCGCCGGCACGTAAAGATTGTAGCGATTGGTGATCGAGAAGCCCGGAAAGCCCTGCTCCGCGACAGTGGGCAGATCGGGAAGCACCGCGACACGCTTTAAGCCCAATGTAGCCAGACCACGCACTTTGCCGGTCTTGATCGCCCCGGTCGCCGACATCGAGCTCGTCGCGGCCATATTGATCTCGCCCCCCATGAGCGCGAGGAGCGCGGGCGAGCTTCCCTTGTATGCAACATGCTTCACTTTCAAGCCCGATAGCGTCGCCAGCCGCTCCATGCCCATGTGTACCGTGCTTCCTATCCCGGAGCTCCCGGCGTACGTCAACGGTTTGGTTGCCGAAAATGCGACGAGCTCCTTGAACGATTTCGCGGGCAAATTCGGATTGACCAGAAGAATGTAGGGTTGTGTGGTCGTGCGCACGACGGGTTCGAACGTTTTCAACACGTCGAAGGGCACACGCTTCGTCGCGCCCTGAAACAGGATGCCGAACCCATTCTGGTACAAGGTGTATCCGTCGGGCGGCGCTCTCGATGCGAGCTCGCTGGCGATGACACCGCCCCCGCCGGGCCGCGGATCGACAACTGCATTCTGGCCCCAGCGCTCAGTCAGGATCTGGGCGCTCGCGCGCGCGACCATATCGGCGCCTGCGCCGGGCGCGACGCCAATGATGATGCGGATGGGACGAGCCGGATAGCCGGCGGGTTTGTCCTGTGCAATCGACGCAGTGCTGTACGCGAGCACAGCCGGCGCTAACCACCAGCCCAGTTTCCTGATCGTGGTATTCATGGATACGCCTCCTCAAACGACTCTGTTATACCGCGTCCCTTGTTCCGGAGTGCCGCGACTGAACCGCGGGTACGTGTCGAGACGCTGATGGCGCATTGTGACATCGAACTGCGCCTCGAGGATTGCGCCAGGCAATCACGTCGGACAGGAGAATGCGCTCTGCGCGAAAATGACCTAATCTACTGCTTTCTTGCGGCGGCCCGCGGCCCTTACGGGTATGCGCTGGGAAAAGACGGCAGCGACAAGATCGGCAAATCCCGGAACCAACGCTGGTTCCGTGCGCGCCGGCATCAATCACCGGAACTGCCTGAGGAGGCCATCACGAACACCAAAGATAAAGTAAGACTGCTCGCGACCGCCTACGCCGCTTGCGCTGCCGCAATGCTCGGCTGGGGCGTCGCTGTACAGGCGCAATCGGACTTTCCGAATCGTCCCGTGCGCATGGTCAATCCTTACACGCCGGGCGGGTCAGTCGATCTCGTGGGTCGAGCCCTCGCCGCCGGTCTTTCCGAAATCTGGCGCCAGCAGGTCATCATGGACAATCGTCCCGGAGCCGGTACGATGATCGGCACCGAGATCGTCGTTCGGGCAGAGCCTGACGGCTATACGATGCTCTGCACCAGTTCGACCGTAGCGATACTGTCGAGCATGTACAAGAATATGCGTTTCGATCCGGCGCGCGATCTGAGCGCGGTTGCGCTCGTCGCCGTCAGCCCGTTCGTGCTGGTGGTCAATGCAAGCGTGCCTGCGAAGTCGGTGCAGGAGCTGATCGTGCTCGCCAAGGCGCAGCCGGGACAGATCACAGGTGCGTCCTCCGGAGTCGGGACCACCAACCACCTGACCCTCGAAATGTTCAAATCGGCGGCGCGCATCGACGTGCTGCACGTGCCGTACAAAGGCGGAGGACCGGCGATCTCGGACCTCATCGGCGGGCAGGTGAAGATGCACTTCAATACGCCGGGCACGTTGCTGCCGCACGTGAAGGCAGGAAAGCTGCGGGCACTCGCAATCACGAGCCCACAGCGTGCCGACTTTGCACCCGATCTGCCTACGATCAACGAATCGGGCATACCCGGGTTCGAGGCGACTGTCTGGTACGGCGTCTACGGCCCCAAGGCGCTGCCTCCCCGGATCCTGCAGCGCTGGAACGACGCCATCAACCAATACATGAAGACGCCCCAGGCTCAAGCGCACTGGCGTCGCATCGACATGATAGGCGGAGGCGGCACCTCGGCGTCCTTCACCGATTTCCACAAGCGTGAATCCGAGCGCTGGGGTGCAGTGATCAAGGCCGCGCGGATCGAGCCTCAATAGCATTGCGCGCGAACGGCACGGATTTACACAGATGACCCACCAGGCATTGCGAGCTCTGCTCGGATATTTGCTGCTCGCTAGTTTCGGATGGGCCACTCCGATTCGGGCGCAGGACGCGCCGCCCGGCTACCCTGCCCGCCCGATTCGGATCATCGTTCCGGTGGTGCCCGGCGGCGCTCTCGACATCATCTGCCGTTCTATCGGGCAAATGCTCACCGAGCGCTGGGGGCAATCTGTGATCGTGGATAACAGGGCCGGCGGCGGGACCGTCCTCGCCACCGAGATCGCGGCCCAGGCGCCGCACGATGGTTATACCTTTCTCGCCGGGACCGATACGCTCCGCATCCTCGGCGTCACGAAACGCGTGTCGTTCGATGTCCGCAAGGCGTTCGATCCGGTGGTGCCGCTGGCCGGGCAGCCCTACATCCTGATCGTGAATCCGACTCTGCCCGTTAAGGACATGAAGGACCTTATCGCCTACTCGAAGAAGCAACCCGTGAGCTATGGCAGCTCGGGCGTCGGCACGGCTGCGCACATCGGACTGGAGGTCCTGACTGCACAGTCGGGCGCGCACTTCGTTCACGTGCCCTACAAAGGCGGCGGACAGGCGCTGCTCGCACTCCTGGGCGGTGAGATTCAGATGTATCCGGGGCTGTTGATCTCGGCCAACGCAGCGATCAAGAGCGGCAAGGCGCGCCCGCTCGCCGCGCTCAGTTTGAAACGCATTCCGGCGCTGCCCGACTTGCCGACTGTCGCGGAGCAGGGATTTCCCGGCTTCAAGATCACGAACAGTTATAGCCTCTTTGCGCCGGCGGGCACGCCCCGGCCGATACTCTACGCGATCAATCGCTACGTCGGCGAATTCATGAGCTCGCCGCAAATGGCGCAAAAGCTCGCGGCGGAAGGCAGCCAGGCTGCGGAGCGAATGACGCCGGACGAATTCAGGACGGTTTTCGCGCGCGAGTACGAAGAGGTCGAGCGTCAAATCAAGCAGATCAAGGTAAAGCTCTATTAGGCTGGTGCCCTAAGGACCTCTGAATAGTCGTCATCGCGAGGCACACTGCGCCGTGGCGATCCCGGGGAATTCCCGGGATTGCTTAGTCGCCGCGCTCCTCGCAATGACCATCAACACGTTAATCACGAGGTCCCCAACATGCGGAGGTCTTGCCCAGTGTTAACACGCGTAACCGTCATCGCCTTATTCGCCGCTTCCATTTCCGGAGCGTTCGCTGCCCAGCCGGGTTATCCCACCAAGCCCATTCGCTGGGTGACACCCTATGCACCCGGGGGAAGCACTTCTGCATTGTCGCGCCTGGTCGGCGAAAAGCTCAGTGAATCCTTTGGCCGGCCGGTGATCATCGACAATCGGCCCGGCGGCAACACCATGATCGGCGCGGACGCTGTGGCCAAAGCCGCGCCCGATGGCTACACGATACTGCTGGGGGGCAACAGCCAGATCGTGCTCGCTTTGCTCATGAAGCCCCCCTACGATGTCTTCAAGGACTTCGCTCCGGTCACGATCCTGGCGAAGACCCACTACATACTCGTCGTGAATCCCGCTTTGCCGGCGAACAATCTGCAGGAATTCATCGCCTACGCGAAGGCGAGGCCCGGTCAACTCAACGTCGCATCGGTGTCGAGCGGCAGCTCGCAACACCTGATGGGCGAGCTCTTCGGCATGCTGACAGGCGTAAAGATGAAGCACATCCCCTACAAGGGCGGCGCGCAAGGCATCACCGACCTCATGGGAGGACACGTGCAGGCATCCTTCTCGAACGCCCTGAATGTCATCCCGCACATAAAGAACGGCAGGCTGAAGGGTTTAGCCATCACCGGTGAAAAGCGCGCTGCGTCCGCGCCGCAGGTGCCGACGTATGCCGAAGCCGGCCTGCCCAGCTACGATCCGAAAAACTGGCAGGGCGTTCTCGCGCCCGCCGGCACGCCGAAAGCGATCGTCGCGAAACTGTCGGGCGAGATGCAGAAGATCCTCGCCATGCCCGACATCAGCGAGAAGCTCATCAACTCCGGCATGGAGCCTTATTACACCGGTCCCGAGAAAATGGCCGAGCTGATGAAGGCTGACTACGCCGAGACCGCCAGGGTCATCAAGACAGCCAACATCAAGATTGAGGAATAACCCAGGGATCTTTTGATCAAGCGATGAGGGTCATTGCGACACCTGTTTCGAGTCCGAGACTGCACACGAGCCCTGAAGCTGTGACTGGCTCGATATGAGTGCTTCATGGAAAGGAGTACAGCGACGAAGCAATCTCAGGGATCCCCGGGATCGCCACGGCACAGCGTGCCTCGCCATGACACTTGAGCAGAGCTCCCTCGGGGGTATACAAGGGGGCTCGCCCCCTCGTTCAGGACGTCAGCCTTTCCCCACCAGCGTGGCAATGCGCGCCATGTCGCTTTGGTTCTCGAGATCGCCCACCGCGTCGATGATCGACTTCGCCTGTGTCTCGCGGATGAGGGTGCGCGTGTAGCGGGTGAATTTCTCGCAGGCATCCGCCCAGGTGAGCGGATTGTGCGGCGATCCTTTGTGGGCGGAGGTGGTTTTCTTGTAGGTCCTGCTGCCGCAGACGATCGTCACTTCCGCGGGAAACATCTCGTGCACGCTCTTGTCCACGATCAATTCCATGTTCTTCGCCAGGTTTCGCACAAGCGGGTCCTTCACGGCTTCGTCGTTGTAGACGAGCGGGTTCGACATGTCGCGCGTGAGCGCCACCGCGGCCGTGAACGGGAGGCTGTACTGGCCGCCCATCACCGTCATGGGGTCGCGCACGGTGTGGCGGTCTTCAAGAATGCGGTGCGCGCCGCGGATGGTAACGTGGGTGATGGCTTTCGCGTCGAATCCATGCTCGCGCTTCAGATCCTGGATGGCCTGCACCACGGCCTGGTGAGTCACGTGAGTTGCGAAAGCCTTGTGCGAGGCAGGCTGGATCAACCACTTCTTGCCCAGCCCTTCGGTGAGCTTCGCGATGTCGGTCGGCTCGGAGAAAGCGTTGAAGTAACCGTAAGGTCCCTCGATCACGGTGACCGGACCGTGAAGACCCTTCTTTGCGAGCAGCGCGCTTTCGAGTCCCATCGAGCTCGCGCGGCCGAGGTGGATGCGCTTGGTGTCGTCGCCGGCCCACGCGAACTCGAGCAGGCCCGCGGCGCAGGAGCCCGCAAGGCCGAGTGCGCTGGCAAGCGTGGCGGCATCGAAGCCATAGAGCTTACCGACGGCCGCCGCGGCGCCGAAAGGTCCCTGAACGCCCGGGTTGTGAAAACCGCGCGTGGTCTCCAATCCCACGGACGTCTTCTGCAGGCGCCCGGAGAGCTCGAAGCCCACCGAAAGGGAGAGCAGAAAGGCTTTGCCGTCGCGATGCTCGCGCTGACAGATTGCAAGCGCGGCAGGAAGCACCGTGCCGGAGGCATGTGCCCCCGTAAGAGGCTCGCACTCGAATGCACCGATCATCGCACCGTTGGCGAGCGCGGCGCGGGAGACATCGGTCTTCCACGATTGGTTGACCACGGATACTTCCGCCGTCCCGCCGAGCTCGTGAACCATTTCCACTACGCGTTGTGCCCACGGCAGCGAAGAGCCGACGAAGGCCGCAGCGAGAACATCGAGCGTCGCGTTCTTGCACTCGGCGATCAGGCTGGGCGGCAGATCGGCATAGGTGGTGTTGGCAACGAACGTCGCGAATGCCTGGGTTGCTTGCATAAGAACCTCCGTGGGAATGATACGAACAGGAAGGCGCGCTACTCGCCCACCAGCGCCTTCGTCAGCACACGCGCGTCCTTGAGATCCTCCAGCCCTTCGACCAGGCCTATCAATCGCTCCATCGCAGGCTCAGGCAGTGCCCGGCGCATGCAGTCCCTCACCTTCACCAGATGCGCGTCCCGCTGGATGGGATTGCGCGCGGCGCCGCGATAGGCGTCGCACCGCTCCACCAGGACGCGGCCGTCCTTCAAGCCCGCGCGGGCCTGCACCCACGTGTCCGTAGTCGCAGTCGAAATGTCGGGATTCGGTTTGAGGCGAACTTTCTTCAGCGCCGCTTCCACGGGTGCGGAGAACCTGACCGCGTCGGAGAACGAGTCGATGCCGACCTGGTCCTGGGTCAGGGCCACCGCAGCGCAGTACTCGTAGCTGAACTTGCCGTCGAGCCCCGTCGCGGGCGCAGGGCGGGTCAGTCCAGGCCGCCGGGACGAAACCTCGAGCTCGATCCACTCCACGTCCTCCGCGCGAATGCGATTCTTCTCGCGCAACAGCACGACGGATTCCGTTGCCCACTGCATGCCGATCTGCGCGGGGTAACGCTTGATATTGAATCCGTGCTCCTGGACATTCCATCGCTCGCCCAGTCCGCCCAAAAGCGCATCCCACTCGAAGTCATCGCCGAAGATCGTCTCCACATAACCGCGCAGCGTTTCGAAGATCGAATCGTTGGCGGTGAATCCATCAGCCGCCAGCAACACAGCCTCGACGCCCATCCGTCCGGCATTGCCTGGATGCGTGCATTTGGTCATGGTGCCGTTGTTGGCGAAGAGGCCTCCGGTTCTCGACGTTGCAATTCCTAAAGCCATCCGCACCTTGTGCTCATCAAGGCCGAGCAGCTTTGCGCATCCCGATGCGCATGCCGGAGGACCGTAGATCCCCGGAGGATGGAAAGGACGCGAGTGTGCATTACGCGCAGCCATCGCAATGCGCTGCTGCACTTCCCAACCCACGGAAAATGCGGTCACGATGTCTCGTCCCGAAGCGCCGTTCACTTCCGCGAGCGCAAGGATGCCAGGCAGGAGCGTGGACGTTCCATGCGTGGACGGTATGCCCTGAGGCTCGTAATCGAGGACATGCATTGCCGCGCCGTTGGCGAAAGCGGCGAGCGGTGGATTCGTGCGCGAGGTCGAGCCGACCACGGTACATTCGGCCCGGCCGCCCAGGCGATCCACGTAGCGCCGGATGTGCTCGAGCAGCGGCTGCGTGGAACCCGCGAGGACGTTGGCGACGCCGTCGAGGATGATGGTCCGGGTCGCATCGAGCACGGGCCGCGGAATGTCTTCGTAACGCGTCTGCGCGATGAACCGCGCGATCTTCTCAGTGGCGTTCACCTTAGTGGCGTTCACTTGTCACCTCTTTCTATAGGAGCTCGAGCACGAACAGGAAGTCTGTGGAAACGAAACTGAATCATCACCTCAACGGTGATGAACAACGCGCTCGGACGAACAGGCTTGACTTACTCCTCAGTCGTCAACACCACTTTGCCGGCCACTTTGCGCGTAGCCAGTGCGTTGAGCGCATCCGCCACCTTCTCGAGCGGATACGTTCCCCAGATATGTGGCCTTATCTTTCCCTCCGTGAATAATTTCCAGATTGCGAGGGCATTGGCACGATGTCGTGCGGGATCCTGTTTGGCGAAGGAGCCCGCCCACACCCCGACGATGCTGCAGACCTTGATGAGCGGCAAGTTGAGCGAAATCTTGGGTATGTCGCCGGCCGCGAATCCGATCACCAGGAAACGCCCGCCCCACGCCATGTCCCGAAGCGCAGGCTCGGAGTACTTGCCGCCGACCGGATCGTAGACGACGTCGACCCCTTTGCCTTTGGTGATCGCCTTCACCCGCGCACGCATGTCTTCAGTTTCGTAGTTGATCGTTTCGTCGGCACCGTGCTCGCGGCATACCGCGAGCTTCTCCTCGCTCGAAGCGCAGGCGATCACGCGGGCGCCGAGCGCTTTCCCAATCTCGACCGCAGTAAGACCGACGCCGCCGGAGGCGCCCAGCACCAACAGCGTCTCACCGGAGCGAAGCTGACCGCGGTCGATGAGCGCGTGATAGGAAGTCCCGTAGGTGGACGCAAGGCCCGCAGCGCCCACAAAATCGATCGAGTCGGGAATGGCCAGCAAGCGCCCGGGCTCCGCGATCACTTCTTCGGCAAAGCCGCCGCCTTGAAGGGCGACGCGATCGCCGACCTTCCAGCCTTCGACACCGGCACCGACCGCCTTCACGACGCCTGCGACTTCGGAGCCCGGGATGAAAGGCAGCTCCCGCTTGGTCTGATATTTGTTCTGGATGATGAGCGTGTCCGAGAACTTGACGTTGGCAGCCTTCACGCTCACTACGACTTTGCCAGGCGCCGCTTCGAGCGGAGGACGATCCTCTATGACTAAAGACTCGGGGGGGCCCCATGCCTTGCACACAACTGCTCTCATATTGCGCTCCCTCTTTTACGGTCGAGTGTCTCTCACCCTTGCAGCCGCAGTCAATCGCTCTAAACTGTCCTTCGTTCCGCGGCACGCTCAACGATTCAGCGTCAGAAAATTGCCCGGCCAATCGATCAAACCACATAACTGACCCCGTCTCATGGATGCAGGACAAGCCCGTCAATACATAACGCGTCTCGATGCCGCTGCCATGCATCGGTCTGTGCCCATCGCAGACGGGCGCTCGATGCGCTGGCGTATCTTCGGCCACGGCGATCCCCTCGTACTGATCCATGGCGGGCATGGCAGCTGGCTGCACTGGATCCGCAACATCGAGGCGCTCGCGAATCACCATTCGGTGCTCGTTCCGGATCTTCCGGGTTACGGCGAGTCGGATGATTTGCCGCACGGTTCGGGCCTTCAGGAGATCGTAGCCGCAGTCATCACCTGCCTCGACTCGTTGCTTCCCGGGCGGCCGGCTATCGACATTGCCGGCTTCTCATTCGGTGGCGGTGTGTCCGCGCATCTTGCCGTGCAGCGGGGAGCAGTGCGCCGGCTTGCGCTTGTGGGAAGCGTCGGCCACGGCACACCGCAGCGGCCGCGGGCACGGCTCCAGCGATGGCGCAACGCCGAGGGCGTGACGCAGGAAGCCGCGCTCCATCACAACCTCGTCGCCCACATGTTGCATGATGAGAAAAGCGCTGACGCCCTCGCCTTCCAGGCCTATTCCGACGCTATTAGAGCGACGCGCTTTCACAGCCGCGGTACGGTGCGCAGTATGAAGCTCGCCGAGTTGCTGGCGCCGTTTGCCAGGCCGGTGCTGCTAGTGTGGGGCGAGCACGATGTGACGGCCACGCCAGGGCAGGCCATCCGTACCTTAACCAGCGGAAAGCCGCACTGGCAGTATTCCCTGATTCCCGACGGCGGCCACTGGATTCAATATGAACAGGCCGATGCGGTGAACGCGAAGCTCATGCAATGGTTTGGCGGGAACGCCGGTAGCGCCGATACGCCGTCAAGATCCTAGAGTGCGCACTTCAGACGCTCATGCCGGCGCTTTGGCAAGATATTGGCGAATGTCGCTGAAGACGTCTGCAAACATGTCCCGGGTGAGCCGTTTCGTCTGCGTGTTGTAGCGGCTGCAATGGTAGCTATCGAAAAGCGCAGGAGCTCCGGGCGGCGTGTGATGCGCGCGATGCGCGAACGGGTAGTCGCCACGGCGCAAATCGAGGGCCATCAACACCGCCTGATGCGCGATCGTGCCGAGCGCAAGAATGACCGAGGTTCGCGGCAGCGCGTCGAGCTCGGCTTTGAGATGCCTGTTGCAGCGGCGAACTTCAGCCGGCAGCGGTTTGTTGGCGGGCGGCAGGCATTTCACCGCATTCGTGATGCGGCAGCCGGATAGCTCGAGCCCATCGTCGAGCGCAAGCGATACCGCGCGATTGGCGTAGCCGTAGCGCTCGAGTGTTTCGTAGAGCAACATTCCCGCGTAATCCCCGGTGAACGGCCGGCCTGTTCGGTTGGCCCCGTGCAAGCCGGGCGCAAGGCCGACGATCAGAAGGCGCGGCGCCTCGTCGCCGAAGGGCGGCACCGGCTTCGCGTGATAAGACGGATGGGCGGCACGGATCTGGGTCAGATGCTTTGCGAGCCGGGGGCAGGCGCGGCAGTCGGTGCTGAATGAAACCGCAGGGCGCGTCGTGGTGACCGTCTTCACGAAGGTCTTTCTCCGCGCGGCCAAATGACGACAGGCGCCTGCCGCGGCACCCGGCCCCGCGGGATGGCTTCGGGCTGCAGCGTCACGTGATCGACTCCGAAGCGCTCGAGCAGCAGGGCCTGGGCCGCACTCAGGATCGCCGGCCAGTCTTCCAGGCGCTCGATCTCGACGTGCGCCGAGAGCGCCGCGCGCTCGCTCCCGATACTCCACACGTGCAGATCGTGGACCGCCGCGACACCGCTGATGCCCGCCAGCGTCTTGCCGATCACAGCCAGATCCACCGCGGCGGGTACGCCTTCCATGAGCACGTGCAGCGTATCGCGCAACAGACGCAGCGTCGTCACCAGGATGAGCGCAGCGATGACGATCGACAGTATGGGATCGATCAGAAGCCAGCCGGTCGCGTAAATGACGGCGCCTGCGATGAGAGCCGCGATCGAGCTCACCAGGTCGCCCATGACGTGTATCAGTGCACCACGCACGTTCAGATCGTGGTGTCCGCGGCTCAGCACGAAGGCGACGCCGGCATTCACGACGAGACCGATCGCGGCGATCGCCATCACGGGGCCCGCGTGCACAGCGTGCGGCGCAAGCAGGCGCTGCACGGCTTCGACGACCAGCACGACGATGATGCCCAGCATGATGAGACCGTTCAGCGTCGCGCCTAACACTTCGGCGCGCGCAAGCCCGTAGGAGTGCTTCAGCCCGGGAGGGCGGCGCGCGACCCACGCAGCGCCGGCTGCGAGCCCCAGCGACAGCGCATCTGAAAACATGTGTCCGGCGTCACTCGAGAGCGCGAGCGAACCCGACCAAAGTCCTCCGGCAAGCTCAACCAACGCATAGGCGAGCGTAATGAACATCGCAGCGATGAACGCCGGCCGACCCGCCTTGTGCGCATGAGCGTGCGCATGCGGGTGAGCATGAGTATGCGAGTGGCCGTGCTCGCTCATGCGAGTGGCAGATCTGCGCTGGCCTGACCCAATCCCGCGATTGCGCGCAGTGCGTCCACGTAACGCAAATCCTCCCGCAGCTTCACCATGGTTTCCGCCGCCGCGCGCCCATGCAGGCGGGCGAGCCGCGCCAGCGCCACGGCCGACATCGTACATGTGAGATTCGCGTAGAGCTCGTCGACTCCAGCCGGCGAATTGCACAGAAGCACCATGTCGCAGCCAGCGTCGAGCGCGGCCTGGGCACGCTGCACGACGCCGCCCGCAGCGCTTGCGCCTTCCATGCTGAGGTCGTCGCTGAAGATGAGACCGTCGAAACCCAGCTCCTCGCGCAGGATGCGCTTCAACCACGTCGGAGAAAATCCGGCCGGCCGCGAGTCAACGCGCGTGTACACGAGATGGGCCGGCATGATTGCCGGCAATCCCGCGTCGATCAAACGGATGAACGGGATGAGATCGGCCGACCTGATATCTTCGTATGCGCGCTCATCCACCGGCAATTCCACATGCGAATCAGCCCGCACGTGGCCGTGCCCCGGAAAGTGCTTGCCGACCGCGCTCATGCCGCCTTGCCTCAATCCATGCATCAGTGCAGCTGCGAGCTCGGCCACCGCAAGCGGATCGTGATGGAACGCGCGATCTCCGATGATGCTGCTGTTGCCGTGGTCGATATCGAGCACCGGTGTAAAGCTCAGGTCGACGCCATGGGCGCGCAACTCGGCCGCGAGCACGAAGCCGACCTCGTGCGCAAGATGCTTCGCGTGCTGGGCGTTGACGTCCCACGCCACGCCTAGGGCGCGCATCGGCGGCAGGACCGTAAAGCCCGGGCGAAAACGCTGCACGCGCCCGCCTTCGTGATCGACGCAGATGACAAGGGCCGGCTCGCGCAGCGCGTGGATATCGGAGGTCAGGCGCTGCAGCTGCTCGGGCGATGCATAGTTGCGGGTGAAGAGGATGACGCCGCCCGTGAGCGGATGAAGGAGCCTGCGCCGGTCCTCGTCATCGAGCTCGGTGCCCGCAACGTCGATGACGACGGGACCGAGCGGGACGGGCTTGGCTTTACCCTCAGACATCGGATCGCGCTTCGAGCACGACGCACGCGCAAGCGAGGCTCTTCTCGTCGCTGATCGTCACGTGATGCCCGACGATGCCCTCGCTTCGTACCAGCGCCTCGAGGTTGGGATGGAATTCGAGTCCGGGCTTACCCAACCTGTTCGATACGATGCTGATGCACTGGAGCGTCACCGGGTATCGAAATCCCGTGCCCATCGCCTTGGAAAATGCTTCCTTCGCTGCGAAGCGGTTCGCGAGAAACAATACCGGGTTCACTGTCTTCTGAAAACCGGGCCACTCGCGAGGCGTCAGTATGCGGTGCGCAAAACGCTCGCCGAACTTCTCCATGAGACGTGCAATGCGATGCGGCTCTACGACGTCGATGCCGATGCCGTAGATCACGCCGCCCGCCCGATCGCCGCGAGATAGTTGCGCACGGTACGGGCAAGACCCTCCTCGAGCGCATCGGCGATGAGCGCATGGCCGATCGATACTTCCAGGATGCCAGGGACCCCCTTCAAAAAACGCGGCAGATTGAGCTGATTCAGATCGTGACCCGCGTTCAACCCCAGGCCTGCCTGCTGCGCCGCCCGCCCTGCCTCGGTGTATCGAGCCAGCTCGGCGGATTCCTCACGCGTCCCGAATGCTTTCGCGTAGGGCTCCGTGTAGAGCTCGACGCGGTCCGCCCCCACGCGCGCGGCGTCTCTCATCGCTTCAGGCAGGGGATCCATGAACAAGCTCACGCGCACGCCGAGCGCCTTCGTCTCGGCGATGATCGGCCGCAGGCGGTCCGCGTCGCGAGCGAGATCCCAGCCGTGATCGGACGTGAAGGCCGCCGGATCGTCAGGCACCAGAGTGAACTGGTGCGGCCGCAACGCGCGCACGAGATCGAGTGCATTTTCGAAGGGATTGCCTTCGATGTTGAGCTCGATGCCGGGAAAGGTCTTAAGCAGCGCAGAAAGCGCGTGCACGTCATCGATGCGGATGTGGCGACCGTCGGGCCGCGGGTGCACCGTGATGCCGTGCGCGCCTGCCTCGATCGCCAGTGTCGCAGCACGCGTCACGCTCGGAATGCCGAGCGCACGCGTATTGCGCAGTAGGGCCACCTTGTTGAGATTTACGCTGAGCTTCGTCATGCCTCGCCTGGGCGCCGGCTACAGTTGCTGCAGATCGCGCAGCAGTTGCCGCGTATGCAATACCTGGTCGCCGAGGTAATGATTGATGAGCGTACGCATGAGTGCTTTGCTCTGCTGCTGCGTCAACGTTTTGGAGTAATCGTCGGACTGCATGTCGAGCAGCGTTTGGCCGAGCAATTCTACGCCGTTTCGCATGGGCAGATCGGCGGCGGGCACAGGGCCACGCTCGAGCACATAGGTGTAGCGTTGCTCGGCTGCAATCGGATGTCCGCTCTCGACGTCGCGGTCGAGCGTCACGGCGTAACCGAGCTCGCGCAGCAGCTCGCGTTCGAAACCGCGGAGGATTGCCGAAGGCTCCCGTTCCGGCAGCAGTGCCTTGAGCGTACCCGCATAAGTGTCGAAAAGCCGCTCGTGCGCATCGTGGCGCGGCAGGAGCTTCAGCAGAAGCTCGTTCAGATAGAAGCCACAGATGAGCGAAAGCCCTCTGAGCGGCTGATAGGCGCCGTGCCATTCGGCACGGATCAACGTATAGAGCTCGCCTTTACCGGACCAGGAGACGAGCAGCGGCTGAAAAGCGAGGAGCACTCCCCGCAGCGCCGACCTTGGCCTGCGAGCGCCGCGCGCCACCAGGGCAACGCGGCCGAAGTCGCGCGTAAATGCTTCAACGACGAGGCTCGTCTCGCGAAACGGGTAACTATGGAGAACGAGCGCGGGTTGCGAGTCGACGCGGGACGAAACCTGGGGCTTCACCGCATCCCTCATCCCTCCGCCCTCATCCCTCCGCCCTCATCCCTCATCCCTCATCCCTCATCCCTCATCCCTCATCCCTCGCTATCATCCTCATCCCTCAAGCATCGAACCCCATTCGTTTCAACGCCGCGGGATCGTCCGCCCAGCCGCTGCGCACGCGTACCCAGGTCTCCAGAAATACCTTTCCGCCGAAGAGCCGCTCCATGTCCTTGCGGGCCTGGCTGCCAATGGCTTTGAGCTTTTCGCCGTCCTTGCCGATGATGATCGCCTTCTGTCCTGGCTTGTCGACGAGTATGCCGACCTCGACATGCCGCAGGTTGCCGGTGGTCTCGAAGCGTTCGACCTCCACCGCCGTCGCATACGGCAGCTCATCGCCCAGCAGCCGGAAGAGCTTCTCGCGCACGAGCTCGGCAGCCAGAAAACGCTCGCTCAAAGTCGTGATCTCGTCTTCTTCATACATGCGCGGCGCTTCGGGCAGGAGCGGCAGAATCGCCCGCTGCAGATCATCCAGCTGCTGGTCGCGCTCGGCGGAGATGGGCACGAGCGCCGCAAATGCGCGGCGCTCGCTCACCTTCTGCATGAAAGGCAGCAGCGCGCGTTTATCCTTCAGGCGATCGATCTTGTTCATTGCCAGCACGACCGGCACTTTTTCCGGGAGGAGCCGCAGCATTGCGTCATCGCGCTCATCGAACTTGCCCGCTTCGATGACCCACAGCACGACGTCGACCTCCGCCAACGCCTGGGTCACCGCGCGGTTCATAACCCGGTTCAATGCGGTGCGATGCTCTTTCTGAAAGCCAGGCGTATCCACGAACACGAGTTGCGCGTCCGGCCGCGTCAGGATACCGGTGATACGATGACGCGTCGTCTGAGGTTTGCGTGAAGTGATGCTGATTTTGTGGCCGACGAGGTGGTTGAGCAACGTGGATTTCCCGACGTTCGGCCGCCCCACGATCGCCACCAATCCGCAGCGATGCACTGCTTCGCTCATACCTGGACAGCGCGCTCGTAGGCTGCGCGTGCCGCTTCCTGCTCCGCGCTGCGGCGGCTTGCGCCCTGCCCGTGCGTGCGTATGTCGAGATCGTCAATTTCACAAGCGACCTCGAACAGCTGGTCATGGGCTTCGCCCCGTATCGCGACGACCGCATAGCGCGGGAGCGGCAGGCGCCTGGCCTGCAGCAGCTCCTGCAAAAGGGTCTTCGCATCCTTGCCGGTGGTCAGGGGATCGATCGTCTTGAGCGCAGCGCCGAAGAGCGCCTGGACCATTGCTTGCGCTGCGTCGAAACCGCCGTCGAGAAACGCCGCGCCGATCACTGCCTCGACCGCGTCGGCAAGCATCGAAGGGCGCCGCGCCCCGCCGCTCTTCATCTCGCCTTCGCCCAGGCGAAGGTATTCGCCGAAGCCGTGCGCATGGGCGATCGAGGCCAGAGAAGGCTGCGACACGAGACTCGCGCGCAGCCTGGAAAGGTCGCCTTCGGAAAGATCGGGAAACTTGCGGTAGAGCGCGTGCGCGATTGCGAAGTTCACCACGCTGTCGCCGAGAAACTCGAGCCTTTCGTTGTGCGTGGCGCTGTAGCTGCGGTGCGTGAGGGCCCGGACCAGAAGCTCAGGATCGTTGAAGCGGTATCCGACCGATCGACTGAAAGCCTCTAAATCCATCGTGCCGGATAGACGGCTCCGGTCGTTAATTCTTCGAGCTCGGCTTGAAGTCGAAACAGGCGCTGGTGTTCCAGAAAAGCGGCACCTTCACCGAGTATTCGCTGTACACCACCAGCTGATCGCCTTCCTTTTCTGTTTCGACGGTAAAGCCATCGATCGCTCTGAAACCTTCCACACTTGCACGCATCGCCCAGGCGCGCTCGATCGCCGCGCGGTTCGCGCCGCGCAGCGTCGGATCCTCCGCCATGCTTTTGAACTGTCTTTGGATTGCCTGGTATTCGATCAGCGCCGGCGTAACCTTGAAGCCAAGGATCAGGAGGAGCACGACGATCATCATGATGACGATGAACCCACCCAGCGCAATACCTTTCTGCTTCCTCATCGCTCCCCCTCCGAAATGACGCTTACTCGATGGTGCTGCCGATACGTTTGAAATCATCGAAATTCCACCATATCAGAAAAGCCTTGCCGACGATGTTAGCCTCCGGCACGAACCCCCAGTAACGGCTGTCGTCACTGCTGTCGCGGTTGTCTCCCATCATGAAGTAGTGACCGGGCGGGACCTTGCAGGTAAATCCTTCTTCATTGTAGGCGCAATTTTCGCGGAAAGGAACGTTGCGCACACCCCCCAGATGAATCGGCGGCACCTCCGGCTGAACCAGGATGGCATGCGGGTGCCCGCCCAATGTTTCGACGTAACGCTGAGCCGCCACGAAATTCAAGCCGCTCTCGACGTAGTTGTAGTCACCGTTGCGCTTCACTTCGATTTCGCTGCCATTCACCGTGAGCCGCTTGTTGCGATAGACCACTTCATCGCCTGCGACACCGACCACGCGTTTGATGTAATCGAGCGACGGGTTTACCGGATAGCGGAACACCATCACCTCTCCGCGCTGCGGCTGGTTCACGTCGAGCACCTTGATATTCACCACGGGAATCCGGATACCGTAGGTGTACTTGTTGACCAGAATGAAGTCGCCGACCAGGAGCGTCGGCAGCATCGATCCCGACGGAATCTTGAACGGCTCGACGAGAAACGATCGCAACAGGAAAACAATCAGGATCACCGGGAAAAAGCTTTTGGGGTACTCGACCCACCACGGCTCGCGCGCGCCGGCCGCGCGCCGATGTCGTAACACCAGGTGATCGAGCAACCAGACTCCGCCGGTCACCACCAGCATCACGAACATGATCAGTGCAAAGTTCATTTTTCAACCTGCAGAATTGCCAGGAACGCCTCCTGGGGGATCTCGACGCTGCCCACCTGCTTCATGCGTTTTTTGCCCGCCTTCTGTTTTTCCAGAAGCTTTTTCTTGCGCGTGATGTCACCGCCATAGCACTTCGCGAGCACGTTTTTGCGCAACGCCTTGACCGTCTCCCGCGCGATGATGTGCGAGCCGATCGCCGCCTGCACCGCCACGTCGAACATCTGGCGCGGGATGAGCTGGCGCATCTTCGCCGCAAGCTCGCGCCCGCGAAACTGCGAATTCTCCCGGTGCACGATCAGCGAGAGCGCGTCCACCTTCTCGTTATTGATGAGGATATCGAGCTTGACGAGATCGGCGGCGCGATATTCGAGGAAGTCATAGTCAAGGGACGCATAGCCCCGGGACACTGATTTCAACCGGTCGAAGAAATCCATCACGACTTCGTTCAGCGGCAGCTCATAAGTGAGCATGACCTGCCGCCCCATGTAACGCATGTCCTTCTGGTGGCCGCGCTTCTGCGTGCACAACGTGATGACCGCCCCCAGGTACTCCTGCGGCACGAGTATGGACGCGTTGATGATGGGCTCACGGATCTCTTCGACACGGGACGCATCCGGAAGCTTCGAAGGATTCTCGATCTGAATGACGGTCCCGTCCTTCTGGGCGACTTCGTACACCACCGTCGGAGCCGTCGTGATGAGCGCCATGCCGTACTCGCGCTCCAGGCGCTCCTGCACGATATCCAGATGAAGCAGCCCCAGGAATCCGCAGCGGAAGCCGAAACCGAGCGCCTGCGACGATTCAGGTTCGTAGCGCAGCGACGAATCATTGAGGTGAAGCTTCTCGAGCGCATCGCGCAGCGCGTCGTACTCATTCGAGTCGACGGGGTACAGGCCCGCGAATACCTGCGGCTGAATTTCCTTGAACCCGGGCAGCGACTCCGTCGCCGGCCGATCCGCGGTCGTGAGAGTGTCGCCTACGCGGGCGGCTTTCAGCTCCTTGATCCCCGCGATGATGAAACCGACTTCTCCCGCAGAAAGCTCGTTCTTGGTGCGCGACTTCGGCGTAAACACCCCGACCTGCTCACACAAGTAGGACGTCTGCGTCGACATGAAGAGGATCCGGTCCTTGGGGCGCAGCACACCGTCCACCACGCGCACGAGCATGACGACGCCGACGTAGTTGTCGAACCAGGAATCGATGATCAACGCCTTCAGCGGCGCCGCAGGATCACCGCGAGGCGCTGGAATGCGCGCGATGACTGCTTCCAGTATCTCGGTCACACCCTCGCCGGTTTTCGCGCTGACCTGCAGAGCGTCCTGTGCCGGAATTCCGATGATGTCTTCTATTTCCGCAATGACGCGCGCCGGATCGGCCTGTGGAAGATCCATCTTGTTCAGCACGGGAACGACTTCCACGCCCTGCTCGATCGCGGTGTAGCAGTTGGCAACGGTCTGGGCTTCCACACCTTGCGAAGCATCGACGACCAGAAGAGCGCCTTCGCACGCGGCGAGCGAGCGTGACACCTCGTAGGAAAAATCGACGTGGCCCGGCGTATCGATCAGGTTGAGCTGATAGGTCTGGCCGTCGCGTGCGCTGTAATGAAGTGCTGCGGTCTGCGCCTTGATCGTGATGCCGCGCTCGCGCTCGAGGTCCATCGAATCGAGCACCTGGGCCTCCATCTCCCGATCCGAGAGGCCGCCGCACGTCTGGATAAGCCGGTCCGCAAGCGTGGATTTGCCGTGGTCGATGTGCGCGATGATGGAGAAGTTACGGATGTGCTGCATAGAAAAGGGCACCTCGAGGTGCCCTTGCCTGGGGGTGAAAGGTGCTGATTCTAGCCGATTTGGAGGCCTCAGCCCCCGTCATTGCGAAACGGAATGTAGAGTGAGTTGCCGCCGCGGCGTACGAGCAGCGCCACGATACGGCCTTTCTCGACCGCCCCCATGAGCTCGCGGAAGTGATCGATGGACTTCACGTCCTGGTTGTTGACGGCGAGGATGACGTCGCCGCGCCGGATGCCCGCACGTGCCGCCACGCCTTGTGCGTTGTCGACCAGAACGCCGCCTTCGACCTTGAGCTCCTTCTTTTGCGCGTCGGTGAGCTCGACAAGCGACATGCCGAGCACGCCTGGTGTCGCCGCGGGCGGCTTGCCGCCGCGACGCGCTGTCGGTTTTGCGCGATCGTCCGGAAGCTCTGCCACCGTAACCTGCATCTCACGCGCCGCCTTGCCGCGCCAGATCTGCATCGTGACGCGGTTGCCCGGTCTCGTTGCACCCACGACGCGTGGCAAGTCCTCCGAAGAGCCCACGGGTTTGCCGTCGAATCGCAGGATGACGTCACCCGGCTCGACGCCGGCTTTTTCGGCAGGACCGCCTTTTTCCACTGCGCTCACGAGGGCCCCTTGCGGCTTTTGCAAACCGAAGCTGTCGGCGAGCTCTTTGGTGACAGGCTGAATCACCACTCCGATGCGCCCACGGATCACGCGACCCGATGTTTTCAGTTGCTGAACGACCTCGTTCGCAACGTCGATCGGTATCGCGAACGACAGGCCCATGAACCCGCCGGTCCGGCTGTATATCTGCGAGTTGATGCCGACGACTTCGCCCCGCAGATTGAAGAGCGGCCCGCCGGAGTTGCCCGGATTCACTGCAACGTCGGTCTGAATATATGGAACGAAATTCTCCTGGGGAAGCGAGCGGCCTTTGGCGCTCACGATCCCGGCTGTAACCGAATTTTCGAATCCGAATGGGGAGCCGATCGCCACCACCCATTCGCCCACCTTCAGGCGATTCGGGTCGCCCACGCGCACGGCGGGAAGGCCGGTTGCTTCGATCTTGAGCAGCGCGATATCGGTACGCTTGTCGGAACCGATGACGCGCGCCTTCAACTCGCGCTTGTCGGTCAGCTTGACGGTGATTTCATCGGCGGCCTCGACCACATGCGCATTCGTGAGAACGTAGCCGTCAGCGCTCAGGATGAAGCCGGAACCCAGCGATTGAGACTGAAACTCACGAGGCTGCTGCCCCGGGTTGGGAACAAACCTGCGGAAGAATTCATAGAACGGATCGTCTTCGGGGATGTTTGGCATCTGCCCGGCGAGGGGATTGCCGCGCGATGTCGAGGTCGTGCTGATATTGACGACCGCGGGACCGAATTTTTCGACCAGTTCGGTGAAATCGGGAAGTTGTGCCACCACCTGCAGCGGAACCAGCAGCAGGAGCCCGAGAACGTATCGTTTGAACATGTCTAAGCCCTTCTTATTATATAAAAAGCGGCGCGCGCCGCCCAAATCTCTTCTTCCTGCCTCGAAAGGCAGCAAAGCCGGAATTAATGCAAGGTGTCTATTGGACCGTGGCAGTTCCAGCCGCAGCAGCCGTCGTCGGTCTGAGCTCGATCGAGTTGGCAATCTGCATGATGGTGGCTGCGGGTGCTTCGCCAAGGACGGTCACGACGTGCGTGCCGTATGGCCGGGTATAGATATTGACGGCGCCCTGATGTGATAGCGCCTGCGCGGGGTGCGTGCGCGGCATGGGCTCGACGAATACGGACACTGCGGCGAGTCCGTCCGAGAACACGATCTGCGAGACCGCGCCGCTGCGTCCGACCATCGAGCGCCGGGCTTCCATAAGCTTCTTGAAGCCGGGCAACTGACTCGTCAATATCCAGCCGGTATCGGCGGGCGTCGCTGGAACCGAGCTCAATGCCGAGCGATCGACCCGCCAGTTTTGACTGCGGCTGCGCTCCGCATACTTCGACTTGACGCGATCGCGGCTGAAGGCGCCGCCAATCGTAAGCTGCGTGAAGGCAAAGGATTCGACAGACTGGCCTTGCTCATTCAGTGTCCGCGCCCGCAACGGAAGGCCAGTATTCAATTCTGCGCAGAAACTGCGGCCGTAGCGCAGTTTGTCTCGCGGCACGAGCGAGATCCACCGGCATTCGTGGCTCGCCACGCGGTCCTCGCCTTCATGGCGGATCTGGTAGCTGTCGCTGATGCCGGTCAGCGTTTCGGGGAGGAGCGCAGGGAAATTGCGGGCGCTGCGGTTGCGCTGCTCGATCAGCACGACCTTGGCGTTGGGCAGATAGCATGTCACCTGATCGTTGCTGCGGACGACTTCCCGGGCCGGGCCGTCGAGCGTCTCGAGCTTTTCGAATTCACCGCCCGCGGAATTCACATAATGCACGACCCGGGAGGTCTCGACCTGGTTACCGTGCGTATAGACTATCGTGCCGCTGTAGTTCAACTGGCGCGAAGCGGCGGCCATTTTCTTGAGCCATGCGAATGCGTCGCCGGAGCCGTCGGCATCTGCTGCCTGGACCGAGCCGGTGACGCCGAGCAATACGAGGAACCAGACCCGGGTGCCGACTGACAAAACACGCATGCTTTTAGCGCCCTTCGGCCATCCGGGTGGTGCTTACGCTGCGGATATAGGGCGCCAGGCCCTGGATAGCCGTGCTTGGCGAAAATCCCTGATGGGCTAAAAGATACTCGTTCATGCGGCCTTCACTGGAGAGGCTGGCAGGCTGGACGGAGGCTTCGAGTGACCTGGGACTTGCCGGGGTCGGAGGCGCTATGCCCGCCTGCTGACCGATTGGTGCGGTTGGAGACAACGCGACCCATGCGACCAGCGCGGCTGCGGAAACCGATGCCGCAGCGGACAGCGCATAGGCAGCACCTTGGCGGGTTTTCGGGGTCATGCGGCGAGGGGCGAGTACTGTGGGTTCCTGGGAGAGTCGTTGCGCCAGGGCTGAGCTGAATCCGGCGGAAAGCAGCCGCTCGCCGCGCAAGGTGTCCCCGATCAGATGGAAACTATCCCACTGCTCGCGCAGCGCGGCGTCGTCCTTCAGTCGCGCGAGGTTCTGATTGGCCTGATGATCGTCGAGCTCGCCGTCCATCAGTGCGGATATGCTTTCCATCTCACCATCTCCTGTCTTTGCGCGTGCCCAGCAGCGGTCTCAGCTTTTCCGAAATCGCTTCCCGTGCACGGAATATTCTCGAGCGGACCGTGCCGATGGGACAATTCATGATATTCGCGATGTCCTCATAGCTCAGACCTTCCATCTCGCGCAGCGTGATCGCCGTGCGTAACTCTTCTGGCAGCTCTTCCAGCGTTTGGTTCACCGTCTCGCCGACCTGCTGGCTCATCATCTGGTTTTCCGGCGTGTTCAGGTCGCGCAGGTGCTCGCCGTCCTCGAAGCCTTCAGCCTCCTCGCTGTCGATTTCCGTGGTCGTCGGGGCCCGCCGCCCGAGCGCGACGAGATAGTTCTTGGCCGTGTTGATGCCGATGCGATAGAGCCAGGTATAGAACGCACTGTCGCCCCTGAAGCTGGGCAACGCCCGGTAGGCCTTGATGAAAGCCTCCTGAGTCACGTCCTCGACCTCGGTCGCATCTCTTATAAACCGCGACAGCAGCCGTGCGAGCTTCCTCTGATACTTGATGACCAACAGGTCGAATGCATGCTTGTCTCCACGCTGCGCACGCTCGACCAACTGCTGATCGACCTCGCGATCGCTCATCGATTCCGTCCCTGACTTTAGCTTTTTTGTCCAAGTGGAGCGGTAATACCGGCAGGACTCGGGTTCAAAGAGGCGACAGTATAACCGGCCGACCCAGGGCCGTGGAGCGCCGGAGCGATCGTTACTCCAGTGACCAGGTGTCCCGCATTAAGTTCACGGCCTCGTGTCGGCGGTGGCCGCGATGTCGGTGGACAGGCGCAATCCCGCAGGCACCAGCCATCTTTCGAGGCCGTCGAACCCCCACTGGACCATGAGCGCCAGCACGGCCGCGGGCACCGCGCCCGCGAGCAGCATCAGGGTATCGTTCACTGCCAGTCCGGCGACGATGCGTTCGCCATACCCGCCGGCGCCGATAAAAGCGGCAATGGTTGCGGTGCCGACGCAGATCACGGCCGAGGTCTTGACGCCGGCCAGAATGTTGCGGCTCGCGAGCGGGAGCTCGATGCGCCGCAGACGCGCCATCCACGGCAGCCCCAGGGCATGTGCCGATTCGCGCAGGGGCAGCGGAATATCTGCAAGCCCGCTGCCCGTATTGGCCACGATCGGCAGCAAGGCATACAGAAAAAGCGCGACGATCGCAGGCCCGCTTCCGATCGTTCCCATGAGTGTGATCAGAAACGCGAGCAGCGCGAGCGCTGGAATGGTCTGTAGAAGGCCCACCGCGGCAAGTATCCACCGTCCGGCGCGCCTCGAATACGCGGCGCAGATGCCAAGCGGCACTCCGACCGCGACCGCCGGAAAAAGCGCAGCCAGCACGAGCGCCATATGCTCGAGCGTGAGCCTAGCCAAGTCGGGGCCAAAAAGAACACGCAGGAACGAGCGGCTCGCGCGCTCGACGCGGGCGCTTGAGCCCGTGTTTTGCGGCCTCTCGACAAAGTCGCGGGCAACCTCGGTGAACGGACGTCCGTCGAGCTCCGCCTGCGCGTTCATCGCCGCCATGCGCGGCGCGGTGATACGCCCTTCGAGGGTCTTGACTGCCGCCCATGAGCGCGGAAAGCGCTGCGGGAAATCGAGCCTGTAGAGCACAACCGCGTCATAACCGGGAAAGAAACGACGGTCGTCTTCCAGGATGCGCACCCCGTAGCGGGTGATTTTCGCGTCGGTCGAGTAGACGTCGATGACATCGACCTGCCCCGCCGCCAGCGCCTCATAGGCAAGGCCATGATCCAGTCCGCGGGGCCTGGCTTCGAGCGCATACGCTGCCTGCAATGCGGGCCAGCCGTCCTTGCGGTTCAGGAATTCCTGGGATAGGCCCAGCTTGATACTTGCGTGATGCGCCAGATCCGAAAGCGTCCGGATGGCGAGCCCGGCCGCGCGCTTCTCCGTCATGGCGAGCGCGTAGGTATTGTTGAAACCGAGCGGAACCGCCACCCCGAGCCCGTTCTGACCGAGGATGCGATTGAGCTCGTTCAGGTCCGCGCCCTGGCTTCGACCGAGAAGCTCGAATGCGACTGTCCCGGTGTATTCGGGATACAGATCGATAGCCCCGTTTCTGAGCGCTGCGAACACGATCGCCGTATTCCCGAGTCCTTGCTGATGCGTGGTGGGGGCCTCCCCGGTCCTGCGAGCGGTTTGCGCAATGATTTCCCCGAGTATGTAGGACTCGGTGAAACGCTTGCTCCCGACGTTGACGCTTTGCGCGCAGCAAATAGCGGGCAGCAGGCAAAAGAGGAGCGCCCGGCCGATCACGCGTGCGTTTCCTGCAGAGGGACGCGCTGCGCGCGCATGAACTCGCTCACGTAGGCTTCCGCAGGCGCGTCGCGCAGATCCGAGAGCGTGCCCCGCTGAACAAGGCGGCCATCGCGCATCATGATGATCTCGCGTCCAAAGTAAGCGGCCTCCCCCATGTCGTGCGTAACCATGATGACCGTCTTGCCGAGAGATTCGAATATCGATCTCAACTCGGTCTGAAGCTCGTAGCGCGTTATGGGATCGAGCGCCCCGAGCGGCTCGTCGAGAAGAAGCAGCGGTGGATCGAGCATCAGCGCGCGCATGATCCCGATGCGCTGCCGCTGCCCGCCTGAAAGCTGCTGCGGAAAGCGCTCGAGCGCATCGAGCGGGATGTGCACGAGGTTCGCAAGTGCGGTAAGCCGCTCTTCGATACCGCTCGGCTCCTGGCCGAGATGGCGTGCCAGCAACGTCACGTTCTGCCGCGCGGTGAGATGGGGAAAGAGGCCGCCATCCTGGATCACGTAGCCGATCTCATGGCGTACGGCCCCCACATTTGCCGGGGTGAGCACCTTGCCGTCGATCACGACGCGTCCGGTATCGGGACGCACGAGCCCGATGACCATACGCAGCAATGTCGATTTGCCGCAACCGCTGGGACCGATCAGGACCGTCGTCTGGCCGCTCTGGAATTGGAAGCTAGCGCGTTCGAGCGCGACGCGACGCCCGTAGGTTTTTGAAACGTCCTCGAGCGCGACCACCGGCTACGCTGCGGGCGCGCGGTGAGCATACTCCGCAGCTGCGTCTTCGAGCGTCATGAAGACCGCGCCCCGGTCTTTCAGTGTGCGCACGAGCTTCTCGAGCATGATCATGCGATGCCCGCGGCCGATCACGAAAGGGTGAAAGGTGTAGGTGATGACGCCCCACTCCAGGTTCTCTGCGAGATAGACGTAGTCGTCCGTCCAGTTCTGCAGTACTCCGGTTGCATTCATGTTGCCCGGCAGTATCCAGGTCGGCGTCCGGATGAATTCGAAATGTGGGTAGTCATCGAGCGTCCAGCTCACCGGCATTTCGATGAGGCGCGTTGTCGGCCCGAACACCGCGGGCGCTTCGAGCTCGATAGCATCACCCTGTCTCACGCGATAGGGAAGGTAGTCATCGGCCATCATGCTGCTGTCGTAGATGAAACCATGCTTGAGCAGGAGCTCGACCGAATGCGGGCTCAAATCCCACGACGGCGACCGGTACCCGCGCGCAGGACGGCCGGTCAGCTTGCGGATGGCGTCGTTCGCCCGCACGAGCTCTTCCTCTTCTTCCTCGCGCGTAAGCGTGGCCGGAGGCCGGTGCGTCCAGCCGTGATGTCCGATCTCGTGGCCGGCGTCGGCGACACTCCTGGACACATCCGGATAGGTTTCCAGCGTGTGGCCCGGGACGTACCATGAGCTCGCGATCCCGTAGCGCTTCAGGAGATCCAGGATACGCGGCACCGCGACATCAGGACCGAACTCGCCTCGCGAAATAGGACCCGGTGACGTCATACCGCGCGCGATCCAGCCCGACATCGCGTCAAAATCGAATGTAAGGCAGACGATCGATCGGGCCATGATTCACGCGCTCCATTCCGAATGGTCCGCAATATAGCATTGCGGCACGGCTCTCCGGCACAATAGGAGATTCACCTCAACGCGGACGCGATGCATATGAATCCCCGGGACTACGACCTCGATTCTTTCTGGATGCCGTTTACGGCCAACCGCCAGTTCAAACAAACGCCGCGCATGCTCGTTGCGGCCCGCGACATGCACTTTACTGCCGAGGATGGCAGGGCAATTCTCGACGGCACCTCGGGGCTATGGTGCTCCAACGCCGGGCACTGCCGCCCGAAGATCACTGCTGCGATCCAGAAACAGGCGGCCGAGCTCGATTACGCGCCGGGATTCCAGATGGGCCACCCCGGTCCGTTCAAAGTCGCCCAGCGCCTCAAGGGCACGCTGCCCGGCGATCTCGATTACACATTTTTCACGAACTCGGGCTCCGAATCGGTCGACACCGCATTGAAGATCGCGCTTGCCTATCACCGTGCGCGAGGCGAAGGCACCCGCCGTTGGCTGATCGGCCGCGAGCGCGGCTACCACGGCGCGGGCTTCGGCGGCATCTCGGTCGGAGGCATACCGGCAAACCGCAAAACGTTCGGGAGCCTCCTGCCTACGGTCGACCATCTCGGTCACACGCACAACCTCGAGCACAACTCGTTTTCGCGCGGGCAGCCGGCGTGGGGCGCGCAACTCGCGGACGAGCTCGAAAATCGCATCGTCGTGCTGCACGATGCGTCGAACATCGCCGCAGTCATCGTCGAACCGATGGCCGGCTCCGCCGGTGTGCTGGTCCCGCCTAAAGGTTATTTGGAACGGCTTCGCGCGATCTGCGACAAGCATGGGATTCTGCTCATTTTCGATGAGGTGATCACTGGATTCGGCAGGCTGGGCGCGCCTTTCGCCACGAATCTCTTCGGCGTCGTACCCGACATCATCTGTCTTGCCAAAGGGCTTACCAACGCCACGGTACCGATGGGCGCAGTCGTCGTGCGTAAAGGGATATACGAGTCGATGATGAGCGCGGCGCCCGAAAATACGATCGAGCTTTTCCACGGCTATACGTATTCAGGTCATCCGCTCGCCGCAGCAGCCGCGCTCGCGAGCCTCGAACTGTTTGAAGAAGAGAAGCTCTACGATCGCTCGCGCGAGCTCGCGCCCTACTTCGAGAACGCCGTGCATTCCCTGCGCGAGCTTCCTCATGTCATCGACGTGCGCAACATCGGCATGGTCGCCGGCATCGAGCTCGAAGCAGCGCCCGGCAGGCCCATGACGCGCGCGTTCGAAGCGTTCCTGCGCTGTTTCGAAAAAGGCGTGCTGATCCGCACGACCGGCGACATCATCGCGCTCTCCCCGCCGCTCATCATCAGCAAGCAGCAGATCGACGAGCTCGTCGGCACGCTCGGGGATGCGCTGCGCGAGCTGGGCCGGAAGACCTAAAGTCCAAAGCCTCGACGCAAAGGACGCAAGAAAGAAATATCCGATGCGTTCACGCGGCTGCCATCATCGGCGCCAGTGAAACGCATTCGCACGTTGCAACGCTGGACGAAGTGCAGGACGCAAAACACCGAGGGGTCGAACGAAAGGAACGCCAGCAGGTGACAGCTGATTCCTACTCAATCGGACGATACCGTGCTGTTTTGCGACCTGATCTTATTTCGGTCTCGTTACACGCGCTGTCGTTTGCGATCGCGCAAGACCGATTGGGAGCGAAGCGATCTCGCAATAAGAAATTTTGCGTCCTTTGCGTCAAGCTTTGAACTCGCTTTTCAGCTGCCGCTCAGCACTTCATATCCGCTGCATCTCGCGACTGCCCTGCACCACGAGGCAGTGGTCTATCCATTCCGCCGTCAGCTTCTCCTGTGCGCCGTTTTGCCTTAACCGCGCATCGAGCGCCCGCCAGTCGACGGAATCAAGCGGCTGGTCCTGGTTGAAGCACGAGAAGACGTAAGTCGTCTTGCCCGTCACCGGATCGACTTGCGGCTGCAGGCATTGCGCGCAGATCTCTTTCATCATGCACTGCATCGGCGAGTTGATCGATCCGATCGCGAAGTGGTGCGACTTGAGATACGGCTTCAGCACCTCATGTCGCGCGCGAGCGACTGCAGCCATCATGCGATCCGAGCCGATCGCCACGACGCGGTCCGCATCCGCGAACGGTATCGGCTGCTCGCCGAGATCACCCGCTGCATAGGCGTGCATCGCCTGGACGATGTTGCCCACGAACGTCTTGTCCTGCGAACGATCCGGCGCAAAACCCGGCTCCTCGTCGCAGCACCACACCACCGCATCGGAAGCCGCTTCGATCTCGGCAATCTTGTAGCGATCCACCATGTGTTTGTAGGCCGCGAAATAAAGCACGCGATTGCCGGCTGCCCGCATTGCCTGCCCTATCGAGAAGAGCACTGCATTGCCCAGACCGCCGCCTGCGAGCACGACGGTTTCGTTTGCGGGTATTTCCGTCGGCGTGCCCGTCGGTCCCATGAGAACGACCGGTTCACCGGGTTTCAGCAGCACGCACAGATCGGAAGAACCTCCCATTTCGAGCACGATGGTAGAGATCAGGCCCCGCTCGCGATCGACCCATGCCCCGGTAAGCGCAAGACCTTCCATCGCGAGTTGCGTCTCCTCCGCCCGCGCGGAAAGCGCTTCGAAGTTCTGCAGCCGATAGAACTGTCCGGGGCGGAAACGACGCGCAGCGAGCGGCGCGCGCACGACAACCTCGACGATCGTCGGAGTCAGACGCTCGATGTGCTCCACGGAGGCGCGCAGGAGGTCGTTCAGGCGCTCGAAAAAGGACGCGTCGGAATCGGGCGAGACGGGTGCAACTTCGGAGAGGACCCGGCTCACCACAGGATAGCCCTGCCGCGCCGAGCCGATCGCTTTCACCACGTTGCCAAAGTACGATGGGTGCACATCGCCGAAATAGCTCATTGCACGTCCGTCTTCACGCCGCGAAAGAAGCACGCGCACATCGTTCGGCTTGGCGATTCCCTTCTCCGGCCGTACGGGGCTGCCGGCTTCGTCGACCGCCTGGAAGTAGCGGCCATCCAGCTTGAAGTGTCCCGCATCCTCGCGCGCGAGCACCGTGTTGGGCTGCGTGCCGGCAGCCACCAGGATGGTCTTGGCCTGAAGCTCCACTTCTCCGGCTTCGACCCATCTGCCGTCCTCGTTGCGCGTCTGTGCAGTAAGGCGAAGCGAAGACGCGTGCCCATATCGATCGAGCTTTACCTCGATCGGAGTCAGCCCTTCCGCGAAACGCACGCCTTCCTCGAGCGCTTTACTCACTTCCTCGTGATTGAGCGTATACGACGGGCTGTCGATTAATCTCCTGCGATACGCGATGGTCACTCCGCCCCACGCGTGCAACAGATCCAGGATTCGCGGCTTGCGCTTTTCCGCAGCGGCCGCCGCGCGCTCGGCCCGGATCGCCCGCCCGTGGGCGAGAAACTCGTCCGCGATTGCGCGCTCCTCTTCATTCCACGCTATGCGCGCCGCCGCCTCGCCATGCTCGCGTGCGAGGCGCTCATAGCGCCGCAGGAATTTCTCGACCTGAAGCGGGTAGTACGCGAGCGATTCGGTGGCGGTGTCGATCGCCGTCAGTCCGCCGCCGATGACGACAACAGGCAGCCGCACGTGCATGTTCGCGATCGAGTCGGCTTTGGCTGCACCGGTGAGTTGGAGCGCCATGAGAAAGTCCGAGGCGGTGCGAACGCCGCGTGCGAGCCCGTTGGGCATGTCGAGCACCGTGGGGCGGCCCGCTCCTATGGCAAGCGCAACGTGATCGAATCCGAGATCGAACGCATCATCGACCGAAATGGTGCCGCCGAACCGCACGCCGCCGAAAAGCGCAAAGCGGCTGCGGCGCTCGATCAGCAGGCGCACGATCTTGAGAAAGTTCTTGTCCCAGCGCACCGTGATGCCGTACTCCGCGACACCGCCAAAACCTGCCATCGCACGCGCATCGAGCGGCTCATCGAGTTCCTTGATATCCCGTATAGGCCTGAAAGGAACGCGCTCCCCGCGCAGGCCTACACCCGAGATATCCGGCGCCAGCGGCTCGATCTTCAATCCATCGATACCGACGACCGTATGGCCGTCGTTCATGAGGTAATGCGCCAGCGAGAACCCCGCGGGGCCCAGACCCGCGACGAGAACGCGCTTGCCCGTCGGGGCCTTGGGATAGGGTGCGCGGATGTTCAGCGGGTTCCAGCGCGTGAGCAGTCCATAGATCTCGAACCCCCACGGCAGCGCGAGCACGTCTTTCAGCGTGCGCGTCTCCGCCTGTGGGATATCGACGGGTTCCTGCTTCTGGTAAATGCAGGACTTCATGCAGTCGTTGCAGATGCGATGCCCGGTCGCAGCGCACATCGGATTGTCTATAGTAATGATCGCGAGCGCGCCGATCGCATGACCTTCGGTCTTCGCCTTATGGAATTCAGAGATCTTCTCTTCCAGCGGGCACCCGGCGAGCGTCACGCCGAACACGCTTTTCTTGAACGACGCTTCGCCGCGGCCGCTCGCGCCTTTTTCCAACAGGCCCTTGGAGCACGAATCCTTGCCCTGCTCGTGGCACCAGATGCAGTAATGCGCCTGATCCAGCGCGCCGGTAAGATCCGTGCCGGCATCGGTCAGCGTGAATCCTTCGCGGCGCCGCAGCTTGTCTTCCGGTTGCCGGTAACTCCTGTAGCCGTCGCGATTTTCGACGATCGCGGGCACGAGATGCTGCATGTCGAGCTTGTGCGGCGCCTTGAAAAGCACGCCGCCTCCGTGCTTGCGTTTACCGACAGCGCTCAGTGCCGCCCACCCGGCGTACTTCAAAGCTGTGTCTAGCGCTTCTCCATGTGCTGCTTCGTCTTTCTGCCAGCGCGTTACGTGCCTGGCGAACGCGAGCTCGGTGAACGGTTCTTCGAAGAGAACTTCGAGCTTGTGCGCAAGTGTGGCCCCGTCGATTTCTTCCGCCTCCGCCAGCTTTATCTTGTGCATGGCCTTGCGCTGCACGAAATTGCGCTTCACACCATAAAGCGGAGTGAGCTCGTGATGGCGTACGGTGAGAGCGCGCACCTCTGCTTCTATGCCGAAAAGCCAGCCGACGAATGCATCGACATGCGGCGTCACTTCAAGGATAAGCGTCGACTCCGCTTTCGCCACGAGCGACGCGGGTGCTTCGCGTGCGGCGAGCAAATCTGCTTTTAACCTGGGTGCTGTAGCCTGAAGCCGCTCCAGAAAGAGCGCATCCACGCGACGCAGGCCGTCGTGCTCGTAAAGATCCAAGAAGGAGAGACCCGACTGAGGTGCGGGTATCGCGTGCGCTGCCAAGGGAATGTTGTGCCGCCGGAAAAGCGTAGATTATAGCAACGCGTCTCGAGCTCACTTAGGTTCACGGGCGCTATCCATATGCACCACGCGAGTGTCGTAGGAGCGGCAGCTGTTATACGCTGGTCTGCCGCTCGGCCGCGCAGACGGTGTTCGAGAGCAGCATCGCAATAGTCATGGGGCCGACCCCGCCCGGAACCGGCGTGATGGCGGCCACTTTCTCCTTCACTGCTTCGTAGTCGACATCGCCGACGAACTTGCCGTCGGGCAGGCGATTGATACCGACGTCGATCACGACCGCGCCGGGCTTGACCATGTCCGCGGTTACAAGCCGTGGTCGACCGGTGGCAGAGATCAGAATATCCGCGCTGCGTGTAAAAACACCCAGATCGGGTGTCTTCGAATTGCAGACCGTCACCGTTGCGCCGCCCGCAATGAGCATGAGCGCGAGCGGCTTGCCGACGATGCTGCTGCGCCCGATCACCACCGCATGGCGCCCTTCCACTCCGATGCCCGAGTGGTCCAGTATCTTCATCACACCGAGCGGGGTACACGGGGCGAGCTGAGGACGGCCTTCGACCAGGGCGCCCAGATTGCTCCAGTTGAACCCGTCGACGTCCTTTTCGAGCGCGATCGACTGCGTGATGCGCTCCGCATTGATTCCCTTGGGCAAAGGAAGCTGCACGATGATCCCGTGGACTGCAGCGTCGCGATTGAGCTCGGCAAGCGCCGCAGTCAGCTCACCCTCGCTGCAATCGGCGCCGAGCTCGCGATGCACCGAGCGCACACCCAGCTCGCCGCACGTGCGGACCTTGTTGCGCACATACACTCGCGATGCAGGGTTGTCGCCGACGAGTAACGTCGCAAGCGTCGGTTGAACGCCGCGCCGCGCCAGGGCCGCGACACGCAGCCTGAGATCCTCGTATATTTCGCGTGCGATTGCCACGCCGTCGAGCACTCTCATCGTTCTTTCGCTGTCGGGCGGGCTGGGTCATCGAGCACCTGAAAAAAGATTTCATCCTGACGTATCATGCCAAGCTCACTGCGCGCACGCTCCTCTATTGCTTCGAATCCCTGCTTCAGATCCCGCACGTCGGCGTCGACCGCGGCATTACGAACTTTAAGCCGCGCGTTGATTTCGCGCTGAGCGGCGATCTGTCGGTCGACATCTCCCACGCGCAGCCATCCGCCTTTGCCAAGCCACAGTGGATACTGGATCAATACAACGAGGAGAGCCAGCGCGAGTGTGAGCCACTTCACTGCTGGTACGGAGAGACGAGAGAAGAGAGACGAGAGGCGGAAAAGAGTGGCACATCACCGGCGAATCGCCGTCGGCTTACTGCTCTCCCCTTTCTCCTCTCGTCTCTCATCTCTCGCCTATCGCCTTTCTCCTCTCATCGCAGTTGATAAAACGCGCTGCGGCCCGGATAGCTCACTGTGTCTCCGAGATCTTCCTCGATGCGCAGCAGCTGGTTGTATTTCGCGAGCCGGTCCGATCGCGAAAGCGCACCGGTTTTGATCTGCATGGCATTCGTGGCCACGGCGATGTCGGCAATGATCGTATCTTCTGTCTCGCCCGAACGGTGCGAAACAACTGCGGTATAGCTTGCCCGCTTCGCCATCTCGATCGCCGCCAGCGTTTCGGTCAGGGTGCCGATCTGGTTCACTTTGATAAGGATCGAATTAGCCACGCCCTGCTCGATGCCTTGCTGGAGATACCGCGTGTTCGTCACAAAAAGATCGTCGCCCACGAGCTGCACCTTGCGACCCAGCCGCCGAGTAAGCAACTTCCAGCCATCCCAGTCGTTCTCGGCCATGCCGTCTTCGATGCTGATAATCGGATACTTCTCGACCCACGCAGCAAGGTAGTCGACGAATTCCGGCGCTTTCATCACGAGACCTTCCGCGCGCAGCGTATATTCGCCGTCCTCGAAGAATTCGGAGCTTGCACAATCGAGACCGAGGGCGACATCGTGACCCGGGCGATAACCCGCAGCCTCGATCGCTTCGATGATGACCTTGATCGCCGCTTCATGGTTTGGAAGGCGCGGCGCAAACCCGCCTTCGTCTCCCACCGCCGTGGCCAGACGACGGTCCTGAAGAATTTTTTTCAGTACATGAAAGATTTCGGCCCCGCACCTCAGAGCATCCTTGAAGGTGCTCATGCTCAGGGGCAGGATCATGAATTCCTGCATGTCGAGGCCGTTGTCCGCGTGCGCGCCGCCGTTGATGACGTTCATCATCGGCACCGGCATCGCCATGCGAGCCGCGCCGCCCAGATAGCGGTGCAGCGGAAGCCCCGATTCCTCCGCGGCCGCTTTCGCCACCGCCATCGAGACCGCCAGGATCGCGTTCGCACCGAGGCGCGACTTGTTGTCCGTGCCGTCGAGATCGATGAGGGTCTTGTCGACAAAGCTCTGCTCGGTTGCGTCGACGCCGATGATGGCTTCGACGATCTCCGTGTTCACGTGCTCGACCGCTTTGAGGACCCCTTTGCCGCCATAGCGTTTGCTGTCGCCGTCGCGCAGCTCGATCGCCTCGCGGCTCCCCGTCGAGGCACCAGAAGGGACCGCGGCGCGTCCGAGGATGCCCGACTCGAGCAGCACATCGGCTTCAACCGTCGGGTTTCCGCGTGAATCGAGAATTTCCCGGGCAATGACGTCTACGATCGCGCTCATGTGGTCCTGGATGTCCTGGGTGATGTCGATGCAACAAGGTTCTCGGCAAAGTCTCCGCGCTTGACGGCGGCGTCAAGCTCTTTCAACGTCTCGAGCAATGCCTTCATATGCTGGAGCGGCCAGGCATTGGGCCCGTCCGACAGCGCTTTGTCCGGATTTGGATGCGTTTCCATGAACACTCCCGCGACGCCGCTCGCAACCGCCGCGCGGGCAAGTACCGGAACGAACTCCCGCTGCCCTCCGCTCGTGCTGCCCTGCCCGCCTGGCAACTGCACCGAATGGGTCGCGTCGTAGACGACAGGGCAACCCGTTTCGCGCATGATCGCAAGCGAGCGCATGTCCGAGACGAGATTGTTGTAACCAAACGAAGCGCCGCGCTCGCAGACCATGATCTGCTGGCCGGCCTGCGCATCTTGCGGATGCTTTTCCCGTGCCGCATGCCGTGCTTTTTCCACCACGTTCTTCATGTCACCGGGCGCGAGAAACTGGCCTTTCTTGATGTTCACTGGTTTGCCGGCCGCCGCGACTGCGCAGATGAAATCGGTCTGCCGGCACAGAAACGCGGGCGTCTGCAGGACGTCAACGACCGAGGCCACGGCTTCTATCTCTTCGATCTCATGTACGTCGGTGAGGACCGGTACGCCGATCTGCTTGCGCACCTCCGCGAGAATCTCGAGGCCCTGGTCCATGCCGAGTCCCCGGAATGATTGAATCGAGCTGCGGTTCGCCTTGTCATAGGAGGATTTGTAAATGAACGGAATGCCCAGCCTCCCGGTGATCTCCTTGAGCTCTCCGGCAGTATCGAGCGCGAGCTGCCGCGATTCGACCACGCAGGGTCCGGCAATGAGAAACAGCGGTTTGTCGAGACCCGCCTCGAAGCCGCAGAGCTTCATAGTTGATGTTGCGTGAATCTCATCAGGCGATGGTCTGCAGCGGTTCAGCCGCGTCGACGGGCATCGCTTCGGAACCGGAATGTTCGAGCGCCGCCTGGATAAAAGCCTTGAACAGCGGGTGACCTGCGCGTGGCGTGGACGTGAATTCCGGATGGAACTGGCAGCCCACGAACCATGGATGATTCGGAAGCTCGATCATTTCGCACAGGCCTTCGCGTGCGGAGGCGCCGCTCATCTTCAGGCCCGCCTCCTGCAGCCGCGGCAAATAGTGATTGTTGACCTCATAGCGATGCCGGTGACGTTCATTGATGCGCTCAGCGCCGTAGATCCGGCGCGTGAGCGAGTTTTTCTCGAGCACGCACTCCTGACTGCCGAGCCGCATGGTACCGCCGAGCTCCGACTGAACGTCGCGCCGTTCGATGCGCCCATCGCGGTCCTGCCACTCGGTGATGAGCGCGATCACCGGGTGCGGGGTTTCGGGTTCGAACTCCGTGCTGTGCGCACCTTGCAGACCCACCACGTTCCGCGCGTACTCGATCACCGCGAGCTGCATGCCCAGACAGATTCCCAGATACGGGACGCGGTTCTCGCGGGCGTAACGGATCGCAGCGATCTTGCCTTCCACGCCGCGCTTACCGAAACCTCCAGGGACCAGAATCGCGTCCATATTGGCGAGGGCGCCGGTGCCGTTTTTCTCGATGCTCTCGGAATCGATGTACTGGATTTTGATTTTCGCGCCGGTGTGGATGCCGGCGTGGATCAGGGCCTCCGAGAGCGATTTGTACGATTCCGTGAGATCGACGTATTTGCCCACGAGAGCAATGCTGACGTTGCGGCGGGGATGATCGAGCTCGTAGGTCAGCTTGTTCCACGTACCAAGATTGGCCGGCGGCGGCGTAAGCCCGAGCTTGCGGCAGACGATTCCGTCCAGATCCTGCGCATGCAGCATGGCCGGGATCCGGTAGATGCTGTCGACATCCACAGCAGAGATCACAGCCTCGACTCCTACGTTGGTGAAGAGCGCAATCTTGCGGCGCTCATCGTCAGGCAGAGGCCGGTCGGCGCGGCACAGCAGTACGTCGGGTTGGATACCGATCTCGCGCAGTTCCTTCACCGAGTGCTGGGTAGGCTTGGTCTTAATCTCGCCCGCGGACGCGATGTAAGGGACAAGCGTCAGATGGATGAAGCACGCATTGTCGCGTCCCACTTCAATCGCCATCTGTCGAATCGCTTCGAGGAAAGGAAGAGACTCGATATCGCCCACCGTCCCGCCGATCTCCACGACAGCCACTTGGGCGTCTCCGGCTCCGCGGCGGATGAACTGCTTGATCTCGTCCGTGATGTGCGGAATGACCTGCACCGTGCCTCCGAGATAGTCGCCGCGCCGCTCCTTGCGGATCACGCTCTCGTAAATCTGGCCCGTCGTGAAATTGTTGCGCTTGCTCATCTTGGCTTCGACGAAGCGCTCGTAGTGGCCGAGATCGAGGTCTGTCTCGGCGCCATCCTCCGTTACGAAGACTTCGCCGTGCTGGAAAGGACTCATGGTGCCGGGATCCACATTCAGGTAGGGATCCAGCTTCACCATCGAGATTTTGATGCCGCGCGATTCGAGTATGGAGGCGAGGGAGGCGGCAGCGATGCCTTTGCCGAGAGAGGAAACTACACCACCGGTAACAAAAATAAATTTCGTGGTCATCACATCAGGAGAAGTCGTTTGCGCATTTTATCGCGCAACCCGCTCGCGCGTCCAACAAATAGCGGGAAGGACCTCGCGACAATCGCGAGCGCCGTAAGGCGTCCGGGCGGCCCGTTCGCCCGCAGGCGCGGAGCACCGAAGGAGCGGAGATAATTTGTAGCGCCGCAAGGCGCCTCGACGGGCCGTTCGCCCGCAGGTGCGAAGCACCGGAGGAGCGGAGTACCTTTATCCGGTCTTTGCCGCCTCGCGCGCCAGATACAACCACGTCTCGACCACGCTGTCAGGATTGAGCGAGAGGCTCTCGATCCCCTCCTCCATCAACCATTTTGCGAGATCGGGATGGTCGGAAGGGCCCTGCCCGCAAATCCCCACATACTTCCCGGCTTTACGGCAGGACTGGATCGCAAGATGGAGCATGTGTTTCACGGCCGGGTCGCGCTCGTCGAACGCGTCCGCAATCGCGCCGCCGGAATCGCGGTCTAGCGCGAGAGTCATCTGCGTCATGTCATTCGAGCCGATCGAAAAACCGTCGAAGTGCTGCAGAAACTGGTCGGCGAGCACGGCGTTCGACGGAATCTCGCACATCATGATGATGCGCAAACCTTCCTCGCCGCGCTTCAGTCCGTTGGCCGCGAGGAGCTCGATGACTTTCTGCGCTTCGCCCACCGTACGCACGAATGGCACCATGATCTCGATGTTGGTGAGGCCCATATCGTTGCGGACTTTCTTCAATGCCCGGCACTCGAGCTCGAAGCAGTCGCGGAAAGACGAGGACATGTAGCGCGAGGCCCCGCGAAAACCGAGCATCGGGTTTTCCTCGTGCGGCTCGTAGCGGGCACCGCCGGTCAGGCTCGAGTATTCGTTCGACTTGAAGTCGGAGAGTCGCACGATCACGGGCTTGGGCCAGAAAGCAGCCCCCAGCGTGGCTATGCCTTCGACCAGCTTCTCGACATAAAACGTCACCGGGTTGGGATAACCAGCACTGTGCTCTTCCACCGCGACTTTCAGGTCTGCCGAAAGATCGGGATACGCGAGCACGGCTCGCGGGTGAACGCCGATCATGCGGGCGATGATGAACTCGAGGCGAGCGAGACCCACCCCTTCATTAGGCAGGCGCTGGAATTCGAATGCGAGCTCCGGGTTACCGACGTTCATGGTGATCTTCACCGGCGCTTTCGGCATTTTGGCGAGCGAGAGATCGATCACTTCGGTCTCGAGGATGCCGCGGTACACGAAACCCGTGTCGCCTTCGGCGCACGACACGGTCACCGGCCTTCCCTCCTTCAGCACGCGTGTCGCATCTCCGCAGCCGACCACGGCAGGTATGCCGAGCTCGCGCGCAATGATCGCCGCATGGCAGGTGCGGCCGCCGCGATTGGTCACGATGGCCGCCGCGCGCTTCATGACAGGCTCCCAGTCCGGATCCGTCATATCGGTCACGAGCACGTCGCCCTCGCGCACGCTGTCCATTTCGGCCACGCTCTTCACGAGCCGTACCGGTCCGCTCCCGATGCGCTGACCGATTGCACGACCAGTCGCCAAGACTTCCGAGCGCGTCTTCATCCGGTAGCGGCGGAGCATATCCACACTCTCGCCGGTCTTCACGGTCTCGGGCCGTGCCTGCAGCACGTAAAGCCGGCCGTCACTGCCGTCCTTGGCCCATTCGATGTCCATCGGGCGCCCATAGTGACGCTCGATCAGCAGGGCATAGCGCGCGAGCTCTTCCACTTCTGCGTCGGTGATCGAAAAGCGCCGCCGCTCCGTCTCGGGCACTGGCACGATTTGCACGGAACGGCCGGGTTCCTTCGTCTCCGTGTACGTCATCCTGACCGCTTTGGAACCCAGCCCGCGCCGCAGTATCGAGGGCTTACCGGCATCCAGCCCGCGCTTGTAAACATAGAATTCGTCTGGATTGACCTGTCCCTGCACGATGGTCTCGCCGAGACCGTAGGCGGAGGTAATCAGGACAACCTGGTCGAAACCGGATTCGGTGTCGAGGGTGAACATGACGCCGCTTGCCGCGAGGTCGCTTCGCACCATGCGCTGCACCGCCGCCGAAAGTGCGACTTCGTCGTGCGTGAACCCTTGATGAACCCGGTAGGAAATCGCGCGATCGTTGTAAAGGGATGCATAAACATGTCTGACCGCATCGAGCAGATTCTCAATCCCATGTACATTGAGAAATGTCTCCTGCTGCCCTGCAAACGAGGCGTCCGGCAGGTCTTCCGCTGTCGCTGAAGAGCGCACCGCAAACGACATGTCGTTACCCGACTGTGAAACGAGGGCGCGATAGGCCTCAGCGATCTCGTCACGCAAGCGGACCGGAAATGCCTGCCCGACAATCCAGCCGCGTATTTCCTGTCCGGCTGCTGCGAGCGCCTTGACGTCGCTCGCATCGAGCCCCGCCATCCGCTCGGAAATCCGTTTGTCGAGTCCATCCTGGGAAAGGAATTCGCGATAAGCCTGCGCAGTGGTGGCAAAGCCGCCCGGTACGCGCACACCCACGCCCGCGAGCTGACTGATCATTTCGCCGAGCGACGCATTCTTGCCGCCGACCGACGCGACGTCGCTCATGCGCACCGAGGCAAGATCGAGAAGGAGTGAGTCGCTCATTTCAGAGGCATCCTTTATTCAAACGACGCGGCCAGGAACCGCGATCAGAGGTTTCCTTGCGGCCCGCGCAAGGACTGTGACTAACGCGTTGCGACGCGAGTTTCAATTGTGCGGGCAGGTAAAACCGGTTATTTTACCGGAAGGTGAACCCTCGCCACCTCGCTTTACATTCCCCTCACATCCATGTCCACGCAGAAGCGCGCAGCTTTCTTCATTTCGGACCGCACCGGCATCACAGCGGAGATGCTCGGCCACAGCCTGCTCACTCAATTCGAAAGCGTGCGCTTTCAGGAAGTCACCCTGCCTTTCGTCGATACCGTCGAGAAAGCGCACGAGATCGTACAGCGCATCAATGAAGCGGCGTCGACCGATGGTGTCAGGCCGATCGTCATCAGCACGCTCGTCAATAGCGAGATCGCGACTATCGTTGGCGGGGCTCAGGCATTGTTTCTCGACTGCTTCGAGATTTTCATCTCGCCGCTGGAGAAAGAGCTCGGCGTGACGGCTTCGCACGCCATCGGCCGCAGCCACAGCCTGAACGATCTCGTCAATTACTATCACCGTATCGACGCCGTCAATTACGCGCTGGGACATGACGACGGCGTTGCAACGCGCGAGCTCTCCGAGGCGGACATCATATTGACGGGCGTATCCCGCTCGGGGAAGACGCCGACGTGTCTGTACATGGCAATGCAGTTCGGCATCCGCGCCGCGAACTATCCGCTGGTTCCTGAGGACTTCACGCATATGCAGCTGCCTGGCCAGCTGCGCCCATTGCGCAGCCGGCTGCGTGGACTCACGATCAAACCGGAACGCCTGCAGCAGATCCGCAACGAGCGCCGGCCCGGCAGCAAATATGCGACTTTGGAAAATTGCGAATTCGAGGTGCGCGAAGCCGAAGCGCTGATGCGACAGGAAGGCATCCCCTATCTCGATGCAACCAGCAAATCGGTCGAGGAGCTTGCAACGACTATCCTCCACGAATCGAAGCTCGTGCGGCGCATTTATTGAGAGCGATCGCCCCTTTCGGATAGCTGCCTCACGCGCTCGAAAAAACAGATTGCCGCAGCAGCCGCCACGTTGAGCGATTCGGCTTTGCCCGGCATTGGGATCGAAATCGTTTCGTGGGCTTTGGCTCTGAGTCCTTTACTCAAACCCGCACCCTCGTTTCCAAACAGCAACGCAACCCGCCCCCGCAAATCCGCCGCGTAAACCGGCGTCTTCCCGCCGTGCGCAGCGGCAAGCACCCTTCCGGGATACTCGCGCGCCATGGTCTCGAGATCGACCCCTTCGTAAATTCGCATCGCGAAATGTGCACCCATGCCGGCTCGCAACACCCGCGGGGACCATGCGTGGACCGAATTGCGGGATAAATAAAGCTCTTCGAGACCTAACGCCGCGGCGGAACGCAGTATCGAGCCCAGGTTGCCGGGATCCTGAATGTCTTCGAGCATGACACACGCTCCGGGAACAGCTGGAGTCACGAGCGGCTGCGGCGTTCTGACGATCGCCACGATTCCCGTCGGAGTCGTCACGGACGAAAGCGCGTGAAAGAGCGTGTCACTCAATACCACCGGCTCGATGGCCGCACTCTCGAGCAGGGGAACAATCTCGCCATCCTGAAGCGCGGAGCGGCTGATGAAGATTTCCTCGGGCGCGCCGACGTGCTCAAGATACGCTTTGACGAGATGAACGCCGTCGAGAAGCGACAAGCTCGCCTTGCGCCGCTCGCGAGACGACTGCTGCAGCTTGAGCGCCCAGCGAAAACGCGGATTCTCCGTCGAGGTGATCTCACGCACGGCGCCGCCGCTTTACCGACACGTGCGAAACCCCGCGAACACGTCACGCCGATCCGGCGTATAGAAATTTCGCCATGTATTGCGGATGAGATGGGCGCGCGTTGCAAAGCAGCCGCCGCGCAGCACCTTGTGGGTCCCGAACCACGGCTGCGAGTAGTCCTCGTAAGGGTCCCGCACGAATCCGGGATAAGGACCGAAATCGTCAGCCGTCCACTCCCATACGTTTCCGATCATCTGCCGGCACCCCTGGGCACTGTCGCCCGCCGAAAAAGCGGCCACATCAATTGGGCCATCCGCAACCCCGAATAGATTTGCCCGGGAAGCATCAGGCGGCGCGCTGCCCCACGGATAACGTCTCTTACCTTCTGCAACCGACAAACCGCGCGAAGCCGCATATTCCCACTGAGCTTCGGTCGGCAGCCTGCATCCCGCCCAGCTACAATAGGCGTCGGCTTCATACCAGTTCACGTGCATGATTGGTGCGTCGAGGGAAAGCCCTTGCAACTGGTCGTAACGCCGCTCGAGCCATTCACCATTTTCCTTGCGCCAATAGACCGGACACGTTGCGTTAGACGCGACGCACCATTGCCATCCGGCAGCACACCACAGTGCTTCCCGATCATAGCCGCCGTCATCGACGAATGCCGCGAACTCCGCGTTGGTTACCGGCGCGCCCGCCAGGCGAAACGGCTCGACAGCGACTCTGTGCGCCCATTTTTCGTTGTCGAACACGAAAGCGCCGTCTGCTGTCGCACCCATCATAAATTCGCCGCCGGGGAAATCGATCTCGCCCGGAAGGCCGCCTGCGGGTTTCCCGTCGACCGTAGCTGGCGACGACCGAAGATAGGGAAATAACGGAGGGGAACCTTGGGTTCCGCTTCGTTCGTTTCCCTCGAAGCGCGGCGCAGCGTAGCCAAGGGTTTGACGCGTATACGTAAGTGCCTCGCAATGCATCTCTTCATGCAGGGCCGCGAGCTGGGCGAAGTAGGCAAGCTGCTCATTGTCGTGCTCGCGCGAAAGCCGTTCGCGCACGCGCTCGAGCACCTCCCGCATATATCCAAGCGTCGCATCAAGCGCAGGCAGCGGCAGATTCCAGCGCGTGTCGTGCGCGACGGCGGACGAGTCGTAGAACCGGTCTGCGCCATGAAGGATGCTGGCCGCGAGGTCGCGTTGCCCGCGGTAACGCAGACACCAGCGCTCCTGAAACCAGGCGAGATGTCCGATTTCCCACAGCGGCGGATTGACGATCGAAAGCATGGGCCCGAAGAGCTGCCCGCCAGTCAGATCGGCTGTCAGGGCGAGCGTTCTTACGCGCGCATCGATCAGCATCTCATCGAGCACGTCCGCGCCGCCTTTGATATGAGCGGTGATAGCGTTTGCTATAGTCACATCACAGTCTAGCGCGGAAGGTCTGCACTTGAAAATTTCGATCATCACGCCTGCCGGTCCGCGCACGCATAACGGCAACCGCAATACGGCCACACGCTGGGCACGTCTGCTTCGTGACCTGGGTCACCGTGTCAGCGTCGAGCGCGAATGGAGCGCCATCGATGCCGATCTCATGATCGCACTGCATGCGCGCCGCAGCCACGCGTCGATCCTCCGCTACGCGGCGGGCTGTCCAGAGCGCCCGCTTGCCGTCGTGCTGACAGGCACTGATCTCTACCGCGACATCCATAGCGACGCCGACGCGAAAAGCTCGCTCGAGCTCGCCACGCGCCTCGTCGTCCTGCACGAGCTCGGCGCCCGGGAGCTCGCGCCGCGATTGCGCCCGAAGACCCGGGTCATCTATCAGTCGGCACGCGCGATTTCGCGTCTGCCGCCGCTCGCGTCCTGCTTCGAAGTCGTGGTGAGCGGACACCTGCGCAGCGAAAAAGACCCGTTCCGTGCCGCCGCGGCGCTGGCGCACTTGCCGGCCGAAAGCCGCATACGCGTGACGCACATCGGGCGCGCTCTGAGCGAAGAATTCGCACGGGAAGCGCGCTCCTGGATGCTGCGGGAGCCGCGCTACCGATGGCTCGGAGAGGTGCCGCAATGGAGGGCATTGCGCTTCATCGCGCGAAGCCGCGTTTTGGTGGTGAGCTCTTCGATGGAGGGCGGCGCCAACGTCGTGTCCGAAGCACTCACACTGGGTGTTCCCGTCATCGCCTCGCGCGTCCCAGGCAACGTCGGCATGCTGGGCGCGCGCTATCCTGGATATTTTCGTCTGGGCGACGAGCGCGCCCTCGCCCGCCTGCTCACCCGCGCCGAGCGCGAACCCGCGTACTACCGTTCGCTCAATCGATCATGTGCGGCGCGAGCTCATCTCGTCTCGCCGGATCGCGAGCGCACCGCCCTTCGACGGCTGGTAGGGGAGCTGACACGCGCGTGAACGATCAGGAAGTGGAAACTCGCGAAAGAAGCGGCATGATCGCCGCGGCGGCTTTGTCCGCCGTGTTCTGGCGCAATGATTTGCGCATCGATTCGAAGTGCCCGTCCAGTCTCGCCCTCGCGGTGTCATCGGAGAGGAGAGTCACGAGCGCTTCAGCAAGACTGTCGTCCGTTGCCGCGTCCTGGAGAAATTCGGGAACGATTTGTTCCCCGGCGAGGATATTCGGCATGCCGACGAATGGGAGATAAGCGCGCCGGCGGAGCAGCCACCACGACAGGCGCGGCATGCGGTAGGTGATGACCATCGGGCGCTTGAGCAACGCCGCTTCGAGACTCGCGGTGCCGGAAGCCACGAGGACGACGTCGGCGGCAGCCATCGCCTCGAGCGAATGGCCGATCATCAGCGTCAGATCGAGATCCGTCGGGGCCACGCGATTCAGTGCCGCCTCGAACATCGCCTTGGTTTCGAGACTTGCAAACGGCGCAAGAAAGCGTACGTTGGGCACGCGCTCGCTCACCTTGACCGCGGTCCGAACGAAAAGCTCAGCCATGTTCTCGAGCTCGCTCACGCGGCTTCCCGGCAGTAAAGCGACGACCGGCACGTCGAGCGGTACGCGCAGCTCGTCGCGCACCGCACTGGTGGGCGGCAGGTCGGCGAGGATATCGGCGAGCGGATGCCCTACGTAGCTGACCGGCACGCCGGCTTTGCGATACAGCGGAGCCTCGAAGGGAAAGATCGTGAGCATGAGCGAAACCGCGCGCTTCGCCTGGTATATACGCTCGCGCCGCCAGGCCCAAACCGCCGGGCTCACGTATTGCACCGTGGGTATACCCGCTTCTTTCAGGTCGATCTCCAGATCGAGATTGAAATCGGGCGCGTCGACGCCGACGAAGAGCGCCGGCGGATGGCTGATGAGGTGGTCACGCAGCCGGCGGCGTATGCCGACGATTTCCCAGTAATGTTTGAGCACTTCGACGTAGCCGCGCACGGCGAGCTTTTCCATCGGATACAAAATCTGCGCGCCCGCCGCTTCCATCTTGGGTCCGCCGATGCCAATAAACCTCAAGCCCGGCTGGCGGTGTGTGAGCGAACGCATGAGATGCGCACCGAGCTGGTCACCCGAAGCTTCTCCCGCCACCATCGCGATCACCTGCGAGCCTTGTGCTGCGGCCATGCCGGTGTGAATCGCTTAGCGGATGATGCCGCGACCGGGCACGGCGAGGAAATCGAGAAGCAGCCCCAATTCCGGCAATCCGGCACCCAGCGCGGTCAGCTCATCTCTCGCGGCCTCGAGAGTCAGGCCCGAACGATAGAGCGTCTTATAGGCACGCCTTAAGCCGGTCACAACGGGGGCGGCGTAACCACGACGCCGCAATCCTTCGGCGTTGATGCCGTGCGGGTGTGCCGGATTGCCCGAGGCCGTGACAAATGGGGGCAGGTCTTTCAGAAGGATCGTGCCCATTCCAGTAATGCTATGCGCGCCGATGCGGCAGAACTGGTGCACGACGGTAAATCCACCGAGGATGGCGTCATCGCCCACTTTCACATGTCCGGCGAGCTGTGCATTGTTGGCAAATACGGTGCGGCTGCCGATCTGGCAATCGTGAGCGACATGGACATAGGCCATGATCCAGTTGTCGTTGGCGATGCGTGTCGTGCCGGCGTCCTGCACTGTGCCTCGATTGATCGTGCAGAACTCGCGTATCGTATTGTTATTGCCGATCTCGAGACGGGTGGGCTCTCCTCCATACTTCTTGTCCTGCGGCGCATCACCGAGCGACACGAACTGGTAGATCGAGTTGTTTTCACCGATACGCGTGTGTCCCGTAATCACGGTATGCGATCCGATACGCGAACCGGCTCCAATCTCGACATGCGGGCCGATCACGGCATAAGGCCCGATTTCGACGTCTGACGCGATGCGCGCGCCGGCCTCAATGATCGCTGCTGGGTGGATGCGGCCGTTCATGGGCGCATTCATGCGGCGCGCAATTCCTCAGGCGCCATTTTCACTGGGCAACTGGCGGATGGTGCACATGAGGTCGGCTTCGGCCACGATGACGTTCTCCACATATGCCTTGCCGTGAAACTTCCACAAACCGCGCAGATGGCGCACGAGCGAGACGTCGAGCTTCAGCGCGTCCCCGGCCGTGACCGGTTTCTTGAAGCGGGCGTTGTCGATGCCCACGAAGTAATACACCATGCGTTCGTCGGCCTTGTGCCCCTCCGTCTGGAACGTGAGGATCGCTGCGGCCTGCGCAAGCGCTTCGATGATCAGCACGCCTGGCATGACGGGATGATGCGGAAAATGACCCCCGAAGTAAGGCTCGTTGATCGTCACGTTCTTCAGTGCAACGACGTTTTTCCCGGGCTCGCACGAGAGCACCCTGTCGATCATGAGAAACGGATAGCGATGTGGGAGGTATTCCAGGACGCGGTGTATGTCGAGCGTATTCAAGATCGTCTCCTGGGGAAGATCATATGCAAACGGTGGGCTGGGCTCTGGGCCGCGAACCTCATGCGCATTCCGGGATGGAGGTCGGACATGAGGGATGAGTGTGTTCAGTCATGCGGCGGACGGTCACGAGTCAACTCGGCGATTCGCGCTTCGAGCGCCGCAACGCGTTTCGCGAGCTCCGACAAACGGCGCAGCTGCGCCGCATTGCGGCGCCAGTCGCGATTGGCCTCAAAAGGATAGACCCCGCTGTAAACCCCAGGGCTGTCGATGGATTTTGTAATTGCGGTCTGCCCTGAAATTTCCACGTGGTCCGCGATTGTGACGTGGCCGGCAATGCCCACACCTCCACCGATCCGGCAAAAACGGCCGATATGCACACTGCCGGCGATTCCCGTACATGCTGCGATCGCGGTGTGCGCACCGATGCGGACGTTGTGAGCGATCTGGATCTGGTTGTCGAGCTTCACGCCTTCCTCGATCACGGTATCGTCTATCGCACCCCGGTCGATCGTGGTGTTAGCGCCGATCTCCACGTCGTTTCCGATTCGCACACGGCCGATCTGCGGCACCTTGACCCAGCGTTCCTCGTCGAAGGCGATACCGAAGCCGTCCGCCCCGATCACGACTCCGGGATGAACCACGACGCGATCGCCCACGCTACAGCCGCTACACACCGTGACGCCGGCGTGCAGCACACAGTCTGCTCCGATGCGAACGTTCTCACCGAGTGAGGTTCCCGGCCCTACGATCGTTCGTGGACCGACTTCCGCGCCGCATGCGATGACGGCATACGCGCCGATTTCCGCGCTCCGGTCGATGCGCGCCTGTGGGTGCGCTGCGGCGGCGGGATCAATGCCGGGCCGCGCCGAGCGAGGCGGATTGAGGAGCGCGGAGACTCGCGCGAAGTAGACATAAGGGTTGTCGCATACGATACGAGGCGCAGTCGCACCTTCACGCGCTGAGCGGCCGACTATCACCGCAGCAGCCCGCGTCGTTTGCAACTGTCTGAGATAACGCTCGTTAGCGAGAAACGCGATCGTTTCCGGACCTGCGTTCTCGAGCGTGCCGACGCAGCGCACGCGCACACTCGCGTCTCCGGCAATCTCGCCGCCGAAGCGCTCGATGATTTCCTGCAAGCTGTAGGTTGGGCTGCGGGCGCTGGTCATGAGCGCGGAAAGCAGGGCGCTCCCTGACTCCCGCCGTGCCTTTTATTTTCCTTCGGCGAGTGCCTTGAGCACGCGGTCGGTGATATCGAGACGGGGACTGCGGTACACCGCTTCCTGCAGAATCAGATCGAACTTCTCTGCTTCCGCAATCGACTTGATCACACGGTTGGCGCGCTCGAAAAGCGTCTGCAACTCCTGGTTTCGTCGCAGGTTCAGGTCTTCGCTGTACGAGCGTTGCATCCTTTGGAAGTCGAGGTTCAGGCGCGAAAGCTCCTGCTCCTTCGTACGCCGGTCCGATTCTCCCATCGTCACGGCGTCCTTTTCGAGCTGCCCTTGCAGCGTCTTGATCTGTGCCTCACGGCGCTGCAGTTCCTGGGCCCGGGGCGCAAATTCCTTTTCCAGGCGCTTGGTCGCAGCCTCGGCAGGTGCCGATTCGCGGTTGATGCGCTCGGCATCGATGAAACCGATCTTGAGCTCGGCCGCCCCGACGGCAGCCGCACTGAGCATGAGTGCCAGCGTCGCAGCAGCGAGTCTCGCGTTAAAGTACTTCAATGTCGTCTCCTTCAATGAACGTCGCACCAGCATGAAAGCGCGGCGACGAGGTACGCACCTCAGAACGCTCCGCCAAAGGTGAACTGAAAAATCTGCCTTCGGTCATCGGGCTGATCCTTGATGGGGACACCAACACTTATTTTAAGCGGACCCATAGGCGAAACCCAGAGCACGGACATTCCAGTCGAATATCGCAGCTGGCCAAACCCAAAGTTTTCTCCCGTCATGCCGCTATCAAGAAACGCTGACAGACGGACGGATTTTTCAGCGCCCATCCCCGGAAACGGGAACAGGAATTCAGCATTGCCGAGCATTTTGTGGCTCCCCCCGCGAGGATTGCCCTGAATGTCTTTCGGGCCCACGGTAAAGGACCTGAACCCGCGCAGTGAGTTTACTCCACCCATGTAGAAATTCTTGAAGAACGGCAGGTTTGGGGTATCGCCATAACCGCCTCCATAGCCAAGCTCGCCGTTCAGCAGCAAAGTGAACGTGCGGCTCAAAGGAAAATAGCGCTGATATTGGTACTGCAGCTTGTAGAAATTGAGGCTGGGACCGGGGACGCCCAATTCAACGTTGGCGCGCTGCAAAGTGCCCTTGGTCGGATAAATCAGGCTGTCCCGGCTCTCCCGGGTCCACCCTCCTGAAGCGATAACCGCTGAGCTTTTATCGCCGAACACCCTCACGTAATCCAAATAGAGCAGCGGGCTGTCGGAAAAGGTCGCAATGCTCGTTCGCTCATAGCCAAGGCCATAGCTGATGGTGTCGATGTCGGTAATCGGCACGCCGAAGCGCACTGAGGCGCCTTCAGTCTTCGTGCGGTAGTTCCCCAGGCCTGCGGTTGCCGCGTCCACCTGTCTAAGATATACATCGAACCCACGGCTTATGCCGTCGACCGTGTAGTACGGGTCCGTGTAAGACAATGCATATGTCGTATTGATCTTGCTCGTGTTCAATCCGACCGACAAGTGCTTGCCGGAGCCGAAGATGTTGTTCTGCGTAACCGATCCGGACAGGATCAGACCTTCGCCGCTGCCAAAGCCCGCGCCCAGCAGCACCGCGCCCGTGGGCTTTTCCACAACCGAAACATTGACGTCGACCTGATCAGTCGTCCCCTGTACAGAGGGTGTCTCGATATTGACTTCGGTGAAATAACCGAGCCTGTCTATACGAGTGCGTGAGTTCGCAATGCGGTTGGACGCGAACCAACCGCCCTCGAGCTGGCGCAGCTCACGGCGGATCACTTCGTCGCGCGAGCGCGTGTTGCCCGATATGTTGATGCGCCTCACGTAGACGCGCCGGCCCGGATCGATCAGGAAGGTGAAGGCCGCTTCGCGCTTCTCCTTGTCCAGCTGGGGCTGAGCGTTAACGTTCGCAAACGCATAGCCGTCGTTACCCAGCCGATCGCTGATTGCTTTCGTGGATTCCGTGACGCGCGCCCGCGAAAAAACCTCGCCGGGTTTGATGGTGATGAGCTTGCGTACCTCGGCCTCCGGAATCAGCATCTCACCGGATACTTTGACGTCCGACACCGTGTACTTCGGGCCCTCGCTTATCGCAATCGTAATGTATATGTCCTGCTTGTCCGGCGTGATAGAGACCTGTGTCGACTCGACGTTGAACTCGAGATAACCTCGATCGAGGTAGTAGGAGCGCAAGGTCTCCAGATCGGCCGCAAGCTTCTGGCGCGAATACTGATCGGCCTTCGTGTACCAAGTAACGATCCCGGGCGTGCGCAGAAAAAGCTGCCTCTGAAGCTCGCGTTCGCTGAAAGTCTGGTTGCCGATGATGCTGATTTGCCTGATCTTGGCGCTCGCACCTTCTTCGATTGAGAAATTGAGCGCGACGCGGTTGCGCTCGAGAGGCGTCACCGTCGTGTTGATGCTGGCCGCATAACGACCCCTCACGAGATACTGCCGCTTCAACTCCTGCTCGGCGCGGTCGAGCACGCCCCTGTCGAAAATACGGCCTTCCGCAAGTCCGACCTGGTTCATCGCTTTGAGGACCGTGTCTTTCTCAAACTCCTTCATGCCGGTGAAGTCGATCTGAGCGATCGACGGACGCTCCTGCACCACGACGACGAGCACGCCGTCCTCGGCCTCGATGCTGACGTCTCTGAAAAAACCGGTGGCGAACAGGGCGCGGATGATCTGCGAGGCTTTATCGTCAGTCATCGTGTCGCCCACTTTGACAGGCAGATAGCTGAAGACGGTGCCTGCCTCCGTGCGTTGTATGCCTTCTACACGGATATCCTTGATGACGAAGGGCTCAATTGCCCGCGCTGGTATTGCAACGAGCGCCAGCAGCAGAACACCAACACGAAGAAAATGCATCAATCAGCCGCTGATGAGACGAGTTACGTCGTTATATAAAGCAAAAGCCATCAGGACGAACAACAACGCCATGCCCAGATGTTGCCCGATCTCGATGGCTTTGTCCGAAACCGGACTGCCTTTAAAAACCTCCATCATATAATACATCAAATGACCGCCATCCAATAATGGAATCGGCAGCAGATTGAGCACGCCAAGACTGATGCTGATCAGTGCGAGAAAAAGAAGATACGACACCCACCCCATCTGCGCCGACTGGCCCGCGTAATCGGCGATCGTGATCGGTCCACTCAAGTTCTTGAGCGATACTTCTCCGATTATCATTTTGCCGAGCATCTGCAAACTGAACACTGATGTGTCCCATGTCTTGTAGACCGCCTTGCCGACACTTTCGAGCGGCCCATAGCGAACTTCCGTCATCATTGAGGTGAATGCGCTGCGATCGATCTTGGGTCCCGCGCCGATTCTTCCAATCGGGTTTCCGTTTTCGGTGAAGAGCTCCGGGGTGACCGCGAGGGCCGGAAGTGGCTTTCCTCCTCGCTCGACTTCAATCGTCAGCCGCTCGTTCGGATGCGCGCGAACGACAGACACCACTTCTTCCCAGACAGTGATGGGCTGATTGTTTATTGCGACGATCTCGTCACCCGTCCTGAGCCCTGCCCGTTCCGCAACGCCGCCAGCTACGAGATTCCCGATGAGGGGCGGCAATGAAGGCTGGAAGCGGGAGAGACCGAGCGTTCGCAGAAAATCACTGTCCAGATCCGCTGGCGTGAGCTGGGTCAGGTCGAGCTCGCGTTGCGCGCTCGCTCCCGAGATATCCCGCACGGTGACAGCAACACGCTTTTTCTGTACTGCGCGCTGCAGGAGAATCCAGCGCGCATCCTGCCAGGTCTGAACCGGCTCTTCGTCGATCTTCGAGATGATTTCCCCAGCTCTGAAGCCAGCGGCGGCCGCAGACGTTCCGGGTGGAACAGGACCCAGCACCGGCTTGATTCCCGGCACGCCGTACATGAAAAGCACCCAGTAGAGCAGGATCGCAAGGAGAAAATTCGCAACGGGACCCGCCAGCACGATGGCAAAGCGGCGTGCCACAGGTTGACGGTTGAAGGCCCGATGCGCTTCATGCTCTTTGACAGGGCCCTCGCGCTCGTCGAGCATCTTCACATATCCACCGAGTGGAAAGGCCGCGATCGACCACTCGGTGCGATCGACTCCCACTGCCCGCGACCACAGCGGCTTGCCAAATCCCACCGAAAAACGTAACACCTTGACGTTGCAAAGGCGCGCAATTGAGTAGTGACCCAGCTCATGTATTACGATGAGCAGGCCCAAAGCAACGACAAACGCGACCAGAGTGGTGATGAGACTCATGGGCGGTTCGTCACCGTGGCGGGAATCGATCCGGCCGAACGCTCTCCGCGTGCCGAACGCGAGACCGCGCGCATCGCGAGCCATTGATTCGCGCACACACGTGCGGCTGCGTCCGCGGCCATCACATCCTCCACATTCGTGACCGGCGCCGAATCGCATCGCGCCAGCACGTCTTCGATCAGTTTGGGAATCTCAGTGAAAACGATGTCTCCGCCCAGGAAGCCGGCGACCGCAACCTCGTTCGCGGCATTCAGGATTGCGGGCGCGCACCCTCCGGTCTGGAGCGCCGCGTAAGCAAGTCTGAGACAGGGGAATCGGCCGAGATCGGGTTCTTCGAAATGAAGCGTGCCCGCGCGCGCGAGGTCGAGAAAATCCACACCGGCATCGATGCGGTCGGGAAAGGCGAGGGCGTGAGCAATCGGTGTGCGCATGTCGGGATTGCTTAGCTGCGCGATGACCGAGCCGTCAATGTATTCCACCAGCGAATGGACGATGCTTTCAGGATGTATGACGACTTCGATGATCGACGGGTCCGCGTTGAAAAGCCAACGCGCCTCGATAACCTCGAGACCTTTGTTCATCATCGTGGCCGAATCGACCGAAATCTTGCGGCCCATCACCCAGTTCGGATGCGCGCACGCCGCTTCAGGGCTGACGTATTCGAGGTCGGCTGCCGGCATGAGACGAAATGGACCACCCGATGCGGTGAGCAGGATACGGCGTACGCCCGCCGCTTCGGGTTCACCGTCGAAGCTTCGCGGCAGCGCTTGAAAGATTGCATTGTGCTCGCTGTCGATGGGCAGGAGCACCGCGCCGCTGGTCCGGCAAGCCTGCATCAGGACCGCGCCTGCCGTAACTAGCGCCTCCTTATTTGCAAGCAGGAGCTTCTTTCCGGCCTTTGCTGCCGCGAAAGTGGATCTCAAGCCCGCGACGCCGACGATGGCTGCGATTACGGTATCGGTATCGGGTAGACTTGCGACACGCTCCAGCGCCTCCGGACCGCACAGAATCTCCGTTTCGATCCCCGCCTGCCGCGCCCGCCGTCTAAGCGTTTCTGCCGCCCTCGGATCAGTTATAACTGCGTAGCGCGGCCGGTGTCGTTTGCATTGAGCAAACAGCGCCTCCAGCTGTGTGTGCGCCGTGAGGGCGACGACCTGGAAGCGCTCGGGATGCCGCTCGACAACATCAAGCGTGTTGGCGCCGACACTTCCCGTCGAGCCTAGTATGGTGAGACGCTGCATCGATGGCATGTGCGCCGGCGCGTCAGTGCAGATAGAAAGCAAGTGCTGCTGCGGGCACGCTTGCAGTCAATCCGTCGATGCGATCGAGAATACCGCCGTGGCCCGGCAGTATCTGGCCGCTGTCTTTCACGCCAGCTTGCCGCTTCGTCCAGGACTCGAAGAGATCGCCTTCTATGCTCAAGGCAATGATGCCGGCGAATACGGCTAGTCCAAGCCACCCGCTGAAATAACGCTCATCGGCCGGGAAAATCAACAAGAGTGCACCGTAATAAAGGCCTACCGCGGCCGTTGCGCCCAAAACACCCTCCCACGTCTTTCCAGGGCTGATACGAGGCGCAAGCTTGTTGCGCCCCCACAGCTTGCCCGCGATATAGGCTGCGGTATCCGCGATCCATACAATGGAGAGAATAAGCAAAAGCAACCAAGGCGTCGCCTGTAGCCGCACCAGCGCGAGCCACATCGGCACCAGTGCGAGCCAGCCCGCAATTCCGAGAACGATCGGGTTGCGGTTGGTCCAGCACTTGGCCAGCCAGACGGGCGCAATCGCCAGCCAGAACACCACGCTCGCGCCGTATACGAACAAGTCGATCAACGATGAGGAATGCATCGACTGAGACGGGATGTAGAGGAGCGCAACCGCGGAAACCGGGACAAGGAGCGCGAAACCCACGCGGCCTGGCATGGCGTAGCCGGCGAGGCCGCCCCACTCCCAGCTTCCTATTACGATTCCCGGCAGTAGAAAAAGCGCCCAGAGATTTTGCGGCAGCAGCAGAAGCGCCGCGGCAAACAGCGGCAGCGCGATCGCGACCGTGAGGAGACGCTTCATGAGCATGGGTTTCTCCTCCGGCGCGCTGGAATGCAGCCCTTAGCCTGCGGAGATGCGGGCCATGCGCTGGCCTGTTCGCAACTGCTCACTGGTGCGTCCAAACCGGCGCTCGCGCTCCTGGAACGACTGAATCGCCAGGTCGAACGCCGCCGCATCGAAGTCGGGCCATAGCGTGTCGGTGAAATACAACTCCGTGTACGCAAGCTGCCATAGCAGAAAATTGCTGATGCGCTGCTCGCCCCCAGTGCGAATGAACAGATCGGGCTCCGGTGCGTAGCTCATGGCGAAATAGGGCGTGAGGTCCGCTTCCTCGAAGCCGGCCGCAAGCTCAGGGCGCTCCTTGAGCATGCGCTGCACCGCTTGCAGCATGTCCCACCTGCCGCCATAGTTCGCGGCAACCGTGAGCTGCAAGCGGTCATTAGCGGCCGTGCGCGCCTCGGCCTCCTGCACCAGCCGCACGATGCGCGGCTCGAAACGCTTGAGGTCGCCGATGACTCTGAAGCGCACTCGGTTCGCGTGGAGCTTGTCGATCTCCTGTTCGAGGGCCGCCACGAACAGCTGCATGAGAAACTTCACTTCGTCCTGCGGCCTGCGCCAGTTTTCGCTGCTGAAGGCAAAGAGCGTGAGATGCTCGACGCCGTGGGCGACACACGCTTTCACGGTCGCGCGCACCGCTTCGAGGCCGCGCCGGTGCCCAGCAACCCGTGGCAGAAATCGCTGCTTTGCCCAGCGGCCGTTGCCGTCCATGATGATCGCGACGTGGCGCGGAACAGCGCGCTCGTCGGGTATTGCCATGGTCGAGCTTGCAGAGTTATCCACGGTCAGATCGCCATCAGGTCTGCTTCTTTCGACTGAAGCAGCTTGTCGATTTCGGCAATATGGCGGTCGGTCAGCTTCTGAACGTCTTCCTGAGCACGCCGCTCCTCGTCCTCCGCGACTTTTTTCTGCTTCAGAAGGTCTTTCAGGTGATGAATTGCATCCCGACGCACGTTTCGCACTGCCACGCGCGCGTTCTCCGCTTCCTTGTGCACGACCTTGATGAGATCCTTGCGCCGCTCTTCAGTCAGCGCCGGCATGGGTACACGAACCGTCTCGCCCATAGTCGCAGGGTTGAGCCCGAGATCCGAGTCGCGTATCGCTTTTTCGATCGCACCCGCCATCTTTTTCTCCCAAGGGGTGACCGCGATCGTGCGCGCGTCGAGCAGCGTGACGTTGGCAATCTGAGCCACCGGTGTCGGCGTGCCGTAATAATCGACCGTGATGTGGTCGAGAAGCCCGGTATGCGCGCGGCCGGTGCGGACCTTGGCAAGGTCGTTCCGGAGCGCGTCCAGGCTCTTCTTCATCTTGCTTTCTGCGGTTTTTTTCACGTCGGCAATCATGCTCTCGCTCCTCCGTGACTCCACTATATAAAGCGACTCAAACGTGCACCATTGTGCCTTCGTTCTGTCCGAGCACCACGCGCTTCAGGGCATGCGGCTTGAAGATGCTGAACACATTGATCGGAAGCTTCTGATCGCGGCACAGCGTGAGTGCGGTCGCGTCCATGACTTGCAGGTTCTTGATAATCGCCTCATCGAACGTGAGCTCGTTGTAGCGCATTGCGTCGGGGTGCGTGTTCGGGTCGTCGGTGTAGACGCCATCGACTTTCGTTGCTTTCAGGACGAGCTCGACGTTCATTTCCATTCCACGCAACGCCGCTGCCGTGTCCGTCGTAAAAAAGGGATTGCCGGTGCCGGCGGCAAAGATGACGATCTTGCCTTCTTCGAGATAGCGCATCGCCTTGCCGCGGATGTAGGGCTCTACGACCTGCTCGATGTTGAGCGCGGACTGAACACGGCTCACCAGATTCACCCGGCGCATCGCGTCCTGCAAGGCGAGCGCATTCATGACAGTGGCCAGCATACCCATGTAATCGGCTGTCGCGCGGTCCATGTGCGAGGCACCCGGGGCAACGCCCCTGAAGATATTGCCGCCGCCGATGACCACCGCCACTTCCACACCCAGATTCACGATTTCCGCCACCTCGGCCACGATGCGCTCTATCGTCTCCCGGTTGATACCGTAAGGATCCCCGCCCATCAGCGCTTCACCGCTCAATTTGAGCAGGATCCTTTTGTACGCCGGTTTCTCCGCCATGATCCTGGTCTCTTCCGGGAGCGGCGCGATCAACACGCCTGCGCGCTCTTTTGCGCGGCCTTGTCTGCGCCCTGATCGATTTGTGCCTTCACTTCCGCAGCGAAATCGTCCTTTCTCTTTTCAATGCCTTCGCCGACAACATACAGGGTGAACCCCGCAACCGACGCGCCCTTCGATTTGAGCAAATCCGCGACCGTTTGCTTGTCATTTTTGACAAACGGCTGCCCCAGGAGCGTGACCTCTTTGAGGAACTTGCTCACCGCACCTTCGACCATCTTCTCTACTATATTCGCCGGTTTTCCGGATTCGGCTGCCTTTGCTGCGGCGATATCCCGTTCCTTCTGGACGACCTCTGCTGGCACGTCATCCCGCGCGAGTGCGACCGGCTTGCTTGCCGCGATATGCATTGCCAGATCTTTGGCCAGGGTCTCATCGCCTCCTGTCACATCGACCAGCACACCGATCTTTGCACCCCCATGAATATAGCTTGCGAGTTTTCCTTTGGTCTCATGCCGGCTGAACCGCCGTACCGACACGTTTTCGCCGATCTTGCCAACAAGCGTCTTGCGGCGCTCCTCCACCGTTGTCCCGTCCAGCGCAAGCTGAGAGAGCGCCGTTACATCGGCGGGATTCTGGCGCGCAGCCATCTGGGCAAGCGCGCCCGCAAACGCAAGAAACTCTGCGTTCTTGGCGACGAAATCGGTTTCGCAGTTCACTTCCACGATCGCCCCGAGCTTGCCGTCGTCCGCGATATAAGCAGCCACGACACCTTCGGCTGCGACACGGCCTGATGCCTTGCTTGCCTTGTTGCCGAGCTTGATCCGCAGGATCTCTTCGGCTTTAGCCAGATCACCGGCCGCTTCGGTCAGCGCTTTCTTGCATTCCATCATCGGCGCGTCGGTCTTCTCGCGCAGCTCGCGGACCATGCCCGCCGTAATTTCCACCATATCGTTACACTCCGCCGTCTAAAAAAAAGGGGCTCGCGCCCCTCTCAGCGCCCCGGCTAGTCGCCGGTCATTGTTTGGCTGCCGGTATTAACCGGCCTCCTCCTCGCCCTCTTCGACTTCGACGAACTCGTCGCCGCCGGTCACGATTTCCTGCAGGCTGTCGTTGCGTCCTTCCAGATACGCATCCGCAATACCCCGCGCATACAGCCTGATTGCGCGGCTCGAGTCGTCATTGCCCGGAATCACGTAGTCGACGCCTTCAGGACTGTGGTTGGTGTCGACCACACCGATGACCGGAATTCCGAGCTTGTTCGCTTCGGCGATGGCATTTTTCTGATAACCCACGTCGATGACAAACATTGCGTCGGGCAGACCGTTCATGTCCTTGATGCCGCCCAGGCTGCGCTCGAGCTTGGACATTTCGCGCTGGTAGCGCAGAGCTTCCTTCTTGGGAATACGCTCGAACGTGCCGTCCTGAACCATCGCTTCCATGTCTTTCAGACGCTTGATGGACTGTTTGACGGTCTTATAGTTCGTCAGCATGCCGCCCAGCCAGCGATAATCGACATACGGCGCGCCCGAACGTTGCGCTTCTTCGTGAATGATCTCGCGCGCCTGGCGCTTGGTGCCCACAAAAAGCACGCTGCCTTTGTTCGCGGCGAGCTGACGCACGAACTTAAGCGCATCCTGGTACATGGCCAGGGTCTTTTCGAGGTTGACGATGTGGATCTTGTTGCGGTGGCCGAAGATATAAGGCGCCATCTTCGGGTTCCAATAGCGGGTTTGGTGTCCGAAATGAACACCCGCTTCCAGCATTTCACGCATGGTGACAGACATACTGCTCGACTCCTGACAAGGGTTAAGCCTCCATCCACCCCAACACCCCGTTCGGCTGAACGAGGCACCCTGGTTTGAATCGGTGGATGTGCGAATTTGGACCGCCACGAGGACAATCCGTTGCTGGCAACCCCGTTTTCACAGGTATGCGAGCTAACCGCTTATTTTACCATCGTTTTAGTGTGTGTCCAAGCACGTTAAGAGCCCCACCGCATTACCGCCGCAGCCCCTCGTTCTGGACTACAATCGCGTTGCCTGCAAAACCAAGCACTTGGAAATTCCCGCTTCCCGGGTTGCCCCGGGACCTCCCATGTCCGTCACAGTCAAAACTCCTGAGGAAATCGAGAAGATGCGCGTTGCCGGCCGTCTGGCCGGGGAGGTTCTCGACTATATCGGCCCCTTGCTGAAGGCCGGCATGACAACCGCCGAAATCGACCGGCTTTGTCATGAGTACATCGTGGGCATACAAGACGCCACGCCCGCGCCGCTCAATTATGCCCCGCCGGGCTACCAACCTTATCCCAAATCGGTCTGTACTTCCGTAAACCATGTGGTATGCCATGGCGTGCCAGGCGAAAAAAGGCTGAAGCCGGGCGATATCGTGAATATCGACATCACGGTCATCAAGGACGGGTTCCACGGCGATACGAGCCGGATGTTCTATGTAGGGCAGCCTTCGATACAGGCCCGCCGGCTTTGCGATATCACCTATGAATGCATGTGGCGCGGCATCGAGGTCGTCAGGGCGGGTGCCTATCTGGGCGATATCGGCCACGCGATACAAAGCTATGCCGAAGAACACGGTTTCAGTGTCGTGCGCGAATTTTGCGGACACGGCATCGGCCGTAAATTTCACGAAGAGCCGCAGGTGCTGCACTACGGGCGGGCGGGCACGGGACTGCGCCTGCAGGCAGGCATGATCTTCACGGTGGAACCGATGATCAACGCCGGCAAGGCAGATATACGCCAGCTCGGGGATGGATGGACGATCGTCACCAAGGATCACAGCCTGTCTGCGCAGTGGGAACATACCGTTCTCGTCACAGAGAGCAGCTACGAAGTGCTGACGATGTCTGCAGGCGCGCCCGCGCGGCCCGCGATCACCGACTGAAGAACATGGACACGCACGCGGCTCCCGCAACTGAGACATCAGTAGCGCGACTGCCCGAGTGGAAACAACACCTCGGCTTCGAGCGTGAGCAGCTCAAGCTCCGATTTCTTGCACGGCCCATCCCTGGCGAACTGTTACGGCGCCTGTCGGCTCTGGTCGATCGCCAATTGCGCGATGTCTGGAAGGGCCACCGCATCCCCCGCGAGCTCGCGCTTCTTGCCGTTGGAGGCTATGGCCGCGGCGAGCTCTTTCCCTATTCCGATGTCGATCTGCTCGTTCTGCTGCCGCGCCCTGCCGATCCGGTCCTCGAGCGGCAACTCGAGCAATTCATCGGAACCCTGTGGGACATTGGTCTGGAGGTGGGACACAGCGTGCGCACGATCGAAGAGTGTCTCGCGCTTGCCGAACAGGACATCACGGTTCAGACGACGCTCCTCGAAGCGAGGCACCTCGCCGGCAATCGGAGGCTCTACCAGGTTTTCGACGAGCGTTATTCGATCGCCATCGATCCGCGCTCGTTCCTGCAAGCGAAGCAACTCGAGCAGCAGCAGCGTCATGCGCGCTACCAGGAAACGAACCTGGAGCCTAACATCAAGGAAAGTGCGGGGGGGCTGCGCGACCTACAGACCATCCTCTGGATCGCCCGGGCGGCGGGCATCGGCAAGACCTGGGCGGAGCTTGCGCACCGCAACCTTGTGACGATGGAAGAGGCACGCCTCATTCAGCGTCACGAGCGTTTTCTCCAATCAGTGCGCATACGCCTCCATTATCTGGCCGGGAGACGCGAGGACCGCGTGCTCTTCGATCACCAATCGGCGCTTGCAGGGCAATTCGCGCTGCACGATCGGCCTCACCGGCTGGCCAGCGAGCAGCTCATGCAGAAGTATTACCGCGCGGCCCGGGCCGTCACGCAGCTCAATACGATCCTTCTGCAAAACCTGAGTGCCCTCATCGCGCCGCAGGAAGATCTTGAGCTTCATCCGATCAATGAACGCTTCGGAGTGCGCGGCGAGCTGCTGGAGGCGCGGACCGAAGATCTTTACGAGCGCGAACCATCTGCGCTGCTCGAGACGTTTGTGCTCCTGCAGCAGCATCACGAAGCCAAAGGTATCAGCGCCCCCACCCTGCGCGCGCTCTGGCGCGGCCGACGGCTGATCGGACCTAAGTTTCGCAAGAACCCGCACCATCGCGAGCTTTTCATGAGCATCCTACGTAGCCCCGATCGCGTGGAAAGGAATTTGCGGCTGATGCATCAGTACGGCGTGCTCGGGCGCTACGTCTCCGCGTTCGGTCGCATCGTCGGCCAGATGCAGCATGATCTCTATCACGTATATACGGTAGACGAGCATATCCTCAAAGTCGTGCGCAATTTGCGGCGCTTCGCGGTGCCCGAACTGGCGCACGAGTTTCCCCTTTGTACGCGCCTCATGAGCGACTTCGCGCGGCACGAGGTTCTATACCTGGCGGGCCTCTTCCATGACATCGCCAAGGGACGCGGCGGCGACCACTCGACGCTGGGGGCCACCGATGCGCTGCGCTTTGCGCGCGCGCACGGGCTCGCACGCGACGACTGTGAGCTCATAGCCTGGCTCGTCGCCAATCATCTTGTCATGTCTTCGACCGCGCAGAAACAGGATCTGAGCGACCCGGACGTGCTGCAGGCGTTCGCGCGGCGCGTGAAGGACGAGCGGCACTTGGCAGCGCTGTATCTCGTCACCGTAGCCGACATCCGCGGCACGAGCCCTAAGGTCTGGAACGCATGGAAGGCGAAACTACTGGAAGATCTCTTCCACCTCACGCGCAGGCTCCTTGGAGGAGATGGAGTTACACCGGAAAACAGCGTACAGGCGCGACAGGATGCGGCGCAGGCCAAACTCCGGCTGTACGCAGTGCCCGAGCATGGACACGACAAATTCTGGCGCGAGCTCGATACGGCGTATTTCATCCGTCACGACGCGCAGGACATCGCCTGGCATACGCGCCTTCTCTACGCTCGTCCATACACTCAAGTGCCCGTCGTGAAGGCACGCTTGTCGCCCGCTGGCGAAGGTCTGCAAGTGATGGTGTACGTTCCCGATCAGAAGGAGCTCTTTGCACGCATCTGCAGCTTCTTCGAAAACATCAGCTACGACATCCACGAGGCGAAGGTTTACACCACACGGCACGGCTACGCCCTCGACACCTTTCAGGTCCACGACCCCGACAATCGGCAGCCTCACTATCGCGATCTCATGAGCTATATCGAGTACGAGCTTGCGGAGCGCCTGTTGCACAAGACGCCGTTGCCCCCGCTCACCAAACCACGGCTCAATCGCCAGCTGCGTCATTTTCCGATTTCGCCTGAGGTCAATATACAGCCCGATGACAAGGGGACGTATCAGGTGCTCTTCGTCGTTGCGGGGGATCGTCCAGGATTGCTTTCGCGAATCGCACGAACTCTGACGCGCTACGACATCAACCTGCACACCGCGAAGATCAATACGCTCGGCGCACGCGCAGAGGATGTGTTTCTGGTCACGAGCGCCGCGCTGCATGACCCCAAGACCATCGTCAAATTCGAATCGGATCTGGTCGAGGTGTTGCGCACGTGAAGTCAACCCTCGGGATCGAATGACAGCGACCTGTTTCTGCGAGCTGGGCAGTGCCGGCCTGATTGCCTTCACGGGTCCGGATGCCGTGTCGTTCCTTCACGCCCAGCTTACGAGCGATGTTGCGGGCCTGGTGCCGCCCTCGACTCAGTACAGCGGTTACTGTTCGCCGAAAGGAAGGTTGCTCGCCACTTTTCTGGTCTGGCGAGGCACCGATGAGATCCTGGTTCAGCTGCCCGCGACTCTGCGCGAAAACATTCAGAATCGTCTCTCGAAATACGTCCTGCGGTCGCGCGTAACGGTCGCAGACGCGTCCGCACGTCACGCACTCTTCGGTGTCGCAGGAGACGATGCCGGCGCGATGGTACTCGGGTTGGTGGGCGCGGTTCCCGATACCCCGCACGCCGTTGTCTCAAAGTCAGGCATCTCCGTGACGAGACTGCCCGTCGACCGCTACCTCGTGTGCGCGCATGTCGATGCCGCGGCGGGCGTTCGCAACGAACTGTCGAAGATTGGAGCGACGCAGCCGGAAAGATGCTGGTCTTCGCTTGATATCGAGGCCGGAATACCGGTCATCACGCCGCCGGCTCAGGACGAGTACGTACCCCAAATGGTCAATCTCGATCTGATCGGCGGTGTGAGTTTCACCAAAGGTTGCTATCCGGGTCAGGAAATCGTGGCCCGCATGCACTACCTGGGACGCCTGAAGCAGCGGATGTATCACGTGCACTTGCCGGACCTCGCCGACCCGTGCCCGGGCGATCCGCTCTATAGCGCAGACTTCGGTCCCGAACAGACGAGCGGTGCGATTCTCAGTGCCGTACCTGCAAGAACGGGCGGTCACGATGCGCTGGCGGTCGTCCAGATGAGCAGCGCCTCCAGTAACACAGTTCACTGGAGATCATTGACCGGCCCGGCCATTCAGTTTCTACAATTGCCGTATCCGATAAGTGCCTGAACGCAAGATGCGCTGCATGCCGCTTCCTCCGTTCTCGCTTTACAATGCCCGGCCCCAAGGATAGTTCATGGCCTATTCCTACTATATCTACTATCGTGTTGCCCCCGATCGCGCACAAACGTGCGAAGGACGCGTCCTGGAGCTTTTCACGCTGCTGCAACAATCGACCGGAATCGCCGGGCGGCTTCTGAAAAAGCGCAGCGAGCCGCTCCTGTGGATGGAGGTTTTTGAAAACGTGCGAGACGATGCAAAGTTCGAGCTCGAGCTCGCCCAGGCAGTCACGCAACTGAAGCTCGAGGAGTGCATTCAGGAGGGGTCCGGCCGCCGCGTTGAATGCTTCGAAGCGTGACGCGATGTGTCTGATCCTCTTTGCAGCCGGGGCGCATTCGAACTATCCGCTGATCGTTGCCGCAAATCGCGATGAAGCCCATAGCCGGCCCGCCGCTCGGGCCGGTTTCTGGATGGATCACCCCAGTGTGTACGGCGGCCGCGATCTCGAAAAAGGCGGCACGTGGCTCGCCATCTCGCGAAACGGCCGCTTCGCGGCAATCACCAATTACCGCGGTGCCATCCGCCGGGTTGATTCCACGCGCTCACGCGGCGAACTTACGCGCGACTATCTGACGGGTTCTGAAGAGATCGAACCCTATCTGGAGCGCGTGAGCCGGCGGGCTGACGAGTACAACGGTTTCAGTCTTATCGCGGGCGAACTCGATCGCCTTTGGTTCTTCTCCAATCAGCGGGCCGGTATTCAGAGCATCACACAAGATGTGCACGGATTGAGTAACCATCTGCTCGACGAGCCGTGGCCTAAGGTCAAGCGCGGCACTGCGGTGTTGAAAGCCCTCCTCCACGCGCCTGAAGCCGATCTCGTGCCGAGTCTTTTCGACATCCTCGCGGATCGTGAGCCGGCGCCGGACGAACAGTTATCCGCTGCCGATATCGCGCTGGAACGCCGGAATCGCTCTGCCGTATTCATCGCAGACGATAGATACGGTACGCGGGCTTCGACCGTGCTTCTGGTCTCAGCCGATGGCAAAGTTCTTTTTTGCGAACGTACCTACGGCCCGGGCGGCGTGCCTCTCGGCCATTCAGAGCGACGTTTCGAGCTCGAACGCACTCTCACTCGCTCGTAGCAGTCATTGGCGTGAGCTTGAGCTCCATGAGGCGGTGTGGAATGCCCGCTTCATCGAAAACGTCGCCCACGGCTGTAAAACCATAACGGCGATAGAAGTCGAGCGCGTGAGTCTGGGCGTGTAACCGTATCTCGCGGCAGCGTTCCCTACGCGCAATCTCGATCAGCGCCTGAAGTATGGCTCCGCCTACGCCGCGCCCCCGCCATTCCTTCACTACAGCCATGCGACCGACCAGACAACCGGACTTCAGCCGTCCCGTTCCGATGGCCTTTCCTTCGCGGCTCGTTGCCAGCACGTGGAAGGCGCTCTCGTCAGCCTCGTCCCACTCCAGATCTTCCGGTACTTTTTGTTCTTCGATGAAAACCTCGCGCCGCACAGCGTGAAGCTGGTTGCGACTATCTCGCCAATTCACGGACCTTACGACAAACGCTGACGCTGGCGTGTGCATCGCTGCATTATAATCGCTGCCTTTCGCGCGAGCCGCAGCGGCACTTTCGGGTCCATGATGTCTTCATCGTTCGACACATTGCGCTGGGTCGATGGCGCGCTGGAATTGATCGATCAGCGCGCGCTGCCCGAACGTCAGGATTATCTGCGTTTCGATTCAGCACTCGGCGTAGCCGACGCGATACGGGACATGATCGTGCGCGGCGCGCCGGCGATCGGATGTGCTGCGGCATACGGCATCGCGGTCGAGAGCCGGAGACTTGCGTACGCGTCGCGAGAAGTCTTCGACACGGGAATGGCCGATGCCTTCGCCATCCTTCACGCGAGCCGCCCCACTGCCGTCAATCTCTTCTGGGCACTGGAGCGTATGAAGGTGCGACTGAAGGCCGCGCAACCCGACTCATGCGGGGCGATCGCGGGCGCGCTGCTCGACGAAGCCCATTTCATTTCCAGCGAAGACGTACGTCTGAACCGCGCTATGGGCGAATATGGTGCGGCGCTTCTCGGAGACGACGATCGCGTGCTCACCCACTGCAATGCCGGTGCGCTCGCGACCGCGGGTCACGGGACTGCTCTCGGCGTCATACGCTCCGCCACGGCGGCCGGTAAACATATCGCGGTTTACGCTGATGAGACGCGGCCGTTTCTGCAAGGCGCCCGGTTAACTGCGTGGGAGCTCGAACAGGATGGAATACCCGTGACGCTCATCGCCGACAGCGCAGCGGGTTTTCTGATGAGCCGGGGCGAGGTCGATGCCGTGATCGTTGGCGCAGATCGTGTCGCGGCCAACGGTGACGTCGCGAACAAGATCGGCACGTATCCCTTAGCCGTCATGGCGCGCCGGCACGCAATCCCTTTCTACGTCGCCTGCCCACTCTCCACGATCGACGTCACCGTCGCGACAGGTGCGGACATACCGATCGAGGAGCGTGAAGGCGAAGAAGTACGCGGCTTTCGGGGAAATCGCTGGGCGCCAAAGGGAGTCAGGGTAGTGAATCCCGTATTCGACGTGACGCCTGCCGAGCTCGTGACAGCGCTTATTACAGAAAAGGGCGTTACACGCGAGCCGGATATTGAAAAGATCGCGGCGTTGACGTCAGGCGCTCGCGCGAAGCGCTAGATCGTGAGGCCCCCGCTTACCTCGATGACTGCTCCGTTGATGTAGCTCGCTTCGTCCGAAGCCAGAAAAGCGAAGGTATTGGCGACTTCCTCGGGTTTCCCCAGACGCCCGAGCGGCACTTTTTCTTCAAGCGCATGCAGCACACGGTCGGGAATGGAGCCGAGAATGCTGGTTGCGATAAAGCCAGGGCACACTGCATTCGCGCGGATGCCTTTGCGGCCAAGCTCCCGCGCCCATGTCTTCACCATGCCGATAACCCCGAACTTGGCCGCCGCGTAGTTCGTCTGGCCGAAGTTGCCGTAAAGGCCCACGATCGACGACGCGTTGAGAATCACGCCCGACTGCTGCGCGAGCATGGTATTGACGACGGCCTTCGTGCAATTGAATACGCCTTTCAGGTTGATTTCGATCACATTGTCGAATTGATCTTCGCTCATGTTCTTCAACTGAGCGTCCATCACGATGCCTGCGTTATTCACGAGGCAGTCCACGCGGCCCCACTTGGCAACCGTCACGGCGACCATCGCTTCCAGGGCAGCCACGTCCCTCACGTCCGCGACGTAGCCGAACGCATCACCCCGCGTTTCCTTGCAAAGCTCGACCGTTTCCTCGATCCACTCGGAGTTGAGGTCGCACACGACGACTTTGGCGCCTTCGCGGGCGAATTTAACCGCCGTGGCCTGACCAATCCCGCGGCCTGCGCCGGTGATGATGGCTACTTTGTCTTCTAATTTCATTGCTGGCCGCCTTTATAGAGTGGAGCCGGATAGTTGCGATGCACAATTTAGCTGATTTTATCGCATTGCACAAATCGTGCCCTAATCCAACCCGTAGGGCCAAGGTATGACTCAGGGCCCAGATGTTGTGGCACAACAAAGCAGATGCAGTAAAAGGGCTGGTGCGCCATCACCTGCGATCACTCAGGTGACGTGTTCCGCGGCGTGCAGCGAAAAAGCGCCGAAGCAGGTTTCCCGCCTCCTCGGAGAGTACGCCGCCCGAGACGACCGTGTGATGATTGAGACGATGCTCTGAATAGAGATCGATCACGCTGCCGCACGCGCCCGTCTTCGGATCGGCGGCGCCGTAGACCACGCGCTCGATCCGCGCGTTAAAGATGGCACCCGAGCACATCACACAGGGTTCGAGCGTTACATAGAGCGTGCAGCCGCCCAGCCGGTAGTTGCCCAGACCCCGCGCCGCTTCACGCATCGCGACGATCTCGGCGTGCGCCGTTGCGTCGTGGCTCGATATGGGTCGGTTGTAACCGCGCCCGATAATTGCGCCCTCCTTCACGACGATCGCGCCAACGGGAATTTCGTCCGCGCGGCCCGCTTGCTCCGCGAGTCCGAGGGCCTCACGCATGAACAACTCGTCAGTCGTAGCGGCCACGCGCGGTGCCTACGCCGCTATTCCCACTCGATCGTGGCAGGCGGCTTGCTCGAGATATCGTAGACCACGCGATTGATCCCCCGAACTTCGTTGATGATCCGGTTGGACACTTTGGATAGAAGCGCGTGGGGAAGCTCGGCCCATTGCGCCGTCATGAAATCGACGGTTTGCACTGCTCGGAGCGCAACTACGTATTCGTAAGTGCGGGCGTCGCCCATGACGCCGACCGACTTAACTGGGAGGAAGACGGCAAATGCCTGCGCCGTCTGCTCATACCAGCCCGCAGCGCGCAGCTCGTCGATGAAAATGGCGTCGGCATTCCGCAGCAGGTCCGCGTATTCCCTCTTCACTTCGCCGAGTATGCGCACCCCCAGCCCGGGACCGGGGAAAGGATGCCGGAAGACCATGTCGTGCGGGAGCCCGAGCGCGATCCCCAGCTCGCGCACCTCGTCCTTGAAAAGCTCGCGCAAAGGCTCGAGGAGCTTCAGATGCAACGTCTCCGGCAGGCCTCCGACGTTGTGATGCGATTTGATGCTCATTGCTTTCTTGGTCTTTGCGCCCGCGGACTCGATGACGTCGGGATAGATCGTCCCTTGAGCAAGCCACTTCGCGCGGCTGATCTTCCCAGCCTCGCGCTGAAATACGTCGACGAACTGCCTGCCGATGATCTTGCGCTTTTGCTCGGGGTCGGTGACGCCTTCGAGCGCGCCGTAGAAAGCGTCCGACGCATCCGCGTGGATCACCTTCACTTTCATGTGCCGCGCAAACGTCTCCATGACCTGTTCGGCTTCGTTGAGCCTGAGCAAGCCATGGTCGACGAACACGCATGTCAGCTGTTTGCCTATGGCCTTGTGTATGAGCGCCGCCGCCACGGAAGAATCCACGCCGCCCGACAGGCCGAGCACCACTTCGTCATCGCCAACCTCTTTGCGTATTCGCGCGACCGATTCGGCGACATAGTTGGGCATGGTCCAGTCGCCCGCGCAGCCGCAAATGTCGTAGACAAAACGCTGCAGGAGCGCTTTGCCCTGTAGCGTGTGCGTGACCTCGGGATGAAACTGTACGCCGTAGAAGCCGCGAGACTCGTCTGCCATGCCCGCAATGGGGCATGCTTCAGTCGAAGCCATCAGCTTGAATCCCGGCGGCATCTCGACCACTTTATCGCCGTGACTCATCCAGACTTTCAGCACGCCATGACCTTCCGGCGTGCGCACATCCTCGATGCCGTCGAGGAGTCGCGTGTGCCCGCGGGCGCGCACTTCGGCATAACCGAACTCGCGCACTTTGCCCGCCTCGACTTTGCCGCCCAGCTGCTGCGCCATGGTCTGCATCCCGTAGCAGATTCCGAGCACCGGCACGCCGACCTCGAACACCGCAGCCGGCGCCTGCTCGGTCATGTCGTAAGCAGACAGATGGCTCCCGGAGAGAATGATGCCTTTGGCGCCGTACTCCCGCACGAACGCGCCGGTCACATCGGCAGGGTGGATTTCACAGTAGACGCGTGCCTCGCGCACGCGCCGTGCGATCAACTGCGTGTATTGAGCGCCGAAATCGAGGATGAGGATTTTTTCGTGCTGCATCACTCGCTGCGGTAGTTCGGTGCTTCCTTAGTGATCTGCACGTCGTGCACGTGGGACTCGCGAATGCCCGCAGAGGTAATCTCGACGAACTCGGCTTTCGTTCGCACTTCGTCGATGGTTCCACAGCCTAGATAACCCATGCTCGCCCGAAGGCCGCCCATCAGCTGCTGGATGAGCGGCACCAGACCGCCTTTATACGGCACCCGGCCTTCTACCCCCTCGGGTACGAGCTTCTCGGTATCGAGCTCGTCGTTGTCCTGGAAATAGCGGTCGGCCGAACCTTGCTGCATGGCGCCGAGCGAGCCCATGCCGCGATAGGCCTTGTACGAACGGCCCTGATAGAGCTCAGTCTCCCCAGGTGATTCTTCTGTGCCGGCGAAAAGACTGCCGATCATGACGCAGTTCGCGCCTGCCGCCAGCGCTTTCGCGATATCACCCGAATAACGAATGCCGCCGTCGGCAATGAGGGGTACGTCGGTGCCCGCCAGCGCTTTCGCCACGTTGGCTACGGCGCTGATTTGCGGCACCCCGATACCCGCAACGATTCGTGTCGTGCAGATCGAACCGGGGCCGATCCCGACTTTTACTGCGTCCGCACCGCTATCGACGAGAGCTTTCGCCGCGCTCGCCGTTGCGATATTGCCTCCGATCACCTGCGTCTTGGGGAATTTGCGCTTGATCCAGCGCACCCGATCCAGCACGCCCTGCGAATGGCCGTGCGCGGTGTCGACCACGACCACGTCGACGCCAGCCTCGATCAGCGCTTCGACACGCTCTTCGGTGCCTTCGCCCACTCCGACCGCTGCGCCGACGCGCAGGCGGCCCAGGCTGTCCTTGCACGCATTCGGGTGCTCCGAAGACTTGAGTATGTCTTTCACCGTGATGAGGCCACGCAGCTCGAAATCATTGTTGACGACGAGCACGCGCTCAAGACGATGCTTGTGCATCAGGGCCAGCGCCTCTTCACGTGGCGCGCCTTCACGCACCGTGACGAGCCGCTCGCGCGGCGTCATGATGTTCTGAATCGGCTGATCGAGCTCGGTTTCGAAGCGCAAGTCGCGGTTGGTCACGATTCCGACGACGCGCCCCGAAGGCGTCACAACCGGAAGCCCCGAGATCCGATGCTGCTGCGTAAGATGCAGCACGTCGCGCACGGTCATCTTCTCGTTGACCGTAATGGGGTCTTTCACGATGCCGCTTTCGAAGCGCTTGACCTTGGTTACTTCGCTGGATTGCGCCTTGGGCGACATGTTCTTGTGAACGATGCCGATCCCGCCTTCCTGCGCCACAGCAATCGCGAGTCTGGCCTCGGTCACCGTGTCCATTGCAGCGGAGATGACCGGGATATTCAGAGCGATGCCGCGGGTGAGCTGCGTCGCAAGCTTGACGTCGCGCGGGAGTATGGTCGAGTGGGCGGGAATCAGCAGAACATCGTCGAAGGTAAGGGCTTTCTCTACCACGCGCATATTCTGTTCCTTCGCAAAGACCGAATTATACGCGGCGCACTGTAAACCGCCAACGACAGCGTGCGTTAATCGTTTGACTCTGCGGCATAAAATGATGGAATCTTCCACAGACGCAAAGCGTCGCCCGCCCGCCATTTTGCGAACGAGCGGCCAGTATCGGTTCAAGGAGCGCATATGAAAACCATGATCGCCCTAGTCTTAATGATGTGGGCGGGTATAGCTGCAGCCCAGATCAACAAGTGCGTGGACAAGAACGGAAAAGTCGTCGGCTACGGCAACGAATGCCCAGCGGGCAGCCGGGCAGAACAGACAGGAATCAAGAACACGCCTGCGGCTCCCGCCACCTCACCGCAAAAATCTCTGGTCGACCGCGATGCTGATTTTCGCAAACGGCAGGTCGAAAGGCAGGAAGCGGAAGCCAAGGCGAAGCAGCAAGCGGCAGATTCGAGTCAGCGGAGTCAGGCGTGCCAGGAGGCACAAGCCTATCTGAAGAGTGTGCAGGCGGGGCAGCGCATCGCGCGCAACGACCCGAAAACGGGCGAGCGTACGTTTATTTCGGATGCAGAATACCCCGCTGAAATTGCCCGGGCGCAACGCGCTGCCGATTCGGTCTGCAAATAGGGCTTGCCCCGCAGGACAATGCGCTAGGAACGGCGGGCAGCGCGGCGACGCCGCGCCTGCCTGGGATCCGCAGTAAGTGCCCGGTAGATTTCGACTCGATCACCCCGAGCAAGCAACCTGTCGCCTGCGACTTGATGTCCGTGAATTCCCACATCAACACCTGAGCCACCCAGCTCGCCGAAGCGCGCGGGCAATCCCGACAACCTTACCGCGTCTTCAACCGTTGTTCCGGGAGCGACCTTCAACTCAATCACGATCTGCTCGGCCGGCAGCGCGTAAATCACTTCAATATCAAACGCCTCTTCAGCTTCCATAAAGCTTTTCCGCCCGCGCTACGAATGCGTCGACCATCGTGTTCGCGATATAACTAAAGACGGGGCCCACGAGCTTTTCGAGTAGCTTGCTCGAGAACTCATAGTGGAGGCGGAACTCAATCTTGCACGCCTGCGCCGCGAGCGCAGTGAAGCGCCACGTACCGTTCAATATCCGGAAGGGACCCGACACGAGCTGCACGTGCATGATGCGTGGGACTTGCTTGGTGTTCTCGGTCGTGAAGCTTTGCTTCGCGCCATGATAGTTGATATGTAGCGTGGCGCGGGTCCTATCCTGGTCGCGATGGTTGACTTCAGCGGCGCTGCACCACGGGAGGAACTGCGGATAGGCTTCCACGGCGTCGACCAGGTCGAACATCTGCTGCGCGGAATAACCCACCAGTACCGACTTCTCTACGACCGACAAGGCTTCCCCTCTCCTGGCGAGCGGTCTGAATCGCACACACTGCTAGAATAGCCGCGCACCCCCGGACTTCGCCATGAGTATCGTTCAAAACAAGAAAGCCTTCCACGACTACTTCATTGAAGAGCGGTTCGAGGCCGGCATCGCGCTGGAAGGTTGGGAGGTGAAGGCAATCCGGGCGGGCCGCGCGCAGCTGAAAGAAGCTTACGTGATCGTCAGCAACGGAGAGTTGTTTCTGATCGGCGCGCATGTGAGTGCCTTGCCGGCAGCGTCCACCCACGTCGAACCGGATCCGGTTCGCACCCGCAAGCTGCTCCTCCATGCAACGGAAATCAACAAGCTCATAGGAGCCGTAGAGCGAGCCGGCTACACCCTTGTTCCGCTCGACATGCATTACACGCGCGGCCGCGTCAAGATCGAGATCGGGCTCGCCAAAGGTAAAAAGCAGCATGACAAGCGTGAGGCGGAAAAGGATCGTGACTGGAAGCGGGAGCAGCAGCGGTTGATACGGCAGGCTCGATGACGTATGTCGTGACGCAAATAATTAGACCACGCTAAACGAAAGAGGCCGAGGCGTTGAAAGTTCAGGCGAGCGTCCAGCGAAAAAGAAAGCGTCGGCCGACCTTGCGGTTCGAAAACGAGGCGGCATGCGTGGTTTGCGGCGTCGACGAGGTGGGCTGCGCGCCGTTCGCAGGTCCGGTGGTCGCTGCGGCGGTCATCCTGCCGGCTAAATCCTTGCCGAGAAAACTTCTCGCCCTCATCAACGACAGCAAAATCGTGCCGGCTCCACAGCGCGAGACTGTCGCGGCCGCACTTCCCAACTACTGCGTGATCGGCTTCGGAGAAGCGAGCGTCGAAGAGATCGACACCCTCAACATCTACCACGCTCGCATGCTCGCAATGTGCAGAGCCGTGGCTGGTCTCAACGTCCGGCCCGAGCTCGCACTGATAGACGGCAACGCCACACCGAAAGGTCTCAGCTGTGCGGCACGCACAGTCGTCGACGGTGACGCGAAATGCCTGTCGATTGCGGCCGCCTCGATCGTCGCAAAGGTTTTCCGCGATACCTACATGCGCAAGCTTGCTGAGCAATTTCCCGGCTACGGCTGGGAGACGAACGTCGGTTACGGCACTCGCGATCATCGCGCCGCAATGGCACGGCTCGGCCTCACCCCGCATCACCGCCGCAGCTTCGCCCCGGTGCGCCAGCTACTCGGGCTACCCCTGTTTACCAACGAAGAGGCGCCAATTCCCGACCTCGACGCGACCGCCGATAACCTCCGGGACTAGATACGTCCGCCCCCGCATGACGCAGACGGCTCCACTGTAATGGCCGCGCCAGCTTCGATCAGGGGGCGACGAAGCTCACTTACAGGATCCATATGCGAAGTCCACCGACCCACCGCAGTTAGATAAGGCGCGTCGCCTCGTCTTCGGTCGGCAACCGGCCCTCCGGAGTAAATTTGTCGACCGCTGCGGGCAATTCCCGCGTCAGCCTCGACAGCAGTTCTTCGCGCGAGAGCCCGGTTTGTTGCGAAAGCGTGTTCAGTACATCGGGACCGATCGCGTGCTCGAGTTGATCGGGGGCGAGAGGTTGATTGGGACCTGTCTTCACCCAGGAGTCCGCCTCTTGGGCGTGCCCGTTTTGCTTGAAGCGCTCGACCAGGTCGTGGAGGCCGCCACTAAGCACGCTCCCTGCACTCGCGCCGCCGAGCAGCCCACCCAACTTGCCGAGAACGCCACCCGCACCGGCGTTCTCATTGTTCGGACCGGGACCGCTCCCGGACCCTTGCTTCAGCCCGCCCAGCGCGTCGGCGATTTTGTCCCGGTTCTGATAACCGGCGACAGCGAGAAGTCCCAAAAGTGCAACCATGGACGGCATTCCGCGGCTCATTTCATTCTCCTTTATGTGCTAAGTGGAACAGGCGGGCGCTCATGCTCGCCGCTTGGCTATGAGTCCCCAGACAAAAAGCAGGAGTATCGCGCCGACGACGGCGCCGATGAGTCCCGCACCCTCGCCGGGCGCATACCAGCCAAGCGCTTGCCCGAGATAGCTCGCAACGAGCGCCCCCACGACGCCGAGGATCGTCGTTAACACGAAACCCGAAGGCTCGTTCTTTCCCGGCATGATGAACTTGGCGATCACGCCAGCAAAAAACCCAATGACGATCGTCCAGATGAAACCCATGGTGCGTGCTCCTTGAGTGGCGGTAATGATGCTTAGTGTTCTTGCTGAAGTGGACACGCTCGATGAGCTATGGCCGCGAAGTTTGTTCTGAATTCCATTCCAAAATTCCCACATGTGCTCCCGTCACAAAGCGCGGTTGTGGGCAAGCACAGCAACGCGTGTGCCGCGAAGAGGCCGGTCAGGCGATGCGCATCACTAGTAGCGCATCCTCCTGCATGGAGATATGAGAGGCCGGCACAACAGTTGCAACGTCTCAGCCCCTTACCAACTATGAGAATGGAAATGCCAGCCGAGAAGCCTCAAGCCCGAAGCATGTATGGGCACCAAAGCAATAGGAACCGGGGCAGCCTGCTCCTCGCTGCGTTCCTTCTCGTCGCAACGACGCAGTCGTCCTTCGCGAAGCTCCCTGCGCCCACGCCGGAGCAAAAGACGTCCGCCGAGAAACAGGCGGACTTGGACAAGGCCCAGCTGTTGAAGGAACAGGAGGCGTTGGGTCGCGCACAAGACCGAGTCTCGGATCGTTACCGTCAGGAACTAGTCCGGCAGGGAAAGGTGCCACCCACGCCGACGCCTGTCGTTGCTATAACCGCCACGAAGGACCTGCCCAAAGTGGTCGGAGTGAAGCCCGGTGCAGATGGCCCCCACGGAGGTACTACGCCGAGCGCCGAGGCGCATTCGGCACCGGCAAAGTAACCCGCGCCCGTCGAGGGCCTACCGCTGGATCTGATCTCAAGCTGCTTGCAGGAAGAATCGCACCATTTCGCGACTTGCCTCAGGACCCTTAGGATCGGTGAAGGAACCAGAAGGACGTCCGCCAGACCAGGCGTGACCTCCGCCATGGACGACCCAGTGTTCCGTGACACATTTACCCGTTGCATCGGTAAATAGCGTGCGCGTATACGATCGACCGCCGGCGTCGCCCTTGATGATGGCCGCTGCGTGAGGAGGAGCGGTCACCGGCACCTCGGTTCCCTGCAAGGGTGAAGCTTGTGCAATAACCTGCTCGCCGTTGCTCGGATGAACCGTTCGGTCGTCATCGCCATGAAAGACTATCGTCGGAACCCCGCGCAAAGCGTCATTTTCACGGGAAGCCTGTACGGCGCGCGCTGCCCCACCGCCGCGCATCGCCTGGAAAGCCGAGGCCACGTCATCAGCGGCGGCATAAGGGAGCCCCGAGTGAATTCCAACGGCCGAGTACACATCGGGATATGTCGTGGCCATGATCGCGGCCATTGCGCCCCCGGCCGATAGCCCTGCGATATACACACGCTTCGGATCGAGCCCGAACGCCTGCACGACGTGACGTGTAATGCCGACAATCAGCGACGGCTCACCCTGATCCCGGGATTGATCCTCCGCCTGGAACCAGTTCCAGCAGTGCATGAGATTCGCGCTGCCCGTTTGCATCGGGTAGACGACCAGGAATCCCTGCTCATCGGCCAGGTCGTTCATACCCGTACCTGCAGCAAAGGTGTCGGGGTTCTGCTTGCATCCGTGCAGCATGACAACCAGGGGAAGAGGCGTGCCGTCATACAAGGCGGGGATGTACACCTTGTAGTCCCGCGTGCCCGCCTCGTTGGTGAAGGTGGACGCGGCAAAACGACCAGGTTGCACCTTCGCGCGTGCGTGAGGCAGAGCAGTGGCTGGGAAGGCTGTACTTTTCGCTCTGCGATGTGTCGTGTGGGCGCGAGTGGCCATCCGCCCGAGCTTGCTTAACACCCGCGATCCGGAACGAATCGCGCGTGTATTCATGCCTTGCAGCGTGTGCTGAAACACAGCGGTCGCTTTGAGGATCTTTCCTCGGCGGGCAAGACGGGTGGCTCTAAAAAGTTCAGCGGCGATTCTCCAGCTCATGCAAGGCCTCTCGGGTTTCAGGGGATCAGAATATGTTGCAGAGCAATAAGAAGGCCCGCCCCATGGTCCGGCAAAACCTCGCTCACCTTCGGCGCGCGCCATGCGGCTTTCGTTCAAAGTTGCAAAAGGCCGCTGCAAAATTGTGAAGGCGAAGGGTCAGGGGCCCTGCCACGGTGCGAAGTACTTAGTGCGTGTGCCATAGTCGGCGAGACTAAGCGCAAGCAGCAAAGAGAGGATGAAAAGCGCGGCCAGCAGAACGCCCCGATAGATCCGGGCATTGACGAGATGCATGATGGTGGCACGGGGACCCTGAAGGAATACGCACCGTCGTCGCCTCCGTAAAGGAAACGTGGGCCAGTCTGTTCCCGCCGAAGAAATGAATCTGCGTTCGCAAGCGAGCGGCACCACCACCGTGTCGCGCCAATCCTAAAGGGTCCGACCGGCGTGCGAAAAGACGCCGTCGAGACCTAATACTTTTCGCGTTTCCCGCTGAAGTTCCCGAATCGCTTTTTCATTTCCCGGGGTACAGCACACGAGATCACGGAGAAGCTGAAGCATTTTCATGGAGTCTGGGTCCTTCAACTCCATATCTCCACGTTCGGAGCGTTTGCGTTGACCCGAGACGAGGTCACTCATCATGACGCCCCGCCGGATCCCGTAGACGTAGCCATATTTCTTTGCATCATCGACGCATGCCTTCAACGTAAGGAAGCCGGGGCCGGACGACGTTTTGCTCCCGTCTGGAGACGTGACCCGCCATTCCCAAGGGCCGGCTTCAGTTATGGCGAATTCCCACAGCCGGCGTTTTTCGGCATTGCGGGGCGCACTCGCCTCACTCACGGTTTGCTCCCCTGCGCGTGGAACCAATAACCCTTGTCGCTCTGCTTTGCCTTGTACATGGCGCTGTCCGCATTCTTGAGCAGGACATTCGCCAATCGTCCATGCTCGGGATATACGGCAATCCCGATGCTCGCTTTCACAATCAGCTTGAGCCCATCGAATTCACAGGGTTCGCAGATGTGTTCGATCATCTTTCGGGCAGCGGTTTCGACATCGATTTTGTCCTTTGTCTCGAGCATGAGATAAAGGAACTCGTCGCCGCCTTGCCGTGCGACGGTATCGGCGCCGCGCACCGACGCCTGAAGTCTCTCCGATACGAGTTTCAGCACTTTGTCGCCAGCCGCGTGGCCATAGGAATCATTAATGCTTTTGAACTTATCAAGGTCGATAAACATCACCCCAAGACGCCACGTATGGCGTTTCGCTTGAGCTAAGGCATTGTTGAGCCTGTCGCTGAACAAGGTGCGATTCGGCAGCCCCGTTAACGCATCGTGCAGTGAAAGATGGCGGGCCGCTTTTTCCTGCATCTGTGTATCGGACAGTTCGGCCTGCGAATCCGCGAGGTCCAATTTGCTGCCCGCCAGTTCGCGCTCTAACTTCTTGCGCTGCCTGATCTCCTGCGCCAGAGCCTGATTGACCAGGGACAGATCGTCCGCGCATTCCTTGACTTTGACCTCCACTTCCTGGCTCTGCACCAACGCTTCCTCGACTTGCTCGAGCGGCAAATGTTGCGAAATCTCCTCCGTGAGCACCTCGTTGACCGTGGCGAGCTCTTGCGCACACTCCTCCACTTTGCCCTTCACCTGTTCGCTTTGATTCAAGGCGGTCACCAGCGGTGGAGCGTTTCCAACGGCCGGCCTTGCGCTTTGTCTCACATTGAAACTCATGGGCTTCGCCTGATCTGTTGGTTGTCGATCGTCACCGTTACGCCTTGAACTTTTGAACGCGTCGACGGTATTAAGTGCGCATTGGCCGCACGAGCATTTCTACTCGACGGTTCTGGGCGCGCCCCGCTTCTGTCGCGTTGTCGGCGATCGGTTCGAGCTCGCCTCGGCTGTCGATCACCATGCGGTCACGTCTGACGCCGCGCTCGCCAAGATATTCGGCTACGGCAGATGCACGGGAGCCCGAGAGTATGCGGTTCGCTTCGGTGCCGCCCATGCTGTCGGTGTGACCCACCACGGTGATCGTGGTCTCGGGATATTCGTTAAGCGTCGTCGCGATCCGGTCGAGCGTAGAGAAAAGCTTGGGCTCCAGCGTCGAGCTGCCGCTTGCAAACGAGACGGATCCCGGCACGTTCACTTTGAGCGAGCCATCATGCTGTTCAGTAACCTGTACAGCGGAACCCTTCGTAGCAATGCCGAGCTTGTCTTTCACGACGCCCCAGTTGTAACCCACCGCCGCTCCGATTCCGCCCACCGATACCGGCGCCGATTGCTGCACCTCTGCCTCCGCCCATGGCGCCGCCTATCGCTGCGCCCGTAGCCACACCTGCTCCGGTGCCGACGGCCGTCTGTGTCTGTTGGGGTGTTGCGCAACCGGCTGCCATCGCAGCGGCGACGGCAAGCGCGATCAATGTATGTGCATGTCTCATTGGATACCTCTTGAGTGTGTTGGGAATCAGCGGGAACGACCCCGCTGCCGCTCGAATCGGTCTGGCCAATCCAGAACGGCGATCATGCCTCGCCATGCCCCTGCTTGTATGTGCGTTGGCACACGGAGCCCGATGGGGACCGCCAGGCTGAGCCTGTGGCAGCGCTGCTGCCTGCATGCGCTCAGCAGGCGTCGGGCACGTGGCAGCCGCCTAGATCAGGCTCGCCACGATATTAATGCTGAGCGCAAGGACGATGGTGTAAAAGGCAAAGGACAGAACCCCGTGCCAGAGCACGAGGTTGCGCATCGCGCGCGAGGTCACCTGCACGTCCGAAACCTGCGAGGTCATGCCGATTACAAAAGAGAAGTAAACGAAGTCCCAGTAGTGGGGCGGCTCATCCCCTGGGAATTCGAGACCGCCTGTCGCATCCGCTTGCGGCGTGTCCGGATCGTCCCGGTAGTAACGATGCGCATAGTGGAGTGCGAACATCACGTGCGTAAAAACCCATGAGCACACGATTGTCAGCACCGCGAGCACCACGTGAACTGCGGGCGGGCCCCCGTCTGCACCTTTAGCCTTTTGTAACAGGAAGAAGATGGCTGCCAGGCTTACACCGGTGGCGAGGAGGACGAAAAGCAGAGTGCCCACGCGCCCCTGATCGTTCGCCAACACAGTCTCCGGCATCCGCTCGGGCGGACACTGCTGCATGACCCACACTGTCAGTGCCAGGAAGACGGTGACGCCGATGTCCCACGACACTGCCAGGCGCACCGAGTAAGGCGCCGTTGCGGGCAGCAAGACCGCGACTGTGCTTGCCACCACCAGAGATAGCAACAGGCGCCGGTGCGCATTGAGCTGGTACCATCTCAGCTCGACGGCCTGCCGGGTCATATCACAACACGGTATTTATTCAAAGGTGCGCCCCGCTGCACTGACGACAGCTGCGATCAGCTCCGAAGGCTCCACGGGTTTGGAAAGATGATTTAGAAAACCAGCTCGTAAAGCGCGCACGCGATCTTCAGAGCGCGCGAACGCGGTGAGCGCAACGGCCTTCACGTTTCCTCCATTCGACGCACCAAGGTCTCGAACGCGTTTTAGCAATTCATATCCATCGACCATTGGCATCCCGATGTCGCTTAACAGCACCCGGGGTTTTTCCCGGATGATTATCGCAAGCGCTTCGTCGGCCGAGCCTGCGGTAAATACTTCCGCACCACATTCCTCCAGAACCCGTGCGATCAGACCCCGCGCATCGGCATCATCGTCGACGGCGAGGACCTTGATGCCCGAGAGATCGGCACAGATATATTCCGATGTGGTCTCGCGCGATTCCTTCCCGTTCCAGTGCTTTTGGCCGGGACCTTGTCTTCGTAAGGCGGTCACGGGCAATGACACGGTGAAGGTCGCGCCCCGCCCTTCGCCTGCGCTTTCCGCGCATATGGTTCCACCGTGAAGCTCGACAAGATGCTTTACGATTGAAAGACCAAGGCCCAGCCCGGAATAGGTTCGTGTGGTAGACGCATCCGCCTGCCGGAAGCGATCGAACACATGGGGGAGAAAGTCAGGACGAATGCCGACTCCAGTATCGGCAATGCTGATTTCGATATGGGAGTCCACCCGCTCGAGCAGAACCTGGACTTTGCCGTTTTTCGGAGTGAACTTCACGGCATTGGCAAGGAGATTCCAAACGATCTGCTGCAGTCGCGCAGGATCGCCCAAGACGGGACCCGCCGATGGGTTGAGCACCTTTTCTATGCCGATCTCTTTCGCCTGCGCCGATGGTCTCACCGTGTCGATCGCGGCCTCGATGATCAAGGCCGGCTCCACGGCCTGGGTATCCATCCGCAATTGGCCGGAAGTGATGCGGCTCATGTCAAGCAGGTCTTCAATGAGCTGCCTCTGAGCGCGAGCGTTGCGCTCAATCGCGTCGAGGCCCCGTTGCGTGTCAGCATCATGCTTATCGCCGCGCTGAAGCACTTGCGCCCAGCCTAGAATCGCATTGAGAGGGGTTCGCAGCTCGTGTGAGAGCGTTGCGAGAAACTCGTCCTTGATCGCACTCATGCGCTCGGCCTCGGCCCGCGCGGCACGCTCGTTTGCCAGCAGCCGTTCGCGTTCGTGCGCCGTCCTCTCGGTCAATGCCCGCAGTTCTTCTTCTCCTTCGCGCACCCTTTCTTCAGCCTGCTTGCGGGCGGTGATGTCTCGCACGATCTTTGATGCGCCAATGATCGTCCCGTCGGCTCCATAAATGGGCGACGAAGTCAAAGACACCATGAGCAGGCGGCCGTCCCTATGCTTGCGTACAGTTTCAAAATGCTCGACCTTTTGTCCTTCGCGCAATCGCCCGAGAATGAATTTCTCCTCGTCATGCCGCTCTGAAGGAATTATCTTGAGAATCGATTCACCTATCATTTCCTCCGCTGTGTAACCGAAAATTCTTTCGGCGCCCTTGTTCCAACTCGTGATGATGCCCTCAAGCGTCTTGCCAGCAATGCCGTCATCGGAGCTCGAAACGATAGCCGCGAGCCGGGATTGCTCTTCGATGGCTTGCCTGGCGCCCTTGATGTCGCGCAAAGTCGCAGTGAATACGGCTGGCGTCCCGGTTGTAATGCAGCTGATGGAGATCTCGACCGGGAACTCGTGCCCGTCAGCATGCAGCGCAGCCAGTTCCAAACGCTTTCCCAGGACGCGTCCTTCCCCCGTGGCGAGATAACGCGCTAGGCCCTCATAGTGCTGGCAGCGTAGACGCTCGGGGATTATGAGTTCGGCCACCGGTCGGCCTACTGCATCGCTCTTTCGGTAACCGAAAATTCTTTCCGCCGCCGGATTGAAATTCGTGATCAGCCCGCCCTCGTCCATGGTGATGATGGCGTCGAGCGCGGCGTCCAGAATGGCGGACTTTTCCCGCTCAGCAAGTTGAAGAGCCTGATGGACCAGTTTCTGCGCCGTGATGTCGCGAGTGAAACAGCGAGTGTGGACAAATTGTCCGTCCTGCCACAGCACATTCGAGGATATCAGGACATGCCGGATTGATGCGTCCTTGCAACGCAACTGTGCCTCATAGCTATGGATTGTTTCCCCGTGGCTTAACTTGGTCAGGATGTCTTTAATGACAGCAGGATCAGCGTGGAAATCCGCTATATGCCTCCCGACATATTCTTCTCGCGTGTAGCCGAGCAATTCGAATTCGGCTCGATTGGCCCGTATGATTTTGCCGTTGCGGTCGACCCAGTGCAGCCCTACGGGCGCATTCTCAAAGAAGTCGGAGAGTAGTTGCTCTTCATCCATTCAAGAAGGCTCTGGCCTTGGCCTCAACGTTCGGTAGCAGTACAGGCATAGGAAGAAAAAGCCACCGAGTTCGCTACGCTACAAGCGGAACGAACGGCGAGCTTGCAACTGGTTTCGCCTTCAAGACGAGCGGACCGCAATGCCCGAAATAGCGATCGAGCAAATTTCACGGACCAGGCTTGCGATGGTTTCTAGTAAAGTGCGACTGACATTAAGACTGGATGTCGGTGCAAGGAATATGCCTGGCAGGTTGAGAACCAGGCGCGAGCGCTTCGGGGAGACGACATGCAAGCAAGTGCGGGTACCGCTGCGGACGAAGCATAAGAGACCTAAACAGCGGGCACCGTTGAAGCAGATAGCCTCTGTTTATCGGCCCATCTCGAATCACGCCAGCTCGTAGGTGAAGCCGGCATCAACCCCTCGCTCGCATTTCAAGAAGGACAAGAAGAGAAGACGTTCGGTCCACAAGAACATTCCAGCAAACTCGACTCGAATCTAACGCTCCACAGTCCTTCGAGCACGAGCATTTTGTGGCGTCTTATTAACAAACGCGGTGCATATTACCAACGGCAAAAAATGACAGCGGCGAACACTGCTCTAACTGCCTGCTGTCATTGAGTATTTGGGGTGGCTGATGGGACTCGAACCCACGACAACCGGAATCACAATCCGGGACTCTACCAGCTGAGCTACAGCCACCATTGATTCAGAGGACGGACGTTGCCTGCCTTGTGGCGCGCCCGGCGGGACTCGAACCCACAACCCCCGGCTTAGAAGGCCGGTGCTCTATCCGATTGAGCTACGGGCACTCATCGACGCTGACGGCTTGCCGCGGGCCGGTGAACGGTCTCCGAAGAGGCGCAATGATACTCTCCGCAACTTTTCGAGGTCAATTGAAACTATGCCGACCAGCAGCGGTCTTAATCGCGCTTGCGACCGGTATCGATTTCCGCTATAAAGCGTTTCTTTTGAAAGAACAGTAAAACCAATGCCCTCCGAATTGCACAAGGCCATTCCTCCTTACAAGCCGAAAGGTAAGGAGGAATACATGAACGCGCGGCAACTCACCTACTTCCGCAAGATGCTGGAAGAGATGAAACACGAGCTATCGCAGGACATCGACAGGACTGTGCACACGATGCAGGACGAGGCGACGATATTTGCCGATCCCAACGATCGCGCGAGTCAGGAATCGGATATGTCGCTGGAGCTTCGCAACCGCGATCGCGAGCGTAAGCTCATCAAGAAGATCGATGAGACGATTGCCCGGATCGATGCCGGTGAATACGGCTACTGCGATTCATGCGGCGTTGAGATCGGATTGAAGAGGCTGGAGGTGCGCCCCACGGCGACCTTGTGTATCGATTGCAAGACTCTGGACGAGCTGAGGGAAAGACAGGTCGCAAAATAGACTTGGCCGGCTGCGCGCCGCTCAGGTCGAATCCAAAATATAAAGGGGCAGCCGCGGCTGCCCCTTTTGCATGGTGCTTCTGTTTCTACTGCACCGGCTGCGGTTGCTGCTGTGCCTGTTGCTGTTGAGCTTCCTGCGCCGCCGCTTTCATGGACAGTCTCAGCCGCCCCTTGTCGTCGGCTTCCAGGACTTTGACCCGAACCTGCTGTCCTTCCTTCAGGTGATCCGACACTGCGTTCACGCGCTCGTTGGCGATCTGCGAAATGTGGAGCAGACCATCACGGCCCGGAAGAACGCTGACGATTGCGCCGAAATCGAGTAGCTTCAATACCGTACCTTCGTAGATCCTGCCCACTTCGACGTCAGCAGTAAGTTCCTCGATCCGCCTGCGAGCCGCCTCCCCGCCTTCGGAGGAGACGCATGCAATCGTGACCGTTCCGTCATCCTGGATATCGATCGTCGTACCGGTTTCCTCTGTCAACGCCCGAATCACCGCCCCGCCTTTGCCGATGACGTCGCGAATCTTTTCAGGCTTGATCTTCAGCGTGATCATGCGCGGCGCATAAGCGGAGAGCTCGGTGCGCGGAGTATCCATCGCCTGCTTCATTTTTTCCAGGATGTGCATGCGGCCTTCGCGAGCCTGAACGAGCGCAGCGTGCATGATCTCTTTCGTAATGCCCTGGATCTTGATGTCCATCTGCAACGCCGTCACGCCCCGTTCGGTGCCCGCGACCTTGAAATCCATATCGCCGAGGTGATCTTCGTCACCCAGGATGTCAGAAAGCACGGCGAAACGATTGCCCTCCTTGATAAGGCCCATTGCAATGCCGGCGACATGTGCTTTCATTGGGACGCCCGCGTCCATCAGCGCCAGACAACCGCCGCATACCGACGCCATCGAGCTCGATCCGTTCGACTCGGTGATTTCAGACACAACGCGCAGCGAGTAGGCAAACTCTTCCGCACTCGGCAGCACCGCGAGCAGTGCACGCTTGGCAAGACGACCATGCCCGATTTCGCGACGCTTCGGCGAACCGACGCGGCCGGTCTCGCCTGTGGCGTATGGCGGCATGTTGTAATGCATCATGAAGCGTTCGCGATACTCGCCCTGCAGCGCATCGATGATCTGCTCATCGCGGGACGTGCCGAGCGTGGCCGTAACCAGCGCCTGAGTTTCGCCGCGCGTGAATAGCGCAGTCCCGTGTGCGCGCGGAAGAACTCCGGTGCGGATGCTGATCGGCCGCACGGTGCGCGTGTCCCGGCCGTCGATACGCGGCTCGCCATCCAGAATCTGATTGCGAACAATCTTTGCCTCGAGGTTGCTGAATTCCGACGCCAGGACATTGAGCTGATCCGGTGTCGTCGCATCTGTAGCGAATTCCTTCATGATGCGATTGCGTATGTCGTCCAGCCGGCCTGTGCGCTCCTGCTTGCCGCGCACTTGATAGGCAGCGCGAAGCTCGCTTTCCGCACCGTGCGCCATACGCGCGATGAGTGCCTCGTCCTTAGCCGGCGGCGCCCAGTCCCACAGCGGGTTGCCGGCTTCTTCGACCATTTCGTGGATCGCGTTGATGACGGCCTGCATCTGCTCGTGCCCGAACACAACCGCGCCCAGCATGATGTCTTCCGACAACTCGTGAGCTTCCGACTCGACCATGAGCACGGCAGCCTGCGTGCCGGCAACGACAAGATCGAGCTTCGAGGTTTCGAGCTCCGTCGCCGTCGGATTGAGTACGTATTGCCCGTCGAGGTAACCCACGCGTGCCGCACCTATCGGGCCGCTGAACGGTATGCCGGAAATCGCCAGCGCGGCCGACGCCCCGATCATCGCAGGAACATCCGAATCGATTTCGTTGTTCGACGACATCACGGTCGCCACGACCTGGACCTCGTTGAAGAAGCCGTCGGGAAAGAGCGGACGGATAGGCCGATCGATGAGGCGCGAGGTCAGAACCTCTTTTTCGGAAGGGCGGCCTTCGCGTCTGAAGAAGCCACCGGGGATTTTGCCTGCGGCATACGTGCGCTCCTGATAGTCGACGGTGAGCGGGAACCAGTCCTGCCCCGATTTCGCCTGACGTCTGCCGACTACCGTCACCAGCACGACGGTATCTTCCATATTCACCAGTACTGCGCCGGTTGCCTGACGCGCAATCTCACCCGTCTCGAGCGTCAGCTTGTGACGCCCCCAGGTCAATGTCTTGGTTACACGATTCATTCTTGTCCTTTGTCACAAACAAAAAAGACCGCATGTGCGGTCTGTAGGGTTTTAATATCAGGGAACGGCTGGCTGCGTACCGCACGTTGCGAGGCAAATCCTGCGCAATGCGAGCGGACAGCGAAATGCATAGGCGCCAGCGGTTACTTGCGTAGCCCAAGCCGTTCGATGAGCGCCTTGTACTTGTCCGCGTTCGTCCGCTTGAGGTAATCGAGAAGCTTCCGCCGCCGACTTACCATGCGCAAAAGGCCCCGGCGCGAATGGTGATCCTTGACGTGTGTCTTGAAATGCTCGGTGAGATCCGTGATACGCGCAGTCAAGAGTGCAATCTGAACTTCGGGAGAACCGGTATCACCCTGAGCGCGCTGGTAATCCTTGACCAGCTGCACTTTCTGCGTAGAGGTTACGGCCATCATTACTTCTCCAACTGAAAATCCGGCTATTTTACTCTGTAAGCCCGCGTTTTCTCAAGCATTCGCTGGCTTTGTCGCAATGAGTCTGCGCGGCACGAGCCGGTTCGGACCCGCCGCTTCGGCAACGCCGAGAAATCCGGCGCCCGGTCCATACACGCGGACCAGGCCCTCGGGGCCACCCTGCGCCTGCAGGACCGTCTGGCCGAGCAGGAGGCGACTTGCCCCCTCCTGGTCTAGCTCGAGGCGCGGCAGCTCGCTTACCAGCGCATCGACGGGCAGCAGAACGTGAAGCCGCTCCACATCGCTCATTGCATTCAATGCATCGAGGCCTGTCGCGTCCTCGAGCCCAAAACGGCCCACGCGCGTTCGTGTGAGCGCAGCCAGACAGGCTCCGCACCCCAGCGCAGCGCCGATGTCCTCGGCCAGAACGCGAATATAGGTTCCTTTGCTGCACGCGATCTCGAGGATGATCTCATCGGCATCTTGTCCGGTGAGCTCGAGCGAGTCGATGCGAATACGCCGCGGCTCACGTGGTATCTCGGTACCGGCGCGCGCATATGCGTAAAGGGGCTTTCCGGCGTGCTTTAGTGCGCTATACATGGGCGGCGTCTGTTCGATTTCACCCCGGAAGCACGCAAGCACCGCTTCGACCCGGGCGTGATCGACCGCGACGGAGGACCGAGCCGTAACTTCCCCCTCGAGATCACCGGTTGTCGTGGTGACACCGAGCCGCACGGTCGCAACATAGCGCTTGTCGGCATCGAGCAGGGCGTGTGAAAACTTCGTCGCCTCGCCGAACGTGAGCGCCAGGAGTCCCGTGGCCATCGGATCGAGCGTGCCGGTATGACCTACTTTCTGAGCGCGCATGAGAGCTTTCACGCGAGCTACTGCGGTGTGGGAGGTAATGCCGGCAGGCTTGTCGAGTAGAAGGACGCCGTCGATTGCCCTGCGCGCCCTGCCCGAACCTTCGGCTCTCACTCGTGTGTCGAGGGCTTGGGATGCGACCCGACCGCCTCGTCGATCAGTCGCGAAAGGCGCATACCGCGCTCGACAGACGCGTCGTACTTGAATTCGAGTGTGGGCACCGTCCGAAGTTTCAGGCGCCGCGCGAGGTGCGTTCTGAGAAAACCCGACGCACGCTTCAATCCCGCCGCTGTCTCCTCGATTTTCTGATCGTCGAGCAGCGTAAAAAAGACTTTGGCGTGCGCCTGGTCCAGACTCACCTCGACTTCGGTAATCGTCACCATGCCGCGCACGCCGGGATCCTTGAGCTCCAGCCGGATCACCTCCGCGAGCTCGCGTTGAATCTGCTCGGCAATGCGGCGGCTGCGGGGGAAATCTTTTGGCATGACTGCGTCAGGAGTGAGGAGCGAAAAGCGAGAGGCGCAGCAGAGATTTTCGCCTCACGCCTGTCGCCTCACGCCCTACAAGGTTCTTGCGACCTCGACGACTTCGTAGGCTTCGAGCTGATCGCCTACTTTGATGTCGTTATAGCCTTTCAGTGACAGGCCACATTCGAAACCGGCTTTGACCTCGCGCACATCGTCCTTGAAGCGCTTCAGCGAATCGAGCTCGCCGTCGAAGATCACGACGTTGTCGCGCAACAGACGCACTTTCGCGCCGCGCCGCACGAGTCCTTCGGTGACATAGCAACCCGCGACGGTCCCGACTTTCGAGATCTTGAAGACCTGGCGGATTTCCACCAGCCCGAGCGTACTTTCCTTGCGCTCAGGCGCAAGCATGCCCGAAAGGGCCGCCTTGATCTCGTCGACCGCTTCATAAATGATGTTGTAGTAACGGATGTCGACGCCGCTCGAGGCTGCGAGCTTGCGCGCCGCCGCGTCGGCGCGCGTATTGAAGCCGATGACCACCGCTTTGGATGCAAGCGCGAGGTTGATGTCAGATTCGGTGATGCCGCCTACTGCCGCGTGCACGATATTCACTTTTACTTCGTCTGTCGAAAGCTTGGACAACGCATGCGACAGGCCTTCGTAGGAGCCCTGCACGTCGGCCTTGATGATGAGGGTGAGCGTCCTCTTCCCGCCTTCGCCCATCTGCTCGAACATGTTCTCCAGGTTGGAGGATTGCTGCTTCGCGAGCTTCACGTCGCGGTACTTGCCTTGGCGGAAAAGCGCGATCTCGCGCGCTTTGCGCTCATCGCCGAGCGCAAGCACTTCGGCGCCTGCGACCGGGACGTCGGAAAGCCCCAGCACTTCGACCGGCAGCGACGGGCCCGCTGATTCGATGGTGTGCCCTGTCTCATCCAGAAGGGCGCGCACGCGGCCGAATACTGCGCCTGCGAGAAGCACGTCGCCCCGCTTGAGCGTCCCGGATTGGACGAGCACGGTAGCCACCGGCCCACGACCTTTGTCGAGCCGCGATTCGATGACGATGCCCTTGGCAAATGCATCGCGCGGCGCTCTGAGCTCGAGCACCTCCGCCTGCAGGAGCACGCGCTCGAGCAGACTGTCGATACCCTGCCCTGTCTTGGCGGAAACTTCGACGAACATGGTGTCGCCGCCCCATTCCTCCGGCACGACTTCGTGCGAAGAGAGCTCCTGCTTGACCCGCTCGGCATTCGCTTCGGGTTTGTCGATTTTGTTCAGCGCGACCACGATTGGCACCTTACCCGCCTTGGCATGGGCGATCGCTTCGAGTGTTTGCGGCATCACGCCGTCGTCCGCTGCAACCACCAGAATGACGATGTCGGTCACTTTCGCCCCGCGGGCGCGCATCGCGGTAAATGCTTCGTGGCCCGGCGTATCCAGAAAAGTGATCATGCCGCGCGAGGTTTCGACGTGGTATGCGCCGATGTGCTGGGTAATGCCGCCTGCTTCGCCGCTCGCTACGCGCGTGCGCCGAATGTGATCGAGCAAAGACGTCTTGCCGTGGTCGACGTGACCCATGACGGTCACGACAGGCGCACGCGGCTCGAGCTTAAGCTCGTGATGTTCCGTTTGCTCCTCCGCCAGGAACGAGTCCGGGTCGTCGAGCTTGGCGCGCACTGCTTTATGACCCATCTCTTCGACCAGGATCATCGCGGTTTCCTGGTCGATGACCTGATTGATCGTGGCCATGCTGCCGAGCTTCATCATGGTCTTGATGACTTCGGCGGCCTTGACCGACATCTTATGAGCAAGATCGGCGACCGTGATCGTTTCGGGGACGACGATCTCGCGCACCAAAGGCTCGGTCGGTGCCGAGAACGTGGTTTGCGCCTCGCCTTCCTCACGGTGTGTATGGCGCCCCGCCTTGCGCTCGCGCCAACCGAGACCGCCGCTCGAGTCGCCGCGCGTCTTGATCGTGCGCCGCTTGACCGACTCGTCGCGCCAGACCACCTGCTTGGGCGGCTTCTTGGCCTTCTTTTCGCCTTTTTCGGCAGGTTTGGTCGTGGGCTTGTGCAGTGTGCCTTCGACGACCGGCGCCGGCGTAGCGCCTGCTTCCGCGGGCTTCTTTGCTGTCGTCTCGGGCTGGACTTCCGGCACGGGCACCGGCACCGGGGCAGGCGGGGGTGCTTCGGCCTCTTTCTTGCGACGCTCCTGCTCGGCCTTGCGCTGGGCTTCATCAGCCTGGCGCGTAGCGAGTTCCGTTTGCTGCTTCGCTTCCGCTTCACGCAGCGCAACCTGCGCGGCATCAACCACGACTTTGGGCGCTTCAACCGGCTCCGCTTCCACGGTATCCCGCTTGACGAGCACGCGCTTTTTGCGCACTTCCACCTGAATGGTGCGCGACTTACCCATGCTGTCAGACTTTTTGATCTCCGTCGTCTGACGGCGCGTGAGCGTGATCTTCTGCTTTGACTCCTTGGCGCCATGGGATTGGCGCAAATAGTCGAGCAGCTGCGTCTTGTCTTTTTCGGTAAGGTCGGTGCCTTCAGTGAGCGCCCTCTTCACCCCGGCCGCCTGCAGCTGCTCGATGAGCAGCGCGGGCGGCAGCCCGAGCTCTTTCGCGAATTGCGTAACGTTGATTTGCGCCATCGAGTCTTTACTCTACCCTGTCATCTTACATAGCGCCGCAAGGCGCCTAAACATTCTTGCGCCGGAGCAAAGCTGCGGCGCGTCGTCGGTTCTTATGCGTTGTCCTCGGCGAACCACGGCGCCCTGGCCGCCATGATCAAGGCCTTCGCACGCTCTTCGTCCAGCCCTGCGGTTTCGACGAGATCATCCGTCGCATAATCCGCGAGCTCTTCCTGCGTGCCGATGCCTTTTGAAGCGAGCAGGCGGGCGGTGTCGTTGTCCATGCCCTCTACCTTCATCAAGTCCCCGATATCGTGCTCGACTTTCTCTTCACTCGCGATCGCCTGGGTGAGGAGCGCGTTACGTGCGCGGCTTCTGAGCTCGTTGACTGTCGCTTCGTCGAATGCATCGATCTCCAGCATCTCGGTAAGCGGCACGTACGCCACTTCCTCGAGGGTGGAGAAGCCTTCCTGCACCAGGATGTCAGCGACTTCCTCGTCGACGTCCAGCTTGTCGATGAAGACCGAGCGCACGCGAGAGGATTCTTCCACGGTCTTCTTCTCGGATTCCTCGAGGGTCATGATATTGAGCTCCCAGCCGCTCAATTCGGCTGCGAGCCGGACGTTCTGGCCATTGCGACCAATCGCCTGGGCGAGGTTTTCCTCCTCCACGACGATGTCCATGCTGTGTTTCTCTTCATCGACCGTGATCCGGCTTACCTCGGCCGGCGCCAGCGCGTTGATGACGAATTGCGCGGGATCGGAATTCCACAGCACGATGTCGACGCGCTCCCCCGCGAGCTCCGAGGTCACGGCTTGCACGCGTGAGCCGCGCATGCCAACGCAAGTGCCGATCGGGTCGATGCGCGGATCTTTGGACAGCACAGCGATCTTGGCTCGCGAGCCGGGATCGCGTGCCGCGGCTTTGATCTCCAGCAGGCCATCTTCGAGTTCCGGCACCTCAAGCTCGAAAAGCTTGACCAGGAATTCAGGAGCGGTGCGAGAAAGTATCAGCTGCGGCCCGCGGGCGGCACGATCGATTTTCCAGATGAAGGCGCGCACGCGATCCCCCACTCGCAGATTTTCCTTGGGGATCATCTGATCGCGAGGCAACATGGCTTCGAGCCGTCCGGATTCGATCAGTGCGTTGCCGCGCTCCATACGTTTGATGACGCCGGTGACGAGATGCTCTTTTCGCGACAGGAAATCGTTCAGGATCTGCTCGCGCTCGGCGTCGCGGATTTTCTGCAGGATTACCTGTTTCGCAGTCTGCGCTCCGATGCGCCCGACCTCGAACCCTTCGAGCGGCTGCTCGAGATATTCGCCCATCTGGATCTCGGGCTTTTCCTCGCGCGCTTCGCCGAGCATGTATTGCCGTGAGGGCGCTTCGAACTCATCGTCCGACACGACCTGCCAGCGCCGGAAGAAAGTGAAATCTCCGGTTATCCGGTCAACAGCGGCACGTACGTCCACGTCTTCCTGAAAGCGCTTCTTGGTCGCCGAAGCCAGGGCGAGCTCCAGCGCACCGAAAACGGTCTCTTTTTCGACGTTTTTCTCGCGGGCCAGCGCATCCACGAGAAGCAATATTTCGCGGCTCATCTGCAACTCCTGCTTTAAAGCGAGGGCACCAGGCGGGCTTTTTCAAAATTGTCGAGATCGAGGGATAGGAGCTTGCCCTCGACTTCGATTTGAACCTTGCCTGCGCGGGTTTCCCGCAATACCCCTACAAAATTCCTCTGCCCCTCGACCGGCACCCGCAACCTGATGCGGGCCCGATGTCCGGCAAAGCGCACAAAATCCTGTTCTTTCTTCAGCAACCGATCGAGCCCGGGTGAAGAAATCTCCAGCCGGCCATAATCGATATTCTCGACTGCCAGCACGCGGCTCAAATGGTTGCTTACTTTCGCGCAATCCTCGACGTGGATACCGCCGGGCTTGTCGATATAGACGCGCAGCAACTGCCCTTTTCCTGATCGTTCGAAATCCACCAGCTCGTAACCGAGGCCGGCAACCGTCGATTCCAGCGTCTGCTGCAAATTCATCGCCAAATGCACGCCACAAACAAAAAATGGGCGAACCGCCCATCTTTTTCTCACAGAGCCTTGAAGTGTAACAGAAAACCGTTGCCAAACCAAGGGCGGCGTAGCTTTTACCTGTAGCCGTGGCATGCCGCAGCCGCTCTCAGTGCCTTGGAGGCGGGCTTGGGGGAGATGGCAGCTTCGCCCGAAGCGTCCCAACACCCCTTGCCGAACCTGCTTTACTGTATATAATTACAGTCAAGGAGAGCCCATGGACACTTTGACCCCCCGTCAGGCACAAATTCTAAAGCTGATCGCCGAGCACACCGAACGCTCCGGCTTCCCCCCCACACGCAATGAAATCTGCCAGGCGATGGGGTTTCGCTCGCCCAATGCCGCCGAGGAGCATCTCAAGGCTCTCGCGCGCAAGGGTGCAATCGAAATGACGCCGGGCGCCTCGCGCGGCATCCGGTTGACGGAGCCGCCGGGGGTGCCGGTGATCGGGCGCGTAGCGGCAGGCTCTCCCATATTGGCGGCAGAGCACGTCGAAAGCCGTTACCAGCTCGACCCTTCTCTCTTTACCCCTCGGGCCGATTACCTGCTCAAAGTGCGCGGCGCGAGCATGCGCGATGCCGGCATACTCGATGGGGATCTTCTCGCAGTGCACCGCACGACTCAATTCCGCTCCGGGCAGATTGTGGTCGCGCGCCTGCACGATGAAGTTACCGTGAAGCGCATCCGTAAAAACCGCGAGAAAGTCGAGCTCATCCCGGAAAACCCCGCATTCGCCACGCGACTCGTCGACCTGAAGCGGGAAGCGCTCGTGATCGAAGGCGTCGCCGTCGGCGTCATCCGCAATGGACACGCGCTATGACCATGACCGCTGCGGCCCTAGACACCGTTCTCAATCATCCTGCTCTCTGGCGCGGTACCGAATACGCACGCGTGGCGCCCGCCGTCTCGACGGGTTTTGCCGAGCTCGACGTCGAGCTGCCGGGCGGCGGCTGGCCTGCAGGTGCAATCACCGAGATCTACGCCGAGCGCACCGGCGTGGGTGAACTGCAATTGACTCTACCCGCTGCCGCTCGCCTCACTCAGGCCAGCCGCTGGATCACGGTCATAGCCCCTCCTCACCTGCCCTATGCACCGGCCTTCGCAGCACATGGCGTGCGGCTCGAGCATTTGCTGCTCGTTGAAACGCGAAGCGCGGACGAGCACTTGTGGGCATGCGAGCAGGCGTTGCGCGCGTCCTGCTGCGGCGCTGTGCTCTTGTGGCAGGATCATATGCACGAACGCGCGTTGCGGCGATTACAGCTTGCTGCTGAAGGCAACGGCGCCACTCTTTTTCTCTTCCGCTCGGCGCGTGTTGCACCGGCTTCGCCGGCTGCCTTGAGATTACACGTCTCGCGCGCGCAGGGCAGGACCGTCGTGCGCATCCTCAAGCGGCGTGGCGGCGGGTTACCCGCGCCGATCGAGCTCGATCTGCATGGCACTTTCGCGCGACGCACGAGAGCACCCGCAGTTTTTTTCCCAGAGGCCCGCGAGCCGCTTCTCGCAGCGCTGCCGTAGCACTCGCTTGTTGCCTCGGGCCGAACCATGTTGTGGTTGGCGCTGCGCTTTCATTCGCTGCCTCTCGAAGTTTATGCACGGGCCGCGTGCGCTGCGAGCCCACTCGCCGTAGTTTCCGCGAACGCAACCCACGCCGACATCATCGCGTGCAACAAAGCCGCGCGGCAGCGAGGTGTTAAGCCCGGCATGCCGCTCGCGGCAGCCTCAGCGCTCGTTTTCGATCTTCAGGCCGTGCCTCGTGATACCACAGCCGAGAAGGCAGCCCTCGAGCGCATCGCCGCGTGGGCAATTCAGTTCACGCCTGCAGTGAGCATCGCGCCGCCGGCGGAAGTCCTGCTCGAAATCGCGGGCTCACTCGCCATTTTCGGCGGACGCAGGCGGTTGTGGGCACAAATCGCGGAAGGCCTGCACGCACTGGGCTATGCAGCCAAAATCGCCAGCGCGCCGACACCGCTGGCCGCGCAATGGTTCGCTCGAGCAGGGCTTGCAATGACACTCCATCACGCCGACACGCTGCGCACGGCGCTTTCCGCGTTGCCTCTCGCAGTCATGGAGGCGGCACCCGAAGCACTCGGTTTTCTACACGATGTCGGCGCGAAGACCGTGAGCGACTGTCTTGCCTTGCCGCGCGACGGGCTGGCGCGCCGTCTGGGGCAGCGGCTTATCGACGATCTCGACCGCGCGCTGGGGAAGCTTCCGGATCCGCGGCCTTTTTTTACCCCGCCCGCCGTATTCAAAGCCGCGCAGCCCTTACCCGCCCCTGCACAGGAAGCTGAAATGCTGCTTTTCGCCACGCGCCGGCTGCTCGTGGAACTTTGCGGATATCTCACAGCGACAGCGAGCGGAGTGCAGCAGTTTGCCCTCGCATTTTCGCATCACGGCCGGGACCCCACCTGTCTCACGCTCTCGCTCGTCGCGGCCACACGCGACGCAGATCATCTGATGAGCGTCTTGCGTGAGCGGCTTGCACGTACCGCGCTGCCCTGCCCCACTACCGCGATCGCGATTGAAAGCAAGCTCCTGCTGCCTCTCGCGTCCACCAATTTCTCGCTCCTGCCCGATCATCATCAGCACGAGGAAGCAGCAACGCAATTGATCGAGCGGTTGCGTGCGCGCCTGGGAGATGAAGCAGTGCTGGGGCTCAGGCGATTTCCCGATCACCGTCCCGAATATGCGTGGCGCACGTGCGAGCCTGGAAGCAAGAGTGGAAACAAAAGTATAGCCGCGGCTCGGAAGATTGCAGGACGGCCGCTGTGGCTGCTCAATAAACCGCGCGCGCTTTCCGAAGTCGCTGCCACGCCGTGTTACGACGGGCCCTTGAGCTTGCTCGCCGGGCCCGAGCGTATCGAATCGGGATGGTGGGACGGCCATGACGTCGTACGCGATTATTTCGTCGCGTGCAATTCATCGGAAGCGCTGCTGTGGATTTACTGCGAGCGGAGCCGCGGCGGCAGGTGGTTTCTGCATGGCTTCTTTGGCTAACGAGTCAACCGAAGGAAGGAAGGTTACGGAGGGAACCCTTGGGTTTCCCTCTATTCATACTCCGGCCCGAAGGCAGCCCGGAAGGGCGTCCGTGCCGGACGTCCTTCCGGGCTACGCCGAGCTGCATTGCCTAACCAATTTCACATTCCTGCGCGGCGCCTCGCATCCCCGGGAGCTCGTCGAGCGCGCGCATGAGCTCGGATACAGCGCGCTTGCCATTACCGATGAATGCTCGGTCGCCGGTGTAGTGCGCGCGCATATGGCCGCAAAAGATTGCGGGCTCAAACTCATCATCGGTACCGAAGTCAAGGTCGAAGACGGGCCGAGGCTGGTGCTGCTCGCAACGGACCGCGCCGGTTATGGGAGCATGTGCGCGTTGATCACGCGCGTGCGCATGCGCACGCCGAAGGGCCGCTATCGTCTCGAGCAGCGCGATTTCGAGGATGGTCTCGCAGGCTGCCTCGCGCTGCTCGTGCCGGATGGGGCATCCGATCCCGAGCACGCGCGCTTCGTCGCCAGTCGCTTTCCGGGATGCGCGTGGATTGCAGCCGAGCTCGTATCGGGGCCGAACGATGCTGCACGGCTAGCCGCGTTGCGAGAGACCGCAAGGCAAAGCGGTCTGCCGCTCGTGGCCGCGGGCGACGTGCACATGCACGTGCGTTCTCGCAGGCCCTTGCAGGACACAATGACTGCAATTCGTCTCGGCGTGCCAGTGCAAGCGGCGGGCGAGGCGCTGCACCCCAACGCGGAGCGGCACCTGCGGCGCCGCGCGCACATCGGGAGGATTTATCCGGAAGACCTGCTCGCCGAGACGATGAGCATTGCCGAGCGCTGCGATTTCCAGCTCGACACGCTGCGCTACGAATATCCCGCCGAGCTCGTGCCCCCGGGCCACACGGCAACGAGCTATCTGCGCGAGCTGACTGAAAAAGGACTCGAGCGGCGCTTTCCGCAAGGCGCAACGCCACACGTGCGCGATCTTGTTGCACGCGAGCTCGCGCTCATCGCCGAAGTCGGCTACGAGCATTTCTTCCTGACGGTCCATGACGTCGTGAGCTTTGCCAAAAAGAACGGCATTCTCTGCCAGGGCCGCGGCTCGGCGGCGAATTCCGCCGTGTGTTACTGCCTGGGCATCACCGAAGTCGATCCATCGCGCATGAACGTGCTCTTCGAACGGTTCATTTCACGCGAGCGCAACGAGCCGCCCGACATCGACGTCGATTTCGAGCACCAGCGGCGCGAGGAGGTGATCCGGTACATCTACGATAAGTACGGCCGCGAGCGTGCCGCGATCGCGGCAACCGTCATCTGCTATCGCCCGAAGAGCGCAGTGCGTGATGTCGGCAAAGCACTGGGGCTCGAGCTCTCGCAGGTTGACCGGCTTTCCAAGTCTCTCGCCTGGTGGGATTCTCGCAGTGCGATCCCGTTGCGTCTGATCGAGGCCGGATTCGATCCACAAAGCGCGGTGATGCAGCATCTCGTCGAGCTGGTGACGACACTCATCGGATTTCCGCGCCACCTGTCCCAGCACGTCGGCGGCTTTGTCATTTCACGCGGGCCGCTCGCCGAGCTCGTGCCTATCGAAAACGCGGCGATGCCCGAGCGCAGCGTCATCCAGTGGGACAAAGACGATCTCGATGCATTGAGGCTCCTCAAGGTCGACGTGCTCGCGCTCGGCATGCTCTCCGTCATCCGGCGCGCGCTCGAGTTCGTGAATGCCTATGGCAATACGAGCGTCGAGATGTCAGATATCGCCAATGGCGGCGACGATGACAAAGTCTTCGAAATGATTCGCGAAGCGGACACGATCGGCGTATTCCAGATCGAATCGCGCGCGCAGATGTCAATGCTGCCGCGGCTGCGCCCTAAAAAATTCTACGACCTCGTAATCGAGATCGCGATCGTCAGGCCCGGCCCGATCCAGGGCGGCATGGTGCATCCCTACTTACGCAGAAGGCAGGGCCTTGAGCCCGAGGCCTACCCAACCCCGGCTGTCAGGGAAGTCCTCGAAAGAACACTGGGCGTCCCTATCTTCCAGGAGCAGGTGATGAGGCTTGCAATGGTTGCCGCCGATTTCACCGCAGGAGAAGCCGACCAGTTGCGCCGCGCCATGGCCGCCTGGAAGCGCAAAGGCGGGCTCGAGCCGTTCGAAGCGCGGCTGCGCGCGGGAATGCTCAAGAACGGCTACACGGAAGAATTCGCCGGACGTGTGTTCAACCAGATCTGTGGCTTCGGCGAATATGGTTTCCCCGAATCACATTCGGCAAGCTTCGCGCTCCTCGCTTACGTCTCGGCGTGGTTGAAGTATTACCATCCAGCCGCTTTCCTCGCCGCGCTGCTCAATAGCCAGCCGATGGGCTTTTATTCGCCTTCCGTGCTGGTGCAGGACGCACAGCGTCACGGCGTTCAGGTGCGGGCCGTCGACGTGGCTGCGAGCGCGTACTACTGCACGCTCGAGAGCGGCCATGGCGATGTGCCCAGCGTGCGCCTGGGCCTCATCATGGTGAAAGGCCTGAGCAAAGCCGGAGGCGAGCGCATCGTTGAGGCACGCGAAACGCATCCATTCGCCGATGTGAGCGACCTCGCGCAGCGAGCCGCGCTCAATCGTCGCGATCTCGCGAGCCTTGCTGCCGCCGGTGCGCTCTCGGCACTGGCCGGACACCGCCGCAATGCGCACTGGCTCGTGGCGGGCGCAAAAAGTGAATCCCATCTCCTGCGCGATGCACCAGTCCAGGAAACGTTGCCGCTTCTGACGGGCCCGAGCGAGGGCGAAGATCTCCTCGCAGACTATGCGAGCCTAGGCCTTACGCTCGGCAGGCATCCTCTCGCATTGCTGCGCCGGCGCTTGAGCCGCATGCGCCTTGCAACGGCACTGGAATTGAAAGCGCTATCCAGCGGCGAACCGGCGCGAACCGCGGGTATCGTCACATGCCGCCAGCGCCCCGGCACGGCACAAGGCGTCGTGTTCGTGACGCTCGAAGACGAGACCGGCTATACCAACGTCGTCGTATGGAACGATCTCGTGGAAAGGCAGAGAAAAGAGCTGATGGGCGCGCGGCTGCTCGGCGTGGAAGGCTACATGCAGAATGAGAGCGGCGTCGTGCACCTCGTTGCCCGGCGCCTCATCGATCATACGCCGCTCCTCGGCAGGCTCGTCACGGAATCACGGGATTTTCATTAGGAGCTCGAGAGAAGAGAGAAGAGAGAAGAGAGGAGAAAGGAGAGAGGGGAAAGAGGGGCTCGGTTTGACGCCTCTCTTCTATCTCCTATCTTCTATCGCCTCTCTTCTATCTTCTCTCTCCTATTTCCTATCATTCATCCCGAATATCTTCGCCGGGAAACAGCTCCTCAATGAATCCAAAGTTGCGCAGATCGCGAATGCGCATGGGATAAAGAATTCCCACGAGATGATCGCACTCGTGCTGCACCACTCGGGCGTGGAAATCCCTGACGCTACGATCGATCGCATTGCCATATTGATCGAATCCCCTGTACCGCAGCGCTTTGAAGCGCGGAACCAGGCCGCGCATGCCCGGAACGGAAAGGCAGCCTTCCCAGCCCTCCTCGACCTCTTCGCCGAGCGCATCCAACTGCGGATTGATGAGCACGGTATGCGGCACCGGCTCGGCCTCCGGGTAACGCGGATTCACGTCGATCCCGAATATCGCGAGCTGCAGATCGACGCCGATCTGGGGCGCCGCAAGCCCTGCGCCACTCAACGCCCGCATTGTGTCGCGCATGTCGTCGATGAGCGCATGAAGCTCGGGCGTATCGAACTGCTCCACCTCGCGTGCTACCCGGAGTAGGCGCGGATCGCCCATTCTCAGAACCGGTCTAACTGCCATCGAGCGTCACCAGGCAATCCAGTATCTTATGCACGCGCGTGAGTGCTTCGCGCGATACGGCATTGATTTCAGCAAGGTTGATTCCGTGCGCGCTGTCGCCGCGTCCCGCAGCGTAATTCACCACGACCCCAATCGTGGCATAACAAAGACCGAGTTCCCGCGCGAGCCCCGCTTCCGGCATGCCGGTCATCCCGACCATGTCCGCGCCCTCTCGCGCCAGCCGTTCGATTTCTGCAGCGCTTTCCAGCCTAGGGCCCTGCGTCGCCCCATACGTGCCGCCCTGCAGGAGCGGCTCACGCGCCTTATCTGCGGCCTTGAACAGGCGCTCCCGCAAAGCTTCGCAATATGGCTGCGTGAAATCCACGTGGACGACGCTGCGGTCGGTACCGTCGAAGTACGTGAAGTCCCGTCCGTACGTATAGTCGATGATCTGATCGGGCACGACGAGCGTCCCAGGACCGAGGTCCGGGCGTATGCCTCCGACCGAAGACACTGCCACGACATACTCGACCTGCTGCTCGTTCAACGCCCACATATTGGCGCGGTAATTCACTCTGTGAGGCGGGATCGTGTGCCCGTAACCGTGCCGTGCCAGAAATACGACAGACTCGCCGCGTATCCTCCCGAGCGTGAGCGCCCCCGACGGATCGCCATAAGGTGTTCTCACGATCAGCCGGCCGGTCACGTCAAGGTTTGCGAGCTGTGTCAGGCCGCTGCCGCCGATGATCGCTAACATGGTTAGGCGTAAGAGGTTAGGCATGAAGCGCTCGAAACCGCACGGAGTGGTCTGCTTTTACCCCTCACTCCTGGCTCCTCACGCCTCACGCAATGCATAGATTGCGGGCAGGTTGCGCCATGCGCCATAAACGTCCATGCCGAAGCCGAACACATAACGGTTGGGCACGGTGATGCCGACAAAATCCGCGGCGATCGGCTTCGGGCGGCCGATGTCCTTTTCCGCGAAGATCGCGCTGTAGAACTCTGCCGCGCCTGCCTCGAGCAATTTTTCGCGCACGGCCAAGAGGGTATGACCTTCGTCGAGAATGTCGTCGACGACCAGGACCGCGCGTCCCGCAACTGCGGTTCCCGGGCTCACCTTCCAGGTAATCTCACCGCCGACTGTGGTCGAACGGTATCGCGTGACATCGAGATAATCGAATGTGAGCGGAAAGCGAAGCTGAGGCAGAAGCTGCCCCGCAAAAATCACGCTTCCGCGCATGACGCCGAGAACGAGCGGATTGCGTTCCGCCAATTTCGCGGTCACGGCTTTTGCGATGCGCCCGACTTCTCGCGTCACACACTCCGCGGAGCATATTTCGTCCGCGGTCTCGAGAATACGCCACGCCTGTTCGGGCGTTGCATTCATATAAGAGCGGGTGTCATTCCGGCACCCGGCATCCCATCGATTTGAGATAGTCCCGAAACTCCTCGCCGATCTCGGGGTGCTTCACGGCAAAAGCAAGGTTGGCTTTGAGATAGTCCAGTTTGCTGCCGCAGTCATAGCGGATGCCCTCGAACTCATACGCGAAAACATCTTCATCCTCGAGCAGCGCCGCAATCGCGTCGGTCAACTGAATCTCGCCGCCAGCACCGGGCGTCTGGTTCTGCAGGAAATGAAAGATGCGCGGCGTCAGGATGTAACGCCCGACGACGCCCAGCGTCGAAGGCGCATTCTCGGGTGCGGGCTTCTCCACGATGCCGCCCATGCGGTGCGGCGAGCGCGACCCGGCCTCGATACGCACGATGCCGTAGCGTTTGGTCTCTTTCGGCTGGACGTTCTGCACGGCCACGATCGACCGCCCGCACCTCCCATAAACCGAAGCCATCTGGCTCAGGACAGGCGTCCTGGCGTCGATCAGGTCATCCGCCAGGACGACGGCGAAAGGATTCTGTCCCACCACGGGCATCGCACACAGAATTGCGTGTCCAAGTCCGAGCGCCTGCGGCTGGCGGACGTACACGCACGAAACGTTCCGAGGGAGAATTTCCTGTACGACCCGCAGCATTTCGGTATTGCCGCGCTGGGTCAACTCGGTCTCGAGCTCCGTCGCCTTGTCGAAATGATCCTCGATCGCGCGTTTTCCACGGCCGGTGATGAAGATCATTTCCGTCATGCCGGCGGCGACGGCTTCTTCGACCGCATATTGAATAAGCGGCTTGTCGACAACCGGCATCATTTCCTTCGCACTCGCCTTGGTGGCCGGGAGAAAGCGCGTACCCATGCCGGCAACCGGAAAAACAACTTTGGTGATCTTGTTCATGCAAAGCCAGAAAGTTAAGGTTCGTTATGTGGTGAGCGTAAAGGTACGCTACGAAGCGAGCAATCTTAGCAAGTCCTGTTCCTCAACAATGGTAACGCCGAGAGTACGCGCTTTATCGTATTTGCTCCCTGCGTCCGCGCCCGCAACCACGTAGTCGGTTTTCTTCGATACGCTGCCCGTCACCCGCCCACCTTGCGCTTCGATGCGCGCAGTCGCTTCCTCGCGAGTGAGATTCGGCAACGTCCCCGTGATGACGAAAGTTTTGCCGCTGAGCTTCCCTCGCGCCTGGCCGCCTCCCGGCGGTGCGGGCGGCGGGTTTTCGGGCGTTACGCCTGCTTCGAGCAATGCCGCGATCACCTCACGGTTGTGCCGCTGGCTCAAGAAGTTAGCGACGCTCTGCATGATTTCCGGTCCCACTCCCGGGAGAACGGGTTCGAGCAAAAGCTCGCCGCGGTTGCGACGCCGCGTATTTTCCTTCTGTATCCGCTCTTTCTCTTCGATGAGCGTGCTCCAGTTGGCTTCGAGCAGGGCGTCGATCGATCCGAAATGTTGTGCGAGGAGCTTCGCCACCTCCTCTCCGACATGATGAATCCCGAGTGCATAAATCAGACGCGCGAGCGGGCGATTCTTGCTTTCTTCGATCGCAGCGACGACATTGCCCGCGGATTTCTCAGCCATGCGCTCGAGCGCTGCCAGCGTCCCGACATCGAGCTTGTACAGATCTGCCGGGGTGAGCACGACGCCGCCTTCGACGAGCTGATCGACGAGCTTTTCCCCCAGACCTTCGATATCCATCGCACGCCGCGATGCGAAGTGCAAGAGCGCCTGCTTGCGCTGCGCCGGGCAGTAGAGACCTCCGGTACAGCGAAACGCCGCCTCGCTTTCGATACGCTCGACTTTCGATCCGCAGACCGGGCACTGTGCCGGCATCTCGAATTCCGCTGCGCCCGGTGGCCGCTTCCCCGGAACCACGCGCACAACCTCGGGAATCACATCGCCAGCGCGGCGCACCACGACCGTATCGCCGACTCGCACATCCTTCGCCCGCACCTGGTCGAGGTTGTGCAGCGTCGCGTTGGTGACCGTAACTCCACCGACGAAAACCGGAGTCAGACGGGCAACCGGGGTGAGCGCCCCGGTACGCCCCACCTGGACCTCTATCCCGGTGATAACGCTGGAGGCCTCTTCCGCCGGGAATTTGTGCGCGATCGCAAAGCGCGGAGCGCGCGCCACATAGCCGAGGCTTTCCTGTGCCGAGAGATCATTCACCTTGTAAACCACGCCGTCGATGTCGTAGGGCAGACTCGCGCGCTTCTCCCCGATCTCTCCGTAATAGGCCAGCAGGCCCTCCACTCCTTTTACGACGTTGCGTTCCGCGGCCACGCGAAATCGATTTTGACCCAGATAGTCGAGGATCTCGCTGTGGCGCTCGAACCGTGGCCCGCGCTCCGTCGCTCCCACGCCGTAGGCATAGAACGTGAGACGTCGGGATGCCGTGATCCGTGTGTCGAGCTGGCGCAACGCGCCCGCGGCTGCATTGCGCGGATTCACGAATTCGCGCCCACCCTTTTCGCGCTGCGCCCGATTGAGCTCCTCAAAATCGCGCTTGAGCATAAGCACCTCGCCCCGGACTTCGATGAGCGCGGGTGGGTTCTTGGAAATAAGCTTCAACGGAATGACGCGTATGGTGCGCAAATTCGCTGTGACCTCTTCCCCCGTATAGCCGTCGCCGCGCGTCGCGCCGCTCGCAAAAACGCCATCGACGTAGCTCAGGCTCACCGCCAGTCCATCGAACTTGGGTTCAGCCGCGTACTCGACCACTTCCCTTTCCAGTCCTTCGCGCGCACGGCGATCGAACGCGACAACTTCTTCGTTCTCGAACGCATTATTGAGGGAAAGCATGGGCAAGCCGTGCCGAAGCTCGCCAAACACCGCTTGCGGTTCGGATCCGACACGCTGCGTCGGGGAGTCAGGTGTGGCGAGCTGCGGATAACGAGCTTCCAGGTCGACGAGCTCGCGGAAGAGCGCGTCGTACTCGGCATCGGACACCAGCGGCTCGTCGAGCGCGTAGTACTGGTAGTTGTGTCGCTCGATCTCTTCGCGCAGCGCCGCCACACGGTGGCGGACTTCACGCGGAAGCGTCATGAGAACAGCCGCACCGCCCGCTCGCCGCCCGGGTCCATGCCGCGGGCTTCCATTTTCAGCCGGATGGATTTCAGCTGCTGTTCGATTCCGTGCACTGCGTTTTCAGTTAGCGGCACACGATTGTCGTCGACGAGCGAGCCGCCGAGCGCGTGAGCAAGCTCGGCGCCTGCGGTGAACATCGCGCCGAGGGCCGCCGGACCATCGGCAACGCACGGTACGTCCAGAAGCAGTGTCACGCCGCCAGTGGAGAGATGCTTGATCTGTTCGGGCAGAAAAGGCGCCGGTTCGTGATTGTCCAAAGTAAAGAGCGTGCGCTGCCCGTCATCGCGGTAGTGGAAAAGTCCTTCCGGTTCCAGCTTGAAGCCTGCCGCTTCGGCAATTGCACGAATGCGCGCGCCGCTGAATTTCGTGCCTTCGGGCGCGATGACATTCACCCCGATCGCCACATCCACGTCCGCACAGTACGCATCAAGCTCGCGACCTGCGGCCAGGGCCTTTTCGATATTGGGATAGGTTGCGGTCGCGAGAAAGCGCTCGGCGCAATCCTCCGCCGCGGCACAGAAGGCCGTGAGAGCACCGAGATCCACTGCACCCTTGCGGCTTACGAGCTGGAGCGCGAGCCGGAGATGCGCGTAGCGGCCCCCGCTCAGGCGCCCCGCCTCCTCCCATTCGCGCGACTGCATGTTGAAGCCCACGACTCGAAATCTCTTCCCGCATAGAGCGGCTTTGGTGTGCAGCTCGGCCAGACCTGCCGCGCTGATCGGTTCGGGCGCATCGATCGCAACGATATAGTCGATCCCGGCGTCGAACGTGGGGACGGGCGGCAACGCCGCACCCTCGGCGGCGCTTTGCTGAGCGTTCATCCGGACTTGGTCGGCCACGTACGCTGCGCCGATACGCGGTGCGTCGTCTGGCCGGGGCGCCGTGGCAAGTTGGGGTTCTACGCGCCCGGCCGGCTCACGCCCGTCAGACTCTCGCAACAGCACATCTTCGTGCTTGCCGTCGAACGCCCGCTCGAGGCGGCGCCGCAGTCGCCACTGCTGAAACCAGTTGTACGCCGTTACCCCGCCGACGACAACGATACCGATGATGAGCAGGCTCACCTGCAGGTCGCTCATGGATATCCCTTACGCCGCCGCCTCTTCGGTGAGCTTCATCGCCTCTTCGATATCGACCGCAACGACGCGCGAGACCCCGGGCTCCTGCATCGTAATCCCGAGCAGCTGGTTCGCGAGCTCCATCGTGATCTTGTTGTGGCTGATGAAAAGAAACTGCGACTGCTCAGACATCTTCTTCACCAGATCGCAGAAGCGCCCCGTATTGTGATCGTCGAGCGGTGCATCGACCTCGTCCAGCAGGCAGAATGGCGCCGGGTTCAACTGGAACATCGAGAAGACGAGCGCGAGGGCGGTCAGCGCCTTCTCGCCGCCGGAGAGCAGGTGGATGGAGCTGTTCTTCTTCCCCGGCGGTTGCGCGATCACGTGCACGCCGCTATCGAGAATTTCCTCGCCGGTCAGCTCGAGCCTCGCATTGCCTCCGCCGAACAACGCGGGGAACATGCGGCTGAAGTGCCCGTTGACCTCGTCGAACGTCGTCTGAAGGCGCTCGCGCGTTTCCCGGTCGATGCGCCGGATGGCGTCCTCCAATGTGGTCATCGCCTCGGTAAGATCCTGCGACTGCGCGTCGAGATAATTCTTGCGCTCCTGCGCGGTGTTGAGCTCCTCCAGCGCCGCAAGATTCACAGCCCCGAGCGCTTTGATCTCGTCGGTAAGACGCACGATCTCGGCTTGCATCGCGCCCGAGCGTGTTCCCTTTTCGAGCAAGCTCCGGAGCATCGCTTCATCCGCTCCCGAGTCGGTGAGCTGCTGCGCATACTGCTCTTCGGTCAGACGAGCTTCCTGCTCCTTCAGGCGAACGTCGTTCACGCGATCGCGCAAAGGTCCGAGCCTCTGCTCGGCGCTCAATCGCTCCTGCTCCACTTCGTGCAGGCTCGTCTCCATGCCTTCCAGAACATCGCGGGCCTGGGCGAGTGCCTGTTCGCGCTCGCTGCGTGTGGCGAGCGCCTGCTGCAGTTGCGCCTGCCATGGCGTCTCGTCACAGCCGGCGAGCGCCGCTTGCTCTGCTGTGACGCTGGCAGTGAGGGCGGCCGCCTGCTCGGCCAGCATGCGTATCGAGCCTTCGATCTCGACGATCTTGGATTCAGCGCTTCGTGCTTCGAACAATGCCTGCTGCTGCGCCCGCTGCGCATCCTGAAGGGCCTCACGCTGGAGCGTGAGCACGGATGCCGCGCGTTGATAAAGCCCCGCAGCGGTTTCGAGCTCCTCGCGCGCAACCGCGCACTCACCTTCCAACCGCTGGATATTCGCTTGCGCCTGGTTGTGCCCGGATGTTTCGACCTCCACCTGCTCCGTGACCTCGGAGAGCTCCAGCGCGATCTGATCGCCGCGCTGGGTCAGCCGCTGCGCCTGCTCCGAGAGCCGCAGCACTTCGAGCTGCATCGTGTGGTGACGTTGTTGCGATTGGCCCATGGCCTCGCGCGCTGCCACGAGGGCGGTCTTGTGAAGCGCGATTGCTTCTTCGACAGAGGCGACTTCGGCTTGCAGGCTGGCGAGCGTTATCCGCTCACCGCCGAGCTCGCGCTCGAGCTGCTCGATCTCACGCTGACGCGAGAGAACGCCGTGAAGCTCTGAATCCGGGGCATGAAAGCTCACGCTATGGCGGGTGTAGATATGCCCTTCGCGCGTCACCATCAAACCACCGGCAGGCAATTGATCGCGCAACGTGAGACCAGCCGCACCATCCTGCAGCACATAGACCTGATACAGCCACTCACGCAGCACAGGCTCGAGGCGTGGATCGCGGCAGGTCACGTATCGCTGCAAAGAGTCCAGTCCCGGCATTTCGAAAGCCGGCGCCGGATCCGTGCCGCCTCGCGCCTCGACCACCGTCATCTTGCCGGGCGGCGAATCCACCAACCATTCGGCGGCACGATCGAAGTGCTCGAGCGCAATGCCGTTCAGCCGTTCACGAAGCACGGCTTCGAGCGCATCCTCCCAACCGGGCTCGATCGAAATCCCCTGCCACAGACGGGGCGCCGCGCCGAGTTGGCGCTGGGCAAGCCACCCCTCTAGCTCCGCACCACGGGCAATCCGGTCCTGCAGCTGGCTCAAAGCCTCGAGGCGCGCCTCCATCCCGGTCAACTTCTGGCTTGCCGCATCCAGCGCCTCCGAGCGAGCGCGCAGGTTCTGTTCGAGACGCGGCAATTCAAGTTCCTTGTCCGCAAGGCCCGAACGCTGGACGTGCAACGTGGCTTCGAGCTCGCTCGATTCACGGCGCAATGCTTCAAGCCCCGCCTCATCGGCCAGCGGCAGCGTGGATTGCTCCTCGCGCAGCCGTTCTTCGCGGCTTGCGAGCTGCTGGAGCACGCGCGCTGCATGGTCGAGCTTGGTTTTTTCCACCTGCAGCGCCTGATCGACGGTCGCGAGCGCCCGTTGCTGCTCTTCCCGGCGATTGTTGCTGGCGCGATACGATTCGTCGGCGACCGGCAGCTTCTCGGCCTCGGCCGCAACCGCAGCTTCGCTCGCGGCAAGGCGTTCCTGCGCCAGGGCCGTCTTCTCGCGCCACTCGTCGAGATTCGCCTGTGCGCCCGCCAGCTGTAATTCGCCGTTCGCAAGCTGCGTGGTCAACGTTGCGATCTGGTGCTCGATGCGCTGCCGGTTCTCGCGCACGTGCGCAATCTGCTGTTCGAGACGGGCGACCTCGGCATTCGATTCATAAAGCGCGCCCTGCGCCGCGTGGACTGCATCACCGGTCCGGTAGTGCTCTTCCCGCAGCTGTTCGAGCCGCTTTTCAGCATCGCGCAATTTCGCCGTTTCGGCTTCTAATTCAATTCCAAGCCTCTCGATCTCGCGTGCGTGCCGTGCGCGCGCGGAAGCCGCTTCCTGCCGGCGCGTGAGCCACAGCAGGCCCTGCGTCGTGCTGAGCTCTGCCTGGAGCTCGTGGTAACGCTTCGCGACTTCAGCCTGCTCATGGAGGTGCCCGAGCTGCTTTTCGAGCTCCTGGCGAATGTCTTCTACTCGCAACAGGTTTTCCCGCGTGTCTTTCAACCGCAGCTCGGTTTCCCGGCGACGCTCCCGGTATTTCGATACGCCTGCAGCCTCTTCCAGAAAGACCCTGAGCTCTTCGGGCTTGGCCTCGATCACCCGGGAGATCATGCCCTGCTCGATGATCGCGTAGGCGCGCGCGCCGAGCCCCGTGCCCAGAAATATGTCGGCTATGTCACGCCGGCGCACGTGCATGTTATTGATGTAATAGGACGAGTCCCCGTCACGCTGGAGCACGCGCTTGATCGAGATCTCGGCGTACTGGGACCACTGGCCCGCTGCCTTGCCGAGACTGTTGTCGAACGTCAGCTCGACGCTCGCCCGGTTTACCGGCTTGCGCTGCCCCGAGCCGTTGAAAAGCACGTCCTGCATCGTCTCGCCGCGCAAATGCTTGGCGGACGTCTCGCCCAGAACCCAGCGCACTGCGTCGATTACGTTGGACTTACCGCATCCGTTGGGACCGACGACACCAACGAGCTGGCCTGGAACGGGGATGTGAGTAGGATCTACGAAAGACTTGAAGCCGGCGAGGTTGATCTGAGTAAGGCGCACTCTAGTCCACTGGTGTGAGGTTTATAATCGACTCGAACCCAGCGCGTCATTCTAACGTATTTGCCCCGCTTTCAAGTACCTTCGATGCCGACAAAACCCGGCAAGATTCTCGACACTTTTCTCAATCCGACGCCGCGCCGCGACTATCGGATACACATGGAAATTCCGGAGTTCACTTGCCTGTGTCCGAAGACCGGGCAGCCCGATTTCGCCACGCTCTTCCTCGATTACGTCCCCGACAAGCTGTGCGTCGAGTTAAAAAGCCTGAAGCTCTACATCTGGTCTTTCCGTAACGAAGGCGCTTTCCACGAAGCGGTGACCAATCGCATCCTCGACGATCTCGTCTCGGCGCTGCGGCCGCGCTTCATGCGCCTCACCGCGCGCTTCTATGTGCGCGGCGGTATATTCACGACGGTTGTCGCCGAGCACGCGAAGGCCGGCTGGAAGGCGCCCGAGCTGCCGGAGCTCGAAGCTCTCCCGGTCTCGCGCAGCGTGCGCTAGTAAATCTCTCTATAATTTGCAGTTTCGGCGCGCCTGAATCGGCGCGCCTGCCGAGAATGACGCCGTGAATCCCCGCCTCGACCGCCTGCAGAGCTATCCATTCCAGAAGCTCACCGCTCTTCTCGCGGGTGCGCAACCGCCTTCGCATCTTCGGACGATACCGCTGTACATAGGTGAGCCCAAGCACGCGACGCCTGAATTCATCAAACGCGCGCTGACGGACAATCTCTCGGGACTGGCGAGCTATCCCGCAACGCTCGGCAGCGAAGTGTTGCGCGCGGCGATCGCCCAATGGATCAAAGTTCGTTATGGCGTCGAAGGGATCGATCCTGCCACGCAGGTGATCCCGGTGAACGGCAGCCGCGAAGCGCTGTTTGCCATCGCACAGACCGTGATCGACGACAGCCGGCCCGATCCGGTCGTCGTGTGCCCGAATCCGTTCTATCAGATCTACGAAGGCGCGGCGCTCCTTTCAGGCGCCACGCCGGTCTATCTCAACAACGTTGCCGAGCGTAACTACGCGTTCGACTGGAACGAGCTCGCTCCCGCCGTCTGGCAGCGAACCCAGCTCGTGTACGTGTGCTCGCCGGCCAACCCGACGGGCCACGTCATGTCGCTTGCCGAGTGGAAAGCGCTTTTTGAGCTCTCGGACCGCCATGGTTTCGTGATCGCTGCCGACGAGTGTTATTCGGAAATTCATTTCGACGAGGCTCATCCGCCACTGGGCGCACTGCAGGCCGCGCAGCAGCTCGGACGCACGGGCTTTCCGCGCCTCGTCGTGTTCTCGAGCCTTTCGAAGCGCTCGAACGTGCCGGGCATGCGGTCGGGTTTTGTCGCAGGCGATGCCGCGGTGCTCAAGCCTTTCCTGCTCTATCGCACCTATCAGGGATGCGCGATGAGTGACACCGTGCAATCCACGAGCATCGCCGCATGGCAGGACGAAGCACACGTCGTCGAGAACCGGCGTCTTTATCGCCAAAAGTTCGAAACCGCCCTGGGAATACTGAAGCCTGTCATCGACGTCGAGATGCCGGAGGCCGCGTTCTATCTGTGGATGCGCACGCCGATCTCCGATACCGATTTCACACGGCGGCTCTATGAAACGCAGGCAGTGTCAGTCCTGCCCGGCAGTTATCTGGGGCGTAGCGCGCACGGTGTGAATCCTGGAGAGAACCGGGTGCGCATCGCGCTCGTGTCCTCTACCGAGGAATGCGCTGAAGCCGCGAACCGTATCCGGCAATTCGTCACATCCCTTCGGGGATAAAAGCAAAGGGAGCATGATGGAGCAATTAGAGAAGATCATCGACGCGGTGTGGGAAGAGCGCGCAGCGCTTACTCCCGCCACTGCAAAAGCCGAAGTGCGAGATGCGGTCGGCGATACCATCGCGCTCCTGGACAGCGGGCGGCTCCGCGTGGCAGAAAAGCGCGACGGCCAGTGGGTCACGAACCAATGGGCAAAGAAAGCGGTACTGCTCTCTTTCCGGCTGAAAGACAACGAGGTGCTCGAGGACGGCTACAGCCGCTACTTCGACAAAGTACCCTCCAAATTCGCCGGCTACGAACGGAGCGCTTTTGAGGCCGGAGGGTTTCGCGTGGTGCCGCCGGCCGCCGTACGCCAGGGCGCCTACATTGCTAAAAACGTCGTGCTGATGCCTTCTTTCGTCAACATCGGCGCTTACGTCGACGAAGGCACCATGGTCGATACGTGGGCAACGGTCGGCTCATGCGCGCAGATCGGAAAGAGCGTTCATCTGTCGGGCGGCGTCGGGATCGGCGGCGTGCTCGAGCCTCTGCAGGCGAATCCTACCGTGATCGAAGACAACTGCTTCGTCGGCGCACGCTCCGAAATCGTCGAAGGCGTCATCGTCGAGGAAGGCAGCGTCATCTCGATGGGCGTCTTCATCGGCGCCAGCACCAAGATCTATAACCGCGAAACTGGTGAAGTACTGTACGGGCGCGTTCCCGCAGGATCGGTCGTAGTACCCGGTTCACTCCCGAGCGCTGATGGCCGCTGCAACCTCTACTGCGCGGTGATCGTAAAGCGCGTTGACGCCCAGACACGCGCGAAGACCAGCATCAACGAGCTCCTTCGCAGCGACTGAGAGCGGCCCCCTCGGCTAGGCAGCGCCGTCGCAACTTGGCACAATAGACTCGCTACAGGCGCTGCCGTTCTCGAGCGCCTTTAACGCACGGGAGCTGCCATGTTCGTACGAACCTTGTTCAAACTGATGGCCGACACGCAGGCCTCGGACATGTTTTTCACGGCCGGCGCGCCGGTCCAGATCAAGATCAAAGGGGAAATTGTTCCTCTTGACGAGAACGTTCTCGATCCGGCAACCATGAACAAGATCGCCTACGAGGCGATGACTCCGGAGCAGATCGAGGCTTTCGAGAAGGACATGGAGATCAACTTCTCGCTTGCCGAGCGCGGCATCGGGAGCTTCCGGATCAACATCTTCAGGCAGCGCGGCTCCTGCGGCATGGTGATTCGTCACATCAAGTTCAAGCTGCCCACCATCGAAGAGCTCGGACTGCCCGAGGACTTGAAAGACCTCATCATGACCAAGCGCGGTCTCATCATGGTGGTGGGCGCGACGGGATCGGGAAAATCGAGCTCGCTCGCTGCAATGATCGACTATCGCAACGGCGCGAAATCGGGCCACATCCTCACGATCGAGGATCCGATCGAGTTCATGTACAGGCACAAGAAGAGCATCGTCAACCAGCGCGAAGTCGGCATCGATACGCGCTCGTATCACAACGCGCTCAAGAACGCGATGCGGGAGGCGCCCGACGTCATCCTGATCGGTGAATCGCGCGATCAGGAGACTTTCTCGGCAGCGCTCCAGTACGCGCAAACCGGCCACCTGTGTCTGACGACGCTGCACGCCAACAATAGCTACTACGCGCTGAACCGCGTGATCAACATGTTCCCGCATGACCAGCGCGAAAGCCTGCTGATGGATCTTTCGGTGAGTCTGAAAGCGGTTATCTCGCAGCGCCTCGTGCACGACGTCAGCGGCAACCTGTGTCCGGCGGTCGAGCTCATGCTCAACACCCAGCACGTGGCGGAGCTCATCAAGAAAGGCGAGATCGACCAGATCAAGGTTGCGATGGAGCAAAGCCTCTCGCCCGGCTCGCAGACCTTCGAGCAGTCGCTCTTCAAGCTCTACCAGTCCGGCCGCGTCACGCTGCAGGAAGCCATGATCAACGCGGATTCGGCGACGAATCTGCACTGGCTCATCAACAATGCGCCCAAGGCGGCCGGTGCGCAGCCGGCGGCGCCAGCCGGCTCGCAGGGTTCGGCTTCACAGGGCGTGCAGCGTCCCCCTGCAATGCCGGAAGATCTCTCGAGCATCAAGCTCAACCTCGACGCACTTGGTTAAGAAGGCCGGGCGCACCCGCGCGCAGCCTGCGCTGCGAGCGGTGCTCCTCGCCGCCATACGCCGTCTCCGCACGGCAAGACTTTCATATGGGCACGGGACGACCAATGCACGCGATGAAGCTGCGTGGCTCGTGCTCCACGCGTTGAGCCTGCCGCTGGACGATCTCCAGCCGCATCTCGATCGAAAGCTGAACGCACGCGAGCTCGAGCGCGTGACAGCGCTCATAGACGAGCGCATCCGCACGCGCAAGCCCGCCGCCTACCTCACGCACGAAGCCTGGCTCGGCGAGCACCGTTTCTACGTGGACGAACGCGTGATCGTCCCGCGCTCCTATATCGCTGAGCTGTTGCGTGACGAGCTTGCCCCGTGGGTGAGTGATCCAAACCGCGTACGCAGGGCACTGGATTTATGCACTGGCTCGGGCTGCCTGGCGATACTGCTTGCGCTCACGTTTCGCCACGCCCGCGTGGATGGTGCGGATATTTCGTGTGACGCGCTTGCAGTCGCGCAACACAATGTCGCCGGCTACGCCTTGCAGCGCCGCGTCGCGCTGGTCGCCTCAGACCTCTACTCCGGGCTCCAAAAGCGCCGCTACGACCTGATCGTGTCCAATCCGCCGTATGTAACGAGCGCGGCCATGCGTCGCTTGCCGCGGGAATACAGGCAGGAACCCCGGCTCGCGCTCGCCGGCGGCCGTGACGGATTAGAGATCGTCCGCCGCGTCATCGAAGATGCGCCCGCGCACCTCAATCCCGGCGGCATCCTGGTCGTTGAAGTCGGGCACAACCGGCATCGAGTCGAGCGGGTCTATCCGCGCATTCCGTTTATTTGGGCGGAAACGAGCGGCGGCGACGACTGCGTGCTGCTGATTACGCGGGAGGCGCTTCTTGACGCTTTTGCGGAGCAATCTCGTCGAGCCAGGCGAGGAGCCCCTTCACCTCCGCAGGGGACATCGCACTCGACTGCCCGCGCTTCAGTCGCGACGGGAGGCTCACGGCGCCGAACCGCACGCGCATCAGGCGGCTGACCGTCAGCCCCATCGATTCGAACATCCTGCGCACCACGCGGTTGCGCCCTTCCTTCAGCACGATGCGATACCAGTGGTTCGTGCCCTCCCCGCCTTCGTCTTTGACCGATTCACATTTGGCCACGCCATCGGAAAGCGGTATCCCGGTCGTAAGCCGCTGGAGCTGGTTCGCATTGAGCACGCCCACGAGGCGCACCGCATATTCGCGCTCGACCTCGAAGCGAGGATGCATCATGCGATTGGCAAGATCGCCGGACGTGGTGAAGATGAGGAGTCCAGAGGTGTTGTAGTCGAGTCGGCCCACGGCAAGCCACTTGGCGCCGCGCAGAGTGGGAAGACGCTCGAATACGGTGGCACGACCTTCCGGATCGCTTTGGGTGACGATCTCCCCTTCGGGCTTGTGATAGAGCAAGACCTTCGGGAGCCGCCCCGTCGTGGGCCAGCGCACGACGTTGTGACCCACACGAACGAGGTCGGTCGGCCCTACCCGGGTCCCGATGCCTGGAACGACGCCGTTCACCGTGACCTTGCCTTCCTTGATCCACCCTTCCATCGCCCGCCGCGAGCCAAAACCGGCCTGCGCAAGGACCTTGTGCAATTTCTGCGATGGCGCTTCCTCGCGCGCGGTCTGCGCCTCGGCGCGCGCGCGAGCGCGCGGAGTGGCAGCACGTGCCGCAGCGCGCTCGGCCGTCTTGCGGGCCGAGGAGCGTAAAGGCCCGGTCCTTTTCTGGCGCGTGCGCTTCGGGATCTTGCGCTGAGCCACTATAGGATCCTCATACCTCGCGCCGCTCGAGCACCGCCTGCGCCAGCGTCCCGCTGTCGACGTGTTCGAGCTCTCCACCCACCGGCAGCCCTCGAGCTATGCGGCTCACCGCCAGGCCTTTGGCTCTGAGAAGCTCGCCGACATAGTGTGCAGTGGCCTCGCCTTCCACGGTGAAATTCGTAGCGAGTATCACTTCCCTCACCAGACCATCGGTCGCACGCCTGAGCAGACGATCGAGATGGATCTCGCGCGGACCGATCCCGTCGAGCGGCGACAGGGCACCCATCAGCACGAAGTACAGCCCCTGATAACACTGAGCCTGCTCCATCATGAGAACATCCGCGGGCGTCTCGACCACGCATAGCAAAGTCGCGTCGCGGCGCTCGGAACGGCACAGGATACACACCGCCTCTTCCGCATAGCTATTGCACTTTTCGCAGTGCCGGACGCGTTCGAGCGCGAGTCTGAGACTCTCGGCGAGGCGCTGTGCGCCGGGCTTGTCACGCTGAAGAAGGTGGTATGCCATGCGCTGCGCGGATTTTGGGCCGACGCCAGGCAGACAGCGCAGCGCCGTGATGAGATCTTCTAACGAAGAAGGCGTTTTCAAAACGGCATTTTGAAACCGGGCGGCAGGGGCAACCCCGCAGTCACTCCGGCCATTTTTTCCTGTACCGTGCTTTCAACGCGGCGCACCGCATCGTTCACGGCTGCGGCAATGAGATCCTCGAGCATGTCTTTGTCGTCCTTCAGCAGGCTATCGTCTATCGTCACGCGCTTCACGTCGTGACGGCACGTCATGGTGACTTTCACCATCCCTGCGCCGGATTGCCCTTCGACCTCGATGGACGCAAGCTCTTCCTGCGCCTTCTTCATGTTGTCCTGCATCTGCTGCGCCTGCTTCATCAGCCCGGCAAGCTGGTTTTTCATATCGAGTCGTCTCTCACTGTAGCGGTTTGATCGAGTTCACGCGGGCGTCCATGTCTTCCACGAGCTCGCGCACGAAGGGGTCCTGTTCGATCTCGGAGATCGCGCGGGCTTCCTTACGCTGGCGCTCGCGCTCAGCGATCTCGACCGGCGAATTGCCGCCGCTCTCACCGACCGTGATCGACACATGGACCGTGGCGCCGAAGCGGGCCTGGAGTGCGGCTTTCACGCGCTCCTGGTAGGGCTTCTCGAGCAGTCGCTCGTGTGCACGCGGAAGCCTGAGCTCGATCAGCCGCGCGTCGCGGCTCACGAGCTCGCAATGCTGAGCAAGCATGCGTGCCATGCCCGTCACCGCAAGCCCCTCCACGATTTCGGTCCACGACGCGCCGTCTGCTGGCGGCGCGGATGCCGGAGGCTGCGCTGCAGGAGATTGCGCCGCTGGAGGTTGCGCTGCGGGAGGTTGCGCTGCGGGAGCCGGATCCACTGTCATCGCGCGCGGGGCGCGCTCTGGAACCGGAACGACGCGCTTCCCGGATGGCGCAGCCGCTGGAGTGGGCGGCCTTACCTGCGCAGGTGTCGAGGCGGACACCGGGGCGAAGGCGAGCATCCGAAGGAGCGCCATGGTGAATCCGGAATATTCATCGGGCGCGAGACCGATGTCGCCGCGCGCCTGTATCGTGATCTGGTAATAAAGCTGCAGCTCCTCGGCGTTAAAGAGCCCTTTCCAGCACATTGGGATCCTAAGCTTAGAATTCCACGTGGACAAGTTGTCGCG
>JADMIO012983525.1_pt1 | contig 118273 bp, 65 predicted proteins | sample 8958161 | NCBI WGS metagenome assembly JADMIO01 (sample SAMN16585339, study PRJNA669376) | soil metagenome | isolation source: Crop rotation soil | place: USA: Cullars Rotation, Alabama | collected 2011
CTGGGACCACGGTCCCACTCGTATCGTCGGTCTGATTATTAGTCTGGGACCACGGTCCCACTCGTATCGTCGGTCTGATTATTAGTCTGGGACCACGGTCCCACTCGTATCGTCGGTCTGATTATTAGTCTGGGACCACGATCCCACTCGTGTTGTCGGTCTGATTATCGGTCTGGGACCACGGTCCCACTTGTATTGTCGATCAGACTATCAGCGTGAGACTACGATTCCATCAATGCCTGTCAAGGGCAAGTATTGACATTCGTCGTAACCTGTAGAACGGAGTAACCTCGGTGTGCGGTTGTATGCCTGCTGTGGATTGCTGCTGTGTCCTGCTTATCCACAACATTTTGCGCACGGTTATGTGGACAAAATACCTGGTTACCCAGGCCGTGCCGGCACGTTAACCGGGCTGCATCCGATGCAAGTGTGTCGCTGTCGACGAGCTCGCGAGCTCGGACATGAGGTTGCCCCGTATTCAGTGTCGCTGATTTGTATTGTCTGAAGTTGCTTTTACGTTAAGTTGATGCAGATCAATTAATACGATACCTGCGTCATAATTGATTATTTGACGTGGTTTGATGGCCTCCACGCACGTTGTGATATGTAGATGATAATCATTATCACTTTACGGGTCCTTTCCGGTGATCCGACAGGTTACGGGGCGGCGACCTCGCGGGTTTTCGCTATTTATGAAAATTTTCCGGTTTAAGGCGTTTCCGTTCTTCTTCGTCATAACTTAATGTTTTTATTTAAAATACCCTCTGAAAAGAAAGGAAACGACAGGTGCTGAAAGCGAGCTTTTTGGCCTCTGTCGTTTCCTTTCTCTGTTTTTGTCCGTGGAATGAACAATGGAAGTCCGAGCTCATCGCTAATAACTTCGTATAGCATACATTATACGAAGTTATATTCGATGCGGCCGATCTAGCAGAAAGTCAAAAGCCTCCGACCGGAGGCTTTTAACTTCTGTCACCTAGGTTACGCCCCGCCCTGCCACTCATCGCAGTACTGTTGTAATTCATTAAGCATTCTGCCGACATGGAAGCCATCACAAACGGCATGATGAACCTGAATCGCCAGCGGCATCAGCACCTTGTCGCCTTGCGTATAATATTTGCCCATGGTGAAAACGGGGGCGAAGAAGTTGTCCATATTGGCCACGTTTAAATCAAAACTGGTGAAACTCACCCAGGGATTGGCTGAGACGAAAAACATATTCTCAATAAACCCTTTAGGGAAATAGGCCAGGTTTTCACCGTAACACGCCACATCTTGCGAATATATGTGTAGAAACTGCCGGAAATCGTCGTGGTATTCACTCCAGAGCGATGAAAACGTTTCAGTTTGCTCATGGAAAACGGTGTAACAAGGGTGAACACTATCCCATATCACCAGCTCACCGTCTTTCATTGCCATACGAAATTCCGGATGAGCATTCATCAGGCGGGCAAGAATGTGAATAAAGGCCGGATAAAACTTGTGCTTATTTTTCTTTACGGTCTTTAAAAAGGCCGTAATATCCAGCTGAACGGTCTGGTTATAGGTACATTGAGCAACTGACTGAAATGCCTCAAAATGTTCTTTACGATGCCATTGGGATATATCAACGGTGGTATATCCAGTGATTTTTTTCTCCATTTTAGCTTCCTTAGCTCCTGAAAATCTCGATAACTCAAAAAATACGCCCGGTAGTGATCTTATTTCATTATGGTGAAAGTTGGAACCTCTTACGTGCCGATCAGATTAAAACGAAAGGCCCAGTCTTTCGACTGAGCCTTTCGTTTTATTTGACCATGTTGGTATGATTTAAATTAATACGACTCACTATAGGGTCAGTGCGGCCGCGACTTCAAGTCACGTGAATTCCAAGCTTCGGATCCCACTGTGCTGGAAAGTCTCTTGTTTCAATTCCAGGTTTGAAATACCCAGCTGCTGCGCGGTCCCGGCGGAGATGTCCAACGACGCGGTGGATATGTCCGATGCGACGACGTGAGCCCGCGGAAATCTCAAGGCGGTAAAGACAGCTTGATTCGTCCCACATCCTGCGACCCAAATTCGAGGTTTTTCGGGGATTCGATCGTGCTGCCACACACCGACATCCTGATTGAGCAACGCGGTTTCGAAGTATGGGTCATCCAAATAATCGAATCTGACAGCTCGCCAGGGGTAAGGAAAAAGCCCATAGAACTCGGCATTCAATTTATCTACGGAGGCGATAGATTCAACGAGCATTAGATTGTTATCGTCGCTCTTAATCATGCTCTCCCTTCGCTGGTTGGGCAGGATCTGCTGCCGGATCGGCTGGAAGAAGTCAGTGCGGACTCAGCTGTCAGCGTGTGTGAGATTAACGGGAACCGGCTTGATGTTTTTGAACTGCTTCAGCTTCAGTTCTTCTCGCTCAATGTGCCTTAAACTTTGTTCCTTCTGGTCCATCTCGGCGAGCGATTGCCACAGTTCGTTAATGGTGATGAGGGGAGATTGAGCAATCGTTTCCAGCAAAAACTCGAAATGGGTTTTCAGACGTGTTATCCTGCCGGCGTCGAACAGTTCCTTCTTGTAGCGGATCGAACCGTGCAGGCCCTCCGCCGTTTCTGCCAACACAAACATTAAGTCGAGATCGAGCGCTTCGTGAGCAGTCTGCAAAGGACTTAACTCCAGTTCAGGAAGCTCGAGTCTTCCGGGGTCTGGATTATGAAGGTTCAGTTTCACCTGGAACAGTGGTGTGTGTTTTAGCGTTCGTTCCGGCTTGATCGCCTCCACTACTTTCTCGAAGGGAACATCCTGATGCGCATATGCTTCAAGTGCGATCTCTCGGACCTCTTTCAGCAGATGACGAAAGTCAACCTCGCTTCTAAGTCTGGTACGCAATACGAGTTGATTGATAAAGAAGCCGATCAGACCCTCGGTCTCAGCGCGATTGCGGTTCGCCACATCCGTACCGATGACTGCGTCACGCTCACCCGTGCAATAGCACAGAAGAGTTTGCAGGGCAGCGACCAGGACTATAAACAGCGTGACACCCTCGCGCCGGGCCAACGCTTTGAGTTCAAGGCTCAACTCTTTCGAAAGAGCGAAGGAATGGCGCGCGCTCCGAAAGCTTTGGACCATTGCGCGTGGCCTATCAGCCGGCAGCGAAAACAACGAAGGCGCACCGAGTAATTGCTGCTTCCAGTACGCGAGTTGAGACTCGAGAACCTCTCCGCGCAACCACTCGCGTTGCCACACAGCAAAGTCTGCATACTGAAGTGGGAGTTCCGGTAGAGTTGAAGCCTGATTGATCGAGAAGACTCCATAGAGCGCGGAGACCTCCGTGATCAGCAGGTTCATTGACCATCGATCGCTAACAATGTGATGCATGGTCAGCAATGTTATGTGTTCCACTTCGGTGAGCCGCAGCAATTTGGCACGCAGAACTGGACCATGCGCCAGATCAAACAGACGCTCAGCCTCTTCTCTCGCTTGCCGTTGTGCTTCCGCTTCCCTTTCTTCATCAGGTAACGCGCTGAGATCGTCCACACGCAATGTCATAGTCAGGTCCGGGAGGATCACTTGCACGGGTTGCTGGCCCACAACCGGAAAGGTCGTCCTCAACACCTCATGCCGCCGCACAATCTCGTTGAGCGTTTTCTCAAGCGCTGCGATATTGAGACGACCCGTCAAACGCACAGCCGCCGAAATGTTATAAACAGGATTGCTCGGCTCTAATTGAACAGAAAACCAGAGACGCTGCTGCGCGTATGACAGTGGCAATTCCTGATCGCGCGGGACGGGCCGAATCGGCGGTGACTGTAACTTGCGGCTCACCCGCATTTCATTCTCAATAATTTCGGCCAGCCCGGCCACCGTCGGATGTTCAAACAGGCTACGCAGCGGTACTTCGACGCCGAAAGTTTCTCGTATCCAGGAAACAACCTGGGTTGCCAACAGCGAGTGCCCACCCAACTCAAAGAAGTTGTCATGCATTCCTACTGGCTCAACTCTAAGTAAATGACTCCACCTGCTTACCAGCAACTCTTGAGTCGCGCTACGTGGCGTTAAATCAGTTGCCGCGGGATCAGAACGAATGGTGCCTGGCTCCGGTAGTGCCCGGCGATCTACTTTGCCGTTGGCTGTCAACGGCAGTTCCGCCAGCACCACAATCGCTGACGGCATCATGTACTCCGGCAGCTTCTGCGACAGATGCCCGCGCAACCTCTTCACCACCTCTGCTTCACTCGCAGCCGCAGCGCCATTCTCCATCACCACATACGCCAGTAGCCGCTGGTCCACCCAACTCTCACTCTCGCGGACCACCGCCACTGCCTGCTGCACGCCGGCGGCCTCTCCCAGCACACTTTCTATTTCTCCCAACTCTATCCGGTACCCGCGCACCTTCACCTGCTCATCTACTCGGCCCAGAAACTCGAGCTTCCCGTCCGCCCCATAACGCACGCGGTCGCCCGTCCGGTACAACCTGCCTCCTACCATCCCACTATAGGCATCCGGTACAAACCGTTCCGCCGTTAACTCGCTGCGCCGGTAGTAGCCACGCGCTACTCCCATCCCGCCTATATACAACTCACCGGCGAGGTTCGCGGGCAACAGCTCGAGATTCGAATCGAGAACATAGACTTGCGTGTTCGCTAAGGGTCGTCCAATAGAAACTGGCCCGTTACCATTGTCGACAGGCGTAATCTCATTAATGGCTGCCCAGACGGTAGCTTCCGTGGGGCCGTAAAAGTTCCACGCTGGTACTCCCAAGTCTGGCAATTGAGCCGCCACTTCTCGCGGCAGAGCCTCTCCACCACAAATGATCAGGCGCAGTGCCAGATCTTCGGCTCGGTTTGCGGCTTTGGCATCGGCCGGAAAAAGTTGTCGAATGGCTGAGGGGGTCTGGTTAAGAATCGTGACTCTTTCTAAACGCAAGAGCTCGCGAAAGGCTTCAGGCGATTGATTCACATTGAGCGAAACGATTACAAGGCGACCGCCATGTAAAAGGCATCCCCAGATTTCCCAGACTGAGAAATCGAAAGCATAAGAATGAGAGACCGTCCAAATATCATTCACGCTAAAGTCGAACCGGGGTTGCGTTGCCGCAAATAGAGAAACAACGCTTTCATGTTCGACCTGCACGCCCTTGGGTCTGCCGGTTGAGCCGGACGTGTAAATCACGTACGCCAGGTTCTTACTACTCATTTGAACCCGAAGATTCTCCTCGCTTTCGTGATCCACCTCTGTCCAGTCCTCGTCAAAGCAGATTGTCCTGACCTCGTCATTTTCAGGCAGCAACCTCCGCAAATGACTCATTGTTAAGAGCAATGGTATGCGGGAATCCCTCAGCATGAAGTCGAGGCGCTCTTTAGGGTAAGCAGGATCGAGCGGCACATAGGCCCCACCAGCCTTCAGTATCCCCAGTAACCCGATCATCATTTCTATACCGCGTTCAATGCTGATGCCGACAGGCACGTCCGGTCCGACACCATGAGCGCGCAGGTAATGCGCAAGTTGATTGGCGCGACGATTGAGTTCCTCGTAAGTGAGACGAACATTCTCGTAGACCACAGCAGTTGCGCCGGGATTGATCTCTGCCTGTCTCTCAAACAATTCATGCATGCATAGATCATTTGTGTGCTCTCCTGGAGGGCTGTTCCATTCCAGTAGCATCTTTCGCCGTTCTGAATCCGTCAGGAGTGGCAAATATGAAACTCGCTCTTCCGGATTAACAACTATGTTCTCCAGCAGCGTTCGGTAGTGACTCAGGAGGCCGGTGATGGTCGCAGCATCAAACAGGTCGGCGTTGTATTGGCATGTGCCGGCGATACCACTGGCGGTTTCAGCCAGGTCAAGCGCCAAGTCGAATCTCGCTTTTGGGATGTTCAACTTCAACGGAGTCCAGACCAGACCCGGCAGTTGCAACGATTGAACCGGAGTATTATGGAGAGCAAACAAGACTTGAAAGATTGGGTTGCGGCCTAGATCACGCTCTGGCTGCAACGCCTCGACGAGTTTCTCAAACGGAAGCTCTTGATGACTGTAAGCGCCCAGCGCCACCTCGCGCACACGGCCTAACAACTCGCGGAATGTCAGGTCGCCCGAGATTCTCGTCCGCAGCACGAGGGTATCGGCGAAAAAACCGATCAGCTTTTCGGTCTCGATTCGATCGCGACCTGCAATCGGCGACCCGACAAGAATGTCTTCTTGTCTGGTGTACCGATAAAGTAAGGTTTGGAAGGCCGCCAGGAGCGTCATGAACAGTGTGACGTTTTCGCGCTTGCTCAACCGAATGAGCGCTTCAGTGAGAGACTCATCAAGCCGGAATGACTCTATCGCGCCACGCAAGTTCGTAACGGCCAGTCGCGGTCGATCGGTGGGCAGGTCCAACACAAACGGAGCACCGGCCAATTGCTGTCGCCAGTAATCCAGCTCCACTTGAAGTAGATCTCCTTGTAGCTGCTCGCGTTGCCAAACGGCGAAATCCGCATATTGAACAGGCAGGGGCGAAAGCGGCGAAGCGTTGTTTTGTCGGAAAGCCTCATAGAGCTTCGCCATCTCCAGTGTCAAGAGACTGAGTGACCAGATGTCGCTAATGATGTGGTGAATCGTGAATAGCACGACATGGTCTTCTTCAGCGAATCGCACGAGGCTCATACGGAACAGAGGGGCTTCTCTGAGATCAAAGGGTTCCTGGGCTTGTTCAGTGGCGAGGCGTTCAATCTCGGCGTCCTGAAAATCTTTAGCGACGGTGTTGTTGTCCACGACTCGCAGGTTGACGTGAAGCTGTGGCGCTATTACTTGAATCGGTTTTCCATCATGGGCCGCAAAGGAAGTACGCATGGCTTCGTGGCGTCGCACCACCTCGTTAAGGCTTTGTTCCAACGCTGCAAGATCGAGTGGACCAGTCAAGCGCACAGCTAAGTTCATGTTGTACGCGGTACTACCGGGCTGTAACTGTGACAGAAACCATAAGCGCTGCTGTGCAAAGGTCAGTGGGGCAGCAGTTCCAGCGACGCTGCGGCAAGTGATTCGCTGTTTTGGGAGATCGGCACTGGCAGCCTTAAGCTCTTGCGCGAGAAGCGCTAGCTTCGCTGGAGATAATTCCGCAATGCGCCTGCTAAGATCATTCATCTCGGTCTATGCCTCGGCCTGAGCGGTGACATTTTCCCTGTCGTCAATTGAATCCGGTAAGAATGAATTGATGACAATCCCAACATTATTTTTGAAGGCAAGCTCACGAACATACTGGGCCACCGCCAGATCAAGGACTCCCAACCCAAACGGGCTGAAGACTACGATGCCCTTCATGCTCGTGCGCGAGGCCGCCTCTCCCCGAATGACGTCGGCCAAAGTACATCTGATGAAATCTCTATTGCCGGCCAGCTGTTCGGCTAAATGGATGGATGTTTGAGCACGACAAACGTGGTCTATGTCGTCAACGATGTTGTCGCAGGATAGAATCACCTCTGGAGACAGATCTCGCAGCGAGATATGCAGAATGATGCTGCCCGGCGCGCACGCAGAAAGATCAAAGACATAAGGTTTGATAGCGGTGGTGGCGATGGAAATGAGTGTGGACTTGCTCAGAAGCTCATCAACATCTGAGACCACATTCACTTTGAGTTGATCGTACATCGCCTCACAACTGCTCTTGAATTGTCGCGCACGCTGCGGGCCGATGTCATAAGCATCGAGCTCCCTGATCTGCGGGCATGCGGCAAGTAGAAAGCGAACTACTTCGAGATTAATCAAACCACAGCCGAGAATTCCCGCACTGACCTCCTTGCGAGAGTCTGTGCCGAGCAAATGTTTGGCAGCCAACACCGCGCTGGCGGCAGTCCGCTTCGCGCTGATGATCGATCCTTCGATGATGGCCTGCGGTCTTCCCGTCAGCGGCGAGTTGAGAATGACGACGGCCGAAGCACGGCTTAGCTTGTGTTCCAGATTGCCTGGAAAAGAAGAGATCCATTTGACGCCGGCGACGTCAAACTCCTGGCCCAGATATGCAGGCAACGCGATGATTCTATTGCGCTGGTTCGCCGGAAATTTCAAGAAAGAGGAGTGAGGAAGCGAGCTATTGCCTTGCGCATGAGCCTCGTAAGCTAAACGCACCACGCCCAGCAGTTCGTCCTCTCGCCCGGCAAGTAAGGCTGCCACCTCGTGCCCTTTTAAAATTAGAACGTCACCGTCTCGCATGCTCTTGCCTCAAAGTCCTCCCAGATTTGTGAGACCTCACCGAAATGGTCCAACACCCACGCGTCCGAGTAAATCGTGTCAAGGTAGCGCTCTCCGCGATCAGGAAGAATGGCAACGCACGTGGTATCAGGAGCGATGCTATCCTTAACCTGTTCGATCGCCATCAGTACTGCGCCGGATGAACCACCGGCGAGAATTGCTTCCTTGCGAATCAAGCGGCGACAACCGATGATGCAGTCCAGATCCGTTACCCTGATGCACCTGTCACTCAAATCGGCCTGATAAAGTTCCGGCCTGATCGCCGCTCCATGTCCCGGAATTAGTCTCTTAAGATTCGGCCCGCCGAAAATTACGCTGCCGACCGCATCAACGGCGAAGATCTTCGTATGCAATCCCTGAGCGCGCACGTACTCGGCGCAACCTCTGAGCGTGCCGCAGGTACTGGTTGCGCAAAACAGATAATCAATTTTTCCATCGAGTGTCTGAGCAATTTCCCGCATCGTCTGATAATGCGCTCTGGGGTTGTACACGTTGGCATACTGGTTGGGCCAGAAGCTATTCCCTGTCAAACGGAGGAGTGTTTGAACCCGTTTGATACGTGCCTGAAGAAAATCTCCAGTGCTTGGGTCTGGGTCTCTGACGTGATCGATCTCCGCACCATAGGCTTTCAGCAGCCGAATGTTTTGCGGGGTGACTTTCGGGTCTACGACACAGATGAACCGTAGCCCGTAATATGCGCAAGCCTGCGCCAGACCAATTCCCATATTCCCGGAGCTGGACTCGATGACTACAGTGCCGGATCGAATAGCTCCTGTTTCCAGTCCGTGCTCGATGATCGTTGCGGCAGGTCTATCTTTAGTGCTTCCGCCTGGATTCAGCGCCTCCAGTTTGGCGTAGAGTCGAAAAGGAATCTCGTTGAGAACCCGCGTCAATTGAACTAGCGGGGTCTTGCCGATTGCTGATAGAACACCAGGCTGCATGGTTTTATCCCCTAACGGAAGGAGTGGAAAGCAAACGCACTCTTCTCGGTGCTGTGTTGTTTGACTGCTCGTGCTTTGAGGTGTGTGTGTGTTTGTGAGTCGAGCCGGCTGCTTCTGAAATCTAGGCCGAGTCAATAAATCTATGCCGCTTCTGAAATCTGCGCTAAGTCAAATAAGTCTATGCCGAGGCGCGTCGGCTTAAAAGTACGCTTCAGTTGGGCAGCGCCAGAGGCGCGAAATATGAAAGCCAGGGGCAAGTGCGGAGCGAAGCGGAGCACGTCGCCCCTGGTTACGTACACGAAAGTATTCGAGGCCTGAAGGGCCGAAATATACGCCGCCGTATTACGCCCCTTAAGGACTAAACGCAATTCCTGGCTATTTAACCAGGGGCAACGCGCTCGCTTCGCTTCGCGCTTGCCCCTGGCTTTCATATTCCGCGCCTTCGGCGCTGCTGGTCCACTGCTTCACTTTTGAGGCAAACTCATGCCGAGGCATCTATGACAAGGTCGTGCGGCTTCACTTGCGCGTCGAGTATGGTCTGAGCATCTTCTTCCGACAGTTGTTCGAATTTGGCAATCAGTTCTTCGAGTTTCCGGCTCTCTATCAACGCCGCACTGTTCTGTATAAGCGTGACGGAAAGGCCGGCGATGGTTGGCGTCTCGAAGATGCTGCGGAGCGGCAATTCAACTTGAAACCTCTCGCGCACAAGCGAAACCATCCGTGTCGCAAGTAACGAGTGGCCGCCCAACTCGAAGAAGTTGTCATGAATCCCAACCCGCTCCACGTTCAACACTTCTCTCCAGATGCTTACCAGCGTCTCTTCCGTCTCTGTTCGCGGCTCCTCGTACTCTTTCCCCAATTCTGCAGGACTCGTCTCCACGTCAGGCAGGGCACGTCTTTGGATCTTCCCGCTCGCGGTCAACGGCATCTTGTCGATTACCATGAAGACTGACGGCACCATGTACTGCGGCAATCGCTCCTCCAACTGTTGCCGCCACTCGCTGACACTTACCTCTTTCTCTAACTCTCTCATCACCACATAGGCCACCAACCGCTCTCCACTCCCGTTTTCTCCGCGCCTCATCACTACGGCACATTCACTGACTCCGCGACACATACTGAGTGCAGCTTCGACTTCAAGCAATTCGACTCGATGCCCTCTGATTTTGACTTGATGATCTCTACGCCCCACGTACTCAATCATTCCGTCGTCCAGCCAGCGACCAAGATCGCCTGTCCGGTAGCTGCGCCACCACTCGTCAGCGGACGTAGTGGGAAACTGCGTTTGAGTTAACTCCGGCCGGCGCCAATAACCGAGCGCAACGTGTGGACTCTTAATGACGATTTCACCTACACCATAGATGGCAACCTGTTCGCCCGCTTCGTTGAACAATGAGACTTCCGTATTCTCTACCGGGTACCCAACCGGTACTGTCTCATGAGTAATCTCAGTTTGCTGGTTGGCGAAAAATTGTAAGCTGATGGTTGATTCAGTAGGGCCGAGTCCGTTGACGAAGAGACAACTCGGTGAGAAGTGCTTCTTATACAACTCAAAATCCCTTTTCTGTACCTCTTCACCACCCAGGACCAGCAGGCGAACTGATGGACATGTCTCTTCATCTCTCAAACTGTTGACGAAGTAGCGATAGACAGTGGGAGTGGAATGGTAGATGGAGATCTGTTCTTCGTTCAGGCGTGCCAATAGTCGGTTCAGATCTTCACTCCTTAGATCAATCGGACAAAGTGTCGCTCCGTTTAGCAAGGCGCCGAAGATGTCCATGACTGCCGCATCAAATGCGTAAGACGAAAAGACCGACACTCTGTCGCTCACGGAGATGTGCAAGTTATTGGTATAGGTTCTTATGTGGTGAAGAACGTTGCGATGGTTTTGCACGACGCCTTTCGGCTGACCGGTCGAGCCGGAAGTGTAGAGGATATAAGCGAGCGAATCCGGCGTGCCTTTCTCCTGAAGGTCGTCGCCCGGCGTGTTTGAATCAATGCGGTCGAGATTAATTACCGGAAGGCCTTCTTTAATTAGCGCTTCGGCCAGGAAAAGATTGGCATCGCCAGTCAAAAGGGCTGTGGCCTCGGAATCGTTAAGGATTTCGAGCAGCCTGTGCTCGGGATATGCAGTATTTAACGGAACGTAAGTCTTGCCTGCCTTTAGGACGCCGAGAATACCGGCCACCATCCGCGCGTCGTGATTAAGTAAGAGGGCAATCTTTTGCTCTCCGTCGCCGCTTGCAGCAAGCACCGCGCGTGCGATTTGGTTCGCTTTGTGATTCAGTTCCCTGTATGTCCAACTCTCTTTCCGGATCTTAATAGCGATGTTTTCCGGATAGCTTCTCACTTGCTTCTCGAAACGCTCCTGGATTGTTTGTTCTATCTCCTCATTTGCAAAGACGACGAATGGATTCGTCGGACGGATGAGACTGTTTTCGTTTGGTCGTTGCTTGTGCGGATCAGTTGAGAGAGTCAACGCGGTCAGGTGCCGCTCAGGTTCTGCAGCGACGGCCTGGAGCAAAGTGTGAAGGTAGACCAGCAACTGCTCCATTGCAACGGAGGTGTAGAGTTCGCTGTAAACCAAATGGAGTTGTAACCCATCACCTTGTTCCCGGGCATAAAGCTCCAGCTCAAACTTTGCGCCAAGCTCCTGTTGAGCCAGAGGCAAGGGATCGATCTTGATGCCGTCAAGTTCAATTTGCTCGCCGGCGTGATCGAGGTTAAGCATATTGAACATCACCTGAAAGATCGGCGTGTGGCTTAGGTTTCGTTCCGGCGCTAACTCCTCGAGCAGTTGTTCGAAGGGCACGTCCTGATGCGCATATGCTCCCAGACACGCCTCCCGCACTCGCGACAGCAACGTCACAAAGGTCGGATCGCCGTTCAGGCTCACGCGCAAGGCCAGAGTGTTGAGGAAGAGCCCAATCAATCCTTCTGTTTCTCGTCGAGTGCGTCCCGCCACTGGCGTACCCACCACGATGTCTTCCTGTCCCGTATAACGGTAGAGCAGCACCTGGAAGGCAGCCAACAGCGTCATGAATAAGGTCACGCCGTGCTGTTGAGAAAGCCTCTTGAGAGCGCGTGTGGTTTGTGGGTCTACCTCCAATGAGTGTTGAGTTCCTCGATAACTCTGAACCGGAGGACGTGGCTTTTCGGTCGGCAGTTCCAGTAGGACCGGTGCTCCTTGAAGTTGCCCTCGCCAGTACTGCAACTGCTCTTCCAGTGTCTCTCCCTGCAACTGCTCGCGCTGCCATACGACGTAGTCTGCGTACTGCACCGGCAACTCAGCGAGAGGCGACGGACGATCCGCGGCGAAGGCCTCGTAAAGCGTTGTTGTCTCCCTGATGAGTATGCCCATGGACCACCCATCACTGACGATGTGATGGATCGTAAGTAGCAGTGCGTGCTCTGCCTCTGCCAGCCGCAACAGCGTGGCTCTGAACAACGGGCCGTGTGTGAGATCGAAGGGGCGGTGTGCTTCTTCACTCGCGAGACGTTGCACCTCCTGCTCGCTCTCGGGTCTATCGAGGTGGCTGAGGTCAAGGACATGTAAGTCGAACTCCTGTGGCCCAGAGACGAGCTGTACGGGCTCTCCGTCGATAAGTGCGAAACTGGTGCGCAACAACTCGTGACGGCGCAGAATCTCGGTGAAAGTTTGTTGCAGCGCGAGGAGATGAAGTGAACCAGAGAGCCGAATAGCGCTAGTCATATTGTAGGTGGCGCTGTGCGGTGTAAATTGGTCCAGAAACCAGAGTCGCTGTTGCGCGAATGAGAGCGGCAGCGGTCCTGTCAGTGACAACCGTTGCATTGGCAACATCGAATTCCTGCCCACCGGCAACTCCGCCTCAATAGCCTGCGTCAATCCGGCTACCGTCGGCTGTTCGAAGAGCAGACGCAGCGGAATATCAACTCGGAAGGCCTCGCGCACACGCGACACGAGCTGTGTAGCCAAAAGTGAGTGGCCGCCAAGCTCAAAGAAGTTGTCGTAAATACCGACTCTCTCAATCTTTAAGATCTCTGCCCACAAAGAGCAAACCAACGCCTCTGTCTCATTGCGAGCTCCGACATAATTATCTGACAACTCCAATCGCTCCGGCGCCGGTAATGCTCTGCGGTTGATCTTGCCGGTTGGCAGCAATGGTATTTCTGAAAGAAACACGAAAGCAGACGGGACCATGTACTCCGGCAATCGTTGCTTCAGAAATGCTCGCAGTTCAGCCGTTGCGGGACGCTCGTCTTCTCGAGCAGTCAGATATGCCACAAGCGTCTTTCCGCCGGCTTCAGATTCGCGGGCCACGACCACGGCCTGCTTGATCTTTTCGTGCTGCTCTAAAAGCGTCTCGACTTCACCCAACTCAATGCGGAAGCCGCGTATCTTCACCTGGTGGTCCACGCGCCCCAGATAATCCAGCTCGCCATTGTCCAAATAGCGCGCCACGTCGCCCGTGCGGTAAAGACGAGCACCCGGTTTCACACCGAACGGGTCAGGAACGAACCGCTCTGCTGTCAGCTCCGGCCTATTGTGATAACCGCGCGCCAGTCCATCGCCGCCGATGTACAACTCCGCCGGAACGCCCGTAGGCGCGGGCTGCATCTGTTCGTTCAGCAGGTAGACGCGCGTGTTAGCAACCGGCCGTCCGATAGTCACACTGCCATCGCCATCGGGCACCAGGACGTAGGTCGAGTAAGTCGTGTCTTCGGAAGGACCATAGAGATTGAAAACTTTCTCAACACCTTCAAGTCGATAGACAGCGTTAACGAGGCTGCGCTTCAGTGGTTCGCCCGCCAGGTTTACTACGCGTACCGAAGCGGGGAGCCCGCCATCCCTGGCTAGTTCGGCCATTGCGGAGGGAACCGTGTTGATTAACGTCACTTCCTGCGCCGAAGACAGCAGCGGCAGTTGCAGTGCGTTCTCTGCGATGATGACTTTGCCACCCCAACTAAGCGGAACGAAGAACTCGAATATCGAGAGATCGAAACAGATCGACGTTGAGGCCAACACGCACGCGTACTCGGCGGGCGTGTACACATCCTTCGCCCAGTGGAGCAGGGTGACGGCATTGCGATGCTCGATGCTGACACCCTTCGGACGTCCAGTCGAGCCTGACGTGTAAATCAGGTATGCGAGGTTGTCCGGCACGTTGATATGTATGGGATCACCGCCACTCTCTGCTGCGATCAACTCCCAATCGCTGTCGACGCAAATCATTTCAGCCTGCCACTCGGGCAGTCTATTGCGCAGGCGCTCCTGCGTGAGGAGGACTTTGGCCTGTGCGTCTTCGAGCATGAAAGAAAGACGCTCCTGGGGGTAGTTTGGATCCAGCGGCACGTAGGCGCCCCCTGCCTTCAGGATCCCCAACATGCTGATAAGCATCTCGGCCGAACGCTCCATCAACACGCCGACGCGCGACTCGGCCCCAACACCCGTTCGCCGCAGGAAGTGTGCGACGTGATTGGCCCGCTGGTTCAACTCACGGTAACTGAGCTGCTGTTCTGCGAAGAGCACTGCGACAGCTTCGGGAGTGCGCTCCACCTGTGCTTCAAACAGTTCGTGCAAACAACTCGCTGGCACAGGCATGCTGGTCTGGTTCCAGTCATACAACAGTTGTTGTTGCTCCTCTGCTCCCAGCAGCGGCAGCACACCGACCGCCTGCTCCGCGTCTCTCACTATCTCTTGCAGTAACTTCTCGTAGTGGCCCACCAACCGCTTGATACTTTCCGCCTCGAATAAATCCGTGTCGTACTCAACCTGCCCTATCAGCCCTCCTTCGTACTCGCTGACCGTCATCGTCAAATCAAACTTCGCCGTCCCACTCTCCACCTCGAGCACGTTGATCTCCACATCTTCCAGCAACAGCGCTGACGCGGGCGCGTTTTGCAACACAAACATCACCTGAAAGATCGGCGTGTGACTCATCGATCGCTCGACCGCCATCTCTTCCACCACCATCTCAAACGGCACATCCTGATGCTGGTAGGCTCCCAAACATACTTCTCGCACCCGCTTCAATAAACTCGTGAAGCTCTCGCTCCTCTCGATACTCGTGCGCAGCGCGAGTGTGTTCACGAAGAATCCGATCAACCCTTCGATCTCACTCTGCTGCCGATTCGCGATCGGTGTCCCCACTACCACGTCCGTTTGCCCCGAGTAGCGCCACAACAACACTTTGAACGCGGCCAACAGCACCATGAACAGCGTCACGCCCTGCTCCCGGCTCAACCCTTGCAGCGCTCCCGTCAACTCGGCATTCAACGCAATGCGCTCGCTCCGCCCTCGATAGCTCTTCACCGAGGGTCGCACATGATCCGTAGGCAGTCCCAATACTGCCGGCGCGCCGCTCAACTGCTCCCGCCAGTAGCTGAGTTGTGCCGCCAGCACTTCACCCTGCAGCCACTCGCGTTGAGAAATGGCGAAGTCCGCGTATTGCACTGCTAATTCCGGCAACCCTGACGGCTCAGCGGTGGAGAAACTCTGATAGAGCGCCGCAATTTCCTGCACCAGCACGCCCATCGACCAGCCATCTGAAATAATGTGGTGCATGGTGAACAGCGCCACATGTTCGTCTTCCGCCACACGCAACAGCTTCGCTCGCACTAGCGGTCCTTGGGCCAAATCAAACGGGCGCTCGGCTTCGGCGGCCGAGAGTCGCCGCACTTCTGCCTCACGGACAGTCTCAGACATGAAAGTGAGATCGAGCACTTCTATGCTCAGTTCAAGCGCTGCGTCGACGACTTGCACAGGCTGCCCATCAGCCACCGCAAAACTGGTGCGCAAGACTTCGTGCCGCTTGATGATTTCATTCAGACTCTGTCGTAGGGCAGCCAGGTCTAGTGGGCCACTGAAACGCACGCCGATCGGAACGTTATAAACAGGATTGCCAGGGGCCAGCTGATCCAGAAACCACAAGCGCTGCTGCCCAAACGAGAGCGGCAGGCTCTCCACAGCTTCACTTCGGCGATGGATTGCGATGCGCAGTCCGCCGGATGGCTGCTCCCCAGCCAACTCCTCCGCTACCCGCGTCGCCAGTTCTCCCAACGTGCTGGTCTGAAATACCCAGCGCACCGGTATCTCCAACGCAAGACTGTCACGCAGCCGCGCAATCAACCGCGTCGCCAGTAACGAGTGTCCACCGATTTCAAAGAAGTTATCTTCAACCGAAACTCCTTCTCTGTTCAGCAGGTGCGCACAAACGCCAGTGATGATCTCTTCGATAGGAGTTTGGTTACTGCTGGTGGCGGCCTTATGGTCCAGAGGCGCTGCTTCTGGCGCCGGTAATGCTTGTCTCGCTATCTTGCCGTTGGCCGACAACGGCAGCGCGTCCAATTGCACGAAGGCCGTGGGGATCATGTAATCAGGCAGTTTCTCTTTTAAGTGTCGGCGTAGCTCACCGATCTCTGCCGCCTGCGAAGCAACGATGTATGACACCAATCGTTTCTCGCCACCTGCATCTTCACGTACGATGGTCACGCTCTGCCCCACCTGTGGATGCTCGCTCAGCGTCGCGTCTATCTCTCCCAATTCAATCCGGTAGCCGCGCAGCTTCACCTGCTGGTCCAGCCGCCCAAGAAACTCCAAATTGCCATCCGCCAGATAGCGCGCCTGATCGCCGGTTTTGTACAACCGCTTCCCGCCGTGTTCACTGAACGGATCCGGAACGAATTTGTCTGCCGTGAGCGACGGCTGGTTAAAGTACCCGCGCGCCAGCCCGGCCCCTGCAAGGTGCAACTCTCCTGCTACTCCCACCGGCACCGGCCGCAGCTCTTCGTCGAGCACATACGCTCGCATGTTGGCAATCGGTCGACCCAGTGGAATTACCTCGCCATTATCGGCCGGGCAGTCCCACACCAACGCATCCACAGTCGCTTCGGTTGGTCCATACTGATGAACCAACTCAGCCTCGCAACGCGCGTAGAAACTGTTCCGCAGCGCGGGCGTTAACGGCTCACCGCCACAGAACACTCGTTTCAGTTCCGCACAGTGCTCTACTTCCGGTTCCTGCAACCACACTTCCAGCATCGCCGGACCAAAATGCGCCACCGTCACTTTCTCTTCTGCTATCAGGCTTGCCAGGTAAGCACTCTCCTGCTGCCCTCCGGGTTTGGCCAACAACAATCGGCTCCCTGCCAGGAGCGGCGCAAATATCTCCCACAGGGAAATGTCGAATCCGATCGAAGCCTTCTGCAGGAAGCAGTCGCTGCCACTCAACGGGTAGGCGTGCTGGCGCCAGTGCAGGTGATTACAGATTGCGCCGTGTGAGATCATCACTCCCTTCGGCACTCCCGTCGAACCGGAGGTATAAATCACGTAAGCCAAACTATCCGGCGTCACTACCGGTGCGAGGTTCTCCGACTTCTCCGTCGTGAATTGTTCCGGTTCCACATACATTACCGGTCCGGCATACTCTGCCAACGCCGCCACTGTTTCTCGCCGGCTCAACAACAACTTGACGCCGGCATCCTCCAGCATGAACCGCAAGCGCTGTGCAGGCGTCTGCACATCCATCCCAACGCAGGCACCGCCCGCCTTCAACACGCCCAGCAAACTCACCACCATCTCAACGGAACGTTCCATCAACACGCCGACCAGCACCTCTGCTCCTACTCCCATGGTGCGCAGATGATGCGCCAGTTGATTGGCTCGCTGGTTCAGCTCTCTGTAGTTGAGTCGTTGTTCTTCAAAGATCACCGCTACAGCTTCGGGAGTGCGCTCCACCTGTGCTTCAAACAGTTCGTGCAGACAACTCGCCGGCACAGGTATGCTGGTCTGGTTCCAGTCATACAGCAGTTGTTGTTGCTCCTCTGCTCCCAGCAGCGGCAGTGCACTGACGGATTGTTCTGCGTCTCTCACTATCTCTTGCAGTAACTTCTCGTAGTGGCCCACCAACCGCTTGATACTTTCCGCCTCGAATAAATCCGTGTCGTACTCAAGCTCTCCAATCAATCCTCCCTCGTCTTCTCTCACCCGCATCGTCAAATCAAACTTCGCCGTCCCACTCTCCACCTCGAGCACACTGATCTCCACGTCTTCCAGCAACAGCGCTGACGCGGGCATGTTTTGCAACACAAACATCACCTGAAAGATCGGCGCATGATTCAAAGCTCGCTCGACCGCCATCTCTTCCACCACCATCTCAAACGGCACATCCTGATGCTGGTAGGCTCCCAAACATACTTCTCGCACCCGCTTCAATAAACTCGTGAAGCTCTCACTCCTCTCGATACTCGTACGCAGTGCCAGTGTGTTCACGAAGAATCCGATCAACCCTTCGATCTCACTCTGCTGCCGATTCGCGATCGGTGTCCCCACTACCACGTCCGTTTGCCCCGAGTAGCGCCACAACAACACTTTGAACGCGGCCAACAGCACCATGAACAGCGTCACGCCCTGCTCCTGGCTCAACCCTTGCAACGCTCCCGTCAACTCGGCATTCAACGCAATGCGCTCGCTCCGCCCTCGATAGCTCTTCACCGAGGGTCGCACATGATCCGTAGGCAGCCCCAATACTGCAGGCGCGCCGCTCAACTGCTCCCGCCAGTAGCTGAGTTGTGCCGCCAGCACTTCACCCTGCAGCCACTCGCGTTGAGAAATGGCGAAGTCCGCGTATTGCACTGCTAACTCCGGCAACCCTGACGGCTCAGCGGTGGAGAAACTCTGATAGAGCGCCGCAATTTCCTGCACCAGCACGCCCATCGACCAGCCATCTGAAATAATGTGGTGCATGGTGAACAGCGCCACATGTTCGTCTTCCGCCACACGCAACAGCTTCGCTCGCACTAGCGGTCCTTGGGCCAAATCAAACGGGCGGTGCGCCTCTTCGACCATCAACCGTTGTATTTCAGCTTTGCGCTCCGTCTCCACCAGCGCGCGCAGGTCGTCGATAGGCAGGAACATTGCCAACGCCGGAGCGATTACCTGCGATGGCTCACCGCCGGTCATTACGAAAGTAGTTCTTAAAGCTTCGTGTCGTCTGACGACCTCTGAAAGGCTAAGTTCCAACGCACCGACATTGAGCCGGCCTTTAAGACGCAAGGCGCCCGGCAGGTTGTAAACGGCACTGTCCGGCTCCAACTGATTCAGAAACCACAATCGCTGTTGCGCGAACGAGAGCGCCAGTTTTCCGTCTCTTTGAGCAGGGTGGAGCGGCATCGCAAGCGACGTCTGCTCCGCCCGCAGCCGTTGTTCTATTTCTTCAGCCAGTCCGGCGACAGTCGGTGTCTCGAACAAGTTGTGCAGCGTCACTTCAACTTCAAAGCTCGCGCGCACTCGCGACAACAAGCGAACTGCAAGCAGCGAATGGCCGCCTAACTCAAAGAAATTGTCGTATATGCCGACTCGCTGCACGTCGAGCAGATTGGACCAGATGCCAACCAACATCTCTTCGACGACGGTGCGGGCGGCTGTATAAGTTGCCGTCGACTCAGGTTGACTTGAATCAAGTGCGAGTAGTGCAGATCGATCGACCTTGCCATTCGGTGTGAGAGGCATCGCAGAGAGCATGACAAAGGACGTAGGGATCATGTACTCCGGCAATCGCGGTTGCAGCCAGGTGCGCAACTCATTGACGCTCACCGTCTGCTCGGCGACGACGTAGGCCAACAAGGACTTATCTCCATCGTCATCGACGCGCACGATGACGACGCACTGCGACACCGCAGGATGTTCCGCCAGCACGGTCTCGATCTCACTCGGCTCGATGCGAAAGCCGCGCACCTTCACCTGTTGGTCCATACGACCAAGAAACTCCAGGTTGCCATCCGCAAGGTAGCGGGCCTGATCCCCAGTCCGGTACAGCCGCTCTCCGCCCTCCACGCTGAACGGATCGGGTATGAATTTCTCCGCCGTCAGCGTCGGCTGGTTGAAGTAACCGCGCGCCAACCCGTCGCCACCGATGTACAGTTCACCCGTCACGCCAACCGGCACCGGTTCCAGGTTTGCATCCAGCACGTAGACTTTCGTATTCGAGATCGGTCTGCCGATGGAAACGGTCCCGCCAATCTGCGACGCACTGCTCATCCGATAGCAGCAGGTGAAGGTCGTATTTTCCGTTGGCCCATAACCGTTGATGAGCTGACAGCCCTTCAGCTCTCGCAGCGCTCGCTCCACGTGCGCCACTGACAACACATCGCCGCCCGCCAGCAACTGTCGCAGACTTTGCAGGTCTTCAATCCGTTCTTCGACCATCACATGAAACAGTCCCGCCGTCAGCCACATCGTGGTGACCTGATGTTCTTTCACCGTGCGTCCCAGTTCTTCCAAAGAAGCTCGCGCGGCCGGTAGCAGCACCAGGCGTCCGCCATTGAGCAGACTGCCCCAAATCTCAAACGTCGCCGCATCAAACGATACCGGCGCCGCCTGCAGCATCACTTCATCGTCGCTCAGCTCTACGTAATTGGCGCCGCGCACGAGCCGCACTATCCCCCGGTGCGGAATGCCGATCCCCTTAGGCTTGCCGGTTGAACCCGACGTATACATCACATAAGCGAGCTGCTCAGCTGTGACCCCAATACCACTCAGATTCTCGTCACTCTCACTGCTAATCAGTTGCTGCTCCGCATCCAGCACAACCACCGGGACGCGGTGCGCGGGTAATCGTTCCCGCAGGCGCTGCTGCGTCAACAGGAGTTTGACGCCACAGTCTTCCATCATGAACAACAGTCGCTCGGACGGGGTAGACGCCTCGAGCGGCAGATACGCTCCGCCGGCCTTCAACACTGCCAACAAGCTGACGATCGTCTCCACCGAACGTTCCGCTAAAACTGCGACCACTGTTTCCGGTCCAACTCCAAGCTTTCGCAAGTGATGCCCTAACTGATTCGCGCGGCGGTTCAGGTCGTCATAGCTGACCGCTTGCTGCTCAAACAGGAGGGCCACTTTTTCAGGTGTCCGAGCGGCCACCGCCTCGAATAACTCGGACACACTCTCCGCTGGATACTCCGTCTTCGTCTCATTCCAGGTCACCAATATTTGCTGCCGCTCTACTTCTCCAAGTAACGGCAGTTTGCCAATTTGCTCATCTCCCCTGGTAACTATCGCTTGCAACAGTGTCTGGTAATGTTGGGCCAGCCGCCGCATGGTCTCCTGCTCAAACAAGTCAGTGTCATATTCGATTACTCCCCTCAACCCAGAGCCGGTTTCCTGCGCTTCAATCGCCATCAGTAGATCGACCTTTGCAGTTCGACCTTCTAAATCCATTACCTTGATTTCGATATCTTCCATCACACGCGGCACTAGTAATTCATTCTGCAGGACGAACATCACCTGAAAGATCGGCGTGTAACTTAGCGACCGCTCTACTGCTAACTCTTCCACGATCAACTCGAATGGCACGTCCTGATGCTGATACGCTGCCAGACACACTTCTCTAACTTTCTTTAGCAAGTCACCGAAACGCTCGGTTGGTTCCAAACGGGTGCGCACGGCCAGTGTGTTGACAAAGAAGCCGACCAGGTCTTCGATCTGACTGTCCTGTCGATTCGCTATCGGAGTGCCAACGACAATGTCTTCCTGTCCTGAATAGCGCCACAGCAGAACCTTGAACACAGTGAGTAGCAGCATGAACGTTGTCACTCGCTGCGCTCGACTCAACGCCTTCAATTCGACCGTCAATTCTTCAGATATGTGAAAGGTCTCGCGCGCCCCACGATAGCGCTTTATGGCTGGTCGGGAATGGTCTGCCGGCAGGGCCAAAACCGCAGGTGCGTTCTGCAACTGTTCTCGCCAGTAAGTAAGTTGCTCGTCCAGCAAAGCTCCACTGAGCTGCTGTTTTTGCCAGAGCGCATAGTCGGCATATTGAATCTGTAGTTCCGGAAGCGGCGATGCCAACTCACGACTGAATGCCTGGTACAGTGACGCCACTTCTTTAACTATCAGCCCCAGCGACCAACCGTCACTGATGATGTGATGCATGGTCAGCAACAGGATGTGTTCTTCAGCAGAGAGTCGCAGCAGCCCTGCGCGCAAAAGTGGCAGGGCTGATAAATCGAAGGGTCGCGCAGCCTCTGTTGCTGCCATTACCTGCGCCTCGAGTTCGCGTTCTGCTTCCGGCAACGGGCTAAGATCAATCGCGGGTAGGCTGAAATAAGGCTCTGAAGCAATGATCTGCACAGGTCCCTCGCCGGACATTTGAAAGGAAGTTCGTAATACCTCGTGCCGGCGAATAATCTCAGCGAAGCTTTCTTCGAGAGCCTCAGGATCGAGTGGCCCATTAAGACGTAGAGCCGACGAGATGTTGTAGAAGGGGCTGTTCGGCTCCATCTGATCCAGAAACCATAGGCGTTCCTGCGCAAATGATAAGGGGATCGCCGCTGGCCGTGCTGTAAGTGTGAGGGGCTGGAGGGACGACTTCTGCCGCCCTCGCATTACTTTCTCGATACTCTGCGCGAGTTCTGCTGGCGTCGGATGCTCGAATAATTGACGCAGGGGCAGATCGATTTGTAGAGAGTCTCGGATCTGCGACATCAGTCGCGTCGCCAGCAGTGAGTGACCACCCAAATCGAAGAAGTTGTCGTTGATGCCGACCTGATCGAAGCCGAGCAGGTTGGCCCATATACTTGCCAGCAGATCTTCAATGGGAGTGCGCGGCGCCGCGTAGCTCGTGTCAGTTTCAGATCTTAACGAGTCGGGCGCAGACAATGCGCTGCGATCAACTTTTCCACTCGGCGTTAGAGGCAACTCTGCAAGCAGTACAAAAGCGGACGGGATCATGTATTCAGGCAACAACTCGCGCAAGTGGTTGCGCAGTTCCACAGTTGCAAGTGATTCTTCCGGCGCAGCGGCAACTACATAAGCGACCAGCCGTTTTTGACCCATCGGATCATCCCATGCGTGAACGACCACCTGTTTCACCGACGCATGTAGCTTTAGTGCCGCCTCGATCTCGCCGATCTCTATCCGGAAGCCTCGCACCTTGACCTGATGATCGCTTCGCCCGGCGAATTCCAGACAACCATTGTCCAGATAGCGCGCGAGGTCGCCTGTTTTGTACAGCCGCTCTCCACGTGTTTCGCTGAACGGATGCGGGATAAATCTCTCCGCCGTCTGCTCCGGGCGATCGATGTAGCCGCGCGCCAGACAATCTCCACCAATGTACACTTCACCTAATACCCCGATCGGCACAGGCTGAAGCCACTCATCAAGCACGTATATTCTAGTGTTTGATATCGGCTTCCCAATTGGCGGCAGGTGAGGCCACTCGTTAGGCGTGCCCGGGAGTTGCCATGCAGTCGCAACGTGTGTTTCCGACGGACCGTACTGATTCACGAATGCGCAGCCGGCCAGCTTTTCAAACATGGACCGAATCTCGCCGGTGATTTTCAACTGCTCGCCCGCCGTGATGACTTCACGCAAATGCGAAGGCACAGTCTCTTCTGTTTCAACGACTTCAGCCAGTTGTTGAAGCGCGACGAACGGCAGGAACAATCTCTCAGTATCTTTCTCTACCAAAACTTGCCATAGCGCTTTGGCGTCGCGATGCACCTCTTCATTAATCAGCACCAGCGTCGCACCCACACAAAAAGTCGAGAAGATTTCCTGGAATGAGACGTCGAAACTCAAAGAGGCGAATTGCAACGTGCGCGGCGGATTCGAGTCATCAAAATTTTGCGACTGAAAGGCTAACAGGTTAACCAGCGGGCGCTGAGGCATTGCCACGCCCTTGGGACGACCGGTCGAGCCCGAAGTGTAGATTACATAGGCGAGATTATCGGGCGTGACGCCGTTGATTGGATTCTCTTCACTCTCTCCGGCAATGCTTTCCCAATCAGCATCCAGACACAACACGTGCGCGGTCTGCTTGCCTAATTGCTCGACCAGGGATTGTCGCGTTAAGACCACCTTCGCTGACGAATCCGCCAGCATAAACAAGCGCCGCTCACTCGGATAAGCAGGGTCCAAAAGCATGTACGCGCCGCCTGCCTTTAGCACTCCTACAACGCTGAGGACTGTCTCGACCGAGCGTTCCATCAAGATCGCGACAACGACGTCTGGCCCGACTCCAAGCTTGCGCAGGTAATGCGCCAGCTTATTGGCTCTGCGATTCAACTGCTGATAGCTAACCTGCTCTTCGCCAAATTCAAGAGCTAATAATTCTGGAGTGCGTTCCACCTGCCTCTCAAACAACTCCGGCAGCGTTAACTGAGGACTTGCTTCTTCCGTCTGATTCCATGTGCTCAACAACTGGCGCCGTTCCTGCTCGCTTAACAACGGGAGCCTTCCAACGCACGACTCTGTCTGCTGTACTATTTCTTCCAGGAGATGCTCGTAGTGGACCAACATTCTCCTGGCAGTCTCTCGCTCAAACAAATCTGTGTCATATTCGAATAATGCTGCTAAGCCCCCGCCCTTCTCCTCTTCTATGTTCAACAATAAGTCGAACTTCGCGGTGCCACTGTCCACTTCCAGAAAGCTGATCTCCACGTCTTCAAGCAATAGCTCTGACACCGGCGTGTTCTGCAATACGAACATCACCTGGAAGAGCGGTGTGTAATTCAAGGCTCGCTCCACCGCCATCTCTTCCACCACCATCTCGAACGGCACATCCTGGTGCTGATATGCTCCCAAACATACTTCTCGCACCCGCTTCAATAAATTACTGAAGCTGTCCTTCCCTTGTACGCTCGTGCGCAATGCCAGCGTGTTCACAAAGAATCCGATCAATCCTTCGATCTCACTCTGCCGCCGGTTTGCGATCGGAGTTCCAACGACAATGTCTTCCTGTCCTGAATAGCGCCACAACAGCACTTTGAACGCTGCCAGCAATACCATGTACAGCGTCACTCCCTGCTCCCGGCTCAACCCTTTCAGCGCCGCTGTTAATTCCGCACTCAACTCCAGCCGCTCACGCGCACCGCGATAACTCTTCACTGCCGGGCGTACATGATCCGTAGGCAGTCCCAATACTGCCGGCGCTCCACTCAACTGCTCGCGCCAGTAACTGAGCTGTTCTTCCAGTACTTCACCCTGCAGCCAATCGCGTTGACATATGGCGTAGTCCGCGTATTGCACCGGCAGTTCCGGCAGCGGCGACTCCTGACCTTGCGCGAAGGCTTCATAGAGTGTCGCTATCTCCTGCACCAGCACTCCCATCGACCAGCCATCACTGATGATGTGGTGCATGGTGAACAGCGCCACATGCTCGTCTTCTGCCAATCGCAACAGCTTCGCTCGCAGCAGTGGTCCATGCACCAAATCAAATGGCCGCCGCCCTTCTTCCTCGATGAGCCGTTGCTTTTCAGCTTCGCGCTCTGTCTCCGTCAGCGCACTTAGATCTTCGACAGGCTGCAACACTGACAAGGTCGCGGCGATTACCTGCGATGGCTCTCCTTCGTTCACTACGAACGTCGTTCGCAAGGACTCATGTCGTCTAATGACCTCGCTGAGGCCTTTCTCTAACGCATCGACATTCAAGTGCCGCCCTTTAAGTCGCAACGCACCCAGGATGTTATAAAAGGCGCTGTCCGGGTTTAGTTGGTCCAGAAACCAGAGTCGCTGTTGCGCGAATGAGAGCGCTAGTTTTCCCTCTCTCTGCGCCGGCACGATTGGCATCGCCAGCGATGTCTGCCCAGCCCGCAGCTGTCGTTCGATCTCCTCCGCCAGTCCGGCTACTGTCGGCGTCTCGAATAAGCTGTGGAGCGTCACCTCAACTTGAAAACTCCCGCGCACGCGCGACAGCAAGCGCACCGCCAGCAACGAGTGGCCGCCCAGGTCAAAGAAGTTGTCGTAGATGCCCACTCGCTCCACATCCAACAGCTCGGCCCAGATGCTAACTAACAGCTCTTCAACCAGCGTGCGGGCGCCCACATAACCTTCAGTCGCATCCGGCTCACTCGTCTCCAGTGCGAGTAGTGCCGCTCGGTCCACCTTGCCATTCGCTGTCAGCGGTATTGCAAAGACCTTGATAAACGCCGTCGGGATCATGTACTCAGGCAAGCGCACTTGTAGATACGTGCGCAACTCGCCAACGCTCACCGGCTGCTCAGCTACCACGTAAGCCAGCAATGTCTTCTCTCCGTCACTACCGGCACGCACCAGCACTACGTTCTGCACCACCGCAGGATGTTCCGCCAGCACGGTCTCGATCTCACTCGGCTCGATGCGAAAGCCGCGCACCTTCACCTGTTGGTCCATACGACCAAGAAACTCCAGGTTGCCATCCGCAAGGTAGCGGGCCTGATCCCCAGTCCGGTACAGCCGCTCTCCGCCCTCCACGCTGAACGGGTCGGGTATGAATTTCTCCGCCGTCAGCGTCGGCTGGTTAAAGTAGCCGCGCGCCAACCCGTCGCCACCGATATATAGTTCACCCGTCACGCCAACCGGCACCGGTTCCAGGTTTGCATCCAGCACGTAGACTTTCGTATTCGAGATCGGTCTGCCGATGGAAACGGTCCCGCCAATCTGCGACGCACTGCTCATCCGATAGCAGCAGGTGAAGGTCGTATTTTCCGTTGGCCCATAACCGTTGATGAGCTGACAGCCCTTCAGCTCTCGCAGCGCTCGCTCCACGTGCGCCACTGACAACACATCGCCGCCCGCCAGCAACTGTCGCAGACTTTGCAGGTCTTCAATCCGTTCTTCGACCATCAAATGAAACAGTCCCGCCGTCAGCCACATCGTGGTGACCTGATGTTCTTTCACCGTGCGTCCCAGTTCTTCCAAAGAAGCTCGCGCGGCTGGTAGCAGCACCAGGCGTCCGCCATTGAGTAGACTGCCCCAAATCTCAAACGTCGCCGCATCAAACGATACGGGGGCCGCCTGCAGCATCACTTCATCGTCGCTCAGCTCTACGTAATTGGCGCCGCGCACGAGCCGCACTATCCCCCGGTGCGGAATGCCGATCCCCTTAGGCTTGCCGGTTGAACCCGACGTATACATCACATAAGCGAGCTGCTCAGCTGTGACCCCAATACCACTCAGATTCTCGTCACTCTCACTGCTAATCAGTTGCTGCTCCGCATCCAGCACAACCACCGGGACGCGGTGCGCGGGTAATCGTTCCCGCAGGCGCTGCTGCGTCAACAGGAGTTTTACGCCACAGTCTTCCATCATGAACAACAGTCGCTCGGACGGTGTAGACGCCTCCAGCGGCAGATACGCTCCGCCGGCCTTCAGCACTGCCAACAAGCTGACGATCGTCTCCACCGAACGTTCCGCTAAAACTGCGACCACTGTTTCTGGTCCAACTCCAAGCTTTCGCAAGCGATGCCCTAACTGATTCGCGCGGCGATTCAGGTCGTCATAGCTGATCCTTTGCTCCTCAAACAGGAGGGCCACTTTTTCAGGTGTCCGAGCGGCCACCGCCTCGAACAACTCGGACACACTCTCCGCTGGATACTCCGCCTCCGTCTCATTCCAGGTGCTCAACAACTGGCGCCGTTCCTGCTCGCTTAATAACGGCAACTTTCCTACGCACGCCTCTGCCTGCTGTACTATCCCTTGCAGGACCCTCTCGTAGTGGCCCATCATCCTTCTGGCAGTCTCTCGCTCATACAAATCAGTGTCATACTCGAGTATTGCTTCTAAACCCCCGCCCTTTCCCTCTTCTATGGTCACCAATAAGTCGAACTTCGCCGTCCCACTGTCCATCTGCAGGACGCTCACCTGCAAATCTTTCATCTCCACAGCCGACGGCGCTGCCTGCATTGCGAACATCACCTGGAACAGCGGCGTCTGGCCCATCGCCCGCTCTACCGCCATCTCTTCCACGACCATCTCAAACGGCACGTCCTGATGCTGATACGCTCCCAAACAAACTTCTCGCACTCGCTTCAATAAACTCGTGAAGCTCTCGCTCCTCTCGATACTCGTGCGCAGCGCGAGTGTGTTCACGAAGAATCCGATCAACCCTTCGATCTCACTCTGCTGCCGATTCGCGATCGGAGTGCCAACGACAATCTCGTCCTGTCCTGAATAGCGCCACAAGAGCACTTTGAACGCGGCCAATAAAACCATGAACAGCGTCACGCCCTGCTCCCGGCTCAACGCTTCCAGCGCCGCTGTTAATTCCGCGCTCAACTCCAGCCGCTCACGCGCGCCGCGATAGCTCTTCACTGCCGGCCGCACATGATCCGCCGGCAGTCCCAATACTGCCGGTGCTCCGCTTAACTGCTCCCGCCAGTAGGTGAGTTGCTCCGCCAAAGACTCCTTTGTCAGTTGTTCTCTTTGCCACACGGCATAATCTGCATACTGAATCGACAACTCGGGCAATGGAGAAGCGGAACCTTCAGTGAAAGCTCGATACAGCACTCCCACTTCTCTCACCAACGCTCCCAGTGACCACCCATCACTAATGATGTGATGCATGGTCAGCAACAGCATGTGCTCATCAGCGGAGAGCCGCAGCAGAGTGGCGCGCAGCAGTGGCCCAGTTGTTAAGTCGAATTCACCTGCTGCTGTTGCGTGTGCCAGCCTTAGTGCTTCAGTTTCTCGCTCTTGTTCGCTCAGGGTACTGAGATCAAACAACTCAAGCGGTAATTCGAGTTCGGGATCGATGACTTGCACCGGCTGACCATCGAGTTTCACAAATCTCGTGCGCAAGGATTCGTGTCGCCTGATGATTTCATTGAGGCTTCGCTGCAATGCCTGGAGATCGAGCGCGCCTTTCAGACGAACGCCGGTCGGCAGGTTGTAAACAGGACTGCCGGGCTCTAATTGATCCAGAAACCACAATCGCTGCTGCCCATATGAAAGCGGGCAACAGATGAGATCGCCGCCCTCTTCCGGGACCAGCATCTCGAGAAGTTCAAGGTTCTCTGGCAAGAGATCAGCAATATTCCTGGCGGTATCAACCATGGTCACTTACTCTTTGTGATGATGGCTTGCTCTCGCGAAGCTTTTCGCTTCGAGAGATTCCGGTTCCTTCCGGTCAGGTATGTATTAACTATTTGGTACGGTGTGGAAAGGCTTCCGTATTGCAGTTACAACGGCGAAGTGCGGCGTGAGTGGGCCAAACAGCAGCACCAATGTTCCCGCGATTGCGAACAGAGCTACGAATGAACTTAAGGTGAGTGCAACCGAGGTTAAGTAAACAAGAGGAATGAATAGAATAATGCCAGGCACGGTACCGATCACCAGTAGCATCAGGTGTTTGATGGAAAGGATCTCGCGCGGCTTCCGCGCCAGCACAAATCCAAGCGCGCCGAGATTAAATAATAAGGACCACGTAAACAGGTAACTGCCGCCCTTCAAGAATAAGCTGGTCAGCGCCAGCAATATCAACGACCAGAGATGACAGCCGGCCATCAAGTTTGAAATGCCCACCACCCGACTAAGCTTAGCGTTTATCACCTGCAGCACACCGATTGTGATGACGATAAAGAGCAACAGGCCCAAGTTGTTTTCTTCCGGAGAGATGACCATCAGCAGCCGGCTCACTGGAATCAGAATCAGAACGGCGCCTATCACACTCAACGGAACGGCCATGAAACCTACGACCAGCCCGAAGCCGGTGAGATGCTTGTTTTTGAAACCGAACGCTACCAGTAGGACAAAGATCAAACTGACCACAACCGCCAAAGGCACGACCCACTGCTCGGAGTAAGAGATGATCGCGTAGTTCAAGACGTCAAAATAAACTTCGTTATGTTGGGCCGTGGTTGTCAAACTCAGATTGCCGAAATGGCGCGTCAATGCGAGCGCAGTTGAGCCCTGATGCTGAATACTACGGTGGTCTATGCTTGTCAGATTATCGAGCGGAGTGTGATAGTGCTTGAGGCCGGCGATGTAAGCGAAATTGAGTCCGGCAAAACCCGCTTCCTTGAAAACGGTCAAGTCCGTATTGTTTGGCATCAGCTCGTAGATAGCCGGGGCGAGCGAATTCGCCGCTGGGTGTGGAGCAACTTTGGCAAACTCTTTGATGAGCCAGCCATTGTTGCGGCTGGTTTCAAACATAATGACCGGACCGCTATTGCCGCGCGCATCAAAGTTGAGAACAACTCCAACATCTTTGGCCCAGGGATGCTGGTATACAAAAGCTTGAGCCCCGAGCGTCCCGAGCTCTTCAGCATCGGAGAAGAGAGCAATGACATCATTCCTCATCACCTGACTTGATTTTAATGCTCGCAAAGTTTCCAGTATCCCTGCCACAGCCGCGCCGTCGTCACTCGCGCCGGGACTTGCCGGCACAGAATCGTAATGGCTTACCAGCAAAACGGCTTTCTCATCAGTCGTTCCTTTTAACCGAACAAGGATATTCGTTGCGGTTGGCGCTCGTTGGACCTCGGGGCTGAGTCCTAAGGCGGTCAGTTCGTTCTGGATGTAACTGGCGACTGCTGCGTGCTCAGCCGAACCAACAGGGTGCGGGCTCTGAGCGATGACTGTCAGATGCTTTAAGGCCCGCTCGCCAGAAAACTCCGTGAGGGGTGCGGTGGCTGCCGCTGGCCGCGGAGGATTCAATCGATAAACGACCAAAAGCGCGATGACGAAGACGAGCATGATGCTCGCCGCGCTCAAAACGTAAACTGGATTGATCCGACGTGAGACAGAAACAGCTTGCGTCTTGTCAGACACGTTCGTTTGGGACAACGGGCTGGTTCTGACTTTGCTAAGCAGCGTTTGTGAAGCACTCTTCGGTACCATCATTAATCTCTCGACGCCTTTGCCCTAAAACTCACGAAAAAATGATTGGACACGGTCAGTACTACCTCGCGGTAGCGGGTGGGTGCGTAGCCTTTTGGATCCGAGACACTTCTACGTCGTACCCACCCGGTACCGCGATGTGGTACTGACCGTGTCCAAGTCAGGTTCTGACTCTTGAGGCAAAGCCTCCCGGCGAGCTTGCCTTTTCGACCCGGCTATTAAAGTCTTGCGGCTAAGTAAATCGCGGGGTATCGGTTTGATCTTTGGAACTTCCGCGACAACTTCAGTAGTTTCCAACGCTGCTGAAAGCATCGCGATTGTCGGCGTATCAAAGAAATCGCGCAGCGGAACTGACATCCTGCAGGCCTCGCGCATTTCCGTCACCAATTGCGTAGCCAGCAGCGAGTTTCCGCCGAGTTCAAAAAAGTCGTCGTCTATTCCAATCTCTTCGATGGCAAGAACACGCTGCCAAACCTCAGCCATATTTCTTTGCAGGTCAGTGGTTGGCGCGACATACGGTACACGCAAAGCTGGACGAGGATAGGATCTGGCGGCGGGCCGCCTCTCTTCCAGCCCGTTTGTGGTTTGTTGCTGAGGTTGACTTGCGACAGGCTGAGTTTCAATCCAGTATCGCTGGCGCTCGAATGGGTAAGTGGGCAATGGCACCCGCCTGCGCCTTTGTCGCGAATTGAAACCGTGCCAATCGACGCTCACGCCGAGAATCCAGAGCTGTCCTAACGCTTCGAGCATTGACGCTACTTCTGAACGTGGCCTGCGTGGATGCGGCAGAGACGAGACTACTGAACACTTTTCTCCATTCAATTGTCCGGCAGCCAAACCACTGAGGCTCTGACCTGGTCCAACCTCGAGCAACACCAGCAGCCGACTTTCTGATACTGTTTGGAGCCCACGCGCAAAACGGACGGAATGACGAAGGTGTTTGGACCAATACTGAGGATCCGTCGCGTCCGTGCTTTCCATCCACGTGCCAGTCAGATTCGAGATCAAAGGCGTCTGTGGCGGTTGGGGATTGGCTCTTGCCACCAAATCAGCAAATGTTTCCAAAACCGGCTCGACCATTGCAGAGTGAAACGCGTGCGACGTGTGTAGCCGATGACAAATCAGATCCTGTTCAGTCAATTTCTTCTCAAGCCGATCAATCGCTTCTATTGGTCCCGAAACGACACTCATCGTGGGACTGTTGCTCGCTGCCAGCGAGAGCTCGCTGCCTAAAAACGACTGTGCTTCTGCTTCTGAAAAAGGTATAGCAAGCATCGCTCCGCCGGGAAGATCGCCAATCAGTTTGCCGCGAGCGGCGACGAGGGTTAGCGCATCTTTCAGAGAAAAGACTCCTGCCAAACAGGCCGCGACATATTCGCCGATGCTGTGGCCAATCATCGCTTCAGGACGAATGCCCCATTCCATCCACAATTTTGCCAGGGCGTATTCGATCACGAATAAAGCGGGCTGCGTCGCGCTGGTCTGATTGAGTCTCGCAGTGATTTCGGCAACGCGTGTTTCGTCTGCAAACAGTAGACTACGAAGATCGAAGCCGAGTTCGGGTTCGAGATATTCGCAACACTGATCGACAACTTCTTTGAATGTCTGCTCGGTGCGATAAAGTTCGGCGGCCATGTTGACGTGCTGCGAACCCTGCCCCGGAAACATGAACACAAGGAGCGGCGGATCATCAGAAGGTGTTCCGCGCACTACACGACGCCTATCACCTGTCTCGAGCACCTGCAAACAATCCTGAAGATCGCTGCAAACGATTGCTTGTCGTTCGGGAAAAGTCTTTCGGCCAATTTGGTAGGTATACGCAACGTCACTCATGTTCAGATCAGAGTGTTGTTGCAGATGCTCTTTGAGATTTACCCCGGCAGCGATTAACGCTTGTTCAGTTCGCGCGGACAGAACCAGCAAGTTCCAGGGCCGTCCTGGTCCAGGATCAGCAAGTAGCTGAGGAGGCTCTTCGATAACGACGTGAATGTTAGTACCGCCTAAACCGAAGGAACTAACGCCGGCGCGTCGGGGTAGTCCATTAACTTTCCACTCCGCGAGAGTGGTGTTGACGTAAAACGGACTGTTAACAAAATCAATCTGCGGGTTCGGCACTTCGAAATGCAGACTGGGCGGCAGTTGTTTGTGTTTAAGTGCCAGCGCAGTCTTGATCAATCCGGCGGTGCCGGCCGCGGTATCGAGATGTCCGATGTTCGTTTTGATCGAACCTAAGCCGCAGAACCCTTTCTTGTCGGTAGTAGCCCGGAAGGCCTTTGTTAACGCCTGCACCTCGATAGGATCGCCGAGCGGAGTGCCTGTTCCATGGGCTTCTACATACCCGATGCTGTCGGCAGTTATCCCTGCGTTCGCATGCGCCGCGCGGATTACTTCCGACTGCCCCTCGATACTCGGAGCAGTAAATCCAATCTTTAAGGAACCGTCGTTGTTCATCGCGGAACCGAGTAAAACGCCGTGAATCGTATCTCCGTCAGCAATTGCCTCTGACAATCGTTTCAGCACTACGAGCGCAACGCCATCACCAACAATCGTTCCCTGAGCTTTCGCATCGAAAGCGCGGCAGTGCCCATCCGGCGAGAAGATCCCGCCCTCCTGATACAAGTAGCCTTCTTTATTGGCAACGGTGATCGATACGCCCCCGGCCAACGCAATATCGCATTCATGATCGAACAAACTCTGACAGGCAATGTGAACGGCAGCCAACGACGTGGAACACGCGGTCTGAATACTGACGCTCGGCCCCTTGAGATTGAGCTTGTAAGACGCGCGCGTCGCCAGAGACCAGAGGCCGTTGCCGATAACGACGTGTTGCAGGGAGCCTAATGATTCGAGTCCGTTGAGACTCATAAGCGCGTTGAACAGGTAGGTGCTCAAACTCGCACCGGCATAGACGCCAATCTTTCCGCTATAACGATCGGGATCGTAACCGGCGTTTTCAAGGGCGTCGGACGCACACTCGAGAAACACACGATGTTGCGGATCCATGATCTCCGCTTCGCGCGGGTTAAATCCAAAGAACGAAGCGTCGAATAAATCCATGTCCGCGAGAACGGGCTTGGCCTTGATGTAATTTGGACGATTGAAAACGGTGGGACTTACACCCGCATCCCTCAACTCCTCTTCCGAGAAGACCGAGACTGACTCAATACCGTCGCGAAGGTTTTGCCAGAGCTCATCGATGCTCTTCGCTCCCGGAAACCTTCCCGCCATTCCAATGATCGCGATCGGTTCCCGTTTAGTTTCCTTGCGCATTTGCGCCTTTGCGCGAGAAGTCTCTTCGGCGATCTCCGGCTGCTCGTCGGTACTCAGATATCGCGCTAACAACTCAACCGTCGGGTGATTAAACAACTCGACGAGTGGTATCTCACGTTTCAAGGCTGCTGACAGCTTGCTCTGCATCTCGCTCAGCAGCAGCGAATTGCCTCCGAGATCGAAAAAGTTATCGTCCGGACGGCTCTGCTCTACGTGTAGCACTTCTCTCCAAATTCGGGTGATGACTCCGCTAAGTTCCGCGCCGCTGACACTTGCCGGAGCAACAACTCCCGTAATAGTCTCCTTTACTACCTCAGCCTGATCGCGTTGCTCAGTGTCCTCGACAAGTCGTTGTTCGAAGTGCCTTAAGATCGCGCGCCTATCGAGTTTCAAATTCCGAGTCAGAAAGCCATTGTCGCGAGTAAACTGATCGGTCGTGATAACAAATTTTGCAATACGCCCCGCTGGAGTCAGCTTTGCATTTAACTGGTCGATGTGTTTTTTGATTATCACTTCGACGCGATTGCTACGTGGCTCTTGTATGGAGATCAGCGCGACGAGATAAGGCATTCCGTTACCGAAGACGACGGAACGCTCGATCTCCGGACAACGATCAATCAGGGCTTCCAACGTTTCGGGATGAGTCTTGCATCCCTGCGTTGTGATGATGATCTCTTTCTTGCGCCCAATCAGATAGAGATACCCATCTTCGTCGAAACGGCCGATATCGCCGGTAGCTACAAGGTTAGGTCCGACGTACGTAGAAGCTTGCTCATTTTCATCACAGTCGAGGTAGCCAGTTGTTTGAAGATGCTGCTGGCTAACCATGATTTCGCCATCGTCAGCAAGAAATACAGTATTTTCTACAACCGGCCGGCCCACGGAACCGCGTCGATTGTGAGCTGGAGTATTGGTAGTGATCGCTCCACACTCTGTTAGGCCATATGCTTCATAAAGCGGCAGACGCATGTGTGCGAAGAGGTCCAGAGTCGAGCGCTTAATGGGCGCCATACCGGTCCACATGATGCGAATACGCCCGCCCATACTTTCGTAGATCTTTCCGTAGCAAATCTTCAGAAGCCGCTTGCGAAGGACCGGCAGCGGTATCGCCTTTCCTACTCCGCTGATAGTTCCAAGCATCGTGCGCTTGGCAAAACTCAGGTTGCGCACCGCGTTCTTGAATTGTGTGTGAATCGATTCGTAGAGCAGTGGGGGCGCCAGGACCAACGTCGGTTTGAGTTCCTTAAAAGCCTTCAAGGCCTGGGTCGGATTCACTACCAGTAGGTTGAAGCCGTAATAAAATCCGGCGTAGACCATAAGTCGTTGCTGAAAGCTCGACAACGGGAGAAAGACAAGGAAACTATCATCAGACCTAAAGTCGAATAGACGATAGAAATTTGTGATCGTCTCTTCTGCTCCACGCTGGTTTGTAATCAGGCATTTAATCCGGCCTGCCGTGCCTGAGGAAAACGTCAAAGAAAAGATCGGCGCTTCGTCTTTGGCTGCTGGTGCGTGCCGGCGGATTTCAACGCCGGACGTGTTCTGGTCCTCTATGAAGACAGTCGAAGTCCGGAAAGCGGTGGCGGACCAATTGTCTCTTCGGGACAACAAGAGCAGCGCGAGTTTGTACTTCTCGATCAACTCCTCGCTGGTATGGACGCCAAACTCATCCGGGAAAGCCACCGAAGTGCATTGCAATTGTGTGAGGGCGATGTCATGGACCACCCACTCATATGAGTTAGTCGCGAGAATGCCTACACGCATCCCTGCCTCGAGGCCCAGCCGCTGTAACTGCGCGACAGTCTGCCGGACGTCTGCGAGCACCTCCGGGTAGCTCTTACTTAGAGCCACTCCGGACTGGTCGTAGAAAGTAATCGTGTTGTGTGGAAACGAGGCGAGTCGATCCAGGATTTCATCCAACCTCATAACAGCCTCAGATCTCACCTTCCTGCAGGGCGCCCAGGTAGCCTTCGACGTCCGGTCCATCGGCACGCATGATGTGTTTCGTCCATGCTTCACGTTCACCCCAGATCACCCCGAGGTCCCAGACACACCCGATCGGTCCGTCCATGTTGGAGTGTTGCCGCAGTTCTTGAGGCTCACCGGCCGGGGCCGTAAACACACGCAACAACAATTCATTTTGTGCACCCCACCAACAGATCACTACGAAATCGACGTCGGTGGCTGCATGCACGATCATGAAACCGAGTCCGTATCTATCCGGCGGCGCAACGGCGGGCTGAGGCAGAAGATCCTGCGCCGCGATGCGTGCAAACTCGATCAATGAATGGTCCACATTCCGGCCCTCGACGTTGACTCCGTACACCTTCAGCCGCCAACCGGCAAATTCGAACGGTCGCAGCGGTTGGACGCGGCGTTTTGCGTAACTCGTGAATGTTGGGAAAGCGACAGGCTCGCGCGGGCTGAGAGTTGCTCCCTTGCGCCCATTTGAGATGCGCTCGAGGTGTTCTTTCAGTGAGGAAATCTTCTGCGACATGTAAAGACCCTGGTAACGACGGCCATTCACACGCGCGTAGTCTGCCAATTTGCCGAACGGCACGAAACCAAACGACTTCCACAATTCGGCAGCGACCGTACCCGCACGAACGTCGAGATAGATCACTTCTCCACCGATCTCGTCACACTTTTTCGCAATCTCCCTAAATGCACTCAACGCCAGACCGGCGCCGCGAAACGATGGATCGATGATGCCGCGAGATAATTCGACGAGGTGTTTGCAGTTGGGGAGACGATGCGGCGTGAGAATGAGTTGGCCCACGACTGTTCCACCTTGCTCGGCGATCAGAACATACGAACGCTTTGCTTTCACATCCTCGTTGAGATTGGCGATTAACCGTTCGCCTTCATCCGGCTCGAGTGGTCCGGGAAAGCCGATCGTCGTTTCATACTTCAGCACGTTGTTCATGACGTTAAGAATGCCGGCACCCATCGCGTCATCAATCTCGTCTAACCACCGAAGTTTTACGTTCGGAAATTTGCTGAGTGCGCCTTCAAGAAGGAAGGTTGAAATTGTCTGCTCGCCTTCAGCGATTTGCTGCGCTAACAACTGGAAACCACCAAGCGCGATTTCAGGCGTGGGTTCATAAACAAGCGTGCGCAGACTGAAGGCAGTGCGGCAAAGAATGCGACAACCGGGCGTGGCCCGCTTGCGCAGATTGCGCAGAATACGTCTCTTGGGCTTGGCGAGAAGCGCGATCAATATCAGATCGTAATCCGAGATATCAAAAATCTCGCCGAAGCCATTGAAGACTCGCATTTGATCTTTAAGACCGAGCTTCTCGATCACTTGTCGTGAAATTTCCACAGCGGATGGGTTGCTATCGAGACAATCGATGGGCTGATTGGTTGCAAGCTGCATGTGAAATGCACTGATGGGAAGTGGTCCACTGCCGACAAAGAGAATCTTTCGCGGCGGATCGCCGTTAAGCAGAGACAGCTCTCGATTCACCAGTCGCTCGAAGCGTTTGTATAGAAAATAATTGTCGAGCGCGGTCTCTTTGCCTGCGAGAATATCCTGCGCATATTGACATTCGAGCTGAGTCTCCCAGGCGCAATACGCATTGTTCAGCTCCGTGCGCTCTTCCAGGGTCATCTCGCTTAGCGCAAGCGCGGCCTCAGGCGTGGAGCGGTCTTCGGCGAAAACCAATTTTTCCAATCCCACGATGTTCTCGTGCAGAACGGGAAAACTTTGGCCCGTGCTGCGAATCGCCTGACAAACCTTTCGTATCTTCGCGGTTAATGAAGTGCCGGTATCATGAATTTCCGGTGCTCGCTGTACACCGAGTTCCATCGCATTCATGGTCATACGAATTACTCCTATGGTTTTGCGAGGTGAGAAACTGGCCGAGGTTCTGTTGAATCAATTTGCTGCGGATGAGGAAAGCTGTTGCGACTTGTACGCTCGCTCGATTCCGTCGTAGAACCACCAGAAGCGATCGCACGTTTCGTGAATAGTCTGCACGGCTTCCTCCTGCATCTTCTCGTTGGTGCTGACAAGGGAAACGAGGTCCACTCCCTCTTTGACGTGATAGACGTCTTCGACCGCGTGAACCGTGAAGAAGGTCAAATCTTTCTCGGTGAGTCCATAGACCTGCGGAAACATCTGATGTCGCATCTTCCCTGCCTGTGTTTCCAGGTTCTGACCCTCACTGGCGATCATCACCGCCGCCGCACCGCGATGGAAATTCTTTGGATCGCTAACCCAACGCATGCGATAGTCGATGAGTTCTTTCGTCTCGGGGAGCGGCTCAACCGCTTCCAACTCATCGGCCTCGACTCCAAGGGCGTAAATGAAACGCTGCATGAGTTGTAGGTGTCCTGCTGTCTTCGAGATCCTACCCGTCTCTTCTTCGTAGAGGTTGTGGGCCAATCGTGCTGAATAACGTGGAACAGGCGGACAGTGGAAATACAAGCCACCGATATAGCGGGCGAAGACTTTGGTCAGTTGGTATCCCTGCGTGGCCATGAGTCTGAGAAGCGGCAGGTTCTTTTGCGGTTTTGCAGCCTCGCGAATCAAGGGATGGTCCAGGGTCAAACGCGTGGATAGTTCTTCTCTCAGTTTCTTGCGAAACTCCTTACGCTCGAGCATGAGTGCCTCCGGATTGTGTGTTTTGAAGTGGAAGGGGAATTCACCTCGGGGGGAGCGAGAGGTAAACTGAATGTTCCGGGATGTTGGGTAGAGAACGCGTCTTCGGTGTGCGCGTTTAGCGCGCGGCCATCTCTTCCATCTTCTTTCTTAAACTCAACGGCCGCATGTCAGTCCAAACTTCCTTGATGTAAGCAAGACACTCCGCTTTCGTGCCTGTTTTGCCTGCGTCGTGCCAGCCTAACGCGTTCTCCCTGTCAGCCGGCCAGATTGAGTACTGCTCTTCATGATTCAGGACGACTTTGTAGATGGTCGTATCCTCATGTTCGTCTTGGTTCATCGTTTCTTCCTCCAGGTAAATGTTTTCGTCTGCAAGCCAAAGCTACCGCATGTCGCGCCAGCGAACTCTTTTGAGGTTAAGATGGTAGGGTCGAAGCTACAGCGTCAGCTTGCGCCGGCGCACAAAAGCACAGCCACTGCACCAAACAAAACGTTGCATTCAAATCTGTGCTACCGCACGGTTCTGAGCTAAGACGCTACCTTTTCGATCGAATCTTTCGCGACAATTATGTGGCCCTGGTACTTGATCGTTCTCAATAGAACCATCACGCGCTCTGAGTCGTTCATCTGGCGCTCGAAAACGCCTTCAAGACTGTCGAGCATTCCACCCTTTAGCACCACTTTGTCACCGGGCTTAGGTTCGTCACCGAGATTGATGAAGCCATCTTTGTCCATACGGGTTTGAAAGAACTCAATAACCTCGTCGTCTATCGGACAGGCAACACCACCAAAACTAACGACACTCTCTACTCCCCTTGTAAACCAGACTTTGTGTAGCAACTGTTGAGGAAACCGCGCGAAAAGATAGCGCTGAAAGAAAGGTTTAATGACATGTACAATCGCGCCACTAAACTCGTTGCGACGCATGCTTTTGATTCTTGGATAGAACGTTTCAACATTCCAAGCTCTCAGGTTAGCATCTGCCCTGTTCTCCTGATGCAGTTGCGTATGAATGGCGAACCACTGTGATTTACTTACGGTTTGGCTGTTTTCCATGATGTCTCCTGTACACTTCAACCGGCGCCACGTGCGGGTTGCAGTCAATTCAAAAACACGAATTGACTAGCCAATAGATCGATTGACTTTCACAGGATTGACATGTCACTGGGGGTAGTGAGTCGGAAGCAGCGGGGCTTACAAAGCAGCAACGCATTTTGGTAAACCTCCTAAATAAAACAGTTGAGCGTTTACCGTATTTTGCGCTAAGATGCGTGCGTCCGACATGCGATCTTTGCCAAATACGGTAGGGATTGTTTTGTCAGCAAAGCCCCGCGCTATCTCACAGGTAGCGCAGGGCTCTTTTATTTGTATTGACTCCAGCTAGTTCTTCAGCGTGACGCGCACGCGTCACAAACAGCGTATCTCCAGTGTATTGATGACCAGAAGTAAATAACACGAGCTTGTCTCGGAATTAATCTTCGCAACGATCGGGGCGAGTCGTTTCATAACGGCTCGGCAGGCTCACATTTAAATTTGTCTCTGTCAAGACCTGATGTTTCTAAATTTGAGCACCAATTAAGTGATGATGAAAATGAAAGCATTTTGCATCCTCATCGCAATCTTAAAATCAACGCCTTTGTTTGCAGAGAGAGGTTGTCAACAAACCGCATTGGTTCGCGCTGTGGCCACCTTCACTGGGAGGGTTAGGATGCTGGCCAGATCCTCTAGAAACTTCTGGGCGGGCTCCTTCCATGTGTCCAAGACTACTTCTTCTCGTCCACTTATTTGGAGGTTGGACAATACTAGATTCGCAAGGCAACGCTGTCAAGGACTATTTGCCGCACGAAGATTGCGTGGTGTGCACCGCACTAAAACCTCAACTCAAGATCAAAGTAGAGTGTGTAATTTCATCAGAGGAATTTAGTGTTGGACACAATCGCAACTCGAGAAAATTATCGGAAAACGTCTTGAGCCAGAACAAATTACGGACGCCATCTCAGAAAGAGTGTTAGTCGAGCTTACGTATAGTTCAGTAAGGCCTATGTCGATTAGTTAACTTACTCGCAAAATAGGTTATCACTGAGCAACGTTATCTTTTTCTGTACGTCATCAAACTTCACAGTGTTCACCGGTTTGCTATTGATAAGCTGAAGCGTTGTTTGATACTCGCCGAGTGCTTCGCAACCTCTGCCCTGACTCTCGAGCGCTTGGGCAAGTCCGTAATGAGCGGGCGCCTTTGTGCTATCAAGGCCAATCGCCTGCCTGAAAGCGGGTTCTGCTGCATACGGATCTCGTAGGACCAACGAGATCTGACCGAGATTCAACCAGGGCATTATCCAGTTGGGCTCCGCAACTGTGGCCTGGCGATAAAACTCGCGCGCGTTGCCTCTATCTTTAAGACTCAGATAACAGCGGCCGATGCGATTCAGGACCAGGGCCCAATTTGGCTGTAAACGATTTGCGCGCTGATAGCCGTCTATCGCGTTATCGTAGTCCTTTTGGGCGAAGGCACTAGAGGCTTGCGCGAAGTAGACTCTCGCTTCGTAAGTTGGCTTCGGTTGTAGGTCATTGAGCCAGGAATAAAGTCTGTTTGCTTCATTCCATTCGGGCTCGGATTCATTCTGCTCTTGCTTCAGATTTCCAAAAATCTGATCTCCTCGTTGTTCGAGTTTTGCCTGCACCTCCCTGGCGATCTCTTCTTTGTCACTCGGGCTTAAATCCTGACGCTTGTACTTAAAGTAAAGGTCATACGCGCTACTTCCTTCCGGCATAACAAGATTCCCTTTCTTTACCTCGGCGAGAATGTCGCGCTTCGCGGAGAAAGAGAAGAAAATGAGGTAGCCTACGATTGAACTTGCTAACAGAATCAACGTTACGGCAATCGCAATGGCTAATAATCTCGAGCGTGCACTACTGGCTGCTGATTGAACGGGTGGCGCGACAGGATCATGCCGGAGCGAGAGGTAGCCCATGGATCCCGACGCCGGCGTATTCAGAACGGTTGTCGGCATTTGTTGGGGCCGCGAATGTAGCAATTCGACCTTTGGAACTGGAGCGGCAATGGGTTGCGGAGCGATGGCGTTCATTGCAGCGCTCAATTCCCTGGCGAGCGCGTCCGCAGATTGTGATCTGTCTTCACGGCGCTTTGCGAGAGCATGTAAAACGACTGCCTCAACTGCCGGTGAAATGCTGAGGTTAATAGAGCGAGGTGACGGCGGCTGCTTGTTGACATGCTGCATCACGACTGCGGTTGATGTTGATGAGTTGAAAGGTAACGAGCCGGTCAGCATCTGATACATGACCACACCGAGGCTGTACAGATCTGAGCGGCTGTCGATCTCCTCGCCCAAACATTGTTCGGGTGACATGTAATGCGGTGTTCCCATCACATTTCCTGTCAGCGTCAAATTGCTCGTCAGATCTCGTAACTTGGCAATGCCGAAATCCAGCACCTTAACGCGAAGCCCGGATATCGTGACATTCACCATGATGTTGTCTGGTTTCAGATCTCGATGGACAACGTTCTGTTGATGAGCGACTTGTAGAGCGGAACATATCTGATTCGTGATTTCACTTACGGTTGCAGGAGCTAAAGGTCCTTGTTGCTTGATTATCTGGCGCAGGTTCTGACCTTCAACCAGTTCCATAACCAGATATACGAGCCCGTCAGCTGTGGCGCCGAAGTCGTAAATGGACACTGCGTTTGGATGCTTCAACCTGGCAGCGGCATGCGCTTCGCGTTGGAACCGTTCGCTTGCCTGGGGATCGGATACGTTCGCGGGATGCAGGATCTTGATCGCAACCTGATCGCCGATAAGCAACCGCGACGCTCGATACACATCACCCATGCCTCCGAATCCGATCCTGGCGTCGATACAATACTTGCGATCGATAACACGACCGATCATTGACTGCTGGTTGTTATCTGCTGAGACGTCAACTACCGCGTGATAACTTGTAATTTCGTCGTCATGTTTTACTGAGGAAAGCAGGTCTTCATTTCGGGATGAGAAATTCGGCTGACTGTCTATTGTACCGGCGAAGGAAACGGCAGGCGCTCCTGCGACTGATAAGTCCGCGCCGCACGCTGCGCAAAACCGCGACCCTTGCGAGTTTAGTGAACTGCATTTTGCACACTTCATTTCAAATTCTCCATACCTTGAAAATTCAAACCAATCACCTGTTGGAATAAACCTTCAGATCTTTTTCGCCGGTAATGAGCCACTGCGATCCGAATTTAGTAAGCCACACCTGCTGATTCACCATTCCCGAGAACGACCTCTCGGCAGAGGAGAATGTGAAAGACTTGTCGAAAGTGGCTGTAGCCTGAGCGCCCGATGGATCGATGACGACGTTGATGTTGCTTAGTTGGATGTCGAGGCTCGGGTAGCGTCTATAAGCGACTGAGCGATCGGCTCGTATCTCAGCTCTGCTGGCGTTGCGTCTGCCAAAGTACGGCGAGACTTCGTCAGTGTAATAGGTCATCTGCAGATCCAGGTTATGGGCTCGAGCAGCCCCTGCCCACGACTCGAGCAGCACATTGACCTCGCCGACCAACGCAGATGTGTTCACGACAATCGGGATAGGTGTTGGCGTTGCTACCGATGGAGCCGGGCTTGGCGGAGGATTCGTGGTTGGCCCAGCTGGCGAAGTTGACTGGTTTGCAATAGGAGGGTGTTCGGGCCGAACGGTTTCACCATGAGCGCCAAACAGCGTTCGAAATCCAAAACCTCCCAGAGCTATAAGGACGAGTGTTACCAGGATAGTGAGCGCCACAGTTTTTGTTGACGTCATGCCATCCGCTGGTTTCTGGCTAACGGGTACGATCTGAGAATGTCGGAACTGTTGTTCCTTACTGAGGACTACTGTTGGTGTCGAGGCAATTTGCACAGCTGGCTCTGCACCTGAGTTTGCAACTGCCGCCGTTAATTCGGCAGCGAAAGCACCCGGAGTGGATGGCCGTGCCTCCGGTCTTTTCTCAAGTGCATGTAGGACAGCGCGCTCGACGGACCAGGGAATAGCCGGGTTGAGACCTCGTAATGAAGGTGGCGACTGATTCACGTGTTGCACAACAACCGCGGTAGAGATCGGTGAATTGAAAGGAACAACTCCGGCCAGCATCTCATAAAGGACGATTCCCAAACTGTAGATGTCTGAACGGCCGTCGAGTTCTTCACCAAGGCACTGCTCGGGCGACATATAATGCGGTGTGCCCAAAATGCTTCCCGTTTGCGTTAAGGTGGTTGCGGAGTCACCGCGCAGTTTGGCAATGCCAAAATCGAGCACCGTAATCTCGGGTTTAGCGCCACGGAGATCAACGATAATGTTGTCGGGCTTAACGTCGCGATGAACAATGTTATTTCGATGAGCCTCATCAAGCGCCGCACACACCTGATTGATTATCTCTGTCGCGACTGTAGGCAATAACCTGCCCTCCCGTTTGATCAACTGCCGCAGACTCTCCCCTTCGACTAGTTCCATTACCAGATACTGGCGTCCGTCATCTGAAATACCGAAGTCAAAAATCGAGACCGCGTGGGCGTGTTTCAGCCTTGCCGCCGCCTGCGCTTCGCGGCGAAAGCGCTCTGCTTCGGGTGATTCGCTCTGGTTGAAGTGGAGAATCTTGATCGCAACATCGTCACCAATCAACGTTCGCCGAGCGCGATAAACGGCGCCCATTCCGCCGGAGCCAAGCTTCGCATAGATGCGATACTTGCCGCCGATCGTTGAACCTATCAGCGGATCATCCGTGCTCAGTCTAGTCCCGACTTCGTGCGTGACATCGCCTTCCACTTCAAGGCCACACGTGTTGCAAAAGCGCGCGGAGTCGGGAATAGAGCTGTTACAGCGAACACAAATCATCGATCGCTTTTCGAATCTACTGAGTGTCGGTGCTTTTCGCTTTGGGTGCCCGCGCCAGATCCAGCAGTCCACCTCCAGCGACCACCACGCTGCCGAACAAGGATGCGTGCGCACCGAAGGTGTAGCTGAACATGTTTTGAGCGATCATGCCCAAGGGATCCCGGTTGAACTCCTGATTGAGATTGAAGTAGTGATAAAGAATGATCAGCGCGCTGACTCCACCGGCAACTAACAACAGTCCCGCAATTGTTTTAGTCGTCGAGCCGGAACCGAAAAAACAAGCAGCGATTAGAACCAGCACGCCGGCCATACTCAAAGGCACCAACAACAAGCTGGGAACTCCGGCAAAATTTGATCCAGCTGGCCCACTGCCGGTAGCCAGTTGAAACCCGGATAAGTTGATGCTGGCCAGGAACAGGTTCAGTTCAACCCATGGGAAAAAGAAACAGAAAAGCACCAGCACTGCGGCCGCAAGGCCAATTAACTGGCCCGTCGTTAATTTGGAATTCATTGGAGGACCTCCTTAATGGTTAGTGAGAACGCAAGAGGTGTTGAATCATTTCCAGGTAAGGTTTACCTGACTGCGACAATTCTCGATCAAAGCTGTAGAAGTTATAGTCGCGTCGCTTTCCGTCGACGTTTACTTTCGTACCCAAATAAAGTGCGACTCGATTTTTTAATTGAACGCCGGTTATTTGCACCTGATCGTATGAGACTTTGAAATTCTCAGCTGGATTGCGATCGCTCTTAAACTCCAGCTCACTCTTGCTGAGAATAAGTCTGGCATCACAAACATCGTGGCCTTTGCTCAGTTCAAACTTTTCGTTAGCATGGCGCCTGACTTGCAGAGTCACTGTCTCTCCACCGCCGAGGGCATGGGCCAAATGCGGCTCTGCTGCAACGAAGTTGGCGCGTTCCATGTGAACCAGTCCTAATAACAGATGAGCGCCACTATTATTCGCATCAGCCTCGAGCATGAATTGGGCCAACTTCAATACATCGTCATAAGCGCGGTTGCCGAATAGCGTCATTGCCTGGGATCGCAAGCTCGCGATAGGCATTCGTTCCAGTGTTATCTGCCTTGCTATCGCTTCCTCCGGCGTCACCGTAATCTCAAAACTCGTGGGCGTGTAACCCAGAGCTTCCACCGAGATGTTGTGCCGCCCCGGGGCGAGCAGAATCTTTTCCTGGATCGATTTGGAGGTCTTTTGACTGTCGATGGTGACGCGAGCATTGGGAACATTGGAAGTCAGCAACAGAGTGGCACTGATAGGCTCGAGTGAAAGTACGATCTCTTGCGAAGCCAACTCCGGCGCTAACATCACTGTCTTCGTATCACTCAGGTAACCCTTTTTTCGTGCCTCAATCAGCAACGTCGGTTTCGTGAGGAAATAGGAAAATAGACCGTTTGCATCGCTCTTGCCCGCGGGTTGCTGCTCGCGCTCGAGGTAAATCTCTGATTCGGCCGGTCGCGTGCGAATATGCAGCGTAACCGGCTTGGCCTTCAATGCGGCTTTCACCTCTTTCTGATCGTCGCACTCAACCTTCCGCGTCTCCGGCGGGAACAATTCATAGCCGGGCTTGGAAACGCTTACCTTGTATAACTGGTTCCCCGGCACCTGAAAGTTGTAACCACCAAGATCATCAGTAGTTCTCCTGCTGAGTTGAATGAACTTTGTGCGGTCCTTCCCTTCGAGCGTGATCTCACAACCAGCCATGCCGCAAACTACTACCAGATCACTGTCTTGGCAGTTCTCGACCGTTTTCGCAATGGGAGTGGAGATTCCATCGCGCGGCGGTGTTGGACGCGGGCCAAGCGGCTTTGGCTTCTGCCTTCCGACGCCTGGTACCTTGACGATCGGACACGGCTTACCACCACAAGGCCCTTGTCCATACGCCCTACCCCACATGAGCAGTAGGACGAGGGGAAAAAACAGGTACAAGGAGTTCTTATAATTAGATAAACGCATCGCAGTTAACGAAGTATTCCATCTGAGCTCAACTCGGGATCATAGGCCACCAGATACGATCGAGCCTGATCGGCCTGAGCTCCCGTTTTGTCACTCGTCAAGAACAAGTAACGGAGATAGCTCTCGATGGCTTGTTGCTTGTTCGCGGCCGACTGTGCGCGGTTGTAGTAACTGGCAGGCAGCGATTGCAGCGTTCGAATAGCGACGGGGCGAGCGTCAGCCTGCATTTTTGTAAACATCTGGCTTAGGTAGGTGCCTTCGTCGCTGATTTGGCACATATTGTTGCCGGCGCCACGAGTATCGTTCTGATGTACGCCCTCCCGCTGCTGGCATTGACCGCTTACGTCGGCCGATAGGGTATCGGCAGTGCCGGTCGTTCTCGAGACGCTGTCTGTCGATCGAAAAGACATTCTCGTACCACCCTGCAAACGAAAATCAGTTTGTTGATACGAATAACCCTGCTCGAGCCGGCGCGGCAGGGTGTCACGGTACGCGCGCATCCTTTGCCGCTCGTCCGCAATGCCGGTACATTGAGCTTCGCCAGATTGTTTCTTACAACTGTTGTAGGCGTCGCTCTTTTCGTCGATCATTCGATCCCAGCGCTTGCGCTCGGGATTTTCATAACTAAACGTTGAAGACACCGTATAGGCATTGTGGTCGACGCGCGCTCCGGCCGTTGTAAGCTCTCCGTAAAAGATTATGGTGGGAGCACTCAGCGCCCGACCTGATTGAATCGCGCGAAGGCTCGCTACCGCTCCTTCACGCGTTAATACAGTCGATTGTGATAAACCCGCCATAGTGCTGGCTGATTCAACCGTGCCGGCCAGCTCGCTGAGCAGTCCTTCGGCGTAACCATTCCCGGACCTGTTCATAAACACGACGCCTACGTTCACGCGCGTCTGTTCCTGGAATTTTTCCCTCGCTTGGGACAACAAACCCGGTATTTCACCATCCTGCGGCATATAACCCTGTGCCTTTTGCAAATACACGTAAGCTGTTCCATTGTCGTTACGTGCTAAAGCTTGTTTGGCCTCGGCCTTGCAGAAATCCGACAAGCGGTGATTTGTTTCGTTCAGCAGCGCGAGGATCGGATCTTGCGGACAGAGCTCATTGGCAAGAATCAATTTTTCGCGGGCGTCGCGAAAATCTTTCTTGTTCGCCATTGAGATCATCTTGACGTTGACTACGGCCACAGGAGCCAGCGGTCGTCGCCGTCCGCTCGGTTTTGTAGGCTGCGCTGCGCCGACCCCAAGAAGCTGGCGGGCCTGATTGAAGAGTTGTTGGGCGTACTCGCATTTTGAACCTTTAAGTTGGTCAGCCAGTCGTGGATCTTGCGGACAGTCACCATCGGCGATCTGTTTTTGCACGAGTTCCATCGCTTCTTTTGGTTTACTCACTTGACGGTTCTTTTTTGAATCAGTAACGGCAATCTCAATACGCGCTCTGCACACGCAGCCTCTGGCACGCTCCGAGTTTGGCAGTCGTTTCCATGCAATCGAACACTCACTCAGTGATGGTTCCAATTGTCCCGCCAACCACGCTTTGTCCGCGGCGTTCAGATGCACTTCGTGACTCTGCTCTAAGGCGTGGTCATACATCTGTTTCAACTCGGGCCAGGTAGTCAGATACTTAGTGATCGGCTCGGCGGCAGTGATGGCGTCGTCCCATTTTTCCGCTTTGATGAGTTGCTCCAACCTGCTGCGAGAGCTATCAACTTCCTGTTGCGCCCGACTGATCTCAGTCGCGAGTTGGCGAGTCACTTCGTCGTCCTTGATCGACTGCGTGCGGGTGATGCGATCTCTGGCAATCGCGAGTGCCGTGTAGTCTCCGCCCACAAATCTTTTCAAATCTGTACGCGCACACTGAATCAACGCTTCATGCATTCTCGTATTCGCTTCACTGCTCCGGTAGTTGTTTGTTTTCTTTAGGTAGGTTTCCCAGAGTGCAACGCTGGCCTCGTCGGCGGCGTGGTTAAAGAGTGAGTCACTGAAAGGTGCGCCCTCGGCAACGAAAAACACTTTCCAGACAGATCGTAAAGGAAGATCGACTTTACGTTTTGACTTGCCCTCTCTCACCTCGCCCGTAAGCATCACCCCATAAAAGGACTGCAACTGCTGGTCTACGTTCTTTTGCGGCTTGGTATCGTCCGGTACTGCCGGCAACGGCGCTTGCCCAGACGCGGAAACTGCAGTAAGCACTCCATTCGCATCCCATTTGAGCGCGAAGAGGTCGCGCAACTTCCGTTTGCCTGAGTCTTCGTAAGTCTTGCGAGAGACCATTGTTGAGGACGACGAGGACGGAAAGTTGAGGAGACGTATTTCGTCTTTGTTGTTTAGTTTGACATCGAAGAGGATCTGGTGGTCCAGGTTCGCTGTACCTTCACACGCGCCGCTCTTGAACTCTCCGGAGCGGATGACGACGACTGCTTGTTTGCCCTGTGCGTTAACCAATCCTGCCAGCCAAAGACCTAAACAGAACGCAAGTGTCAATCGTGAGAATAGACTGATTGCCGGGGGCATGATGAGATCTCCTTTGAGTTAAGAGAATTGAGAATTTAAGAACTGCTACGGCATATCCATGGCACAGCGAAAACCCGTTTTTTGTCCGACTCCTAAATAACCAGATCGATAAATCGCGCTTGCGTACTTTGGACCACTCTCCCATGACCCGCCGCGAATCACCTTTTGTCCGCTGCTGGCGGGCGTCGCCAAACTGCCGCCGGGGTACGGTCGCCAGTCGCTTGCGGTCCATTCCCAGGCGTTACCGATCAAATCCTGCACTCCAAAAGGTGAATCACAATCGTAACTGCCGACGTTAACGAGGCCCTTGCCTTTGTCCCCAGCGTTCGCACATTCCGCTCGCCATGTATTTCCCCAGGGATACATGAGACCCTTTGGTCCACGCGCAGCAAATTCCCACTCCTCCTCGAGCGGCAAGCGCTTGCCTACAGATTTCGCATATGCGTCAGCATCATCCCAGGTAACGCCGGTCACGGGATGTCTGGCTGTGCCTGGAGGATAGACGCCATTGGTCCAAGTGGAGGGAGCGGGACGGCCAGTCTTGTCTAGAAACCGCTTGTAGTCTTCACAGGTAACTTCGTAGATATCAAGATAGAACGAATTGACGCTGACGTTATGGACCGGCTTCGCGTCATTATCTCCATCATTGTTTCCCATCAGAAACTGCTTTCCGATAATTGGGACCATCCCTGCCGGTGTAGGAGGTCGTTCTACCTTCGCTGGAGTGTTGGTTAGAGTCGCAACAGGCGTAGAGACTTGTGGACCTCCAACATTAATGTTCGCGTTGTTGGTGTTGCTCTTGACGCCGCTGCGTGGCCACATGACAAAGATCAGGAGCGCTATTGCAGAGACGCCCGCTGCCGCAACGCCGACATATTTAACAGGCCTTGCCCGCTTCACGTTCGCGGTTACGTTTGGATGTTCGCCATTAGTGCGACGGCCCGCCGAGACACCCATCGCCGGGCTCGCCAGATAGACCGTCTTTGGTAGATCTGATTGGTCGGATGAAGGGGATCTGCGTTCGACAGTTTCTTCGTTCACCCCTTTTGAAGTGACTGGCAAACCAGCCAGGGGAACTGATGTGTAGTCAGTCGTATAGACTTGTCGTCCAGCTAAAGCAGAAACCAATTCATGCGCCAGTGCCCCTGCGGTAGATGGTCTGTCGTCTCGATTCTTTTGAATGGCATGTAAGACAACTTCCTCCGCGGCCTCTGGAACCAACGGATTGATGCCCCGAAGCGATGGTGGGGGTTGACTGACATGTTGCACGACGACTGCGGTCGAGACAGGTGAGTTAAAAGGGACCCGCCCGCACAACATCTCATAAAGAACTATCCCCACGCTATAGATATCGGCCCTGGGATCCAATTCTTCACCCAGGCATTGCTCGGGAGACATGTAGTGAGGAGTTCCCATCACGCTGCCGGTTTGCGTCAAGTGGCCGGCAGTTTCGTCGCGCAGTTTAGCAATGCCAAAGTCGAGAACTTTCACGCGCAGGCCTGCGGCACTGGAATGCAGAATGACGTTGTCTGGCTTGATGTCGCGATGAATGATTTGACGGCGATGCGCCTCGTCGAGCGCAGCGCAGACCTGCACGATAACTTCGACGGTTATCGTTAAATCTAATGGTCCATGATTCAATTTCTCGCGCAAACTTGTCCCTTCAACGAATTCCATCACGAGGTATTGCAGACCATCCGTGGAGACTCCGAAATCATAGATACTAACTGCGTTTGGGTGTTTTAGCCGCGCTGCTGCCTGTGCTTCCCGGCGGAAACGTTCCGAAGAATGGGCGTCAGCGTGATCCTGGTGAAGAATCTTGATTGCGACCTCGTCACCGATTAAAAGCCGGGTCGCGCGATATACCGTGCCCATTCCGCCGGCGCCGATCAGACCATCGATGCGGTACCTGCCGTCGATTGAGCGACCCAACAGCGGATCCAGGGGTTTTGGTTGCGAACGAGGCGTTTCGTCAAATGTCGCGCCTTGCAACTCCGGATCGTCATGTGGACCAGCCAACGTTCCGCCGCAGCGATTGCAGAAGCGGGCGTTGCCGGCATTTTCATTTCCACAACGTGTACAAATCACCCTTGTGAGTTCAACCTTTCTGCATAATTCATCGCTGAGACGCTTGCAGATCTTCACTTCGCAAGAGCATCTTCAACTGCAATACCGTTCCTTGTCGCACGACTGACACGTTCTTCAACCGATCGCGATCTGCTGCTGACATTCGACTCGCAAACATCTCGAGATTGAGCGACTGGGCCAGATTGAACGTTCCCGAAATGAGAGCGGCGGATTGCTCATCTTTCATCCTGGCCATCAGCTCCACAGGAAACTTGTCGCCGCTGCGTGTGATCTCGAAGCCGATCGCCTGAGGCAATCCGATCTTGTCGATCACAAATCCCAAAGGTCCGAGTCCGGAAAAGTTGAATAACGCAGCGACAACCTTTACCGCTACTTCCCCCACCATTTGATATTCGAGCGGTAGGGCCATGGCGAATGAGATCGGCTGCGTACCGAGTACGAACTTCCGTAGCATCGTAGTGAATGGCTTACGCAGAGTAAGTGCACTGCGCGGATTTGCTTCGACATCAATCACCCCTTCAACCGCTTGTTGAGTGCCGACCAACAACAGGTTCGATCTCAATAACGACGTACACGAACCGTCAGCATCGTTGCAGTAGAGAACGCGGCCCAGGTAGCTTCGTTTCCGGAATGAACCCGATTCAAGTGTGGCTTTGACCGCGGCGACGTTGTAAGAGCCGGCGAAGATGCCCCCGACCAGGCCACTTGGAGTCGTATTGATACCGCTGAAGATCACGATCTCGGATATTTGCGAGCCGTTGATGTTCAAATCGTTGAGAGCGCGGTCCAATTGGTCAGCATTGAGCATTGAGCGGAATTGTGGGTCGCTTCGCACAAGATTCCAGTTTAGCTTGGCGATCGCCACCGCTCGTTGCGGAACCAATGCGACTCCACTCCCTCGTCTCTGCGCTACTGCAATTGAAGGAATGAACACGAGACTGAGCAGACAAACACCCAGCCGCATTAATAAGGTAAGTTTGTGAATGGCAAGGTTATTCACAGTTTCTCCAAATTTATAAAACATCTTTCCGCTTCAATGCCCACATGGTGAGCAGCAGGAAAACTACGCTGAAACCTGTGAGGACGCCGCAGTCCACCACCAATCTGTTTGAATATGAAGCCTCAATGTTCTCTTCTGATTCGCCTTCGAGCACACGCTTGTACTCAGCCATACTCAGAACCATCGCCAGCTTGTTTCGACTCTCCGTATCATTCCTGCCGGTAGCATGGGCCAGCGCATCAACCGTCCAGCGCGCGGCCATCAAAGCTGCCGCATAACTCGCGACACCCAAGCCGTCACGTTTGGAAACCGGCTCCGCTGGTTCGGTTCGATTTGCAGGCCTGTTTGCAGATTGCTGGTTCCTGGTTTGCTCAAAACGTTGAAAGTCCCACTCGCTTGCGGGCTTCTGCAAGCGATCGAAAATGTAAATATCGTTAATGGGTTTCAGATACCCGCTCAACAGCAACTGCGGGATTAGGATCAACGGCAACACGCTCATCGCCTTCTCAGTTGAGTTCACGAACGCAGAGAAAAGGAGTCCGGTAGCAATGCCTGCAAGTGAGGTTAGATATAGAACTATAACCAGCGCTAAAAAGTCGTCGCGGCGCAAACGACCCATCCCTACCAGAATTCCAACGAACAACAGACACTGAATCAACGCAATTGCACTCAAGACGGAGAACTTTGAAAAGACATAAGACGGAATCTTCAGGTTCACCAAACGTTCGCGCGCGTAAATAGCAGCTTCAGAAACAATCTCCCGCACCGCATTGTTTGCGCCGAACCAGATCGAGACTATTGCAGCGATGAAAAGTGTCTGAGAGTTATTGACAGAATCACCGACGATGATTGCGAGCAGGATCGCAACCACCGGCGCCTGGGCCAACAACAATAGCGTATTGCGCTTGTCCTTAATCTTGACTTCGAAATAACGCCTCGTTAGTGTCAGCCACTGACCCAGGCTGACACGACGTTCAGGACTACCTTCGCGATCGGCGCCACCGAGTTGCAGCGCGCCTGTAGTGCGCGCCAAATGCTCCATTTCCGCGATACGCGAGTTGACGTATTTCTCGTAATAAGTTGACTTCACAAAGCGAGCGCTGAGTTCCTCCGGATCGTGCGCGCCGATGTGGCGATAGATATCTCCCGGTTCCGTGCAGCCGAAATACGTGAGCGCCTCAGCAGGTGGTCCGAAGTAAGCGAGACGGCCTCCGCGCGTTAACATCGCGATTTGGTGCATCTCACGAAACTTCTCGAATTTGTGAGTGACCATCACCACAATGCGCCCTTCATCAGCGAGTTGCCGGAAAAGCATCATCATGTTTTCAGTTGTTTCCGGATCGAGCGGAGAGGTCGGTTCGTCGAGAAAAAGAAAATTGGGCTTGGTAAGCAGTTCCAGCGCCAGGCTTACTCGCTTCTGCTGACCGCCGCTCAATTGTCGAAACGCCGTCTGTCTCTGCTCCGATAATCCGACGCTTTCGATCGTCTGGTTAACGATGGTCCTGACAGTGTCAGGCGACGATCCGGCCGGCAATCGCAATTTCGCTGCGTAATATAAAGTCCTCTCAACAGTGAGCGCGTCATGAAGAATGTCTCGCTGCGGTACATAACCGATTGAGCGGCGCAAGGCATTGAAGTTGTGGTAAAGGTCCAGATCGTTAATGAAAACGTTGCCGGAAGACGCCGGTCTCAGTCCATTTAGTGCATCCATCAGGGTGGACTTGCCACAACCCGACGGACCCATGAGGCCAATAAACTCACGGGGGTGTATGGCCACTGAAATATCACTCAGAATTGTCTTGCCATTGATTGACTTGGTTATGTTTCGCGCCGTGATTGAGCTCGCGCTCAAGTCATGCTGCTTGATGGTGCGACCATCGACGTGTAACAGGAAGCCACCCAGGAAGATCAAATCCTCAGGCGAAAGCTGACGAGGCTGCGTAAGAGATTCTCCATTTACGAACGTGCCGTTTGTACTACCCAAATCAGTTAAAACTGGTTGTGGTCCATTCCCATAACTCAAGATCGCATGGTGACGGGAAACGCTTGGTGCATCGAGAATAAAATTGTTATCTGGCGCGCGTCCCAGATGAATGACGGGAATTTGCGCCGCACGCAGAACTACCGTTCCTGCGCCTGCGATTCTGGATGACGGCTGCGCCACCAGCGGCGCGGGATGGGCCGGCGCTGGTACCGGCATCTCGGGCGGCAACTGCGTGGCCGACGGTTCCGCTGTAGAAATGATCATTCTCGAGCGGGGTCGCTCTCCAGTTGCTGAGCGTACGTCGCGGTATTCGATTCCCGGGTATGCAGAGTGATACTTGAAAGAAACGATTCCTCCCAATCCGAGTCCGACACAATCTCCTTCACTCAACTGCCTTCGCGTAACGGGTTGGTCGTTGACGAATGTGGTTCCCTTTCCGCTCAGATCGACGAGCGTTACTCTTTTGAGTTCATCAACCTCGAGCGCGGCCTGGACCTTTGAGATCACACCCTGGCCAAGTACGATTTGGCATTGCGACGAGTCGCGGCCAATGAGGACCCGACTGCTATCCACAACAAATCGATGCCCAGTGATTTGACCAACCAACCCCTCTAAATAGGGATTAGACTCGGAATCTACGTCGTTGGATATCATTAACCTTAAGCGAGGTAAACCTGCCTTCTGGATGAGCATTCATAACGTCTGGCGCCGTCCGAATGAAGAGACTAGCTACATCTAATCTGCAATGGATGAGTCGAATCCAATGCCATGTAGAATTACATTAGGACGGATATAAGAGGCCCGAAGAACCAATTTCATTTAGAGCATGAAAAGGCGGTGCGGCCCCGGAAGCACTAAATAGCGAGCGCTGCACTTTATTCTTGCTCGAAACCGTTGTCAAGCTTTTTAAGACCGGGCGCGTTTTCATATCTGCAGACCAAATTTTGATCAAAGGCATCCTTCGTTTTTTATTTGTGACGCAGCAACCAGCTCGATCGGCGTTCCACGTTTCCGGTTTGTTGAATCATCGCCCAAGTCACATTCGGTCCCGCGCAAAGCTTTGCTGATCATTTCGCCGCGATTGGAGATGTCTTTGAACAAATAAAAGACGTGCTGCTTGCCCCTCATCCTCAATGTTAAGCGGTCCATCAATAGCTGCTTCTTAAAATGTACATGCTCAATCTCATGCAGTGGCACAGCGTAATTTCGGAAACGCAGGAAACGTTTGGAAATGAATATAGCGTCGGTGGAGGTGACATTAAGGTAACCAATTGAATGTCGTAGCCCACGAATACCTTTCCCCGCCGCACATTTGATCACAGCGGCCTGGTTACCTACATTGAATGCATCCCTTAATTGATAAACGTACTCGATTGGCATTTCATCGTTTGTGATCGCCGGGAGCGATTCGCCGCCCCTTCGACTTCGTAAAAAGAAGCCTTTGAGCTTCAGAAACAGTTTTTTTAAGACAGCGGCAATTGCATTCGTTTCAATGCGCAAAAGCCGGAAGGCCTTAGGTGCAAACCACAAGAAAGCGATCACGAACAATGAAACGATAACCAGCATCACATACGGAAACTGAACCGCCACATAGGTACCGAATACTACAAGCACATCCTCTAACAGGCTCAATACGACATTGGAAAACGGCTCCGGACTATGGTTCACCAGAAATCGTAATCCGGCTTTCGTTGAGTGGCCTGACAAAGCAACTCCGCCACACAATAAGGCGATTACTACACTTTCAGGACTAACTTCTCCGAGTGCAGCTGCACCAATGAGAGCGGCGCCGAAGGGTCTTATTACTGTGTGAAACGCGTCCCAGATGCTGTCAATCCATTTGATCTTGTCGGCGAAGAACTCCACCACAAAGATCAGTCCGGCGACGACAATCACAACAGGATTCGCTAATACATCGAGTTGATGAAGCTCGGGACGGAGTTCAATTATGCCAGAGCGAATGCCTACCCCGACGACGAGCACAGTCGCATAAAGGTTTATTCCTGAAACCAATCCCAGGCCAAGCGTTGAACCGAGTAACTGAATTATGCCCAAGCGAACCTCACAGCTTTGATATGCACGTACTTGTTACCGAAGCGGATGATATCTCTGGGATAACGTGACGAGGATTTCCTGCTCGAATTGCTCGAGGTCAGACGTTGACTCCATGAAAGTCGTTAGCGCGCTGTAAATTGTTTCAGAGTTGCATGCTGCAACCCGTTTACCGATCTCCGCGTAAAGTTTTTGTGAGCTGTATTCGCCAACGAACTTTTCAGCAAGCTGGCGGCGACTATTGCCAATAATGGAGCCAACGCCGTTGACCTGTTGATAAGCACCATCGCCATTTTTGGAGATCAAACCCATTGCAATAGCGATTACTACATGCTCGTATGCACGACGGAAGTCCGCGCTAACTGTTAACTCATCCGGAATGACGTCCGGTAAGGTAGCGGCCTCTTTTTCATGCAAGCGGTCATAACAGGAATGATAGAACTCGATCTGGCTGAGATAGAATGCCGGGAAGTTGAGACATCGCGTCAGCGCACGCAGGCTATATTCGTTATTTGATGGACGGATGGTAGTTGTCGAGTTAATTTTCCTGTAGTGATGGAGTAGCTCCGTAGCATCGGCGGCTCCCGCCCAAATCGTTACATCCTTTTGGGCGAAGGCTTCATCGTTTAGGTCCATCTCGCTCAGCAACACGAGCGGCGTTGCTGCGCGGTCAAGCTCCTCGAGTCTGAGGTTGATTTGATCTTCCGGTACCAAATCGGGCGACCTTAACAGAATGTCTTGAATCGTAAGGCTCGAAAGGGATTTGAAACGTGCGGTCGCAAATCCTAAAAGGCTTTGTGCAAAATCTTCGATTCCGATGCGTCGCACGTGCGACCGCGGCACATGTTCATGAATAAACGTCTGGGACTCAGTCTCAATGTTTATGACGGTCTTCCGATAAAACTCATCAATCTGTTCTGCGCTCAAAGCGGGTCGTCGCATATATGACGAAGCCGGCAACGTCGATTTATGCTCCGCAGCAAACTTTGCGCGGCACTCACCTAATGCATTTTGAGTATTTTCGATTTCCGTGATCCTTCCCCGCGTAATTTCAATGAGCTTATTGAAAGTTTCTACCCTCATTGATTGGGCGTAGATGTCATGCCCCAGTCGGAGCTGCCTATTCCGAGCATCAAGTAACCGAACATTCGTCGCCTTGAGTTTCAGTTCTAAAGAATGGACTTCATCGCGAGCGGAATTAACAGCTCGATTGATTCCGGTCATGAATAAATACATCACGGCGGACGTGTAGGTTATTAATGTAGTTATGATCGCCAGCAGGAAAGCGAAGGACGGAGCCCAGAACAGTCCGATGAATGCCGCCCCAAGGGATATGCCCAATAAGGACGCGAGTCCGGGTACTATGAGTAACAAAGCAGCGACCGCTGGATAGACTATAAAGTGGCGGACGAGGAATTGATGGCGTTGCTGTTGTTTATCCTCGAGATCCAATCGCGAGTGGTTTAACTGCTCGGCCGCACGTACTAGTTCTTGTTCAGCGTCCGCTACTGCCTGGGCGCAGTCAGCCCTTGCTTTATCCCTCGCTTCATAACGCAATTCATTAGCTGCACGCTCTTCTGCGATCAAGTCGCGCACATAGGTTGCGGTGAGCGAAGCAATTTCTGAACGCACTTGTTCGGATTCCGATAACAAATTGCGGTGTTCAGATTGCAAAGAGTCGGCTTCATTGTTCGCGGGGTTCCCATTATTTGCGTCATCAGCCGGAGATCCATCCGCAGCTCTCGACTTAGTTAACCGCAACGTATTCTCTAAATCAGCCAGGCGGTTGTTCAGATCGTTAACTTGTTTTAGTAACAGCTCAGTTTTAGAGTGATCGACCTCCACACCGAGTTTCGTATCCAGCATTGCTTCGGCCGCTATTAGATCCGTTACGAAGTTCTGTGGGTATTCGGCAAGTGCATTCGCATGTAGGGCAATCCGATAGTCTACAAACCACTCCAATAACGCCAATGATTCCCTAAATCCTTCGGCCTTTTGATCAATAAGCCGGTCGATTTCAGCATCGACCAATCTGACTAGTTCCTGCAGCGACGCTTCGCTACGCGTCATCAGGGCCCGCTTAAACCCTGGCAGAGATTCCCTTTCGAATTTTGTATGTTGGCTTTGTTGTTCTGCCAGGTACTGATGGACATCGCCCCCTACTTGCAAATCGTTAGTGCGCGACATGTCCTGCCAAATCGGAGCTCCTCTTTCTGTCTCCAATGCATTGAGGGTGCTCCGGTACCCTTCGCTCAGCACAAATTGTTTGGTCGCCAGGAGCATCTTGCGTCTAACATCCGCTTGATCTGAGCCATCCTTCAGGAAAGCGTGATGGATAATGTCCCGTGACAAAGCTGAGCTGAGTCGCTTCACTGCGACCTCCACGGGAAAATAAATTTCGCCGTGACCGAATGTACTGTAGGCTGGAACTTTCCCACGCGATGTCCGGGTGCCCACGAGAGCTCCACTCATTTCAGGCTCCGCAGTCAGGAATCCAGTAAATGCATCAGTGTAACTATCCAGTTGCTCCGCAAGCGTGCCGACCTTTTCTCCGTGGGCGTTGACGCCATCTAGTAACCAACATCCATCAAAGGGCGGCATCTTTCTCATCGGCGTTATGGTGAGACCGGACAAAAGGTTGTGGTCCAATTTCTTCAGGAGGGCGTAGGCCGCCGCAAAGTGTGCCTGAGTAGCCTGGTCAAAGAGGTTGGGTAGCAGCACGACTGCGTGCAGTTCATAAAGTTCCTGCGGGAAGCGCGTCGCAAACAACCACCGAATTAACCGTGCAAACTCGATAATCACACCGCTTGCTACACGATCGGCTGACGACAGCACTAAATAGACCATGCGATTTTGCGCGATCTCAATGCCTGCTTCGCGAGCCTTTTGGATTTCCTCGTAGCGCCGTCCCGACTGAAAGATCTCGCTCAATTCCGGTTCGAGCTCGAAGGATTTCGTCTCGAAAACAGCCTGCACTTCGTCAGCCGTGAGTTTGTTCGATTCTTTGGTGGCAGAAAGGCTGAAGGAGAAGTCAGCAATCGCTGAAAGGTTCGCGTCAATTACCGGACCCGTTTTATCGTCGAGCATTAAGCAATACGACTTGATCAGACTTCCGCGGTAGCCGAGATCACGCTCAAGATCAAGCTGTACCCGTTCACAAAAAGCTGCCGCATGACGGTCGAGCGCAATAAGGATGGTGGGTTTCAATCTTGACATACTACTCCAGCGCGTAGAATGACGATCAATGGACTCGCGTCAGTCTTTGTAGGTACTCTTCAATGGATTGAAGCTCATTCTCAACCTGCTCCTTAATCGAAGCATCGATACTCCCGCCGGCGACCTGCTTTTGCAGCCGATCACTGTGTTCGCGAAGAATGCGCGAAATTTCCTCCTGCCCCTTGGTTCTTGTCAGAGTATTCACTCGCTCTTCGACCTCTTTGATCAGATCACGGTTTTTCTCAAAGGCGCGAAAAGCATTAAGACGTCCCTGGCCAAGCTTAAATTCGCCGTTGTCCGTTCTTTTGGCGGATTGTGAGCGGATGTAGTACCAGTCGCCACGTCGCGTGATCAGATCAAATGGATCGGGTGCTTGAGCCAACGCAAACCATCTTAAAGCCTCTCCATCACCAGTCCGTGGAATCAGGTTCGGAAAAGATTCCCAATCGCGATGCAGGTGATTCGATACTCTCTTTTCCGGATCGTTGTACGTGCGCTCCATTTCCTCGATCCCCTGTAATGCGAAGAGAGGTACACCAATCTTGACTTTAAAGAGCGTGATTCGTTTTGGATCCAGTGTCGAAACCAGGCCTGGCACCGTGGTCCCTTGAGGAACCTTGCCCTGGATGTCAGGATCGGCAAGCACTGTAGAACTCGCATTCTCAACACCGTAGTAGTAAAACTCGTCTATCACGCTTCTGCTGCCGATCTTCGCCTCGTCATAACGCCACAGCGGAATCGCGAGACCGTTAAGCTGTTTAAGATCGTGAAAGATACTTTCTGGTCCACTGGTTCGAAGTATCTCGTCGATTGACTCTCCTACCAGCGGACTGTAGCGCTCATTAACGTATTCCATCACTTGATTTTGGACGTTTTCATCTCGCACATCGGCCCAGAGAGAAATGTTGCCGTAAGTGAGTCGATACCATTGAAAAAAGTCCTCGCCGTTTAATGAAGGACGATTGTCTTCAGCAGAAAAACGGACCACCTGTTCGAATGGATTCTCGCCGCTTCGGTTCGTCGTTATATCCAGGTACAGTCTTTCAAACGCCTTCAAGGTCGACTCGAGATTGACTCGAATGCGCGCGCTCGGAATAACTACCATGGTCTCGAGGTGATTGCGCAACATGCCATAAACTTCAGCCGCCTTTTGCCGCCGAGCTGCTTGCAGAAAAATGTCGAGTTGCCGATCAACCATTCCTTTGTAGTTTTCACAGGCCGCTCGTATCCTGTTTGCACGGCCCAAAAAGGCGTTTGCAGCTTGCTTCACCTGGTCCTCATACGCATCGAAATTCAACGACTTTAACCGGTCAGTTTCCTCCTTTTCCTCGTTCTCCATCATGCGTTGATACCATTCGAGTTTTGCGTTCAGCTTGTCAGCGAATTTTTGTACGTAGTTGAGGCCGTTAGGTCGATTGATTACCTGCTCCCACCACTGATCAATCGCACGCGTGGTATTCTCGAGTATTCTCTTGTAGTTGGCTTCAATACCTTGAGTTATCTGGCGCTCTGCCCTACTGACGTGAGTGTCGCGTAGTTGCTTGAGAGTTGCCGCCGCAGTACGGTCATATTTGATTTGGCCCAGTGGCATCGGGAAGCGTAACGTCCCGCCTCCTTCCCGTTCACTCAAGGCGTCAATCAGCTCGTCAGCGTCATCTTCCCGTAGTCTGTTATCGCTGATAAAGCGGACCACATCGTTCTCGAGCTCAAGCTCTGATACGACGCCGTTCAATAGATCGTCGCTAAGTAATTTACGGGCATCGTAAACTTTCATTGTTTCATATTCTTTGACCGGCAAAGCCAGCGAGGCGACACCAAAGCTGCAATAGTTAGACGATCGCCCGCGGATGGTTCCCGCTACTGAGAGATGCGTCTTGATGTTGTCGACCGTATTGTCCGCGTCAACGCCGATTTGAGAACCGATCTGAATGTAGAGACCGTGAGAAATCAGTTCCAAAAGGTCCCGAGTATCTTTCACGACATTGCCTAACTCGTTCATACTGTCCATCAAGTAAAGCAAGTCAAACGGTGGGCCTGTAACTTCGATTACATTGGTTCCGTAGTCAATGGAGAAACTATCTTTGGGCTGCATCTTGAAGAATCGCTCGATCTCCTTGAGAGCTCCATAAGCATTTGGCTTCACCAAAGCGACGCCGGCAAGATCCTTGAAAACTCTTGGCAGCACTAACACGCCGGTAATGTTCGATAAAGAATCCAAAAAGCTACGCGTGATGAAAGCCATATCCAGAAATGTGCCACTCCCGGTGCCACCAGCGAGGCTGCTCACGATATACACTTCGACTCCGCCGCGATCTGAGACCCGAAACTCTTCTCGATAAGCAAGCTTCTGGTTCTTGATTTGTCTGACCTCATCAATGGCCTTGTTAACGGCAGAGAAGATCTCCCTGCTCCTCGCAAACAGTGCCAGGCGCCCGCGAGCACGCACCTGGCCGGCGCCAGCGTTTATTGCCTGAACCGGGATGTTTTGCGGCCACCAGGCTTCGATGTGTTCGAAGGTGCCATTCACATATGAGCCTGGATTGGCAACCGATATGACGTGGCGCTCACTGCCCGGCTCGAGTGTCACTGTTCTTCCGTCATCTGCCTGTTCGCTGTGGTCGACATTCTCAGTTGTATCGACGGATAGAAATCTGATAATCGGTGGAACTGAACCATATGCATTAATAAAGCGTCGCTTCAGTTTAAGAATCGCACCGTGGCCTGTACCTCCGAGTCCAATCACTACAGTGGGTCGAAAGACAACGTTATCTCTAGGCATGTTTTGAATCTCCCGGGACAAATGAGAATGATCTGGTTTGAGAGTGGCTAGAAGGTCGGTTGCTTAAACTGCGTGGGTTTCTTCCGAGCCGCTGGGTCGGTCGTGATTCACCCAGCTAAAAAGAAGCTTGGAACCCCCGAGTTCTATGACATCGTCGTTGTAGATCCTGCTATTCGCCACTTCTATCTTGTTTACGTAAACATTTCCTTTGGTTCGTTGTAGATTGATCCTAAGTTCACCATTTAGCTTCGTTGCTTCCAGTTCGGCGTCCGCGCCGTCAACTGCTGCATTGACAACTAATGAACTGAGGCAGACTTTTCTGGCGCGAAGTTGAGTCAGGCTGATGAACTCATCCTCAACTCGCGGTGGCCTGGGATGAATTACTTGCAGTTCACCCTGGAGAGTCACGGTTTCCGTGATTGCCGCCAGCCAAATCCATGGTGGTTCACCTTTGATCACGCTAATAACTGCGAGAGCGATTCCGATTAAAACGAGCAGGAGCAAAAGATATTTGAGCGCCCTTCGCCATAGCGGCGTCCGGAACACACTAACGGTGGCCGCCACATTTTCGACTGTGCCGATCGAAGTCGCATCGTTGGGTTCAGCCGCAAAGACTAGTGCAAACGTAGAGACGCCATTGTTTGCAATTTCCGCTGCTGACAGCTGTATTCGAATTTCGTGCTCCTCACCGCTCTTGAGTGGAACAACTTCTTTTGGTTCGGTGAGACTGAGATTGTTTGCTGACGTATTAGCAGTCACGCGCAGACGGCAAGCTGCGTTGCTGTTGACGTGTATGACCTGATTGGTCGTTTCGCCGGGTTCGATCTGTCCGAAAGACAACGTTGAAGGGTTGACTTTAAGAGTTATTGGCGTCGGTGGAGTTGGTGCTTCGACAATCTTGCGAATTCGCTCGCCTACTTCGGCAATTCCAGTTGCGCCTGGATCCCGTATCACCTCGCCCCGGCTTCCCATTGCTGGATCTTTGACGAAACTCTCAAGCTGAGTTTCATGTGCCTGAACACCGACGGATACGAAGAAAACGTACGGTTGCGCCTTAGGTAAGAGAGCAATGTTGGAAGGAATTGAGATCGGATCAGATAGTCCGCGCACGTCCTCCAGCCCATCTGTGAACAAGACGATACTGACGGTGCGATCAGCGGCGTCGGAACGTTGCCTTAATTCAATCGCACGTTCGAGCGCGTCGTGAATTGCTTTGCCTGTGTACGTTCTATCGCCTTCTGACGGAAGATCCTGGACTACCTTCAGCAGATCTTTCTTGTCGATTTCGCCTGAAATGCGGATATGGCCCCGGAGAGTGGTATCGCGATCGAAGGTGTAAAGAGTAACCGTATCTCCGTCGCGAGCGTTTCGGATAAAATCCGAGATTGCCTCTTTGACCTTGGCGAAGATATCGGCGGTGCCACCGGCTCCGTGCATCGAAGCGGAAGTGTCAAGCACGAAGATCCAGTCCACACTACCGCGGTCTACTTGTCCGGCAGTTGGCGGACAACGGGCGAGGACAGAAAACAAAATACAGACGCAGCAGCCAATTCTGAGAAGAAATCTCGAAAGAAGTTTTTCGCGATCGCGAACGGCCAGGGGGACTACTATTGGAAACACAGGCACCCTTTGACTCGACAAGATTTCAGAGGCTGAAACGAAGACCGTACCGCGGCTGTCAGACACGGTTGGTTCAACCGCTCTAATCGACGCCTGAGGTAAGCCGAATTTTCGCGCAGCAGGACGCAGTCCTATACCTAATATGGAATTTCACTTGAAACATTACAGGCGAGATATAGCGCCAATATTCAAGTAGTGAGATGGGACTTTCCAGCCGCATCGCTTGCGGATGTTGCGGACAATGACTCCAGTTGTGGAAGAAAGGTAGGGTATCTAATTAACTATACGGACGGGCGAATCTGGCGCCTTCGCTTTTGAAAAACTAACATAGCGGTTCCAATCAGAATCAGCACAGACAAAAGTATCAGACCAGGTCGAAGCCAACTGTAGCGGTCAACGGCTATATGGTTCGTGTACTCGCCCTGCAATACAAATCCCGCCCAATAGTAGGGTGAGCTCCACTGCTTTCGATTCATCATCTTTAACTTGGCAGATCGCAGCGCAGCGGCGGGGGTCATACCCTTCTGCAGTATGCCTTCGTAGAAATCGGCCATTAATAAAGCGGTCGCTCGATCGTCTACGTTCCAAAGGCTGGCAACGACACTCTTCGCTCCCGCAGACATGAAACTATGGGTTAGACCGACTAGTCCCTCTCCCTTTATGTCTTTTCCTACAGCAGTCTGACATGCACTCAATACAATTAGCTCAGCAGAGAGGTCCAGAGTGTAAATGTCGGGCAATGGCATTAAGCCGTCCACCTTCGCGCCATTACGATCCGTCATTGTGAGAACCAGGGCGGACAATTCGGGGTGTTCGGTATCAAGAAAACCATGAGTAGCGAAGTGCACAATCCGAGCTCGACTAACTTCGGAGCTCATAACAGTTTCACGGCTGGCCTCAAACCCCCTGGCCACCAGCGTGGTGCCCCAGGGCGCCGCTTTAGAGATCGCATCCGTCTCTTCCGAGGCATGAGCGAGACGGGCGAGCCTCAACTTCTGAACCGTCTGTTGGTCGGTTTGGTCCGGGTTTTGATCGGCCGCAGCCTTAGCGACCGCAGGACGTGATGCTTCCTGAGGCACGCGATCATCACTCGAACTGAAAACCGGATCGGCAATGATAGCCACGAGCTTGTCTGGCGAACCTTTATGATTTTGTGCGCTGCGGATTGCGATCAGTGTCGAAGCCGATGGCAACACCACTACTTCATTCGTTGCTATTAAGAAATTTGTTGACGCCTCAACTGAACCAGTCGGTTGCGCGAATTGTGTCGGCAACGCCTCGAAAGGAATGTACTGCAAGGCTCCGTCGGCTACGACAATAATCCTTCGGGTTCCGAGTTTCTCGATCAGGGGGCCCAACAGCATTCGGCTCAGATTGCTTGCTTTTTCAGAATAACGATCGTCCTTCTCGCTTTGACCGTCACTTCCCTGACGGGCTGTGATTATCTTAAAGAATTCACGTGCGGCGTCTTCAATTTCCCTGCGGGCCGGCAGTATATAACTGTCGCTGGAGTTGGATGTTACTGCCCATAAATAACTGTGGTCGTCTCCCAGCGCATACTCCAACAATATTGTGTCACTGCCTTGCAACTCCTTTTGAATCCGTTCCAGGTCTACCGGCGCAAACTGTTCAAAAGAAAACAGGCGAGGGTTCTGTTCCTTTAGCTGCGCCCGAACAGCCTGATAGTCAGATCTGAGTTGCGCTATCTGATCAGCCACATCCGTGAGCTCGGCTGAAGCTTTTCCGCTCATCGAGAGATTTAATTGATATTCGGCTTGCGCTCGAAGCAACCCTCTCAATGTCCGCTCTTTATCGACAAGATCCCTGGCAGCTTCCGCATGTAAATTGGGACGCGATTCACTGAGAAGATCCAAGAGCAAGCGAGCCCGACCCTGCTCACTTACCGAAAAAGCTTCGGCGGCAAAACCTTCTGCGGGCCGCAGTCTATGAAGCTGCATCAGAATTTCTATACATAAGTCGTAATGCCTTTTGACTGCGGAAAAGTAGGACGTCCGGAAATCCGGGCTTGCCACATTCTCGCGTATCTCCTCGATCAGTTTGAAAGATTTCTTGACGTGCGACAGCGCGATTTCATGTAAGCCAAGCGCTTCATTAGCACGCGCGAGATTATAAAGCGTAGCTATCAGAGTTCCCCTGTCACTCATCTTCTCAGTCAATAAGAATGCCTGACCGAACGCGTCCAGTGCCTTTTGTTTTTCCCCGAGTTGAAGAAAGAACTCGCCATGCGAATTCAAAGCCATCGCTTGTCCACGAGTATCGCCGACGCCCTGGAAGAATCTCTCTAAACTCTGGTACTGGTTCAATGCGAGCTGCTGGCGCCCCTGAGCACCGTAGGTCCTCGCGATTCCTTCGAGAGCGAAGGCCTGAAACCGCCTGTTTCCCGCAGTACGACTCAACTGCAAACAGCGTTGGTAAGAAGCGAGTGCTTGATCGCGATTGCCCGACTGCGCCGAAGCGATGCCGCATGTAGTCCCCGCGGCCGCATCCAGGGCCCCGGTGTTTTCAAAGAGTTTTAGGGCGCGATAGAAGTAAGAAAGGGCGTGTGAGGACTCTCCCAGAGCCTGATAGCCCTGCCCGATAGCATTTAGTGCTACCGCTTCGCTATGCTGATCTCCGACGTTGCGAAAGATCTCTATCGCCTCATTGTTGAGCTCGATTGCGCGGCTATAATCCTGACGAAAAGTATGCCACAGCCCCAACGCGGTCAGCGCCAACCCTTCCCCGCTCTTGTCGTTTATTTCACGATATAGCCGCAGCGCATGGTCTATCTCTGCCACCGCTCCATTTGTGTCGCCTATGGTTCCGGCTATGTAGCCCTTGAAGAGACGCACTCTCGCTTCACCTTTAGGATAGTGTTGAAACTCGGCGAGTGCGCTGTTGAGTTGTTTCGAAGCGTTTAAGAAGTCGCCTTTGGAACAACTGACTTCAGCTAAGTTGCTAAGTGCTTCACCATAAGCATTCGTAACATCGATACTTTGATTGGCCTCACGACGTTTGAAGAGAGCCAGAGACTGACTCAACTGCTTCTGCGCAAGATCGTTTTTGCCAATATAGGACTGGACCCGGCCCATCTGACTCAATGCCGTGGCTTCAGCCAGCCAATCATCGGACTTTTGAGCAAGGGCCTCAGCGTTCTCATATTGCTTGAGAGCTTGGACATATTCGCTTAAAAGAAAGTAGATATCGCCGGCTTTGAGTGTCGCTCCTGAAGCATTTCGAAAGTCGGAGATAGATGTCCAGAGCAGCGCAGCTTTTCCATACTGATCTATTGCCTGGTGGAGTGTCACTGCGGTCCAATTTGCGCGCAGGGCTTCACCGCGCGCCAATGCTTGTCGAGCCTCGTCATCGTTTGGATCCGGTTGCGTCACAGTCGTTGAAGATTGAACGTTTATATGTTTCGCGGTCGTTTCGCTTGCTGTCGAAGTGATTTCGCACACACAAGAAACAGCGACGACAAGCCCTGCACAGAAACACATCAACACAGTGGTTAAAAGTTGTTCTGTTTTGAATCTGCGTGGTGTTGCGGGCAACATGTGAGAGCTCAGTTTTCCTTGTGGAAACACGTCTGGGACCGGAACAGAAGCACTCGCTTATCACCGTCAGCGGGATTAGACGGATGCTCTATTTAACATGATGTCCGTAGATAATCAACGAAGCGTTAGAGAAGGCAGCCCTTGAACAAGCTACCTTCTCCGCAGCTGTGAGAACACTCGTTATCGTCCATCACGGACCGAGCGGCCATAGCGTTCTGAGACTCTTCCCGAGGTGGCAGACCCTTCGCGCCAATCCATGAAGAGACCGATTCTTGTGCCCGGCGCTTTTCGCCCTGATGTACGCAAAGAGATCTGCGCTGGCGTGGCTGCCTGGTTCTTCACCTTTGAGTTATGTTTCGCGTTCTTAGGCATTTCATTTCTCCTTATTACTACAGTGCAAGGATGCCGCAGCCACCCGGCACACGTGGACCAGTCGGGCGTGATATCGACTCGCTTGAGCGAATCACGCCTGCGGCCGACACTTTTCTAACTTCGAACTAAAATCGTTTGCTGAACGGTTTTGATTGTGGTGACTTCGAAAATCGCGTTTGCTTTCACCAGAGTTGGCGAAATTGCCGGTAAGGGTCGATCGTTCACGATTTGAGGAAACCGATCTCGTTTATTGATTTTGTTTCTGACGAAGAGTTCAAATCCACGTGATCGCGCCATCCTTGTAAGGGCAAGTTCCACTTTGGCAGATCTAAATGCGTCTTTTATGGATTTGCCGAACGCGAGCGCCCGATAGAACGCGCCCGCAAAGGCCACACACACCTTGTCTCCGATTGGCCTGGCAGTGCCGATGGAATAATCAACTACGTCGGAGATCAAACGCGCCTGCGTCTTAGTAAAACAGGCGTTCAGCATTACCAGTCGCACATGTTTGTTGTAGAAAGCAAAAACCTCTTTCAGCCCTTGTTGATCCAGTGCCTGAGCTCGATCGTTTGTTCCATTAAGAAAAACTCTCTGTCCCTTGCTTCCGTGTCCGCTGAAGTGCACGATCTGCGGTTCATACATCAACAACAACCGTTGCAAATCCTTCGGTCTTACAGCGCCATGATTGTGCACTTCGAATTTATCGCGGTAAGGACCTTCCTGAATTCGATCACGGATTTCCCGGGTCTCTTCAGCCACCAAAATCCGCCCGGTACGCCATGGATTTGAGGATAGAACTAATATTCGGATCTTTTCTGTCATCTATATTCTCCTGCTATGGCCCATCCCAATCCGGGATGTTGCGCCGTGTCGTTTAATACCTTCCACTTTGACAGGCGCTGAGATCAGGAGAAATCCGTCAAGACGGAGGGAAAAATCTTTATGTGCAGATTAGATTAGTGAGGAAAGCGGTTGGAGACGGCCGGGTCAGACCATAAATATCACTGCCGGGTATAGTCGCGTGATCACTGTGTCACATCTATCGCCACTCACCGTGCAACGTGAACGGCGCCCAATAATATGGCGACGCCCATCGCTTGTCGTTCATGAGCGATACTTGCGCAGCCCGGAGCGCCGCAGCAGGCCGCATACCTTCCTTCAACATCCCGCGATAAAAGCGCACCATCAACTCCGTCGTTCCCAAGTCGCTCACACCCCACAGACTTACGATCACGCGTGGTGCTCCGGCATACATGAATCCGCGCGTCAGACTCACCAGCCCTTCTCCTCTTATGTTCTTGCCCATGCCAGTCTGACACGCACTCAGCACTACTACCTCTGGCGAAAGCTTCAGGTTAAAAATCTCGTGGGCTCTCAAGAATCCCTCCTGGCTTTCTCCACGTTCGTTCACCAGAGAGAACACCAAACCTGACAACTCCGGGTGTACACCGTCTAAAAGACCGTGCGTCGACAAATGCACGTAACGGTACTGGCTCAACTCTGCGCTTGTGACTGTGTCGCGGCTAGCAGCAAAATCCAACGCTAATCTGCGCTCATTAGTGGGGACCATAGCAGCTATCTGTTCTGCTTCCTGGCGCGTCCCAGGCAGACGTGGGACATATACTCCATCACTTGAGACACCTGTATCCTCAGTTGCCTTAACCAACTGGCGCTCTTTGCTTGACTCACTCATCAGTGCCTCATTAACAGTTTTTAGCACTTCGTTGAGCGTGTCTTTATCTCTACCTGCCTTAACGCGCTCGTCGTCTTTCATGAAGACCGGATCGGCCAGAGCCACCACACTTTTGGGTGCCTGATTGCGTCCCGCCACTTCACCTCGGATCACGGCCAGTGTTGAAGCTGAAGGCAGGTTTACAATCTCGTGATTCTCTATCAGAGGTCTTGTCACTCTTCTTTGCCGGTTCGTGCTCGAGGCTGCGCCACTAACCACAGGTAAAACTCCAAATGGAACAAAATGGAGTACGTCATCGGCAACGATGATCAATCTCTTATTGCCCAACTGTCCCGCCACTGGCGCAAGCACCAAACTGCTTAGGGCAGCAGCAGCTACGGGGATCTCCGCGTCAGATTTTTCGATGCGGGCAGCCCGCTCTCCGTCAGTCTCACCCTTGATACGGGTATTCCGTGCATTCAAGAGATCGTAAAAGCGACGGGCGGCTGTTTCGATCTCAGCACGTTTAGGTATTTCGTGAGTGGTGATTGAACTTGATGTCACCGCCCACACATAGCTGCGCTCCTCACCGAGTGAATACTCCAACAACAGCGTGTCGGGATCGAGGACTTGCGTCTGAATCCCTTTTAGTGTGAGCGGCCGCGGTTGCATTAGAGCTGCATAGCGAGGGTTTCTTTGCCTGATCTCTGTCTCGACTTGCTGCAACTCTTCGATTAGCCTTTGAATCTCCTCCGCCATCTTCCTGGCTTGTGCCTCTGAATGACGCTGCGAGAACAATTGCATTTGAGCTTCAGCCCGCTCGTTGAGCCGGCGTTGGATGTCACGTTCGCGCTCCAGCAAGCCGGCATCAACGCCCTGACGTATGTCTGCATTTGCTTCTTTAAGAGTCTCAAGCAACGAACGGGCGCGCGCCCGTTCGCTCACTTCGAGTGCCCTGCCATCGTAGCCCTCATTAGGATGTTGCCTGTGCAAACGCATCAGCAATTCGAGGTAGAAATCGTAGTAATGCTGTGCCCCCTCGAAATACGAGAGACGAAGCTCCGGGTTGATTACTTTCGTGCGATGAGACTCGACGATCGCAATGGCAGACTCAATCGCGGTTTGAGAGGCGGCTAGATTTCCACGATCATTTTCTCCAATGGCGATCTGTTTTAGCGTGAGAGCTTCAGCCTCGTTATTACCGGTGGCGCGCTGAATCGTTAGCGCTTGAGTGCAATCGTCAAACCCTTTCTGATCACGAGAACTAATACGACTCATGCAAACCCCAAAGAGCGCAGTGCCTTCGCCGAAACGATCATTCTCGGCTCGAAAGAGAGGCAAAGACTGCTCGTAATATCCGAGAGCCTTTTGTGTTTCGAGTTCAAAACTGTGGTATAGGCCAAGCATCAGAAGCGCAAGAGCCTCTCCGCGAGGAACATGGAGGGAGCGAGACACTGCCAAAATCTGCTCAAGGCCCTCTCGTCCCTTCTGAGGCTGATCCATCACATTTTGGCCCATCACATCATAGAGTGGGCCAAGTGCAGGCAGGGCACCGCCTTCACTCTGAGAAGCCATTTCTCGAGAGATCTCGAGAACCTGGGCGTAATAACTGATCATCTCCTCAGGTTTTCCCAGGATCATCTTAAGACCGGCCAACGTCACCAGCGCTATCATTTCCCCCTGGCGGTCACCTGCAGTCCGAAACTGGGCCAATGCATGGGTTAGGTTGTCAAGCGCGTTCTGCATATCGCCTCGCATGCCCTGTAACTGTCCAAGGTGAAGAAGTGCGAGAGCTTCCCCTCTTGGTTTACCAGCCGCCCGAAAGAGAGAGACTGACTGCTCCAACTGTTCTACCGCCTTTTGATCTTGCTTAAGCTGACTGTAAGCGTAGCCGGTAAGGATAAGTATCACCGCCTCGCCCTCGGGAAAGTTGAGAGAGTGAAGCAACACTCTTGCCGATTCGAGCTTGTCGATGGCTTTCGGAAGGGATGTAGGTGAGCCTTCGGCAACTAGTTGAAGTCCCTCGGACATGAGTCTCGCCGCCGCGTCTTCCTGTGTCTTCCGGGTATCTTGTGCTGCAATTGTACTGCCGAGCAGAAGAATACTTAGTAGTACAGAGAGACGATGAAACGTTGTGCAGTTAGGCATGGTTGACTGGGCGTGGATTCGCAGCTGCATGACTTAAACCCTCGGTCATCGGACGTACGAAAGCATCAGGTTGAACAGAACCCCGTCACGGACTTTCGGCACAAGGCGATAGATCGTTTGTGGACTGGGATCGTCTCGGGTAAGTTGCCTCGTTCCCCCGGTGACCGCGGCTTGTTGTTCCTCGATGGTTCGAGTCTGGCCGGCGCCATCGTTCATCTCATACCGATCCGTGATAGCACTCCACCTATTTTTCCAATCCGAGAGCTGCGTGTTCGTAATCGGTAACGGATTGTTGGAAAGCGGCAGTTGAAGTGGTGATAAGGTCACAATGATCGTGAGCATTTCGCCTGTTTGATTGGGCTTAGGAGTTGCTTTGAACGACGCTTCAGTTTCTGTGGGAATATCGATTAGTTTTCCAGGTTTAAGTCGATTGTCCTCACCGCGAACGGGAAATATCAAGTTCGTCTCTCCTCCACTACCATCCGTAAACCAGTCACGATCTATGATGTAGAGGTAACCCGTAAGCGGCGATTCAATACTTATCCGAAGCAAGTCTCCTTCATGAAATTTAGTGTCGGCTTCGACGCGCTTAGATACCCGTTCTAATTGTCTGCTCCGCTCCGGTTGCAGCTTCCAAATCGTTACGCCTAGCTGCCATGTGTCGGATCCTGACTCGCCTGCGGGCCTTGTTCGTGGTGATGAGGCAAGCCGGTAAATACGTGGACTGGGTTTAGGGCCTTTGCCTTTCGCTCTCGGGCGATTCTTGACGAAGTCGTCTGAGACAATCGATCTCGGTATTTCTATTTGTGGACCGGCCAGAGCGATCAGTTGAATCGCAACGATTGATATTAGAATGAGAAACAACCGGGAGGGGTGTGAAGACATATGATGACCTCAGATGGTTAGTTGGGCGAACTACCTGTGTTCAAACTCGACCAGCTTAACCAGCACGTCGCCCTGGCCGCGAAGCGTAGTCTTTTGTGTTTGCTTGTCTCTTGAAGTTTTCACGTTGACTTCGGCTGCCTTGGTTGTCAGAAACTTTTTGACCGTGTCGAGAGTCTCACCAGTCAGTCCTCCATCTCGATGCTTGAAAGCCTCAGTCTTCGCCGACTCGAGTTCACTGACAGGCGAAGTTGACCAAATAATCCAAAAGTTCTCAGTGCCTGGTCGACCGCTGAAGGTGTTCCAATTGGTTTGGAGCGGTTGATTCTTACCGACAGACGCAGATCCGTTATTTATATCGGGAGTCGGGTAAATTATCGTGAAGCTGGTACGTTGCGGTTCGGGTGCTCCTTCATTAAATAAGTAAACATAACCAGGCTCCGGACAGGAGACATTGAGCCGAAACTTGTCACCCGTTTCGAAAACATCCAAATTGGTTGATTGGAAAAAATTCTGAGAGGCCTTCCCGTTCCGCATCTTTTGCACTTCGAGCCAATAAACGAGCGAACGTGTAGGAAGCGAGAGAGTGGGAGTTGGCGTGGGACTCGGTACCGGGTTATCGATGTTGTTCCGTCTGTCACGTGTGAGTACGACGAACAGCACGGCAAGGCTCACTATGACAGCTAAACTACCGATCAGCGTAAACCCTCTGCGCCACCAGGGTCGACCGCTATCCTCTTCATTAGCATTCCCTACAGCGACACCGGAGTTCGTATGCTCTGTGGCTGGCGGAATTAGTTCCGGATCGCTCAGTTCTCTCTTTTCATCGTTCAAGGCGCGGGCCAGGCTGTTACAAAATTCGGCTGCGTCCTGATATCGCGCAGTCCGCTCAAACGACAGCCCTCGAAGTATTATCGCCTGGGCCTCCGTCGACAGGTTCGTTCGAAGGTCCACCGGCTTTACGCGCACGCCGTCGCGTTCCAATTCCAGCATTTGAGCCGCAGAGGTAGGATTAAACGGTCGCCGGCCCGTAACCATTTCATATGCCATTACGGCCATTGAGTAAACGTCGCTCGCCGCAGTGATATTTTCGCCCCCGCGAAGCTGCTCGGGCGACATGTATTGGGCAGTCCCGATAGCAATGTTATCCGGCGTACTTGGAGCAACTACTGAGTCTTTAACTTTTGCAATTCCGAAATCAACGACCATAACGAACTCTGTGCCGCCCTTAAGCTGTCGAAGCATGATGTTGTCAGGCTTCAGATCGCGATGGAAAATTCCCTGTTCATGAACGTAATCGAGCGCTGCGCCTATTTGCTTCAGAATCGACGCGGCCCGTTCCAATTTCATGCCCTCGCTTGGAATCTCTGATCGCAACGTCAGGCCACTAACGTACTGCATTACGATATAAGGTTTACCACGCAATTCACCGGCGCCCAGCACGCTGACCACGTTGGGATGATTGAGGCGCGCAAGGGCTTCTACTTCCTGATCAAATTTTTGCCTTAGATATGGGTTTTGCAGCGATGCTTCCAACAGGATCTTTATGACAACCCGCTTGTTGTGAAGGCTCAGCTCGCGCGCCAGATAGACATTACCCATACCGCCTTCACCAAGTTTCTTTTCGACGAGGTAACGATCAATGGTCGTCCCGATAAGGTCATCCATTGAGGAGTCGTCGCTCGTGGGTGCACTACTCGAGTGGCTGCTGGTAATAATTTTGAGCCCTAGTTCGAAGACGGATGATTCGAGAAAGTCACCAGACAACTCATCGGCATCCAGGAGCGATTTAACCTCGCGCATCAAATGCGGATCTTGGGCACACGCGTTCTCAACGAACGCACTCCGCTCAGAGGGAGCCAGTGACAAGGAGGAGTGATAGATCTCTTGAATGCGATCCCACAGGGGGCGCTCCATTCAATTTTCTCCTACGAGGTGGGAAATCGAGTGGCGAAGTATATGTAGCGCAGAGATTCTATAGAGCGTTTGAGTCTCAGTTGCGGCAGCATTCTATACATCTGATGCACCCTTGCCAATAGCTATTCGATCCGGAAATGCCTTCAAAGGTAATGATTCAGGCGCCAGTTCATTACCCTTGTCAGCTCTCGCGCGCGACGTTTTTCGAAAATAAGCAGGCGTTACTGATAAGATGGCCCTACCGAAGCCTTCTTCCATGTGCTCCTGCTTTAAAGTGCGAGTCTAAATAACAACATGAACGAGACGCATGAAATTACTGATCTACTGCAAGCGTGGAGTAGAGGTGATTCCCACGCTCTTTCGAGGCTTATCCCGCTTGTTGACAACGAACTAAGGAAGCTAGCGCAGGTAAAAATGGCGAAGGAAAGGCCCGGTCACATCCTGCAGACCACTGCTTTGATTAATGAAGCTTTAATGAAGCTGATTGCAGGTAAGCGGATCGATTGGCAAAGTCGCACCCAGTTTTACGGCCTCGTAGCGAAACGAATGCGTCAAGTGCTCATTGAATACGCCAGAAAAGTATTGGCCGAAAAGCGGGGCGGACGAGCCGAACACGTTGATGTTAACGAAGCTGTACTCCTGTCGCCGGAAAAGTCCGAGGAGTTAATCAAGCTCGATGAGTTGTTAACCAAGCTCGCCAGGACTGATGAGCTTAAGGCAAAAATTATCGAGCACCGTTACTTCGGTGGATTCACGGTGGAGGAAGTGGCGAAGATTTTAAATATCTCAACCGCAACAGTTGAGCGTGATTGGCGCTTTGCGCGGTCATGGCTCAAGCGAGAAATGACCTGAGACCTGCTAAAGGGAATAGCGAATTCGATAATCGCCAATCGCAAGGAATACAGACCATAGACGCGTCGCCGTCGTGTTAATGCCGACTCATTTCAGCAACTGGTCTAGCTTTTTACTGTAGTCATCAACGTTATTCCGCTGGATGACAACGGTTGGAACAAAGATCATTTTGTTGCTAGGGATCGCTGAACGGTCGCCTTTTAGGATCTGCGCCGCCGTCTTAACGGCTTGGTATCCATAGTCGAATGGCTGCTGCGCCACTGTGCCGAAGATTGTTCCTTCCTTGATCGCTGCGAGTGTCTCCCGTTCGTCGTCGAAGCACACGATCTTAATTGTGCCGAGCTTCGCATCAGGTCTCAGTGCTTGCACGATCGCTGGCCCGTTGTAGGACCACAAACCAACCATGCCTGCTATGTCCGGATATTTCTTCAACGCTTGATAAGCGTTATCTCTGGCGTTCGATGAATTGGCATCGTCAGTCATAAGATCGATGATGACAACCTTTGAACCCTGCAGCGATTCCTTTAACCCTTCAAAACGGTCCTGTGCGTTTTGCACTTCGCGTTTGCCGACAAAGACCATGATCTTTCCGCCTTGCGGGAGAGCCTGCTTGATGAGTTCGCCGGCTTGCCGGCCAGCTGCACGGTTGTCGGCACCAAGATAGAGAGCACGATCGGTATCAGGCGCATCACTGTCCTGAGTCATGACCAAAGCCCTCTTCGCGGCATCGTTGATTGCCTTCTTCTGAGTGACAGGATCTACTGGGCTGATGGCAATAGCATCCGCTTCGTCACGGTCCAGTGCCTGTCGAATGAGGCCATTTTGCTCATCTGTCGTTCCGGTATTGGTGGTCTTAAAGGCAACAGTCACATCGGGAAGTTCTGCGTCAGCTTTCTCACAGCCTTTACGCGCGACCTTCCAGTAATCGGAGGTGCTGTTGGTGATGAACGCCACAGTCTTTACTGCTTTCGGCGGTTTAGCCGGAGAGGCGCAACTGATTGACAGACTCAAGACGAGAAGCAACGCGCAAACCAGCTTACATTTAATTGATCTGTTCATGGCTGGAGTCTCCTGTTGTTGAGTTCTTTTGACATACATCGGAGATCTGTTAGGTGATCTAATTATCGAGAGGTGCTAAATTTCCGCTACAGTAGGTGCAGTATAACCGTCTGCGGCTTCAAGTTGATAGGACTCGCGAGTTGACGGCTGCTAATTTATGAATTTGGCCATCAGAATCCCTATGAACCGGCAAAGAAAGATGGGAAAGTTATCGCCTTACCTTGTCAACCTTTCCCTCCTGGTGTTGCTAAGCGTTTCAGCCGTCTCCGCTCAAGATCAAGGTGTACCAACGTCAGAGGCAACAGCACGTGTTCTCCTGCAAGCACAGAAGCTTCTCGAGGAAGCGAAGGCTGATGAGGCAATAAGAATTCTTCGTAGCGCTGACAATACGAAATCAAGCGAATCAGCGATTGCTTACCTTCTCGGTGTGGCATACCACCTGAAAGGAGATTACGCTCAGGCCGTAGAACAATTGTCTGTTGCAGTTAAGCTGATTCCTCAGAAGGACGCGAAATATCGTAACGCAATCCAAATACTGGGCCTGTCTCATTATGTTCTGGGACATCCGACAGAGGCGATTCCTTATCTCGAGGAGACCAGCCGGTTTCTTCCCGACAGTTCGGAAATAGCCTACGCGTTGGCCAGTTGCTACATTCAAACGCGCGACCGTGACAAGTCGCGTGAGGTCTTCGCACGCATGTTCAAAGTTCCGAGTTCGTCACCCGCGGCATATTTGATCAATGCCGAGATGATGATGCGCCAACGGTTCGAGGTATTAGCTGAACAGGAATTGCAGAAAGCGTTGGCACTCGATCCAAAGCTGCCGCAAGTCAATTTTCTTCTTGCCGAGATAGCGATCTACAACGCTCAGATTGATCGCGGCATCGCGCTACTGCAAAAGGAAATTGAGATCAATCCCACCTTTGCCATGGCTTTTTACTGGCTCGGAGAAGCGTATACCAGGAAGCTCTCATGGGACGAGGCTATCGGTCCTCTCCAAAAATCGATTTGGCTCAACCCCTATTTTAGTGGTCCATACATCGTGCTGGGCAAGGTTTATTTGAAAAAGGGAGACCTGCAAAACGCAGAAGGTATGTTGAGGCACGCCACGCAAATGGATCCAAACAACTTTTCCGCACATCACTTACTCGCTCAGGTACTCCAACGCGCTAATCGGGCGGAAGAAGCAAGAAAAGAGTTCGAAACCGCGGAGAAGCTGCGGGCAGTTGGCGAAAAACAGCCATGACATATCGATTGATTTCTCTGTGCAGTCTCTGTGTTCTCTGTGTCTCTGTGGTTATAGGAATGCACGATACAACAACCAAAGAGACACAGAAAACAGAGAGGTTGCACACAGAAAGTGACTTTCCGTTCAGCTTCACCGACGTTGCTACCGCGGCTGGCTTATCAGACCCGACCATTTATGGCGACATTGATAGAAAGCGATACATCATCGAAACAAACGGCTGTGGCGTTGCATTTGTGGATTATGACAACGACGGTTGGGTGGATCTTTTCACGTTAAGCGGCACGAGGCTCACAGGCATCACTGCGGGACGAGAGCCTACGAACAGGTTGTATCGAAACAAAGGGAACGGCACCTTTGTTGACGTGACGGATAAAGCAGGCTTACGACGCAGCGGCTGGGCCTCATCAGTGTGCGTTGGAGATTACAATAACGACGGCTATGAAGATCTTTTCATTACTTATTGGGGCAAGAATGTTCTTTACAAAAATAACGGCGACGGTAGTTTCAGTGACGTGACGCAAAAGGCCGGGTTGTTAGCCGATGCTACGCGCTGGGGCTCGGGATGCACCTTCATCGACTATGATCGCGATGGGAAACTGGACCTATTCGTAGCTAATTATTTGAAATTCGATATCGCCAACACTCCCGAGCCAGGCAAGGGAGCGAATTGTACCTGGAAAGGTGTACCCGTCAACTGTGGTCCAAAAGGACTCCCTACCGATACAAACCTGCTCTACCACAACAATGGTGATGGAACCTTTACGAACGTCTCAGAATCTTCTGGTATCGCGAAAGTTCAGGGCCGTTATTCGATGACAGCCACCACTCTGGATTTCGACAGGGATGGCTGGACAGATATCTATGTCGCCTGTGATTCAAGTGCGAGCACACTTTACCGCAACAACCACGACGGCACGTTTACGGATGTAGCTGTGGAAGCTGGCTGCGCTTATAACGAGGATGGACAGGCTCAGGCTGGTATGGGCGTGGCTACTGGCGACTACAATGGCGATGGCCTCGTCGACATTTTCAAAACTCACTTCTCTGACGACTTACCGGCGCTCTACAAAAACAGTGGTCGTGGTTTCTTTGAAGACGCATCGAGAGCCGCAGGCTTTGATATTACTCGATACGTTGAGTGGGGAGCGGGCATGGTCGATTTTGATAATGACGGCTGGAGTGATGTTCTGATCGTCACGGGCAGTGTGTATCCGGAAGTCGAAAAGATTTTCAAAGAGTATCCGCACCGCGGTCCGCGTTTGGTTTATCAGAATCTTCGTAACGGGCGGTTCCGTGACGTAACGACATTGATGGGTCCCGCGATCCTGTCACCGAAATCGAGCCGGGGTAGCGCCTTCGGAGATTTCGACAATGATGGAGACGTCGATGTTCTGGTAATGAACATGAATGAAGCTCCGCTGTTGTTACGCAACGAGTACTTCACCAAAAGTACTCGAGGGCCTAATAACTGGGTGATGTTGAATCTAATCGGGACTAAGTCAAACCGTAGCGCTATCGGTGCTCGGGTCACACTGAAGACCGGTGCACAACTTCAGTTCCAGGAAGTCACCAGTCAATCAAGCTATTACTCGCACAACGATCATCGACTCCATTTTGGATTGGGCCAGAATAAGCAAGCTGATTTGATCGAAATCATTTGGCCGAGCGGCGATCGTGAGGTTCTAAATAACGTTCCCACGAATAAGATTGTGAATATTAAGGAAGGCAGCGGAATCGTGAGGTAGTTTGGGATGACCTATGGCTGATAACCTATACCCCAAATGCGAAGCAAATCCCGACATCCGTCATCGAAAAGACCGGTAAAATCTATCATTTGAAAGAGCTTAAGCGGCCAAGCTAATTGTTTGACTTGTTCGTCGGTAGTAGGTTGGTGGAGGATGGGAACTATTTTATTTTCAAACCGGTTTTCGAGTATCGCAAACGATAGTTCCCTTTTAACCCACATCGAGCCGGCCGCTTGTGGCGAAACAACGACGGCAAACCAATCACAGCGCTGAAGCGCGGCGCCGATCTCGTCTAGCCATTGCTGAGATCCTAGAATGTTCGTTTGACTATACCAGACTGGAATTCCATGGCGCCGGATCACGGCTGTCAGATCAGTAGCAAACTGCTATCAACACTCGAATGAAAAAGAAAAATTTCGCGCGGCAAGTTGATGGCCATTGTATGAGGATCACGCGGCGTCTTTAAGGGCTTGAGCTATCTGTTTGAACTGCTCTTCGTTTTTACCATCCTTTGAAAGTGTGACAGTATGGAGTCGCTTGAAAATCCACGGCATCTTGTCCAAAAAATCATCTGAGTTTCCGACAATCACAGGAATCACACGCCTGCTAAATGCCGGATCACTTAATGCATAACTTATACTGCTTTGCACGGCATCGGATTCCAGTGCATCGTTGGTAACTAAAACTACCATTGCATTGGATTCCTTCAGCCCACTCGCAATTTTTTCCGCCCAATTGTCTCCAGGCAATATTTCACGCTTCTTGTACCACGCATCCAAGCCTGCTTCTTCCAAGGACTCAACAATCTTAGTGGCCAGAGCCTCATCTTTAGAGGAATAGCTTATGAAGACTTTCATATCTCACTCCCGCTTCGTGACCTAGCATTATAGTTCCTCTTTTGTCGGCAAACAATAATAAGACTTGCAGTGGGATTTAGATCCATCCTAAGTAATGACCAACTTAAGGCAGCGGTTTGATCCGCGGATCCAGCTCTCTGGCTTTCTGCTCTGCACTGCGCGCAGCATCTTTCTGCCCTTTTTTCTGAAAGGCTTTGGCCAGATTGTAGTAGGCCTGTGCATTTGCCGGGTCGAGTTGCACTGCTCGCTGAAATGTTTCAATGGCTTCGTCGAGCTTGCCTTCCTTCAGTTTGGCGAGCCCGGTGTTCGTAGCAAACATTGCTGCCTGTTGGTTCGACTTGATTTTATTGAGTCGAGCCGCTTCCTGAAATTCCGTTCGAGCAGACTCGATGTCTCCCGTTTGTCGCAGGGCGTTGCCGAGTGCGTTATGTATCTCAGGAGCATTAGGCGCTTGAATGAGAGCTTGGCGGAGAGCCGCCACGGCGCCGGCGAAATTGCCCTGCTGTTGCATGACGGTACCCAGAGCAAACTGCGCCTCCGCGTAATCCGGCTTTACTTCTATCGCTCGTTTTAAAACAACAGTGGCATCTTCAAGTTTCGATTGTTGCAGCAACAATATGCCGAGGATGTAATGTGCCTCATGTAAGCGAGGCTGTAGTTCAATAGCCTTTCGCAGTTCAACCTCAGCATCCGCGAGTTCATCCTTTTGCTTTAGAGCCAATCCCAGGTTGTAGTGGGCTTCTGCATTTTCAGGAGCCTGGACAATAATCCGCCGGTACTGATCGACCGCCGCAGTATAATCACCTTTCTGAATGAGTACCATCCCAAGGTTAAGCTGGGCCACCATATTGCTGGAATCCAATTTGATCGCTTCATTGAAGGCGGCAATCGCATCGTCGGGATCACGTTTCTGCATCAAGGCCAAACCAAGATCGTTATAAGCACGGAGCATATTTGGCTTGAGCTTGATAGCGGATCGGAAAGCCTCAACGGCTTCATCCAGTTCGTCTTCTTGTTGCAGACTCAGGCCGAGCGCATGATGAGCCTCAGCCATCTCCGGAGCCAAATCAATAGCTGTTTTTAATTCCGCGATCGATGCCTGCGAATCTCCTTTTTTTTGCAAAGACAAGCCGAGGTAATAGTGCGCATTGGCGTGCCGCGGCATCAATCGTACGGCGACTTTCAGGGCTGCAATAGCGCCATCGACATCCTTAGAGAACCAGCGAGCCGCTCCGAGATAGTAATGTGCTTCTCCCAACTCGGGATTCAGGCTAATCGCCTTTTGTAACTCCAGAGTTGCATCAGCCAACAGTCCCTTGATGCCAAGCGCGTAACCGAGATACGAGTGTGCCTCCGCCGCAGCGGGCTTGATTTCAGCCGCCTGACGATACTGAACAATGGCTGCATCAACATCACCTAACTGTTGGAGCACTGAACCCAGCGCAAGATGAGCAACATAGAAACGCGGATCGATCTCGAGAGCCTTTTTAAGCGACGTGACAGCAGCCTGCATTTCGCCTTTTTTTAAAAGTTGCAGGGCGTTTTGGTAATGCTCCTGTGCCTGGCGGGTCGAAGTACGTTGGTGGCTTTGTCTTCTCTGTGCAACCTCAATGTTCTCTGTGTGTCTGTGGTGAGTTTTGGCTGCGATTTCATCAACCACAGAGACACAGAGAACACAGAGGTTGCACAGAGAAATCAGGACATACGCCCTTTTCGTGAAAAGCATCGTCAACACCAGGTTATCGTTTGAATGTCGTCGTTTGTACGATGCCTTGCCCTTCTTTCACAACGACGAGTTGATTGGCAGACAGGTTTCGAAACGTATCAACTTTACCACCAGGCCAACGGATCTCAAGGCTCTCTACCCGCTGACTCTTCCCTAATCCAAAATGGACACGCAGATCGTTTTGCGAGTAATAACTACCACCGCTGCGCACCTCATCGATCTGAGTCCCGTTCTCAGTAACGCATTTGATCCTCGCTCCGATGCCATCTCGATTAGACTTAACGCCGATTGTCTTGATCTTTATCCAGTTGTTTTGATTCAGTGAGTCGGCGCGAAGTAGCTCGGGAGGGCCGTTGACCGAGTTGATCAGAATGTCAACATCTCCATCGTTATCGAAGTCGCCAAAGGCAGCGCCACGAGAAGCGTTGGGACTAGTCACTGCCGCACCTGCTTTCTGGGAAACATCAGCGAAGCTACCGTTTTGCAGATTGCGGTAAAGCACTTTCGGTTGTGCATAGCCGGCTTCAGTGGTCAGTTTTTCGACTTCCGGATAAACATGACCATTCACGAGAAAGATATCAGCCCACCCGTCATTATCTACATCGATGAAACCACAACCCCAACCAAGCCAGCGCGTATTGAATCCCATTCCTGCTGGAAAGGTAACGTCATCGAATGTTGCCTTGCCCATGTTTCGATAGAGCGAAGAAGTATCACCTGAGAAGTTAGTCTTGAAGATATCGAGCCAGCCATCATGGTTGTAATCCCCGGCTGTTACGCCCATCCCTGCCTGGGGCTTGCCGTCGATACTCAAAGCGCAACCTGCCTCGATGCCAATGTCAGTGAAAGTCCCATTCTTATTGTTGTGGTACAACGCTGCCGGAGCCGAATCATTGGCGACGTAGATATCCGTCCAGCCATCATTGTCGAAATCCGCCGTAAGTACGCCGAGACCGTAGGTCCCATTGGACTTTGTAATCCCGGATTTTTCTGAGACATCCGAAAACGTCCCATTTCCGTTATTGTGATAGAGGGTATTGGATCCGCCCGTCAATCCTGGTGGTCCACACGCCACCATGATGCCCTTATATTGGCAGGGACCCGTTTCAGGTAAAGGTGCAGTCTTAAGATCGAGATCAATGTAGCTGGCGACAAAGAGATCTAATAAGCCGTCGTGGTCATAGTCCAGGAAGGCGCATCCTGAACCCCATCTTGTACGGTTATTGGCGACGCCCGCCTTCTCTGCGAGTTCCGTGAACGTGCCGTTTCGATTGTTGTGATAGAGAGCGTTCTTGCCGTAGCTGCTTACGAAGAGATCTATGTAGCCATCGTTGTCAAAATCTCCGCTGCATACACTTTGTCCCCAGCCGCTGCGAACGAATCCTGCTTTCTCGGTGACGTCAGTAAACTTCCCGTTGCCAGTGTTGTGGAAGAGGCGGTTTGTGGAATTGAGATTCGGAGGCAAGCCATCAAGGCGCGTTCCATTAACTAAAAAAACATCCTGCCAGCCGTCATTGTCATAATCGATGAAGGCGGCCCCGCTTCCTGTGGTTTCCAGCAGGTAACGATTCCTATGTTCGTCACCGTAGGTCATACTTACGTTGAGACCTGCTTGTTGCGCCACATTAGTAAACCTTACCCCCAAATCTTCAGGAGTTTTGTTTACGGGAGCATATTGGCCGGACGTAGTGCCGCCGGCGACCAACAAGTAAATAATTATTGGTGAGATCCAACGCAGCATTTAGTAGTTTTCGGGCAACGCTCGTTCAAGCTTATAATCACGTGCCCCGGGTGCGTCAAGCAACAGAGTTGGAGAGCAACGATGATGAATCGCAGGAGTGAAAAACTACTGCTCTATTTGGTTATGGTTTTCATAACTGCCACCACGACGCAGGCGCAGGTTGAAGACGACAAGTCGCTCTTAAGAAAATTCGATCTAAAAGAGAGCGGGCTCAAACTGGAGCGCCGTACGCAACCAGGAACCTTCTTCGACGTTGTGGGTCATAAGTCAGTTGCGTTGGGATATGAAAACCGAGCGCTCGAGGCCTGGGTTTACCCGCTCAAGATCCTTGATGACTTCGAGTGCCAATTCAAAATTGAAGGCTATCCACTTCCCTTTCGCGGGCCGGACATCGCAGTTCTGATCAACTCCCGCCCCGAGGCTACAGTCCTTACCTATTCACATGCGGCTTTCACTGTAAGACAGACTATTTATGCGCCGGTTGATGAGCCTGGAATCATCATGTTGTTCGACGTGCAATCAGTACTACCGATGACCGTCACCATTTCATTTAGACCGCGCCTCAAACTAGCCTGGCCAGCAGGGTTGATGACCGGCAATCTGGAATGGGATAAGGATCTGCATGTCTACTTCATCACCGAAGAATCAAAACGGTTCGTGGGCATGATTGGGTCGCCGGCAGCGAATGACGTTTCGGTTATGCCTTACCAGGAGGAGCCACGTGACGTGCCTGTGCAATTCACAGTTGAAGCCTCTGCTGAAGCGCTCAAGTCTAGCTTCATACCAATCGTTATCACCGGAGGTGTTGAAGGAAAAGATAAAGCGAAAGCTACTTACCAGCACCTATTGTCCTCCATTCCGGCGCTCTACGATAAAAATGTCGCCTACTACCAGCGTTTGCAAAACGAAACGACTAGCATTAACACGCCTGACGAACGTCTCAATAAAGCCTTTCAGTGGGCGAAAGTTGGAACTGATAAAGGCATCGCAACCAATCCGTTTCTGGGTACAGGACTGGTAGCCGGCTATCGCACTTCAGGTGATAGTGAAAGGCCCGGGTTTGCCTGGTTTTTTGGGCGGGATGCTCTCTGGAGTTCGCTGGCCATAAACTCGTACGGTGATTTTGCAACCACAAGAACAGCGTTGGAATTCCTGAAAAAATTTCAGAGAGAAGATGGCAAGATACCGCACGAGATCTCTCAAAGTGCGTCGCTCATCCCCTGGTTTACCGGCTACGACTTTCCGTGGGCCAGTGCCGACGCAACCCCGCTTTACGTAATTGCCCACTACGACTACTGGCGAAATAGCGGAGACACAGATTTCCTGCGCAGAAATTGGGACTCAATAGTAAAAGCGTATCGCTTCTCTGCGGCATCGGATACCGACCACAATCAATTGATCGAAAACTCCAAGAAGACAAGGTTTGGTCACGGCTGGGTTGAGGACGGCGGGTTGTACCCGCCACATGAAGAGATTTATATGCAGGGTCTCTGGATCGAAGCCTCACGCAATCTTGCTGAGATGGCAAGAATTATGGGTAAGAGCGGACTTGCCAAAATGGCACTCACCAATGCGGACGAAACGCGCGCCGCGATGGAGCAAACCTATTGGCTCGACAAGAATGGGTTTTATGCTTTCGCAACTAAGCGGCCACCCGACGAGCCTCCCAAAGCAGACCCTGGTCCGAACCGCGCACGCCGCCTGGCAAGGATGCAGGAATTAGCCAAGGCCTCGATCATCGACGAGGATACCGTGTTGCCCGCTGTGCCTCTCTGGTGGCGAACGATGAGAGACGATCGCGCGCAATCGGAGTTGGACCATCTCGGAAGCGGGTTTATGGCGACCGATTGGGGATCAAGAATCATTTCAAACCAGAGTCAACTTTACGATCCTTTGTCCTATCACAATGGTTCGGTGTGGCCTCTCTTCACCGGCTGGGCCAGCATGGGTGCCTATGCCTATGGCCGGCCACACGTAGGCTATCAGGCGCTAATGGCCAATGCCCTGCTGACTTACACTTCGTCTCTCGGTTATGTAACTGAATTACTGTCCGGCGATTTCAATCAACCCTTTGGGCGCTCGTCGCACCATCAGGTTTGGTCTGAAGCAATGGTTGTCACTCCAATTGTGCGCGGGCTGCTGGGAATTGAGGTCAGCGACGGTGCCAAGAAGCTTCGGTTTGCTCCACAGTTACCAGCCAACTGGGATCGCGTGGAAGCCCGCAACGTCGCAGTGGGAAAGTCCAAATATGATCTCACTCTGCAGCGGCTTGCAGGCCGCCTGACAATCAACATCACTAAACTCGCTGCCGACTCGGACACTTTGGCCGTCACGCTTGCGCCCTCCTTTCCTCTCGATGCCCGTGTTCGCGCAGTGCAGGTCCAGGGCCGTAGTATAGAGTTTCAAACCTCGCGAATTGGTGACCGACAGAACGCATTAGTGAATTTTGAACTGCGCGAACAGAATGTAGAAGTCACATTTGTTTATGATGAAGGCAGTGATGTTTATGTAAGAGCCGAGATTCCCGCACCAGGTGCAGAGAGTCAGGGTTTGAGAGTGTTGCGCTCGATCGCTCAGGACAATGGCTTGCGACTCGTGCTTGAAGGCCGAAGTGGGCGTACTTACAAATTATCTGTACGTAGTCCTCATCAACTGGCCGAGACGACGGACGTCAAAGTCGGAAGAAGTGATGGTCCCGATCAGGAATTGATACTCGAATTCAAAGGTTCTCCCAACAGCTATTCAAAGCTGGATGTTACAGTCCCCTTCATACGAAGGTGAGATCTTTGTACTTTGTGTTTTGTAGTTTGGCATTCCTACAACCACTAAGTACAAAGCACTAAGCACCAAGGTTGTCTTAGGGAGGTTTCACAAATGTCGAAGGCGAAATACTTTTTCTTACTCACACCAATTGTTTTACTGATCTTCCCGACATTGACGTTTTCCGATGCGCCTCAAAAGGCCTCCCCGGATCAACTGCAAACGCTGCAAAGATATATCAAACAGAGTTGGCATACGCTGATGCGCTCTAACGCGCAGCTTGCACAAGCCGCTCCGGATCCAAAATTCAAACCAATGGCTGATGGTCGCTGGCCCGTTTATGTCTCTCAGCGCGAAGACATCAAGCAGATCGAACAATCGTTGCGATCGCAGATGCCGGCCGAAGAGTTTGCGAAGATTGTGCTTCGCCAATTGCCGGACGACGCGAGTCAGATTCGTGAGCATGGGCTGCTGTATTTACCTTATCCGTACGTCGTGCCTGGTGGACGTTTCAACGAGATGTATGGTTGGGACAGTTATTTTACTCAGGTGGGACTTGTGCGAGACGGTGAGATGGCGTTGGCCAAAAACATGGTCGATAACTTTCTTTATCAGATCGAACATTACGGGCGAATACTAAATGCCAACCGGACTTATTATTTATCGCGTTCCCAGCCTCCGTTTCTGACTCAAATGATTCTTAACGTCTACCGCAGGCAGCAGGATAAAGCATGGCTGCAATCGACGATTCCCGCTGTGGAAAAGTATTACCGCTTCTGGACTGAAGAGCCGCACCTCACTAAAGAAACGGGACTTTCTCGTTATTTCGATATGGGGAATGGTCCGGCGCCGGAGGTTTTATCGGGTGAAAGAGACAATGAAGGAAGGGATCATTACGATCTGGTTAAGGACTATTACCGCAAACATGACGTAAAAGATTATGAGTTGGGCCAGTACTACAACAAAGAGACGGACCAATTAACGGATCTCTTCTACAAGGGTGATCGTTCAATGCGTGAGTCGGGATTCGATCCGTCTAATCGGTTTGGCCCATTCAACGTCGATATTATTCATTATGATCCGGTTTGCCTAAACTCATTGCTGTATCTGATGGAAACCGACACTGCCGAGATATTGAGAATCCTCGGCAATATTGGCCCGGCTCGTGTCTGGACCAATCGCGCTCAGCAGCGACGGCAAACCGTCAACCGATTGATGTGGGATGAAAAGGATGGTCTTTACTACGACTATAGTTTTACCGAAAAAAGGTTGCGACGATATCCCTTTATCACGACTTTCTACCCGCTCTGGGTGGGTATCGCCGATAAGCAACAGGCAGCGCGAGTCGTCGCCAATCTTCATCTCTTTGAGAAGCCGGGCGGACTGTTAACAAGTACCAATGTGAGTGGTAGTCAATGGGATGCCCCTTTTGGCTGGGCGCCGACAGAGATGATAGCGATTGAGGGATTGCGTCGTTACGGTTATAACCGAGAGGCTGATCGGATCAGCACAAACTTTCTTTCGCTGATACTGAAAGAGTTCCTTCAACACAATACCATCGTCGAGAAATACGATGTAGAGCGACGCGAATCGGAAGTCAGCGCGGGGCTGAAGTTTGGATACAAATCCAATGAGATCGGTTTCGGTTGGACCAATGCGGCTTTTCTACAACTGTATGCGCTATTGCCTGAAAAAGAGAAACAGAATGTTCTTTCGTTAGACGGCGTGCCCATACCTCCGGGCAAAGCACACTGAACTCCCGGATAAGATGCAAAAAATATCTTTTCGTATCTGACGAGAGAGGATCGAGCAGATGAGAGTGACGGTAAAAAAATGGGGGAACAGCGCCGCTGTCCGACTTCCCGCTTCGGTAATGCAGGCAACACAGCTTGAGCTCGACGAGGTGGTTGAAGTGCGTGAGGATCAAGGTCGAATTGTTATTGAGCGAGTAAGACAAAAGAGATACGAGCTGTCCGAACTATTAAAGGGAATCACCAACAAAAATCAACATCGAGAGATTGATTTTGGCCCGGCTGTCGGTGGAGAGATGTGGTGATGATGTGGGGGTACGTACCTGAAGCCGGTGACATCGTTTGGTTAACTTCACGCCGCAAGCTAGCCATAAAGAGTCTCGATTGGCGTGTTCGAAAGTCTACGCGAATGGTGATGCGGTTTGAGAGTAACGCCGAAGGCGTTGGCTAATTTCAGCCCAGGGTTGGAGCGCGCAGCGACAACCCTGGGATCAAATAAAACGAATGATCGAAACCCTGTAAGGGTTCCTCTCAAGGCGAACCCTTTCAGGGTTGCTTGCTATTCTGATATGAACCCAGGGTTGGGGCGCGCAGCGACAACCCTGGGATCAAATAAAACGAATGATCGAAACCCTGTAAGGGTTCCTCTCAAGGCGAACCCTTTCAGGGTTGCTTGCTATTCTGATATGAACCCAGGGTTGGAGCGCGCAGCGACAACCCTGGGCTAAAATTAGCCAACGCCATCGGCGTTATTCAAACAGCATAACTACAGGCCACGCGTTAAGGTCTAAAGAAAAAAGTGGTCAGGAATCTGTTGACTCCTGACCACCAATCATTAGACGCTCAGCTCTCTGCTAAAACTTTATTCTCGCGCCGAACTGCCACTGACGCATTCTGGCATTCGGAAATTGCAGTCCCGTGATCTTTCCGGCGTTCGGGTTGTCTACTTCTGTAGTGGGCAGGCCGAGGTTGACGTGGTTGAAGAGATTGAAGACCTCTGCGCGAAACTCAGCCTTCACCGTCTCGGTTAATCTGAAGTTCTTAAAGATTGAAAGGTCCGTCTGGAAGAATGTTGGCCCGCGCAAGCTGCCACGTTTCGCGTTTCCAAACTGACCATCAGGCGCTTTGGCCCATGGTGTACCTGGTCCAATCCCACCCTGGAACCAGTGATCCTGGTTCTGATCACTCACGTCCGGATCTCCTATCATGTCAGGCCTGCAGGGGCCGGAATTAACTGAACAGTTTGCGCCGGATACAGTCGGTGTAAAGGGAAGCCCACTCTGCCAGGATGTAGTGGAGTTTATCTGCCATCCTCCGACTGCGTAATCCAATGCACTTGGTGTGTCCTTCAAGAATCTCTTGCCGCGGCCAATCGGGAGATCCCACACTTCAGTGAAAAAGAACACGTGCTTCCGATCAAAACTGGTTGGCCCACGACCAAGCGCCCGGTTGTGGATAAAATAATTATCCTCGTTGTTTCTGGTCACGGCCAGGGTGTAGTGCGCAAGAATGTTCAGACTCGGAAGCCGGTGCTCAAACTTGGTCTGCAACGCGTTATAGCGATTATCAGCGTCGTTGCCGAAATAATTAATACCCTGAGTCCAGCCGAAACGGTTGAAGAAAGGCTTGCGGTTATTCTCAGGACCTGGTCCTGCTACAGGTTGGTTGGGGTTATACGCAGGGCCATCGCCGGCAAAGACGTGAGTTCCTTTGTTTCCGACATAACTCACATCGAAAGAGGTGTTGTTCGAGAGTTGATGTTGAACGGTTACGTTCCAGGCATCAAGCGTTGGGAGTCGCATTGTGAACGGACGAGCGCGTGCGTTTATGCCATCGGGCAATGGTATGAGCCCGTTAGAAGGTACAGTTGGAAAAACGGGCGCCGGTGGTCCCTGACTCAAGTTGAAGACGGTTCTGAAATCTTCCTGATCGAGTTGCTGGAAGGCAAGCACAGGCGGATTCTGAGTGACCGCGTGCCCAAAGATCGAGCCGAAAACACCAATGTCAAAACTGCGACCGTAGCCCGCGCGAATAACGGTCTTATCTGTCCATTGGTAGGCCAGACCCAAACGCGGAGCAAATGCTTTATAGGTGGGTTTGACATCGAAATGCTTATTGATGTCCCCAACGCCACCCACGAAGAGCTGACCTGTTTCAAGATTGAGTAAACTTCCTGTTCCCGGTTCCACGATGCTTTCGGGAAATACCAATTCCCACCTGAGACCGTAATTGAGAGTTAATTTTGGTGACCACCGCCAAGTGTCCTGTCCATAAAAATACCAACGTCGCTGCCTTTCTTCTGCATCGGTAACCGTACTCACAAAGCGACCGAAGTCACTTACATTGCCGAGCAGGAAAGTCGCGAGCCCGGTGCCGCCGCTGGTGGTCAAATCAGGATTAACAAAAGCTGTTCCAGCATCGCGGAAGAATAACTGACCGGCGCGATGTGAGTCGGAGGGGACACGTAGATTCCTGGCAAACCGAAGATCTCCACCGAATCTGTAACTGTGATCACCGCGAAGAAATGTCCAGTTGTTGACGAGCTGAAGTTGCCGTTCCAATTGCGATAGCGGACAGTTGCAGCCATTCGCAAATAGCGAGAATCCAAATTTGAATACTCGCCGATCATCGAAGTCACCTCGATGTCCTGGTGTCTCTATGCCAAAGGCAGGCATCCCGGAAGTAAAGAAATCATCAAGGTTCAGACCAGGGATACCGGCGTCAGCAGCGGGACTGGTACCTACGCCGCCCGGCAACACGTTCACTCTGTACCGGAAGTATCCGACGCGAAAGTCCGTGACCACCCGTGGAGTCAATGTGTAGTCGAAGCCCAGGGCCAGCGATTGGTTGCGAACTTTCGAGCTGCCGGCAAAACGAGCTCCGCTCAGATCTGGTCCGCCAATATCAAAGCCAAATGCTCCAGCTTTCGTTCTTTCGAACCGAGCAAAACTGTAGCGACCAAAGATATGCAAATTCTCGCCGACGTACTGATCATCACGAACGTCAAACTGATCCCCATTGAAAACATCAGGGCCACTGGTGCTGAAGTTATCAACTATGCCGGGTAGATTGGGCAGTGGAATATTGGCCAACAAATTTCGCGCCTGTTGTGATATACGACCGTCGGGAATAATGTTCCCGCCAAACGCTACGCGTCCTTGACCGGTTACAGGGTTACCACTGGCAGGATCAAAGATCTGGATCGGGTACTCACTAAAATTCCCTTTCCGGGCAAGCGCTGTTGGCACAGTTGTCAGCACTGAACCGCCTTCTTTGCTTCGTGTGCCCTGATAATCACCAAAAACGAAGTTTTTATCCTTCACTATCTTATATCCGAAGGAGCCGCCAAACTGACTCCACACACTGTCAGGAAGAAGCTTTCCCGAAACAACATCCGGCACACTGTTCGTGAAAGGATCACGAGCCTGCGTTAGATCATTGCGGCGGAACATAAAAGCACTTCCGTGCGGATCGTTTGAGCCTGAACGAGTCTGCGCGGTCACCACGCCTGCGTTAGCCTGACCAAACTCCGCATCGTAGTTCTGGGTCGTAATCTTTGTTTCAGTAACAGACTCGAGTGTTGGGTTGACGACGATGATGCCCAGGATCGGATCCCGATTGTCAGTGCCATCAAGCTGAAACGAAGTGCCGCTGAAATGTTGTCCGTTGACAAAGGTCTGCAGCGAGCCTTGCGGGTTCTCACTTGCCGCGTGATTCCAACCAGGAAGTTGCTGCGTACCTGGTGACAGCAGGACAAACCGGGTGAAGTTACGATCGAAGGTGGGCAGCTCCTGAACCTGCCGCTGATTAAAGGTCGTAGCAACATCTGACTTGTCAGTCTTTAAAGAGAGGTCGACGCCAGTCACCGTTACCGTCTCGGTTAAGGCTCCGACTTCCAAATGCACATCAGCGTTAGCCACTACGTCTGCCTTAACGAGGACCTCCTGGAGAGCCGTTTTATATCCCTGTTGTTCAATCTTGACTTGATAGGTGCCAGGGATTAGATGTGTGACTTCATAAAAGCCTGAGTCGTTCGTTTTGGCAGTCGTGGTAACGTTCTGCGCAGTGTTGGTCACGGTGATGGTTGCGTTTGCTATCGACGCTCCCTGGGGATCGCTGATCGTCCCGGAGATGCTCCCATAAACCGCTTGAGCGTATGCTTCGTACGAGAGCCCTCCTATGAGGAGCACAGTGAGTACAAGAAGTGGGAGTCTTTGTCTCAATAAGCCGACCGACACTTGCGTCTGGAATCGTACGGATCTCATGATTTACTCCTTATTTACTGCGGAACATATACTGCGGAACGTCGGGATAAAGGGGATGGTTCTAGTTGACGCGGTTGGAGGTGAGAGTCAGAACAAATTGCAAAGCTCGCCTCATGCATTGCACCACTCCGGCTATCGCTTCAAGTTCGGGAGTAGAACCATCCGCAATGGTAACTGGGCTAGTTTGTTGTTTAAGCGAACGAAGTTAACGAACTTCTATTACAGTTTGCCTATGATGTCAATTAATTTTTCCGGCCAACATAGAAATGTTAGTTCTGCACCAATGAATTAGTGTTGAGCCGCTGGACATAGACTGAGGGAATGCTTCGGCCCACTGAACAGAACGAGGTTCACACGGCACTAACTAAGAAACAAAGGACATGTTATGCCATACAATCAGTTGTCAGCAGACGAAGAGCGAGTCATCGTCAACAAAGGAACCGAACGACCATTCAGCGGTGAGTACGAGACATTGTATTCGCCCGGCACCTTTATCTGTCGGCGCTGCAACAACCCGCTTTATTCGGCTCAGGCAAAATTTAAGTCAGGCTGCGGCTGGCCTAGCTTCGATGAAGCATACCCGGGGGGCGTTGAACGCCATCCCGATGCGGATGGGAATCGCACGGAGATAGTCTGCGCCAACTGCGGCGGCCACCTGGGCCACGTCTTTGAAGGCGAAGGCTTCACCGAGAAGGACACTCGCCACTGCGTCAACTCCCTTTCCATCAGGTTCATCCCAGAAGGCCGAGAACTGCCGCCCGTACTCGACTCCGACTGAAAGGCGAAGGTGGTCTTGGTCTAGAGCTCCTGAGCCTTCTATACGAACGGCTGAGGAGCGACGTGCTTGCTCGGTATTGTAAGCAGGAATTGTTTTGTGGGTCGATCGTCCAGCCTACGAAATCGTCCGTAAAATCGAGGTTGCTTGGGATACCAAGCAGAATGAAGATTACCTACCGCACTTCCGCAAGTGGAGCGTAGACTTCCCAGCGGCCACTGAACGCGGCCCTAGACTTCGCCCCCAAAGTCTCACGAACGAAATCACCCGAATCGAAAACCTCTCATATGAATAAATGCTTGCAATCACGCTTGCTTGGTAAATAGGCATAACAGACGACAAGGGCGAAGAACGTAATGCCCCAGAATCACAATTTGAAGGCGCTTAGAATAAACCGCGATGTTACGGTACGGGAAGTCGAAGCGGAAAGCCGGAAGATCGCGAAGGTGAGAAGCGACAAGAGATTTTACATTTCTAACGCTCGGCTCACTCAATTGGAGAATGATCCAACCTCGGAGCCCGGTCTCAGCAAGCTCTTCAGTTTGAGCGAAATCTACCAGGTGAGAATCACTGAACTAATGCGCTTCTACAATGTGGATCCAGATGAAGTCGACAAATACAGCACAATCGCGAGGCCACGCGAAACATGCTTATTATCAAACGTACCCGCCGTATACCGTACGAGAGAGTTCGTAAAGAATCTGGTCAAGCAGCCAGAGAAAACCACTCTCCTGCCGCAAGCACGGGATCACGAAACACAGGCCGCGAAATTTGATGCAAACGATCAGGTTTTAAGCTACGGATATATCGGGCTCGACGACTTCACCATGTACCCTTTAATTAGACCGGGTTCACTCGTCAGCCTGGATCCAACTCAGAACAAAGCGCGGCCGACTGTCTGGCACACCGAATATGAACGGCCGATCTACTTCCTGGAACACAGGCGTGGATACGCTTGCGGCTGGTGCGAACTGCAGGGAAAACACCTTTTACTTATCCCGCATCACTCTTCGCATGCCAGTATTCAGCGCTTCGTTTATCCAAACGAAGCTGAGATTGTTGGACGCGTTATCAGGATCAGTACGTCCTCTGTTGACGACGATGTAACAACGCGAAGAGCCATTCTCGCACGAGCAAGTTGAGCGTTTGACAACTGCACATGATTTCCAACAGCCAGATAGTTGAGCACGTTCATGAAGTAAACAACCGGCACGAGATTAGGTGGCTCATCTCACAAGTCAGGCCTTTCCTTAAACAGCATCTGGGCAGCTATTTCTGTATCGTGATCACTAGTGCACTTGTACTCATTGATCCTTTGGTCGTCAGGCTGATGATCGATGACGTCATTCCTAATCGACGCGTGACATGGCTGCCTCTCGTCGCCGTGACGTTTCTTTTGACTTACACAAGCCGGTTCGCGTTCGACAGCTTCGCAAGCATGCTCAACTTGCGCGCCGTGCAGAAAATGATCTTTCGATTAAGGCTGAAGCTGCTTCGTCATCTGCAGCGACTGCCCGCCGAGTATCACGATAACCGCTCAGTTGGCGATACGCTTCATCGTCTGCAAATAGATGTGGACCAGGTAGCAACTATCAGCGGTGAAGCGGTCCCCAACATGTTGCGACTCGTGACGACGTTTACTTTCGTCATGACAACAATGCTGTTTCTCAATTACCGGATGGCGGCAATCGTGCTGCCGACTGTACCGGTATTTATTTTCGTGCGCCGCCGATTTCATCACCGGTTGCGTTTCGCGTCGGACACAGTTCAGGCGCAATCGGGCAAAGTCACCAGCTTTCTGGAAGAACATATTTCATCCATCACTCAAGTGCAGTTGCTGTCCTGCGAGCAAAGAGAAGCCCGCCGTTTTGTCCGTCTCTCGGCTGGCGCTGTTCGAGCACAGATTAAAAGACGGCGAGCCGAGTTGTTTTTCAGCGCGCTCCTCTACTTGATTATTGTGACCGGCATGGCCGCTGTTCTTTGTTATGGTGGATACCAGGTAATGTCGGGAATGATGACTGCGGGCAGCCTGGTGGCGTTCTACGGATATACATGGCAAATGTTCTATCCACTCTACGGCGTAGTAGACATCTATTCGAAACTGCAGCGTGCGGGAGCCAGCATTCGGCGTCTCATGGAAATCACTGAAGCTGAAGTGACTTTGCGTGATGCTGCAGACGCGCTGCCGCTGGAGAAAAATACGCCGATAGCGATCGAGCTAAAAGATGTGTCGTTTAATTATCATGCCGATCGCCCGGTGCTGAAAGGCATTAGCGTGCGTGTGAATTCGGGGGAGCGCGTCGCACTAGCGGGCACGAGTGGTAACGGCAAGAGTACCATCGCCAGATTGATAGCGCGTCTCTATGATGCACGAGCCGGAACCGTGCTGGTGAGCGGTTTGGATGTTCGGGACATAAAACTGAAGAGCCTGCGATCGTCTATAGTCTTTGTGCCCCAGGATCCGGTCCTATTTAATGTTACGCTTCGAGAGAACCTGCTTTACGGAAATCCAAACGCCAGTCAGGAGGAATTGGACCGCGTTATCCGACTGGCGCAGCTGGAGAGTCTCATCGGCAGATTGCCAAGTGGTTGGAACGAACCACTAGGACCACACGGAAATAGACTTTCAGGTGGTGAACGGCAGCGTGTTGCCCTCGCGCGTGCGCTACTTCAACACCCGCGCGTCTTGATCCTCGATGAATGTACTTCCGCACTTGATGCGCCGACCGAAGAGTGGTTGCTGAATGGTCTTGATGTTTACCTGAAGAATATCACCACGATCATAATTTCTCACCGACCTTATCCAATGAAGTGGGCCGACCGTGTCGTCCATTTGGATTACATACCAGCCGGAGCGGGACCTTCTCTCTAAGCCTTTACTTTATTTCCTGATATGCCTGCTCAGTCCGCCAAGCAAACCAGAGTCTGTTGCGTCGCCCGGATTTATATGAAAACAATAGGGCTGCGCAGTATGGCAAGCAAAATAAAAGTTTCTGAGTGGTAGTTCGATAGTCAATATACCTTCTCACCAAAGCCGCAACTGAAATCGTCTGTCAGAGAAAGCTGCCCCCAAGCGTCACGATTTGAAAGGGCAACTCATGCAGATTACTGCGCAGTGAGTTCATCCACATCTTGAGCACCGCTTTCCGGATGATACTCACGCTGCGGGACCTGCTGAGAAACTTCCATCAAGAGAAAGAAAGAGCATGCCCAAACGATATAACATGTCACCTCATGTCTGCTCGAACACCAACAAGGATGGCAGCATTATCCTCGATATAGATGGAGGATTGATCTTCAGCTTAATCGGCGTCGGCAGTCTAATATGGGCAAACCTCAATGCCCATCCAGCGGGACTGACGGTTGACGATCTCGTTCGTTCGATTGAGTCGAACTTTGAAGATGTGCCACCTCAGCGGATCCACCATGATGTTAAGAACATTCTGAATCAACTTGTTCAGAAGGGGCTGGTCAATGTCTCCGAAGGTAAAGCGCAAGATGCTTCCGGGAGAACCAGACTGTGGCTGAACAATACTATCGAGTTCCTCGCATACAGAACTTGCAAACTGCTGGTCCGTCTCAAACTCAACACAGTCGCCGCTTTTGTAGGCGTAGCAATGATTAACGTGGTGCTAAGGGTGGGGGGATTTCGTGCCCTGCATTATGCAGTCAAGCGTTGGCCCGTAAGCAGCAGTACCGCTTCTCCAGACGCACAGCAAGAAGTCTGTAACTCAGTAGACCGGGCCACTAACTGGTATCCAAGTCAAGCGATGTGTTTACAACGATCCGCGATAACAGCTTGCCTGTTGCGACAGTATGGAGTGTTAGCGCAGTTCGTTATTGGCTGTCGAAAGATTCCATTTAAGGCTCATGCATGGGTGGAAGTGGAGGGCCACGTCATAAACGATAAGAGGCAAGTTCAGGAGTTCTACAGCGTGTTGGAGCGCTGTTGATTATTGAGGTCGAGGTTATTCGAAAGATATGAGCGCAATAGGCGGCATCTACAGCTTTCAAACTTCACCGGCACAGGAGTCGTTAACTGCACTCCGCCAGGCGATGAATACTCGCACACACGATGGTGGCGACGAAGTTCGATCAGGCTCTGTAGCGATGGTGTATCGCGCTTTTCATACTAATCGCGAGTCCAGGTTTGAGAGTCAGCCCGTAGTATCGAGTCGCGGCCACGTTCTATGTTGGGACGGCCGCATCGACAACCGCCCGGACCTGATTGCGATGTTGAAGAATGACGAACTGCCCAACCGTGGTGATGCGGCAATTGTGATGGCGAGTTACCTTCACTGGGGCTTTAATTTCCCGAGACATATCATCGGAGACTTCGCCCTCTCCTTGTGGGATCCTTACGCGAAAACACTTTTGTTAGCGAGAGATCCAATTGGTGTCAGGCCGCTTTATTACCATCAGAACAAGGAGAGAATCATTTGGGCTACAGACCTTTCCGCTTTAATCAACATTCCTGGAATCGAGCTGGAGGTTAATCAAAATTACATCGCCGATTTCATCGGTCGATTACCAGATCCTGCCGAGACTCCATACAAGAGCATCAACGGTGTGCCGCCGGCGCATGTTGTGCTGGTGAAAGACAAGTGTGTACGGATCGTCCGATATTGGGGTTTCGATCCAAATACAGAGATTCGCTACAAGACTGATGAGGAATATGAAGAGCACTTCAAACATCTGTTTCGAGAGGCGGTCAGGTGTCGACTGAGAACAGCCGGCCCCGCGTGCGCAGAGTTAAGCGGCGGCCTGGATTCGTCAGCTATCGTTTGCATGAGCAACGACATTATAAAGAACGGTGAGGCGCAGGCATCGCGTTTGGAGATGGTCTCGCGAGTTTTTGACGAGGCGTCTAAATCTGACGAGCGCCAGTACATCCGACCTGTCGAGGAAAAGATTGGAAAGAAAAGCCTTCACCTCCGAGAAGATGATTACAGGATGTCCTCACCACTGGAGGAGATGTATTCCTCGACGATTCCCAATCCCATAGCTAGTGCTGCTGAGTACTACAGGGCTCTAGATACCTCAATGCAAATGTCAGGAGCGCGTGTGCTCCTTGCGGGACATGGCGGCGATGAGGTTCTCAATAGCTTGTACGATCCTTCACCTGAGCTGGGGGATCTATTGGTTGCGTGCAAACTCCGACTACTGCATGGTCGATTGAGAATCTGGAGCAATACCCTACACAGGTCATATTTTCGGCTTTTGTGGCGAAACACGCTCATTCCTATTCTGCCAAAACAGCTTCAGGCATTGGGCAATCGCGAGTATCAGCGTCGCTTATCCATGTTGTATCGTCGAGAATTTCTGAAGGGACAAAGGGTATATGAACGGCGATTCAGTTATCGGAACGTCTTTGGCTTCCGCACGCCCAGCGGCCGCGACCAGTCGGCGTGCTTCTTACGCGCAGTCAGCTTGATCGGGGCTGGGTACTACAGACAATTCACGGATGTGGAAATCAGTTATCCGTTCACTCACCGGCCATTAATAGAATTCACTCAAGCCATACCGTTTGAACAAAAGGTACGTCCAGGGGAAACCAGATCTATTTTGCGACGAGCACTGCGGGAGTTGCTACCGGAAGAAATCGCGAATCGCAAAGGCAAGGGTCTCATCGCCGACGCACATCTTCGAGCTCTGGCTCGAGAGTGGCCGCGAATAAAACGGTTATTTGCAGATGCCAGGCTTTGCCGTTATGGCTACGTCCATCCGGACGGGTTAAGGGAATTAATCGATCGTGCCAGAGAGGGGAAGGATCGGGAGGCTTTGCACCTCGCCTACTTGCTACCTTTGGAATATTGGTTCCGAGCTTTGGAACAACGGACCGAAATGAAGGCCGCGGCCAATCTCTCTCGTGCAAACGTTGCCGAATTACTTAAGAAGCGCTGCCATGTTCTAGCTGCGGGCCATTGATAAGTGAGCGTAAAAACGGATGAGTACATTCGCTGGAATCTACAACTTTTATGCGCCAGCTATTGACCCGCATTTATTAATGCGAATGGGCCAAGCAATAGAGAAGCGAGGACCGGACGGAGGCAGTCATTGCCTCGCTGGACCATTGGGCATGGTCTATCGAGCATTCCACACGAATAATGAATCGAAGTCTGAGACGCAACCTGTTTTGTCGAGGGAAGGGCATGTGCTGTGTTGGGATGGCCGCCTGGACAATCGTCGTGAACTTATCCCGGAATTGAAAGACTACGATCTCGCAGATCTTACGGACGTGGCAATAGTGCTGGCAGCGTTTCGCAAATGGAATCAAGATTTCGTGCCGAGATTAATTGGTGATTTTGCGTTATCGCTGTGGGACAACCACGGGCAAACATTATTCCTCGCGCGCGATCCGGCAGGCGCAAGGCCGCTCTATTATCATTTAACTGCTGAGACAATAATCTGGTCATCAGAACTCACGCCCCTGATCGAGTTCCCTTCCGTACAACTAGAGATTAACGACGACTACGTTGCCGGTTTCCTGGGTCTTAGCATCGAACCCAGCGCGACGCCTTACAAGTATGTACGCGCTGTGCCTCCGGGTCATGTCGCCAAACTGACGAAAGGATCGCTGGAAATAAAAAGATTCTGGGAATTGAATCCAAACCGACAAATTCGTTACAAGACTGACGCGGAATATGAAGAGCATTTTCGTTATCTGTTTCGCGAAGCCGTTCGTTGTCGTCTACGCGTTAATGGACCAGCCTGGGCCACGTTAAGTGGAGGATTGGATTCCTCATCAATCGTCTGTATGGCGGACGAGATTCTTGCGAGTGGAGAGGCCGACGCCTCTAAGGTTGAGACGGTATCGTACGTCTACGATGAGTCAACCAGTTGTGATGAACTGAATTTTGTTGAAGTCATCGAGAAGTCCCGAGGGCGCGCGGGTACGTATTTAAGTGAAGGTGATTATCCACTGTTGAGAGTCTTTCCTCATGATTCCGATCTCACATATCCGGATTTTATCGATTGTTTTTTCGCACGTCACCAAGGTTTATCAAAGGCGATGAGCGAGGACGGAGCGCGTGTCCTGATTACAGGGCATGGCGGTGACGAAGTGCTTGGTAGCGGCGCCAATCCTTTTTTCGAACTGGCAGACCTCCTGTTGCAGGGCAAATTCATTCGTCTCAATCAGTCACTGCGTGCCTGGTCCAAATTCCAGAGGAAGTCGTACCTCTCGATGGTATTGCGAGATTTAGCCATACCGCTCATGCCTCGGAGTGTACAAATCTTCTGTGGGGTTGTTCCCAAACATCTCCAGCTTCCGCCCTGGTTTGATCCGGAGTTTGTGGCAAGAACACGCCTTAGGGAACGTAATTTTCATTTTCCCAACATTTTCAATTTCAAATTGCCCAGCGAGCGAGCTCAGGCTGGAGGATTCCTCTCAGCAGTCGGTTTCGTCAGCAAAGCGTCTCTCCGGACTCGAGGTGGTATTGAGCTAAGTCACCCATATCTTGATCGCCGCCTGGTGGAGTTTCTTCAAGCGATACCTCACGAACAGAGAATTCGCCCCGGGGAGACCAGATCGTTGATGCGCAGAGCCTTGCGAGGATTAGTACCTGAAAAGGTGCTGAACCGCCAAACAAAGCGCGGTCCTGAAGAAGCGATGCTGCGTGCGATAGTCCGAGAATGGCCGCAACTTCAAGCGATGTTTAGTTCTCCCCGTGTGCAAGATCATGGCTATATGAATGCGGAATTACTTCTGGCCGCATTTGAAAGAGCACTGCATGGCTGCAAGACGAGCTCATTTACAGCCACGATTTGCTTAGAGCTTTGGCTACGAGCGTTCGACAAGCGAAGCTGTAAAGCCAGGAGCACCGATGTGTCAATCGTGCGCGCGAACGAAGACACTGAAGTGCGTAGTCACGATGCCTTTGGAACGCTAAAGCCTGTTCCTCAGGTATGAATCAACCATTGCTCATGTTTTCGTGAGCAAGCAACCAAGAAAGGAAACGACCATGTACACAGTATCTGATCTTACCGAGATCGGCACGGCCGAGGAGCTTATTCTGTCAGTCAAAATTGAGAGGGAAGCTGACGATGCGACACTGCCGTCTGATTTTCCGGCTGAGCAGTTCGACGAATAACTGAATTGACCTGGCACCCGAAGGTGGCACTTTCAGGTGCCAGATCCTGGGTTTCGTGGGTAAAGCGAACCTCGAAAGGAAATGACCATGTACACAGTATCTGATCTTACTGAGATCGGCGCGGCTGAAGACCTTATCTTGGCAACCAAGATGCAGGACTTCTACGATGATATGTCGGTGCCATCCGATCTTCCGTCTGAACAGTTCGATGAATAACCGACTTCACCTGGCACCTGAAGGTGGCCGCTTCAGGTGCCAGATCCTAAGCAGTAACTCACTTAAAAAATGAAGGAGGTGAGTATGTATTCCATTTCGGATCTTCTTGAATCGGCTCTCCGGAAGAGATCATCCTGGCAACGAAGGTCGAGGATGTCATTGAGGTATGTCGATTCCATCCGATTTACCGTCGGAACAGTCGATCAATAACTGAACTCTCTCCGGCCCTCGAAGGTAGTCGCTTTTAGCGATTCAAATCTAATGCACCAGTGAGACTTTATTTTGAGGCTTGCCAAACATCTTGAGCTCTAAGTCGAGGATCTGCAGCCCATAGCCACCTCTCTGTAAGTTTTCAACAAGAGAAGGCCAATCGGACATCATAAACTCCAGATGCTTACTTTGTTTTGAGATGCCTAACGGCGGAAGCTCACCATTTTCCAGCAATGCGGTCAGGTCTATCACTGCTCCCACAGCAGGCATACTGCGACCGTTAATCAGCAGCATCGCAACAGCATCTGACTTCAAGGAGATAACTCTTGCTTTTAGTATGCCTCGTATTGGTTCACGCGAGACATTTTGAAGTCTGAGGTCTACCGACAGCATCCTGCGCTCGAGGTCGTAGTGTGGCCGCTCTATTCTGAGGACCAGTCTTTCGGACACATCCTCGAGGTCCGATAACTCTTTGCTGCCGTTAAGCAAAACGTTACCGTTCACCTTAACGGTGGCTGTCCACACCTGAGGAGTTCCGGTTCGGTTATCAATCCAGAATGGGTGAAAGTTTCCTGCCGCGTCAGCTGATAGGCCCGCCGTTTGACCACCATAGTGGTGACTTATTGCGCCCTCTGACAAATGGACCTTGAGAGATCCTCCGCCAAATGTTGGAACCCACGGGCTCTTGTGACCACCACCGCTCGAGTAACCGTTCAATATCCATTGTCCACTATCCGTATGGGTGAATGCTTTCTCCGATACCTTGACACTCGGTAAGAACGTCTCTCCACCGTCAAGCGACGCAGCAAAGCGGACGGTAAAGTCGAGCCCATTTTCGCTTTCGCTTCTATCGTACCAGCTTACGCCGACCACCCCTTTTGAATTCACGCTCACGACGGGCATAAAAGAGATTCGCGTCACCCCTCTCCCCGCACCGTGCTCGCTTATCACTGTGGGCTTGGACCACGTTCGACCTTTGTCAGCCGAATATACCAGCGCGATCTGTGATCTGCCCGACTGGAAACCGGGATATACCGCGTATAGCCGGTCTTTAAATGGCCCCGCCGTCCGATCCGCGGCAAGATACACCGCAGGGCTGGACGTCCACATCCTGAATGCAGCCGGCTGAGAATATCGACTCACCACAACTGGCTTAGTGAATGTCTGGGCGCCATCCGATGAGGTAATTACTTTTAACTGCTGATTAGGAACTCCCTCCTTCGGTTCATCGCCAGCGCTCACGTTCTCTGAGTATAAAAAAACAACTGTGCCATCAGAGAGAACCACTGCGGGCGTGTGCAGATCTGCCGAAAGTACAAATCTCGAGTATCTGAATGTTTTTCCACCGTCGTTAGAAGTCGCAACACTGGGGAATGCACGAACTCTGTCCTCTACGACGCCCGCTGCAAAATTAGGTGTTCTACCGATAACATAGATCGTTCCTCTTGAAGAAGCATCGGTGTCGTCCACGGTCACGTAAGGACGATCGAAAAATGGGAATTCCCCTATCATATTCCAGGTTTCCCCTCCGTCTATCGAACGATACAGCTGTGTATATGCTCGCACGTTAGGTTCTGGCGTTCGTGCATTGGTCGCAAAGTACAATGTATCATCTGGTCCAAAAGCGACCGCCGGGTCAGTCTGATCCAGATCCTGGTTGGGCCTTCCGACCCTTAACTTCGGGTTCCAACTTTTGCCGCCATCAGTAGAAATGTACGCAACAGATATGAAACCGGAGGCTTCCGAAACAAGATAGGATCCGCCGAGCAAGATGGCTTTTTGTGGGTGAGAAGCCACCATGACCTCATAATGCAAGTCGTTACCTTCAGGCGTGCTGACGAGAACGTTCGGCTCGACGACAATTTGATTTGAAATGCCCTGGCCTGCTGCTCTGATTAAAAAAAATCCAAGACACGCCACCATTAGGGTTAAAAAGTTTAGTGAGGTGCCGAGATGCTTTGACAGATTAGCCTTGGATGTTCTCATCATCTGACTATTTGTGCCTGAAAGAATGTACGGGACCGCGATAGACTTAGTAAGCTCTAGAAATTCAGCCTGAGAGCTAACTGTATCGATCGAGGACCACCGATCTGAAAGAGTGGGTTGAAACCTCCCCCGCTACCGCCGCTGCCTAGACTCCTGCCAAGCGTAACTGTCGAGCGGCCGAATAGCGGGTTAGTAAGAGCATTAGTGCCTGAGCCGGCCGAACCAGGGTCGCCAAAGTTGGGATGATTGAAGATATTGAAAAATTCAGTTCTGAGCTGAAGATTGACCTGCTCAGTCAATTTAAACCGCCTGCGCAGAGCGAAATCCATCTGCCATACCGAGAACCCGCGCAACGCGTTGCGAGCCAATGTTCCCTGTCGTCCGACTGGTATCCTAAACGCCGCAGAATTGATGCGCCTGCCGCCGGCGACTGTCGAATCTTCGATGTACATTGGGACACCCTCGATTAAGTCCGGTCTCGACACGAATAGGCCTCCAGCAGCGAGACCGCCAGTAATCACGTTGACAGGCGTAGCCGATCTTGCAGTGAAAATTGTGTCAATGGAGAAGTTCCTGAGCAGCAAATTACCTATACCGTGATTGAATGCTACGGGTACGTCATACGTTACCGCGCCGTTGAGTGCATGACGCACGTCAAAATCAGACGAGCCTCGTTCCTGCTGGGGATCAATTCTTATAGTGGGCACCTCGAAGGAAGAGTCGACGGATACATTATCGAGCGAGTGGGACCAGGTGTATGAAGTTACGTATTGTAGACCCTTGAATAGACGACGCTGCAACTGTAACTGCAGCGCGTGGTAGTCGGAAGTAGCTGAATTCCGAGTGACTAGAAGGCTTCCGAAACCCGGGGCAGGGGCTGTGATGAGCTCTTGTCGAGTGAGTCGCCGGCCCACCGCAGCTACGTAAGCAGCAGAAACAACCTGATTAAATCCAAGTGACTGTTCGATCGCTACATTCCATTGATAGGTGTAAGGCAATTTAAAATTGGAATCAACTACACCGTTGAGGGTACCGAACGGCGGATTCGGATTGAATACTGGAGGTGCAGCTGAAGCCGGATCTAGCGGAAAAATCGGATTAGTCAGCGACTTGCTCCTGGAGTATGGAAAAGAGGAACCAAATGCACTTGCGATGGTACCGGTACCAAGGTCATAAAACACTCCGAAGCCACCTCGTAAAACTGTCTCACGGCCTTTTGCTTGTGATAACTGATAAGCAACCCCGACCCTCGGTGCAAAGTTATTGTAGCGGGTCTTGAAGATGGGAGTCCCTGCCGGAGCGACGGCGAGTGTGGCCAGGTTATCCAAACTTGTCACAGCAAACGGATCTTTTCCGCTGGAATCCGATGGAGCCGGATTCAGTTCCCACCGTGATCCATAAGTAAGGAGCAATCTTGGTGTCCCTTTCCAGTTATCTTGTGCAAAGAGTGAGAGGTTGTTGAAGACAGGAAATCGTGGCCCGTCGAATGCCTGAATGGTAATCGCGGCTGCTCGACCTGTGAGAACGCCGCTTATACCGTTGAATCTCGCGTTTTGTACATAGGCCACGCGATCGAACACTGGAAACAGTCTGCGGTAATCGACGCCGAATTTTAATTGGTGGCGACGACTAACGACAGAGAGATTATTGACGATATTGATTTGACGTTGCAGATCCGTTTGGAATCTACCTTGCTGCCAGATATGACTTATGTCTAACTGCATCGTAAATTTACCATCCTGGCTAGAGACCGGGGCAGGCAAGAGTATTGAGTCAGGAGGAACGACCGCTCCACCGAAGTCGTCTAAGGTTAAGAACGATTCTCCTCTGTTCTTACTGTAGTTCACTCTGACGTCGTTAGTAATGGTTGGGCTCAATAACATCGTCGCCCCTGCCGTCAAGGTTTGAGTCTTAATGGTGATATTCGAGACGTTGCTTGCAGGTGGAGTACCTCCGCCTCGCTGTGCCGATTCAGATGGGGAATAATTGTACCGGGCAAAAAAAGTTAAGTTACTTTTAGCGGTGAAATCGACGCGAAGGCTAGCGGCGTCGAGGGTAGACGGATCCGAGTAGCTGGCATTGAATTCTGAGAAATTATTGGCTAAGTCTCTGCCATTTGGGCGCGGAAAAGCATTTAATAAAGATCTGACAGCGACGGGAGCCGCTTGTCGAGACGCCAGCGAGGGAACAGTGGTAAGCGCGGTTTGTGGTAGCTGAAGTCGCAGACCTTCATACGAAAAGAAGAAGAACGCTCGATTTTTGCCATCATGAAAAAATGGTCCACCCTCACCGAAGCGGGGAAAGTAAAGTGGACCACCCAGCACGCCGCCGAAATCATTTTGGCGCAGGGCCGGTTTTGGTAGCCGGGCTTGGTTAGTGAACCAATCTGTAGCATCCAGTGCATCATTGCGAAAGTACTCGAAAACAGTACCTCGAAATTCATTCGTTCCGGACCTCGTTACGATTGACACCTGTCCACCAGGAGTGCGACCAAATTCAGGAGCATACGTAGACGTTAAAATTTTAAATTCCTGCAGTGCATCCATAGAGACGAGGTTATTCGTACCACCCGCCGCTGAGACACCCGGCAAGGCGCCCGCCGTCGATTGGCCGGCGTTATTACCTGGACTAACTCCGATGTTCGCGCCCACGCCGTCAACGGTGAAATAATTGGCATCTGCACGCTGACCATTGACGCTGAATTGACCTTGTTCACCAATCGTCGCTTTTGTTAGCACAACCCCCGGCGATAGCGTAATCAACGTTTGAAAACTCCGGCCATTGGTCGGAATATTTTCCACAAATTGTCGGTTAATTGTTGTCCCAATTGCCGGAGATTCGTTAATAAGAGAGGCACCATCCACGATCTCGACCGTCTGGGTGAGGGCACCAAGAGTCAACGGAACCCTGAGTTCTCGCTGATCGTTGACGTTGAGCACAATCGGTTTTACTTCTCTTGGTGCAAAGCCCGTCGCGGTAATTGTCAGCGAGTACGTTCCCGGTGGGATTAAGACAAAAACGAGCGTACCTTCGCTGTTTGTAGTGCCTGAACGCTTTGTTCCCTGCTCGATATTACTCAACACAACATCTGCATTTGCTACGAGGGCTCCTTTTGGATCCTCGAGAACAATCGTAAGCGTTGCGGTAGTTGCCTGGGCGTACGAAGAAGTGGTAACCGAGACCAGACCAAGCAGGACAAACGTAAGCGGCATGTAGACATAGGAGTATCGCAGAGAAGTTCTGGGCCTGAGCATTGTTCCTCCCGATGGACCACCGTCCCACCGGCGGAGATGATCCCGGCAAAAACACTGCGACCTGGGATTCGCAGTGCTATTGATGGCTAAAATGCCTTCGCCTTCTCCCACTCAGCCGCACACAAGACGAAAGCAACAATTGACGCGACAAAAACTAAAAGCGGCCAGCTATTCGCGCATGGCCGCTTGTTGAATCCTTTCGGCAAGTTTTTCAGACGTTGCCAACTCGGTTTGAAATTTTGAACTCTTTACGAGTTGTCCCGTCGCAGTTCCGGATGAAGCGGCGAAAGCAGAGCGCACCGCCTCATCGGAAGCAAGAACCAATTTATTTAGCCTCTCCACAGAGAGTAGGAGACTCGCGTTACTTGAAATCTCCACATCCGCTCGTTCCCCTGTAGGAGCTTGGTTGAAAAAGATCGGCTGAAGCTCTCCGCGGAGACTTGCAATTTCTCGTCGGAGAGCTTCCGCGTGGTTGCGAACCAACTCCAAAAATTTGGCTCGCTTGCTTGGGGTGAGTTCGTTCAATTGCTCATCGGAAAGCCGAGCAGTGAGTTGCTTAAGTTCGAACGCATGACCGAGCGCACGACCGGATCGGCCCACTACTCGCGTCGCGAATTCGCGCACCTTCTTATCCACCTGGTCACCCGGCGCCCCCGGACCTAACTGGTCGGCGAAGTAACGTCTCAATTCGGAGTAAAGCGGAATCGCGTCGTCGGATGCCGCAAACTCCTGGACCACGTTATTTGGTTGGTTTCGCTGGCGAGTTAAGACTTCGGCAACAGTCCTGATTTCTATTCTGACGGCGGGATCACTGCTAAAGTCAGCGAGGGCGCTGAGAACTTCCTTCCGCGTCTCCTCACTATCGACCACCCCTTTTACTTCCAGCAACTGTGCTGCTGTTTTTGTGAGACTTAACTGGTCTCCAAAACGAGTTCTGAACTTGTCCAACGCATAAGCAAGTTCAACTTCCAGGGCGGCAGTGGCAACAACAGGGTGCTTTTTCGGCGACTCGAGATCGACTCCGCGCTTGCTTGCGTTTGCACGATTCGCTTTGCTCGAAACTAACTCTTCGTCTTTCCAGCACATTGGGATCCTAAGCTTAGAATTCCACGTGGACAAGTTGTCGCGGCCGCTTCTATAGTGTCACCTAAATACTAGTGACTCCAGCGTAACTGGACTGGCCACAGTTAGGCCGCAAATGTAATCACACTGGCTCACCTTCGGGTGGGCCTTTCTGCGTTCGCGAGTGGACCCGATAAGCTCATGGAGCGGCGTAACCGTCGCACAGGAAGGACAGAGAAAGCGCGGATCTGGGAAGTGACGGACAGAACGGTCAGGACCTGGATTGGGGAGGCGGTTGCCGCCGCTGCTGCTGACGGTGTGACGTTCTCTGTTCCGGTCACACCACATACGTTCCGCCATTCCTATGCGATGCACATGCTGTATGCCGGTATACCGCTGAAAGTTCTGCAAAGCCTGATGGGACATAAGTCCATCAGTTCAACGGAAGTCTACACGAAGGTTTTTGCGCTGGATGTGGCTGCCCGGCACCGGGTGCAGTTTGCGATGCCGGAGTCTGATGCGGTTGCGATGCTGAAACAATTATCCTGAGAATAAATGCCTTGGCCTTTATATGGAAATGTGGAACTGAGTGGATATGCTGTTTTTGTCTGTTAAACAGAGAAGCTGGCTGTTATCCACTGAGAAGCGAACGAAACAGTCGGGAAAATCTCCCATTATCGTAGAGATCCGCATTATTAATCTCAGGAGCCTGTGTAGCGTTTATAGGAAGTAGTGTTCTGTCATGATGCCTGCAAGCGGTAACGAAAACGATTTGAATATGCCTTCAGGAACAATAGAAATCTTCGTGCGGTGTTACGTTGAAGTGGAGCGGATTATGTCAGCAATGGACAGAACAACCTAATGAACACAGAACCATGATGTGGTCTGTCCTTTTACAGCCAGTAGTGCTCGCCGCAGTCGAGCGACAGGGCGAAGCCCTCGGCTGGTTGCCCTCGCCGCTGGGCTGGCGGCCGTCTATGGCCCTGCAAACGCGCCAGAAACGCCGTCGAAGCCGTGTGCGAGACACCGCGGCCGGCCGCCGGCGTTGTGGATACCTCGCGGAAAACTTGGCCCTCACTGACAGATGAGGGGCGGACGTTGACACTTGAGGGGCCGACTCACCCGGCGCGGCGTTGACAGATGAGGGGCAGGCTCGATTTCGGCCGGCGACGTGGAGCTGGCCAGCCTCGCAAATCGGCGAAAACGCCTGATTTTACGCGAGTTTCCCACAGATGATGTGGACAAGCCTGGGGATAAGTGCCCTGCGGTATTGACACTTGAGGGGCGCGACTACTGACAGATGAGGGGCGCGATCCTTGACACTTGAGGGGCAGAGTGCTGACAGATGAGGGGCGCACCTATTGACATTTGAGGGGCTGTCCACAGGCAGAAAATCCAGCATTTGCAAGGGTTTCCGCCCGTTTTTCGGCCACCGCTAACCTGTCTTTTAACCTGCTTTTAAACCAATATTTATAAACCTTGTTTTTAACCAGGGCTGCGCCCTGTGCGCGTGACCGCGCACGCCGAAGGGGGGTGCCCCCCCTTCTCGAACCCTCCCGGTCGAGTGAGCGAGGAAGCACCAGGGAACAGCACTTATATATTCTGCTTACACACGATGCCTGAAAAAACTTCCCTTGGGGTTATCCACTTATCCACGGGGATATTTTTATAATTATTTTTTTTATAGTTTTTAGATCTTCTTTTTTAGAGCGCCTTGTAGGCCTTTATCCATGCTGGTTCTAGAGAAGGTGTTGTGACAAATTGCCCTTTCAGTGTGACAAATCACCCTCAAATGACAGTCCTGTCTGTGACAAATTGCCCTTAACCCTGTGACAAATTGCCCTCAGAAGAAGCTGTTTTTTCACAAAGTTATCCCTGCTTATTGACTCTTTTTTATTTAGTGTGACAATCTAAAAACTTGTCACACTTCACATGGATCTGTCATGGCGGAAACAGCGGTTATCAATCACAAGAAACGTAAAAATAGCCCGCGAATCGTCCAGTCAAACGACCTCACTGAGGCGGCATATAGTCTCTCCCGGGATCAAAAACGTATGCTGTATCTGTTCGTTGACCAGATCAGAAAATCTGATGGCACCCTACAGGAACATGACGGTATCTGCGAGATCCATGTTGCTAAATATGCTGAAATATTCGGATTGACCTCTGCGGAAGCCAGTAAGGATATACGGCAGGCATTGAAGAGTTTCGCGGGGAAGGAAGTGGTTTTTTATCGCCCTGAAGAGGATGCCGGCGATGAAAAAGGCTATGAATCTTTTCCTTGGTTTATCAAACGTGCGCACAGTCCATCCAGAGGGCTTTACAGTGTACATATCAACCCATATCTCATTCCCTTCTTTATCGGGTTACAGAACCGGTTTACGCAGTTTCGGCTTAGTGAAACAAAAGAAATCACCAATCCGTATGCCATGCGTTTATACGAATCCCTGTGTCAGTATCGTAAGCCGGATGGCTCAGGCATCGTCTCTCTGAAAATCGACTGGATCATAGAGCGTTACCAGCTGCCTCAAAGTTACCAGCGTATGCCTGACTTCCGCCGCCGCTTCCTGCAGGTCTGTGTTAATGAGATCAACAGCAGAACTCCAATGCGCCTCTCATACATTGAGAAAAAGAAAGGCCGCCAGACGACTCATATCGTATTTTCCTTCCGCGATATCACTTCCATGACGACAGGATAGTCTGAGGGTTATCTGTCACAGATTTGAGGGTGGTTCGTCACATTTGTTCTGACCTACTGAGGGTAATTTGTCACAGTTTTGCTGTTTCCTTCAGCCTGCATGGATTTTCTCATACTTTTTGAACTGTAATTTTTAAGGAAGCCAAATTTGAGGGCAGTTTGTCACAGTTGATTTCCTTCTCTTTCCCTTCGTCATGTGACTTGATATCGGGGGTTAGTTCGTCATCATTGATGAGGGTTGATTATCACAGTTTATTACTCTGAATTGGCTATCCGCGTGTGTACCTCTACCTGGAGTTTTTCCCACGGTGGATATTTCTTCTTGCGCTGAGCGTAAGAGCTATCTGACAGAACAGTTCTTCTTTGCTTCCTCGCCAGTTCGCTCGCTATGCTCGGTTACACGGCTGCGGCGAGCGCTAGTGATAATAAGTGACTGAGGTATGTGCTCTTCTTATCTCCTTTTGTAGTGTTGCTCTTATTTTAAACAACTTTGCGGTTTTTTGATGACTTTGCGATTTTGTTGTTGCTTTGCAGTAAATTGCAAGATTTAATAAAAAAACGCAAAGCAATGATTAAAGGATGTTCAGAATGAAACTCATGGAAACACTTAACCAGTGCATAAACGCTGGTCATGAAATGACGAAGGCTATCGCCATTGCACAGTTTAATGATGACAGCCCGGAAGCGAGGAAAATAACCCGGCGCTGGAGAATAGGTGAAGCAGCGGATTTAGTTGGGGTTTCTTCTCAGGCTATCAGAGATGCCGAGAAAGCAGGGCGACTACCGCACCCGGATATGGAAATTCGAGGACGGGTTGAGCAACGTGTTGGTTATACAATTGAACAAATTAATCATATGCGTGATGTGTTTGGTACGCGATTGCGACGTGCTGAAGACGTATTTCCACCGGTGATCGGGGTTGCTGCCCATAAAGGAGGCGTTTACAAAACCTCAGTTTCTGTTCATCTTGCTCAGGATCTGGCTCTGAAGGGGCTACGTGTTTTGCTCGTGGAAGGTAACGACCCCCAGGGAACAGCCTCAATGTATCACGGATGGGTACCAGATCTTCATATTCATGCAGAAGACACTCTCCTGCCTTTCTATCTTGGGGAAAAGGACGATGTCACTTATGCAATAAAGCCCACTTGCTGGCCGGGGCTTGACATTATTCCTTCCTGTCTGGCTCTGCACCGTATTGAAACTGAGTTAATGGGCAAATTTGATGAAGGTAAACTGCCCACCGATCCACACCTGATGCTCCGACTGGCCATTGAAACTGTTGCTCATGACTATGATGTCATAGTTATTGACAGCGCGCCTAACCTGGGTATCGGCACGATTAATGTCGTATGTGCTGCTGATGTGCTGATTGTTCCCACGCCTGCTGAGTTGTTTGACTACACCTCCGCACTGCAGTTTTTCGATATGCTTCGTGATCTGCTCAAGAACGTTGATCTTAAAGGGTTCGAGCCTGATGTACGTATTTTGCTTACCAAATACAGCAATAGTAATGGCTCTCAGTCCCCGTGGATGGAGGAGCAAATTCGGGATGCCTGGGGAAGCATGGTTCTAAAAAATGTTGTACGTGAAACGGATGAAGTTGGTAAAGGTCAGATCCGGATGAGAACTGTTTTTGAACAGGCCATTGATCAACGCTCTTCAACTGGTGCCTGGAGAAATGCTCTTTCTATTTGGGAACCTGTCTGCAATGAAATTTTCGATCGTCTGATTAAACCACGCTGGGAGATTAGATAATGAAGCGTGCGCCTGTTATTCCAAAACATACGCTCAATACTCAACCGGTTGAAGATACTTCGTTATCGACACCAGCTGCCCCGATGGTGGATTCGTTAATTGCGCGCGTAGGAGTAATGGCTCGCGGTAATGCCATTACTTTGCCTGTATGTGGTCGGGATGTGAAGTTTACTCTTGAAGTGCTCCGGGGTGATAGTGTTGAGAAGACCTCTCGGGTATGGTCAGGTAATGAACGTGACCAGGAGCTGCTTACTGAGGACGCACTGGATGATCTCATCCCTTCTTTTCTACTGACTGGTCAACAGACACCGGCGTTCGGTCGAAGAGTATCTGGTGTCATAGAAATTGCCGATGGGAGTCGCCGTCGTAAAGCTGCTGCACTTACCGAAAGTGATTATCGTGTTCTGGTTGGCGAGCTGGATGATGAGCAGATGGCTGCATTATCCAGATTGGGTAACGATTATCGCCCAACAAGTGCTTATGAACGTGGTCAGCGTTATGCAAGCCGATTGCAGAATGAATTTGCTGGAAATATTTCTGCGCTGGCTGATGCGGAAAATATTTCACGTAAGATTATTACCCGCTGTATCAACACCGCCAAATTGCCTAAATCAGTTGTTGCTCTTTTTTCTCACCCCGGTGAACTATCTGCCCGGTCAGGTGATGCACTTCAAAAAGCCTTTACAGATAAAGAGGAATTACTTAAGCAGCAGGCATCTAACCTTCATGAGCAGAAAAAAGCTGGGGTGATATTTGAAGCTGAAGAAGTTATCACTCTTTTAACTTCTGTGCTTAAAACGTCATCTGCATCAAGAACTAGTTTAAGCTCACGACATCAGTTTGCTCCTGGAGCGACAGTATTGTATAAGGGCGATAAAATGGTGCTTAACCTGGACAGGTCTCGTGTTCCAACTGAGTGTATAGAGAAAATTGAGGCCATTCTTAAGGAACTTGAAAAGCCAGCACCCTGATGCGACCACGTTTTAGTCTACGTTTATCTGTCTTTACTTAATGTCCTTTGTTACAGGCCAGAAAGCATAACTGGCCTGAATATTCTCTCTCGGCCGCCGCCGCCTTTTCCTCAATCGCTCTTCGTTCGTCTGGAAGGCAGTACACCTTGATAGGTGGGCTGCCCTTCCTGGTTGGCTTGGTTTCATCAGCCATCCGCTTGCCCTCATCTGTTACGCCGGCGGTAGCCGGCCAGCCTCGCAGAGCAGGATTCCCGTTGAGCACCGCCAGGTGCGAATAAGGGACAGTGAAGAAGGAACACCCGCTCGCGGGTGGGCCTACTTCACCTATCCTGCCCGGCTGACGCCGTTGGATACACCAAGGAAAGTCTACACGAACCCTTTGGCAAAATCCTGTATATCGTGCGAAAAAGGATGGATATACCGAAAAAATCGCTATAATGACCCCGAAGCAGGGTTATGCAGCGGAAAAGATCCGTCGACCTGCAGCTCACGGTAACTGATGCCGTATTTGCAGTACCAGCGTACGGCCCACAGAATGATGTCACGCTGAAAATGCCGGCCTTTGAATGGGTTCATGTGCAGCTCCATCAGCAAAAGGGGATGATAAGTTTATCACCACCGACTATTTGCAACAGTGCCGTTGATCGTGCTATGATCGACTGATGTCATCAGCGGTGGAGTGCAATGTCGTGCAATACGAATGGCGAAAAGCCGAGCTCATCGGTCAGCTTCTCAACCTTGGGGTTACCCCCGGCGGTGTGCTGCTGGTCCACAGCTCCTTCCGTAGCGTCCGGCCCCTCGAAGATGGGCCACTTGGACTGATCGAGGCCCTGCGTGCTGCGCTGGGTCCGGGAGGGACGCTCGTCATGCCCTCGTGGTCAGGTCTGGACGACGAGCCGTTCGATCCTGCCACGTCGCCCGTTACACCGGACCTTGGAGTTGTCTCTGACACATTCTGGCGCCTGCCAAATGTAAAGCGCAGCGCCCATCCATTTGCCTTTGCGGCAGCGGGGCCACAGGCAGAGCAGATCATCTCTGATCCATTGCCCCTGCCACCTCACTCGCCTGCAAGCCCGGTCGCCCGTGTCCATGAACTCGATGGGCAGGTACTTCTCCTCGGCGTGGGACACGATGCCAACACGACGCTGCATCTTGCCGAGTTGATGGCAAAGGTTCCCTATGGGGTGCCGAGACACTGCACCATTCTTCAGGATGGCAAGTTGGTACGCGTCGATTATCTCGAGAATGACCACTGCTGTGAGCGCTTTGCCTTGGCGGACAGGTGGCTCAAGGAGAAGAGCCTTCAGAAGGAAGGTCCAGTCGGTCATGCCTTTGCTCGGTTGATCCGCTCCCGCGACATTGTGGCGACAGCCCTGGGTCAACTGGGCCGAGATCCGTTGATCTTCCTGCATCCGCCAGAGGCGGGATGCGAAGAATGCGATGCCGCTCGCCAGTGGCTGAGCTCATGAGCGGAGAACGAGATGACGTTGGAGGGGCAAGGTCGCGCTGATTGCTGGGGCAACACGTGGAGCGGATCGGGGATTGTCTTTCTTCAGCTCGCTGATGATATGCTGACGCTCAATGCCGTTTGGCCTCCGACTAACGAAAATCCCGCATTTGGACGGCTGATCCGATTGGCACGGCGGACGGCGAATGGCGGAGCAGACGCTCGTCCGGGGGCAATGAGATATGAAAAAGCCTGAACTCACCGCGACGTCCCGAAGGCGTGGCGCGGCTTCCCCGTGCCGGAGCAATCGCCCTGGGTGGGTTACACGACGCCCCTCTATGGCCCGTACTGACGGACACACCGAAGCCCCGGCGGCAACCCTCAGCGGATGCCCCGGGGCTTCACGTTTTCCCAGGTCAGAAGCGGTTTTCGGGAGTAGTGCCCCAACTGGGGTAACCTTTGAGTTCTCTCAGTTGGGGGCGTAGGGTCGCCGACATGACACAAGGGGTTGTGACCGGGGTGGACACGTACGCGGGTGCTTACGACCGTCAGTCGCGCGAGCGCGAGAATTCGAGCGCAGCAAGCCCAGCGACACAGCGTAGCGCCAACGAAGACAAGGCGGCCGACCTTCAGCGCGAAGTCGAGCGCGACGGGGGCCGGTTCAGGTTCGTCGGGCATTTCAGCGAAGCGCCGGGCACGTCGGCGTTCGGGACGGCGGAGCGCCCGGAGTTCGAACGCATCCTGAACGAATGCCGCGCCGGGCGGCTCAACATGATCATTGTCTATGACGTGTCGCGCTTCTCGCGCCTGAAGGTCATGGACGCGATTCCGATTGTCTCGGAATTGCTCGCCCTGGGCGTGACGATTGTTTCCACTCAGGAAGGCGTCTTCCGGCAGGGAAACGTCATGGACCTGATTCACCTGATTATGCGGCTCGACGCGTCGCACAAAGAATCTTCGCTGAAGTCGGCGAAGATTCTCGACACGAAGAACCTTCAGCGCGAATTGGGCGGGTACGTCGGCGGGAAGGCGCCTTACGGCTTCGAGCTTGTTTCGGAGACGAAGGAGATCACGCGCAACGGCCGAATGGTCAATGTCGTCATCAACAAGCTTGCGCACTCGACCACTCCCCTTACCGGACCCTTCGAGTTCGAGCCCGACGTAATCCGGTGGTGGTGGCGTGAGATCAAGACGCACAAACACCTTCCCTTCAAGCCGGGCAGTCAAGCCGCCATTCACCCGGGCAGCATCACGGGGCTTTGTAAGCGCATGGACGCTGACGCCGTGCCGACCCGGGGCGAGACGATTGGGAAGAAGACCGCTTCAAGCGCCTGGGACCCGGCAACCGTTATGCGAATCCTTCGGGACCCGCGTATTGCGGGCTTCGCCGCTGAGGTGATCTACAAGAAGAAGCCGGACGGCACGCCGACCACGAAGATTGAGGGTTACCGCATTCAGCGCGACCCGATCACGCTCCGGCCGGTCGAGCTTGATTGCGGACCGATCATCGAGCCCGCTGAGTGGTATGAGCTTCAGGCGTGGTTGGACGGCAGGGGGCGCGGCAAGGGGCTTTCCCGGGGGCAAGCCATTCTGTCCGCCATGGACAAGCTGTACTGCGAGTGTGGCGCCGTCATGACTTCGAAGCGCGGGGAAGAATCGATCAAGGACTCTTACCGCTGCCGTCGCCGGAAGGTGGTCGACCCGTCCGCACCTGGGCAGCACGAAGGCACGTGCAACGTCAGCATGGCGGCACTCGACAAGTTCGTTGCGGAACGCATCTTCAACAAGATCAGGCACGCCGAAGGCGACGAAGAGACGTTGGCGCTTCTGTGGGAAGCCGCCCGACGCTTCGGCAAGCTCACTGAGGCGCCTGAGAAGAGCGGCGAACGGGCGAACCTTGTTGCGGAGCGCGCCGACGCCCTGAACGCCCTTGAAGAGCTGTACGAAGACCGCGCGGCAGGCGCGTACGACGGACCCGTTGGCAGGAAGCACTTCCGGAAGCAACAGGCAGCGCTGACGCTCCGGCAGCAAGGGGCGGAAGAGCGGCTTGCCGAACTTGAAGCCGCCGAAGCCCCGAAGCTTCCCCTTGACCAATGGTTCCCCGAAGACGCCGACGCTGACCCGACCGGCCCTAAGTCGTGGTGGGGGCGCGCGTCAGTAGACGACAAGCGCGTGTTCGTCGGGCTCTTCGTAGACAAGATCGTTGTCACGAAGTCGACTACGGGCAGGGGGCAGGGAACGCCCATCGAGAAGCGCGCTTCGATCACGTGGGCGAAGCCGCCGACCGACGACGACGAAGACGACGCCCAGGACGGCACGGAAGACGTAGCGGCGTAGCGAGACACCCGGGAAGCCTGTTAGGCGCTGAGACGGGCGCACAGCGGGCTTCCTGGGGCAGCGGGAAGGGTCGGCCGGTCCCCCGGTCGGCCCATTTCTCTTGTCTCGGTTTAGTTAGTTAGCCTAAGTAACAGTGACTCCGTCACCACAGCACAGCGGGGCGAGCCGTTGACCTGGGGGAAGTGATGCTGTGACGGAATGACTCGAAACACACATTCCTAATGACTTCTCATTGGGTAATCCAGACTTCACGCCACTTCATCACAGCGTCACCCGGGCGCCCTTCGCTGTGACCCCGAATCAGGTTGCCGACAACCTTCATATAGGTAGAGGGGTTTACGCGCCACGCATCAAGCACCGCTAAGGAACGGCGTCGAGCGCTACCCACTCAGGCCGGTCACTCCCCTGATCTCTCCCAGGGTTGAGCGACCGGCGTTGCCTCCCTAGCTCAGTTCGGTTAGAGCGCCTGTTTCGTAATCAGGGGGTCGGCGGTTCGAATCCGTCGGGGGGCTCAATGAGCGGATACACAATCGCTTGGCTCGCATGGCTTGCCGCGTTCGGCGTCATTGAGGGTCGAGCGCTCTTCAATAAGAAGCCGGGCGACACGCTGAGCGAACACGTCTGGTCATGGTTCGCCACGCAAAGCGGCAGTACAGGCAAGCCTTCGGGTTGGGTGCGTGCTCGACGCTTTGCGCTACTGGCCTTCATGGGTTGGCTCACTGCCCACTTCATGACGGGCGGTCGCTTCTAGCGCTGCCGCGCCCAGCCTACTCACGTGAGTAGGTAGGGGGGTGTCGACGGATAGGGGGGTGTCCCCGGAAGGGGGGGGGGGTGCCCTATGCGTACCCGGTGTCTCGACTGTAGGGACTGGGCTACTCATGGTGGGCGCTGTGCTCAGCACCACGCCACCTATCAGGCACAGCGCAGTGTGAAGAGCCATGCGAAGCGGCGTGCTGCTATCGCCCGTGGGAACAACGCTGCGGCGAAGATGCGTCGTGCTATCCGTAAGGCAGTGGGCGCGCACTGTGCTACCTGCCTGGGTTGGTACCACTAGAAAGCTTCTCGAGCGGATCGATCCTGCAGGAATTCCCGGGCATAACTGTTCCACTTGTATCGTCGGTCTGATAATCAGACTGGGACCACGGTCCCACTCGTATCGTCGGTCTGATTATTAGTCTGGGACCACGGTCCCACTCGTATCGTCGGTCTGATTATTAGTCTGGGACCACG
>JADMIO011167664.1_pt1:0-60000 | contig 118259 bp, 104 predicted proteins | sample 8958161 | NCBI WGS metagenome assembly JADMIO01 (sample SAMN16585339, study PRJNA669376) | soil metagenome | isolation source: Crop rotation soil | place: USA: Cullars Rotation, Alabama | collected 2011
CCGCGACTTCAAGTCACGTGAATTCCAAGCTTCGGATCCCACTGTGCTGGAAAGGCTGCAGGTTCATGTCGACGCGGCGCACCGTGGGCAGCCTGCCGCCGCCGATGCGCGCATTCATCTCGAGCCGCGTGTAGCGGCCCTTCTCCGCGGCCTGCCAGCTCTCCAGCGAAGGCGTGGCCGAGCCCAGCAGGACCTTGGCGCCTTCCTGCCGGCCGCGCCACACGGCCAGGTCGCGGGCGGAATAGCGCGCCCCTTCCTGCTGCTTGTAGCTCGGGTCGTGTTCCTCGTCGACCACGATCAGCTTCAGCTGCGGCATGGAGGCGAACACCGCCATGCGCGTGCCGAGCACGATGCGCGCCTCGCCGGTGTGCGCCGCCAGCCAGCTCTTGAGGCGCTGCGGGTTGGTCATGCCGCTGTGCAGCGACACCACCGCGCCGCCGCCGTACATCGCGCCGAAGCGCTCGATGAAGCGGGCTTCCAGCTGCGGCGTGAGGTTGATCTCGGGCACCATGACCAGCGCCTGGGCCTGCGGGTCGCGCGCCAGCAGCGATTGCACGGCCTGCAGGTAGACCTCGGTCTTGCCGCTGCCCGTGGCGCCGAACAGCAGGAACGGGCCGGACTGCGACTCAAAGGCCTGGAGCGCGGCCTGCTGTTCCTCGCTGAGCACGCGCGCGCCGGCTTCGGCAGCCACAGCCTCGCCCGCAGCCGGCTTGCGCTTGAGCCGGCGCGCCAGCTGCGCCGTGCTCAGGTCGCGCAGCTGCGGCGGCAATGCGGCGAGCGCCACCTCGCCGATGCCGCGCTGGTAATAGCCTGCTGCAAAGGTAACGAGTTGTCGCCAGTTTCCGGATAGTGGAGCGATGCCTTCGAGCGGCCCGGCGATCAGCCGGTTCTCCATTTCCAGCCGGTCGCCGGCGCCATGCTCAGGCGTGTCCCATACGAGACCGAGTATCTCGCGGCGCCCCAGCGGCACTCGCACCAATGTGCCCGGCGCTAGTGGAAGCTCACTTCGATAGGTCAGCGGCCCACCCACCGAGCTATGCGCCGGCGTCGGGACGATGACTGCGAGGTTGTGGCTCATCAAAACGGGGCCCTTAGGGATTTCTCTTAAAGCTAACTGGTGGTTTGGCGCATAAGTCTTTGATTCACAAACGATTTAAGCGTCATCCAGAGTTTGTGTGGATAACTTTGTTGATATCCTGCCCCCAGAGGCGCAGGGGCCTGATAAATCAAGGCTCTACGCTGGTTTGCCCGCAAAAAAAGCATCTTGTGAAACCGTTAAGAATCAACGACTTACGTGCGCTACTGGTTTTGTAGCAAGTTGTGTCGGGCGCCCCGGTTTTTGGCGCGCCGCAACACAACTTTTGTGCATAAGTCAAGCCGCGGAAAAATATTTAGGACTGGACAAACCTCGGGAAAATACCAATGTTCCCCAAAGCCGGACTAACCGCGCATCCTGCGCGAATGCGAATGAACCTCATCCACCAGCACCGCCACATGCTCGGGCGGGGTGTGCTGGCTGATGCCGTGGCCCAGGTTGAAGATGTGGGTCGGGCCCGGACCTTCGCCATTGTGCGGCGCGCCGAAGCTGTCCAGCACCTTGGCCACCTCGCCGCGGATCTGCCCGGGCTGGGCGAACAGCACGTTGGGGTCGATGTTGCCCTGCAGCGCCTTCCGGCCGCCGACGCGGGCCCGCGCCTGCGCCAGGTTGACCGTCCAGTCCAGGCCCAGCACCTCGCAGTCCAGGGTGTCCATGTCGTCCAGCCACAGGCCGCCGCCCTTGGTGAAGACGATGCGCGGGATGCGCTGGCCGTCGTGCTCCTTCTTCACCTTCTCCAGCACGCGGGCCGTGTAGGCGAGGCTGAACTGCTGGAAGGCGCCGTCGGCCAGCACCCCGCCCCAGCTGTCGAAAATCATCACGGCCTGGGCGCCGGCCTCGATCTGCGCATTGAGGTAATTGGCCACGGCCTCGGCGTTGATGGCCAACATCCTGTGCATCAGGTCTGGGCGCTGGTACAGCATGGTCTTGACCAGGCGGTAGTCGTCGGAGCCCGCGCCCTCGACCATGTAGCAGGCCAGCGTCCAAGGGCTGCCCGAAAAGCCGATCAGCGGCACCCGGCCCTTGAGCGCCTTGCGGATCGACGTGACGGCGTCGAACACGTACCTTAGTTTGTCCATGTCGGGCACCTGGAGGCGGCCGACGGCGTCTTCGTCGCGCACCGGCGTGGCGAACTTCGGCCCCTCGCCGAGCGCGAAGCTCAGGCCGAGGCCCATGGCGTCCGGCACGGTCAGGATGTCGCTGAACAGGATGGCGGCGTCCAGCGGGTAGCGCTCCAGCGGCTGCAGCGCGACCTCGGTGGCGTAGTCCACGTTGGTGGCCAGGCCCATGAAGCTGCCGGCCTTCGCGCGTGTCTCGCGGTATTCGGGCAGGTAGCGGCCGGCTTGGCGCATCAGCCAGACGGGGGTGTAGGGCGTGGACTGGCGCAGGCAGGCGCGCAGGAAGTTGTCGTTTTCCAGGGGGGCGAAGCTCATGCCTGCATTGTCGCAGGAGGCCCGGCCGCCCACGGGGCCGCGGGTTCAGCGCCGGAACCGCGCGAAGTCGGAGAAGGCGGACAGCGCGTCCAGCACCAGCTTGCGCGCCGTGCTGCTGGCGTGCTGCATGCGGGCGAAGTCGTGCGGCATGCGCGGTGCGCCCAGGAACTCGCAGCGCGTGCCCCGGGAGCGCATCCAGTCGTGCAGGAAGATGGCGTCGTCGTGCGCGCCGTCCTCGGAGGCCGCGATCATCATCGCGGCCGGCGGGCCCTGCAGCGGCGCGCTGCCGTGGGCCAGCACCGCGCGCTCGTCCCAAAGATCGCGGCTGCCCTGCAGCAGGACGTTCCAGGCCCGCACCGCGTCGTCGCGCGAGAACACCGGCGAGCCGGCGTGCCTCAGGTAGCTGCCGGTATTGAAGTCGGGCTTGGCCAGCGGGTAGAGGCCGAGCAGGGCATCCACGCTGCCGGGCTTCAGGCGCTGCAACCGCCAGGCCGCCTGCAGCGCCAGGTGCGCGCCGCTGCCGTCGCCGCCGGCCAGGAGCCGGCCCGGGTGCACGCCCAGCCTGGCGCGGCCTTCCTGCAGCGTCTGCAGCGCCAGCAGGGCGTCCTCGCAGCACTGCAGCGGGGCCTGGCCGGGCACCGCATTGGCCTGCACGCTCACCACGGCCAGGCCCAGGTCGTGCGCCAGCTGGCGGCACAGTCCGTCGTGCGTGTCCAGCGTGCCGGCGATCCAGCCGCCGCCCACGAACCAGGCCATCAGCGTCGGCTGCTCCGCGCCGGTGGGCCAGTACAGCCGCGCCGGCACCGGCTTGCCGGCCACGCGCAGCCTGAAATCGCCGGCCGTCACCGGCACCAGCACCGAGGGCAGCTGCACGGACATGGCGGCGTAGCGCTGCATCCAGGCCGCCAGGTCGTCGGCGTCGCGCGGCGCCGGGTGGTCGCGCTGCATGTCGTCGATGAACTTCTGGAGCTCGGGATCGATCTGCATGGCGAGCGGCCTGCGTCAGCGCTGCGATTTGGCGAGGGCCTGGTCCAGGTCCCAGAGGATGTCGTCGGCGTCCTCGATGCCGACCGACAGGCGGATCATGTCGGCCGACACGCCGGCCTTGGCCAGCTCATCGTCGTTCAGCTGGCGGTGCGTGGTGGAGGCCGGGTGGATCACCAGCGTCTTGGCATCCCCGATGTTGGCCAGGTGGCTGAGAAACTCGCAGGCATCGATGAATTTCTCGCCCGCGGCAGCGCCGCCCTGGATGCCGAAGGTGAGGATGCCCGAGGCGCCTGGCGCGCCGTCGATGCTGCGGAACTGCTTCTGCGCGAGCGCGAAATACGGCGAGTCCGCCATGCCCGGGTAGTTGACCCAGCTGACGGCCGGGTGATCCTTGAGGAACTGCGCCACGCGGCGCGTGTTGCGGCAGTGCGCATCCATGCGCAGGTGCAGCGTCTCGATGCCCTGCAGGATCAGCCAGGCCGACAGCGGCGCCAGCGTCGCGCCGAAGGTCCGGTTGACCTCCATGCGCGCCTTCATGGTGTAGCCGAAGTCGCCGAAGGTCTCGTAGAACTTCACGCCGTGGTAGGCCTTGCTCGGCTCCAGCATCTCGGGGAACTTGGGCGCGGAGAGCGCGGAGTCCCACCTGAACTTGCCGGACTCGACGATCACGCCGGCCATGGTCGTGCCGTGCCCGCCCAGGTACTTGGTGGCGCTGTGCACCACGATGTCGGCGCCGAAGGCAAACGGGTTGCACAGGTAGGGGCTGGCGACGGTGTTGTCGATCACCAGCGGCAGGCCGTGCGCGTGCGCGACGGCTGCCACGGCCTCGATGTCCAGCACGTTGACCAGCGGGTTGCCGATGGTCTCGCCGTACAGCGCGCGGGTGTTGGGCCGGATCGCGCGTTCGAAGTTCTGCGGGTCGGACGGGTCGACGAAGGTCGTCTCTATGCCCAGGCGGCCGAAGCCCACGCCCAGCTGGCCGATGCTGCCGCCATACAGAGTGGACGCGGCCACGATGTGGTCGCCGTTCTTGAGGATGGCCAGCAGCGCCGTCATCTGCGCGGCCATGCCGGTGGCGCAGGCCAGCGCCGCGCGCCCGCCTTCCAGCGAGGCCACGCGTTCTTCCAGCGCCGCCACCGTGGGGTTGCTGATGCGGCTGTAGACATTGCCGAAGGTCTGCAGGTTGAACAGCGAGGCCGCGTGCTCGGCGGAGTCGAAGACGAAGCTCGTGGTCTGGTGGATCGGCGTTGCCCGCGCGCCCGTCACCGGGTCCGGCACCGCGCCGGCATGGATGGCCCGGGTGCCGAAGCCGAAGTCGCGGTCACGGTCCGGTTGCGCGCCGGGCTTGCTGGAAGGGTCGTCGCTCATGGTGCTCAGTACGGAAGTTGCTGCGGCCGTTTCGCCGAGATGACCCGCGTGTTCACGCCGGCCCAGTTCAGGCCGCCGAACAGCCGCGCATGCTCGATCTTCACGCAGCGGTCCATCACGACCTCGAGGCCCGCGGCCCGCGCCTTCGCGGCGGCGGCTTCGTGGACGACGCCCAGCTGCAGCCACAGGCAGCGCGCCCCGATGGCGATGGCCTCATCGGCCAGCGGCGGGATGTCCTCGCTCTTGCGGAAGCAGTCGACCATGTCGATCTTCACGCCGTCCTTTGCCAGCGCCGCGGCTGCAGCCGTCACGCTGGGGTAGCAGCGCTCGCCCAGGATTTCAGTCGCGCCCGGATTGACCGGCACGATGCGGTAGCCGTGCGACTGCATGTACTTGGCGGCAAAGTAACTCGGCCGATGCCACTGGGTCGACAGCCCGGGCACGGCGATGGTGCGGCAAGTGCCGAGGATGCTCCGGAGGCGTTGTATCTCGCTCATGGCCGCAGTGTACGCAAAGCGGACCGGAGCATTTGCGGAGCGCGCGAAGAAATCCTGGCACCGCGCGCGAGGCGGGGGTCAGGGCTGTGGGCGCTTCACTGTGGCGGTCGGCACTTCGTGTCCGACTCCCCTCCGTTGCTCGGTCATGCGGGCCACCGCAGAACTCACTACGCGCTTGCAGCGCTTCGTTCAGACAACCGCGGTGAGTCAGTTCACGAAGCGCGCTGCGCGCGCGCCCGCAAGCCCTGCGCTACTCGGCGCCACAGAGGCGCGCCCACAGCCCTGACCCCCACCTCGCAGCAAGCATGGTGGAGCGCAACCGTTGCGCGCCGAACAGTAGCGGGCCGGCGGTGATGGGTATCCGCCGCAGCGAGGTAAAAGGAGGAGGGTCGGGCGGAGCCCGGCCCGGGGGACACGAGCGGAGGCGGATACCCGTCGGCGACGGAACGCGGTTCGGAGACTACACGCGTTGGCACGCCTAAATGGATCCCGGGGCAAGCCCGGGATGACGGCTTCTTCAGGATTTGTACTTGATGGAGCAACCGTACGGACGGGTCGTCGCCGCCGTCAGCTGCTTGCCGGCCAGTGCCTCGCCCACGCCCTGCTTGACGTAGTTGGTGGCCTTGGCGATGTCGTCGGCGCGGGAGGACGGGATGCTGTCGATGCCGCCGGCGTAGATCAGCTGGCCCTGCGGGTTGACGATGTACATGTGAGGCGTGGTGCGCGCGCCGTAGGACTTGCCGACGGTGCCTTCCTCGTCCATCAGCGTGGCGCTCGGGACCGACTGGCGCTCCTTCATCCACGACACCAGCTTGCCCGGCTCCAGGTAGTCGGAGCTGGCCTTCTCGGTGGAGTTCACGGCCAGCCAGACCACGCCCTTGCCCATGGCGTCCTTCTGGGTGGCGGGCATGTTGCCGCTGTTGTAGTGCTTCTGCACGAAGGGGCAGCCGGGGTTGGTCCATTCGAGCACGACGTGCTTGCCCTTGTAGTCGCTCAGCTTCACGGTCTTGCCCGAGGCATCCTTGAGCGTGAAGTCGGGTGCGGCTTCGCCGACGGTCAGTGCCTGGGCCTGGCCCGCGAACAGCACGGCGGCGAGGGAAGAAAGTGCGAAAAGGTGACGGCGCAACATGGTTCAACTCCTTGGGATGGGACTGACTACAGACTGGCGATGGCCGAGCGAAGTTCCTCCACGCCCAGCACTTCGGACAACACCACCGGCGCGCGGCCCTGCTTGTAGACCACGTAGACCGGCACGCCGCTCCTGCCCAGCTGCGCCAGCGCGGCGCTGATGGCCGGGTCGCGCCGCGTCCAGTCGGCTCGCAGCAATGCTACGTTCTTGAGCGCCAGGTCGGCAAGCACATCCTTGTTCGCCAGTGTGGTCTTCTTGTTGTACTGGCAGGTCACGCACCAGGCGGCCGTGAAGTCCACGAAGACCGGCTGGCCGGTGGCCATGATTTCTTCGGCGCGCCCCGGCGCCCAGGGCTGCCAGCGGTCGCCGTTCGCAGCTTGCGTGGCGGCTTCCAGCGGTTTGGTGACCTGCGGGCCGACGGCGGCCACCAGCAGGCCGAGGCTCAACAGCGAGAGGGCGCCCACGACCAGCCGCGCGCGGCCGGCCAGCGTGAAGGCCCAGATCACGGCGGCGAGCGCGACCAGCAACACCAGCAGCGCGCCGGCGCCGTCGATGCCGCTTTGCTGGCCCAGCACCCAGAGCAGCCAGGCCACGGTGGCGAACATCGGGAAGGCCATGAACTTGCGGAACACGTCCATCCAGGCGCCAGGCCGCGGCAGCAGGCGCGCGACGGCGGGCACCAGGCTGGCGGCAAGGTAGGGCAGGGCCATGCCGATGCCCAGCGCCGCGAACACCAGCAGCGCCTGCGCCGCCGGCAGGCTGACGGCCAGGCCGAGCGAGGCGCCCATGAAGGGCGCGGTGCAGGGTGAGGCGATGGCCACGGCCAGCACGCCCGACAGGAAGGAATTGGCGACCGGGTTCTTCGCTTCCATCGCGGCCAGCCCGCCCGGCACGAACTGGCCGAACTCGAACAGGCCCGCCAGGTTGAGGCCGATGACGGTGAACAGCACGGCCAGCGCCGCCACCACGGCCGGCGACTGCAGCTGGAAACCCCAGCCCAGTTGCTCGCCCGCCGCGCGCAGGCCCAGCATCAGCGCGCCCAAGGCCAGGAACGAGGCGACCACGCCTGCCGTGTACGCGAAGCCGGCGATGCGGTGGCCGCGCCGGTCCTGCGCATGCTGGGTGAAGCCGACGATCTTGATCGCCAACACCGGGAACACGCAGGGCATGAGGTTGAGGATCAGGCCGCCGATCAGGGCACCCAGCAGCGCTGCCAGCAGCCCGGTGGACGATGCGGGCATGGGCGCGGGCGTCGCCGCGTTCGCCTTCAGTGCGGCATCGAGCGCGGGCGGCACGGCGGCGGGCGCGGCCGTCTTCGGCCAGTTGCCCAGCACCTTGAGCTCGGCGCGATACGCCTCGGCGCCCGAGGCCAGTACCACCGGCATGATGCTCGGGCTGTTGCTGCGCTGTGGCGACAGCGGGATGCTGGCCGTCCAGACCGCGCCTTTCCATTCCTGCGTCCACTGCGCCGCGGTCTCGATCACCTCGGGTGTTTCGGGGAAGAAGTCCAGCGTCTTGCCGCGAAGCGACACCGGCAGGCCCTGCACGCTCAACTTGATGGCGTTGCCGTCGACCTGCACGTTGCTGTCGGGAGAGGCAATGCCGCCGGTGCTGCCCATGACCGGTTTTGGCTGGGCCGCGAAGGCGGCGTCGAAGGCCGCGCCGTGGCCGGCCGTCGAGCCGCGCGCGGGCAGCTTGAGCACGAAGTCGCCTTCCTCGGGGATGCATTCCTTGCGGCAGACCAGCCAGGAGGCGCGCAGCTTGATCTCCAAGTCGCTGGCCAGAAGCGTGGGCTTGAAGTCGGCCGTGACCTTGAGCGGCACCGGCAGCAGCACCGTGCCTTCATAGCCGTAGTTGGCGAGGTTGCCGATCGGGATTTTCTTAGGCACGGGCCAGGCGATGTCGCCGGCGGTCACGCCCTTGGGCAGCGTCCATTCCAGCACCGTCGGCAGGCCGGAATCGCCGGAGTTCTTCCAGTAGGTGTGCCATTCGGGCTTGTGCGTGATCTGCAGGCCGGCCCAGACGGTCTTGCCCGGGTCGACGCCGTCGGGCGCATGCGCGACCAGTTCAGCCCGGACTTGGGGAGTGGTGACCACGTTCTTCACGCTGCCGGCTGCGGGCAGGCCTTGCGCGAAAGCCCAGGCCCCGAGGGCGTTGCTTGCTACCAATGCGATAGCGGCGAGATGGCGGTGGAAGTTCATGGCGGATGTAGGAGCCGGGCAGCGGGCGATTGGTTCCACGCCAGCCTCAGGCAAAGCCCAGCACGACGCGGCGCGTCATCGCCGACTTCTTCTCGATCTTCGTCACGACGACCGTGCCGATCTCGGAGGTATTGGCCACATGCGTGCCGCCGCAGGGCTGGAAGTCGACCTGCTCGTCCTTGCCGATGCGGATGGTGCGGATGCGCCCGGTGCCGCGCGGCGGCTGCACCGACATGCTCTTGACGAGGGCGGGGTTGGCGTCGAGTTCCTCGTCGGTGATGGCGCCGACGGCGACCGGGTGGCCGGCCGCGACCAGCCGCGCGATGCCGGCGGTGAGCTCGTCCTTGTCGAGCGGGTCGTTCATGTTGAAGTCGAGCCGCGCATAGTCGGGCGTGATCGAGCAGCCGTTCACGAGCTGCGGCACCAGGTTGCACAGCAGGTGCGTGGTGGTGTGAAAGCGCATCAGCCGGTGCCGGCGTGCCCAGTCGATGCGCGCCGTGACGGCGTCACCCGCCTTCAGGCCGGAGAGCAGCGCCTCCTGGCCCGGCGCAGGCACATGGCAGATGTCGGCCGTCGGCTTGCCCTCGGCATCCTTGCCCTTGCGGGTGTCGGTGATCGCGATCTCGCGGCCGTCCGCGAGCACCAGCACGCCGGCGTCGCCGGCCTGGCCGCCGCCCAGCGGGTAGAACACGGTGCGGTCCAGCACGATGCCCTGCTCGCCGATGGCGGTGACGGTGGCCGTGCATTCCTGGAGGTAGGCGTCTTCGCGAAAAAGGTCTTGTGTCATGTTGCGTGGGTTGGCGTGCGGCGGCTACGATAGATCATGGCATCCGGAGTGTGCCAGCTTACCAACCAGGAGACAGACGTGCTTTTCCCCACCACCATCGTCGGGAGCTTCCCGCAACCCGAATGGCTCATCGACCGCGCCAAGCTGGCCGGGCGGTTTCCGCCGCGCGTGCGGGCCCGCGAACTCTGGCGCATCGCCGAGCCGTACCTGGCCGAAGCCCAGGACGATGCCACGCTGCTGGCGATCCGCTACCAGGAAGAAGCCGGCCTCGACATCGTCTCCGATGGCGAGATCCGCCGTGAAAGCTACTCCAACCGCTTCGCGACCGCGCTAGAGGGCGTGGACCTCGACAACCCCGGCACCGCGCTCGACCGCTCCGGCCACCCGAACCCCGTCCCGAGGATCACCGGCCGCATCCGCCGCAAGCATGCGGTCGAGGTCGAAGACCTGAAGTTCCTGAAGCAGCACACGGCGCGGCTCACCAAGATCACCGTGCCCGGCCCCTTCACGATGCTGCAGCAGGCGCAGAACGACTTCTACTCCCGCGAGGAAGACGCGGCCATGGACTACGCGGCCGCCGTGAACGAGGAGATCAAGGACCTCTTTGCCGCCGGCGCCGACGTGGTGCAGATCGACGAGCCCTACATGCAGGCCCGGCCCGAGAAGGCGCGGCAGTACGGCCTGGCGGCGCTGAACCGCGCGCTCGAGGGCGTGCAGGGCACTACCTGCGTGCACATCTGCTTCGGCTATGCGGCCATCATCCACGCGCGGCCGAGCTGCTACTCCTTCCTGCCGGAACTTTCGGCCTGCTCGTGCAAGCAGGTGTCGCTGGAAACGGCCCAGTCGAAGCTCGACACCTCCGTGCTGGCCGGGCTGGGCGGCAAGCAGTTGCTGCTCGGCTGCGTCGACCTGTCGGACCCGTCGGTCGAGACGCCGGAGGTCATCGCGGACCGTGTGCGCCGCGCGCTGAAGCATGTGGCCCCCGAGCAGGTGATCCTGGCGCCGGACTGCGGCATGAAGTACCTGCCGCGCGACGTGGCACGGGGCAAGCTGGCGAACATGGTGAGGGCCGCGCACCAGCTGCGCCGGGAATACGGGCAGGACTGAGCGGTCCTTGCCGCGCAGGAGTCAGGCCCGCCAGAAGACGCGTTCGCCGCCGAACAGCCGGTGCTGTTGCGAGACCGCCGCCAGCATCTGCGGCACGATCTGCGTGGCGTAGTGGGCGAGAAGGGCCAGCTTGCCGTCCAGGTCACCGGGCAATACCTGCGCCTCCATGGCGCCGGCTTCGGCCAGTTCGCCGCCCGGGGCCAGCGCGGCATACGGCATGTCTTCATAGAAGCCGACCTGCGTGAGTGCCGACAGCGCCGCCGTTTCCTCCCAACTTCACCCGGCAGGGCCTGGGCGACATCGGCGAGGTGAGCTGGCGGCGCCGCATGGGGCGGAGGCTCATGGCGCACTCCCCGCGAAGCCGGTGCCGCCGCGGCCGAACAGCCGGTGCACCTGTGCGCGGATCCACTGGTGCGCCGGGTCCTGCGCGGTGCTGGCATGCCAGACGAGCCGCACCTCGTAGCGCGGCGCGTCGGCGCGTGGCAGTTCCCAGACGCGCAGGTCGTGGCGCTGGCTGAGGTTGACGGCATACATCTCGGGCACGATGGCCATCAGGTCGGTGTTGAGCGCCAGTTCGGGCAGCGCGCCGAAATGCCGGGCCCGCAGCACGATGCGGCCGTCCAGCTTGATGCGTGCCAGCGTCTGTTCCACGCTGCCGTGGAAGGTGGCGGTGGGCGAGGCAACGACCAGCGAGGATTCGGCAAGCTGCTTGAGCGTGAGGGTGCGGCCCGGCTTGCCGGTCGCCGGCAGCCAGCGGGCCGCGGTCATGGCCACGTAGTGCTCGCGGAACAGCAGGTCGGCGCGCACGCCGCGGTGCTTGGGCTGCAGGATGCCGATGGCAAAGTCGATGTCGCGCGACTCGAGTGCGGAGGGGACCGCATCGGCCGCCACCGACACGTTGGACAGGTGGGCATTGGGCGCCTGCTGGCGCAGCGCCGCGGCCAGCGGCGGCAGGAACATCATCTCGCCCAGGTCCGACAGCGACAGGCGCCAGCGCAGGTCGGTCACCGCCGGGTCGAATTCGTCACGGCCGGTGACCAGCGTCTCCAGCGATTGCAGCTGCGCCTGCACCTGCGGCGCCAGCTGCTCGCACAGCCGCGTGGGCTTGAGGCCGTCGGGCGAGCGCACGAACAGCTCGTCGTTGAAGTAGCCGCGCAATCGCGACAGTGCGTTGCTGGTGGCCGGCTGCGACAACGCCAGCGCCTTGCCGGCGGCCGTGACCGAGCCGGTGCGGTGGATGGCGGCCAGCACGCGCAGCAGGTTGAGGTCGAGTTGCCGGAAGTTCATGCCTTGAAAAGCGGGCTCAGGGTTGACCCGCATTATCCACATCGTGAATGTGCCGCATCCAAAAAATCCATTCGCCAAATGGCGCCGGCATGCCTACAGTCCGCTGGATAACTAGGAGACAAGCTCTTGGAGCGCTCATTCCACGATGAAATCGAAGCCCTGAAACTGGGCAGCGGCGAAACCTTCCACGGCGAGGGCATCCTCGCCGTGACCAAGGCCCTGCTGCAGTCCGGCGTGACCTACGTGGGCGGCTACCAGGGCTCGCCGATCTCGCACCTGCTGGACGTGATGGTGCAGGCGAAGGACTACCTGGAGGAGCTGGGCGTGCACGTCGAGGCCTGCACCAACGAAAGCTCCGCCGCCGCGATGCTGGCGGCCTCCATCATGTACCCGGTGCGCGGCGCTGTTACCTGGAAGTCGGTGGTCGGCACCAATGTCGCGTCCGACGCGCTGTCCAACCTGGCCTCGCCGGGCGTCATGGGCGGCGCGCTCATCGTCGTGGGCGAGGACTACGGCGAGGGCGCCAGCGTGATCCAGGAGCGCACCCATGCCTTCGCGCTGAAGTCGGCGCTCTGGCTGATGGACCCGCGGCCCAACCTGCCCAGCATCGTCCGAATGACGGAAAAGGCCTTCGAGCTGTCGGAGGCGTCGAACACGCCGGTGATGATGGAGCTGCGCATCCGCACCTGCCATGTGCGCGGCAGCTTCGCCACCAAGGACAACATCGCGCCCGCCATCTCCGGCCGCCACCTGCAGCAGCAACCCGCGGGCTTCAGCTACGACCGCCTGTCGCACCCGCCCGCCACCTTCCGCCACGAGAAGCTCAAGTACGAGGTGCGCATGCCGGCGGCGCGCAAATTCATCGAGGACGAGGGCCTGAACGAATTCTTCGAAGGCCGCCATGACGACGTTGGCCTCATCGTGCAGGGCGGCCTCTACAACACCACCATCCGCGCGCTGCAGCAGGCGGGCCTGGCCGACGGCGTGGGCAACACCAGCGTTCCGATGATGGTGCTCAACGTGGTCTACCCGCTGGTGCCGGCGCAGCTGGAGCGCTTTTGCGCGGGCAAGCGGGCGGTGCTGGTCATCGAGGAAGGCCAGCCAGAGTTCATCGAGCAGGACATCGCGACGCTGCTGCGCCGCGCCGACCTGCAGACCCGCCTGCATGGCAAGGACCTGCTGGCCATGGGCGGCGAGTACACGGCCGAGATCATCCTCAAGGGCCTCACGGCTTTCCTGGGCGAGCACCTGCCGGCGCTGGACCTGTCGGCCGGCCACGGCTTCGGCCGCGAGCTGGCGGAGGTACGCGCGCAGGCGGCGGCGGAACTCGGCGGCATGGTGCCGCCACGCCCGCCCAACTTCTGCACCGGTTGCCCGGAGCGCCCGGTGTTTGCCGCGCTCAAGCTGGTGGAGCGCGACATCGGCAAGCTGCACATCTCCACCGACATCGGCTGCCACTCCTTCGCGACCTTCGAGCCGTTCTCGTTCGGCAACTCCATCCTCGGCTACGGCATGAGCATGGCGTCGAGCGCCGCGGTGAAGAACTTCTCGGCCAAGCGGCCCGTGGCGATCATGGGCGACGGCGGCTTCTGGCACAACGGCCTGCTGTCGGGCGTGTCCTCGGCGCTGCTGAACAAGGGCGACGGCGTGCTGGTGATCATGAAGAACGGCTACACCTCGGCCACCGGCACGCAGGAGACGATGTCGACGCCGGCCTCCGAGGCCAAGCGCGTGGCCGAGGGCTCCAGCGCCACGGCCGATGAGATGACCATCGAGAACACGCTGCGCGGCATGGGCGTGAAGTGGCTCAAGACCGTCCACAACTACCGAGTGAGCAAGGTGCGCGACGTGCTGAAGGACGCCATCGAGTCGCCGTTCAAGGGCCTGAAGGTGGTAATCGCCGAGGGCGAATGCCAGCTCGAGCGGCAGCGCCGCATCAAGCCCATCGTCGCCCGCCGGCTGAAGGCCGGCTTGCGCTCGGTGCGCACCCGCTACGGCGTGGACGAGGACACCTGCACCGGCGACCATTCCTGCATCCGCCTGTCGGGCTGCCCCACGCTGACGGTGAAAGCCTCCACCGACCCGCTCAAGCGCGAGCCGGTGGCCCACGTGACCAACGGCTGCGTGGGCTGCGGCCTGTGCGGCGAGGTGGCCGACGCGGCCGTGCTGTGCCCGTCGTTCCACAAGATCGAGATCGTGACCCATCCCAACCTGTGGGACCGGTTCACCGACCGCCTCAACCGTTTCTTCATCGGCCTGCTGCAGCCCGCCTGACCATGACGCAAAACCCGATGAATGCCAATCCCCCGTACTGCATCCTCATCGCCGCGCTCGGCGGCGAGGGCGGCGGCGTGCTGGCCGACTGGCTGGTGCAGTGCGCGCTGGAAAGCGGCCTGCCGGTGCAGGCCACCTCGGTGCCGGGCGTGGCCCAGCGCACCGGCGCGACGAGCTACTACATCGAGCTGTTGCGCGAGCCGCTGCCGGAGGGCGCAGGCACGCCGGTGTTCGCGCTGACGCCGCTGCCCGGCTGCGTCGACGTGGTCGTGGCCAGCGAGCTGCTCGAAGCGGCGCGCATGATGGAGCGCGGCTTCGTCACGCGCCGCACCACGCTGCTCGCGTCCACCCACCGCGTCTACACCACCATCGAGAAGATGCACATGGCCGACGGCCGGCAGGACGGCGCGCGCATGCAGCAGGCCGCCCATGCGATGGCCGGCAAGGCCGTGCTGTTCGACATGGAGGCCGTCACCGTCAAGGGCGGGACCGTGGTCTCGGCCGTGATGTTCGGCGCGCTGGCCGGCGCCGGCGTGCTGCCCTGGCCGCGCGAAACCTGCGAGCGCGTGATCCGCGAGGCAGGCAAGGGCGTGGAGGCCAGCCTCGCCGGCTTCGCGCTGGCCTTCGACGCGGCGAGCCGGCCGCCCGGGGCCGAGCAGCCTGTCGCGTCGCCGGATGCCGTCAAGGTGCTGGCCGACGCCGCGCTCCGGCCCGCCTTGCGCGATGCCTGGGCCGCGCGCATCGCGCCCTGGCCGGCCGCGCTGCAGGTGCTGGCCGCGCACGGCGCGCTGCGCTGCCTCGACTACCAGCATGAAGCCTATGCCGGCCAGTACCTGGACGGCGTGGCCGCGCTGGCCGCTGCCGCGAATGCGGAATCCGCCGCCGCGCTGGAAGAGGGCGCGCGCCAGCTTGCGCTGTGGATGTGCTTCGAGGACGTGATCCGCGTGGCCGACCTCAAGACACGGCGCAGCCGCTACCAGCGCGTGCGCGCGGAGGCGCAGGCCAAGGGCGCCGACATCGTCCGCGTGACGGAACACTTCAAGCCCGGCATCGACGAGGTCGCGGCCGTACTGCCGCGCGCCCTGGGTGCGCGGCTGATGGCACTGGCGCAGCGCCGGGGCTGGCTGGGCAAGGCCCATGTGGGCCTGCACATCCGCTCGACCAGCCTCTGGGGCTACCTCATGCTGCGCTTCCTGGCGCGGCTGCGGCCGCTCAGGCCACGGTCGCTGCGCTTCGCGCAGGAGCACGAGGCCCTGGCGGTATGGCTGGCCGCGTTGCAGCAGGTGCTACCGGTGGCGCCCGCGTTCGCGCTGGCGCTGGCCGGCTTGCCGCAGGTGCTCAAGGGCTATGGCGAGACCCAGGCCCGCGGCCGGCTGAACTATGCGCGGCTGTGGGCCACGCAGGTGGCGCCGGCGTTGTCGGGCGCGCTGGACATCGCGAGCGCAGCGGCACAGCTGCAGGCCGCGCTCAAGGCCACGCTGGCCGACCCGGAAGGGCGCCTCAACGCGGCGCACCCGGCAAGCCCCGTGGCGCAGCCGGTGTTCTGGGCGCAGAAGCCCGCCCCGGCGGCAACCGTCAGCGGGAAAACACCATGACACCTGCACCCTGATCGTGACGATGATTCGATCCTGTTTGATTACATGACATAACCAAAGGAGACACTGACATGCAAGCCAACCTCAAACCCGTAGCCCGCGCCGCAGCCGCGGCGGCCCTCGTGCTTGCCGCGTTCGGCGCGCAGGCGCAGGACAAGCCCGTCGAGATGAAGTTCGCCCACTGGCTGCCGCAGACGCACCCGCTGGCCAAGCTCGGCTTCGAGCCCTGGGCCAAGTCGGTCGAGGCGGCGTCCAAGGGCTCGATCAAGGTCGCCTTCTTCCCGGCGCAGCAGCTGGGCAAGGCCGCCGACCACTACGACATGGCGCGCGACGGCATCGCCGACATGACCTGGGTCAACCCCGGCTACCAGGCCGGCCGCTTCCCGCTGATCGCCGTGGGCGAGCTGCCCTTCCTGATCAGCAAGCCGGGCGGCGGCTCGGCCGCGCTGGACGCCTGGTACCGCAAGTACGCCGGCACCGAGATGAAGGACGTGAAGTACTGCTTCGCGCACCTGCACGTGGGCACCTTCCACGCCAAGAAGCCGATCACCGAGCCCTCGCAGATCAAGGGCATGAAGATCCGCTCGTCCAACGGCACCAACGCCGCCTACATGAGCCTGCTGGGCGCGACCAACGTGCAGGTCTCGGCACCGGAAGCGCGCGACGCGCTCGACAAGGGCGTGGCCGACGCGCTGGCCTTCCCATGGGGCTCGATCATCACCTTCGGCATCGACAAGGCCACCAAGTTCCACAGCGACATGCGCCTGTACGCCTCCGACTTCGTCTGGGTCATGAACAAGGGCTGGTACGACAAGCTCGCCGCCGGCCAGAAGAAGGTCATCGACGACCACTGCAACAACCAGTGGGCCGGCAAGGTCGGCGCCGACTGGGGCGACGACGAGGACTCGGGCCAGGGCAAGCTGGAGAAGACGGCGGGCCACACCATCGTCAAGATCACGCCGGCGCAGATCGATGCCTGGAAGAAGTCCGCCGAGCCGCTGTACGGCCAGTGGACCGCCAGCGCCGACAAGGTCGGCGTCAACGGCAAGCAGGCGCTCGATGACCTGCGCAAGGAGCTGGCAACGCGCCAGGCCGGCAACTGATGAAGCGATTGCTCTCGGCCACGGAGACGGTGGCGGCTTTTTTCCTGCTGCTGATCGCGCTCCTGGCCGCGGGCAACGTGTTCCTTCGCGACGTCTTCAGCCTGTCGATCCCCGACTGGTATGACGGCTCGCGACTGCTGCAGGGCATCGCCCTGTTCTGGGGTTTCGCGCTCTCCACCTACTACGGCAGCCATATCTGCGTGGACATCGTCTGGGAGCACCTGAAGCCCCCGGGCCGCCGCTGGCTCGACCTCGTGGCCACCGGCATCACGCTGGCCTTCCTCATTCCCATGGCCTGGATGGTCTGGGTCAAGGTGATGAACACCGGCACGCAGGGCACGAGCGACATGCGCCTGCCCATCGTCTGGTTCTATGCGTTCGCGGCAGTGGGCGCGGTGGCCGGCGTGCTGCTGGCGGCCGTGCGCATGCTGCGGCTATGGCAGGGTGACGAGGCCTCGCTGAAGCCCGCACATGCCGACGGTTCCGTGGAGGGTGAAGTCCATGGATCGTGACCTGGTCGCCCTGCTGGGCTTCATCCTGATGTTCGCGCTGATGGCGCTGCGCGTGCCGATCGGCGTGTCCATGGGCATCGCGGGCGTCGGCGGCTTCGCGCTGCTGTCGGGCATCAAGCCCGGCCTGAACCTGCTGGCCAACGTGCCGCTGTCGGTCGTGACCGACTACAACCTCTCGGTGATCCCGATGTTCATCCTGATGGGCGCCTTCGCGTCCAAGTCGGGCATGAGCAACGAACTCTTCTCGGCCGGGCGCGCCTGGCTCGGGCATTTGCGCGGTGGCCTCGCCATGGCGGCCATTGCGGCCTGCGGCGGCTTCGCCGCGATCAATGGCTCCTCGGTCGCCACCGCCGCCACCATGGCGCAGGTCGCGCTGCCCGAGATGCGCAAGGCCGGCTACCACCCGGGCCTGTCGGCCGGGCTCGTGGCGGCCGGCGGCACGCTGGGCATCATGATCCCGCCGTCGGTGATCTTCGTGCTCTACGGCATCATGACCGAGACCGACATCACCAAGCTGTTCGCGGCCGGCGTGATCCCGGGCCTGATGGCCATCGCCTTCTACTTCCTCGTCGTGCAGGTCATCGCCTGGATGCGGCCCGGGCACATGCCGCGCGGGCCGCTGCATACCTGGAAGGAACGCATCGTCTCGCTGCGCGACCTGTGGGCCACGCTGCTGCTGTTCGCCTTCGTGCTGGGCGGCATCTACGGCGGCATCTTCACGGTGGAGGAGGCGTCGGGCATCGGTGCCGCCGGCACGCTGCTGATCGGCATCCTGCGCGGCCGGCTGGGCGTGGCGGAGATCCGCGCCGCGCTGATCGACACGCTGCGGGTGTCGTCGGCCATCATGATGATCGTGGTCGGCGCCTTCCTGTTCGGCTATTTCCTGACCATCACGCAGTTCACCCAGAAGTCGGTCGACTTCCTGGTGCACCTGCCGATCGGGCCCTACGGCGTGCTGGCCATCATCATGTTCGGCTACTTCATCCTCGGCGCCATCATGGACGAGCTGGCGATGATCCTGCTCACCGTGCCCATCGTCTTCCCGGCGATGATGCAGCTGGGCTTCGACCCGGTCTGGTTCGGCGTCATCATCGTCATGGCCGTGACCTTCGGCATGATCTGCCCGCCGGTCGGCATCAACGTCTTCGTGATCAACTCGATAGCGCGGGACATCACGTTAACCAGGATCTACCGGGGCACCATGCCCTTCATTGCGATCGACGTGGTGCGGCTGGTGATCCTGTGTGCGTTCCCGGCGATCTCTTTGTGGTTGCCGAGCTTCATCAAGTAGCGACAGCCTGGGATGGCACCGGCACTTCCAGGCCAGCCGTATAAGCCTCCATCGCATCCGGCCCCACGACCTTGCGCTGCACCAGCAGCATCACGCAGCGCATGGCCAGGTCGATGGAGCCGTAGCAGTGGTGGGCGACCAGCGCCAGGTGCTTGAGCTGCTCGTCGTCCATCGACTCGGGTCGTGAGAAATCCCTGGCGTAGACGAGGTCGGCTTCCAGCAGCTGGTTCACCGGCTTGAACGGGTCGCCATCAACCACGCATGGCGCGATGGGCCAGGCCTTCACCGCGGCAAAGCAGTGTGGAACGAACCCCTGCCGGCGCAGCTCGCTGTCGATGTCGCCGAGCGTCGGCTGGCCTTCATAGAGCGTGAGGAAGGGCACTTCCACTTGCACGGCCACGGCGCGTGAGAGTTTTTGCGCGCCGTTGCGGAACACCGCGAGTTCCCCGCCCTGGATGTCGATCTTGAGGAAGTCCAGCGCGACGATCTCGTCAATGTCGTCCAGCCGGCGGGTCTGCACCGGGACGCGCTCCTTCACCTGCGCGAACGGCCGCAGCGCGTCGAACAGCGCGAGCACGCGCGGATCTGGCTCCAGCAGGCTGGTCATGCCGGAGCCCGCGCAGACCTTGAGCGTGTGGGCCGCGCCGTCGCCCACCGCATGGCCGAGGTAGCGCTCCAGCGGACCGGCCTTGCGTTGCAGTTTGGCCAGCGCAGGCGCTTGCGGCTCGAAGCCGGTGACGCGGCAAAGGCCTGCGGCCAGCATGCTCGTGTAGGGCGGCTCACCGTCGATCGGGTTGGCGCCGATGTCGATGACTTCCGTGAGGCGTTCGGGGGACAGGACTTCGTGAAAGGAGGGGGGCATGCAGGACTTAATGGGTGGTGCTCGACCTTACCTCATGCGCGATCAGACCAGCGGCTTGATCATTTGCAGTACCAGGCCGATGCGGGACTGGCCGCGAACCACCTTGTCCATCATGTTCATGACCGACACCGTGACGACGGGCACGGCGGCCATGGCAAGGGCGATGCCCAGGGCCACGAAGTGCCGGATGTCGTCGCTGATGAGTTCGGTGTCCATGGCCTTGATCTTCCTGCGGCACTGGTGCGGCCGAAGCCCGTGCCTTTCCCGTGCATGGGCGGGAATGCGGCGATGCAGCAAGTCGGTTTTGGATGACAGCGAAGTCGGCAGGCGACGAAGCGCTGTCGGCAACCACCATCGCCTGGGCCGCAAAGTGTGACTTCTTGCGCATCTGCACCCTTCGCCCCGCCGCGAAGCATCCCGGGGCGCCAACGCGCCAGAATCCCGGTATGCAAATCCCCGACGTTTCCCAGCTTTCCAGCACGCTGTTCCTCGCGTATGCCGCATATCTGGCGGGCGTCGCAAGCCCCGGCCCGAGCAACCTGGCCATCATGTCGACGGCGATGTCGCGCGGCCGGGCCCATGCGCTGGCGCTCGCGGCCGGCGTGATGAGCGGCTCCTTGGTCTGGGGCTTCTCGGCGGCCTTCGGCCTGTCGGCGCTGATGCAGGCGTACTCCTGGACGCTGGTGGCCGTGAAGATCGCGGGCGGGCTCTACATGCTCTGGCTGGCCTGGAAGGCGGCGCGGTCGGCGCTGTCGCCCACTCCGCTTGCCGAGGCCACGGGCGCGGCGGGTGGTCGCCTGCGACAGAGCTACCTAAAAGGCCTTGCAATGCATTTGACCAACCCCAAGGCGATCTTCGTCTGGCTGTCCATCGTGGCGCTCGGCCTTCCGCCCGATGCCGCGCGCGGCGATGCGCTGATGGTGGTGGGCGGCTGCGCGGTGATCGCGCTGGCCGTGTTCTTCGGCTATGCGCTGGCGTTTTCCACCGGGGCGGCGCGCAGCGCGTACCGCAAGGTGCACCGCTGGTTCAACGCGGCGCTGGCGCTGCTGTTCGGGCTTGCCGGCCTGCGGATGCTGGCGGAAAGCGCGGCGTGAAGGGGCTCAGGGGAGGCCGCGCGGCAACGGCAACGCCGTCTTGTACCTCACCTGCTTGAGCGCAAAGCTCGAGCGGATCTTCTCGATGCCCGGGATCGGCGTCAGCTGCTCGAGGATGAATTTCTCCAGCGCCGCCATGTCGGCCACGGCGATGCGGATCAGGTAGTCGCTGTCGCCCGTCATCAGGTAGCACTCCATCACCTCGTCGTGCTCGGCGATGCGGCGCTCGAACTCCGCCAGCGATTCCTTGTTCTGCGACTTCAGGCTGATCGAGATGAAGACGTTCAGGCCCAAGCCGAGCGCCGCCGCGCTGGCCAGCGCCACGTAGCGGCTGATGACGCCGGCCGATTCGAGCGCCTTGACGCGCGCCAGGCACGGCGAAGGCGACAGGTGGACGCGCCGGGCCAGCTCCACATTGGACAGTGAGCCGTCGGCCTGCAACTCGGCCAAAATGCGGAGATCAAGCGAATCAAGCTTCATAAAAATTCTTGAATTTGCTATTTAGCGGCATTTTATGCTGCGCAACTGCTTGCCAACGCGCCATTCAGAATTTCATTTCGCCCCCGCCTGCGTACAGTGGAATGCATGAATGCCCCGAATACCTTGCAGCAGTTGCTGCCCGCGCTCTACCCTACGGACATGACCCAGGACCCTGACCCGCAAGAGACCGCCGAATGGCGAGAAGCCTTCCTTGCGCTCGTGGCAACGCAGGGCCCGGAGCGCGCGCGGCGCATGCTGGACGAGCTCGCCCGGGTGGCTCGCAGCCAGCGCATCGGCTGGACGCCGGAGCTGTCAACGCCCTACGTCAACACCATCGGCGTGGACGAGCAGCCGGTGTTCCCGGGTGACCTGGCGGTGGAGGAGCGGCTCGCCTCCCTGATGCGCTGGAACGCGCTGGCGATGGTGGTGCGGGCCAACCAGGCCTATGGCGAGCTGGGCGGGCATATCGCCAGCTATGCAAGTGCCGCCGATTTGTTCGAGACCGGCTTCAACCATTTCTTCCATGCGCGCAACGAGCAACACAAGGGCGACCTTGTGTTCTTCCAGCCGCACAGCGCGCCGGGTGTGTACGCGCGGGCCTACCTCGAAGGCCGGCTGACCGAGCAGGACCTGACCTTCTACCGGCAGGAACTCACCGCGCCGGCGCATGGCGCGCAGGGCCTCTCGAGCTACCCGCACCCTTACCTGATGCCGGACTTCTGGCAGTTCCCGACGGGCTCGATGGGCATCGGCCCGATCAGCTCGATCTTCCATGCGCGCTTCATGCGCTACCTCACGCACCGCCAGCTGCTCGACTGCAACGCACGCAAAGTGTGGGGCGTGTTCGGCGACGGCGAGATGGACGAGCCCGAATCCATGAGCGCGCTGACGCTAGCCGCGCGCGAGGGCCTGGACAACCTGGTCTGGGTGGTCAACTGCAACCTGCAGCGCCTCGACGGCCCGGTGCGCGGCAACGGCCGCATCATCGACGAGCTGGAAAAGCTGTTTGCCGGCGCTGGCTGGAACGTGATCAAGCTGGTCTGGGGCAGCGACTGGGACGGCCTCTTTGCGCGCGACACCACCGGCGCCCTGGTGCGCGCCTTCGCCAACACGGTGGACGGCCAGATGCAGACCTTCGCCGCGAAAGACGGCCGCTACAACCGCGAAACCTTCTTCGGCCAGAACGAGGAACTCGCGCGCCTGGCCCAGGGCATGACAGACGAGCAGATCGACCGCCTGAAGCGTGGCGGCCACGACCTGGTGAAGATCCATGCCGCTTACGCCGCTGCTGCAAAGCACACCGGCCAGCCGACGGTGATCCTGGCGCAGACCAAGAAGGGCTACGGCATGGGCAGCGCCGGCCAGGGCCGGATGACGACGCACTCGCAGAAGAAGTTCGACGAGACGGACCTGATCGAATTCCGCAACCGCTTCAACCTGCCGCTGTCGGACGAACAGGTCACCTCGCTCAGTTTCTACCGGCCGCCGGAAGACAGCCCCGAGATGCAGTACCTGCATGCGCACCGCGCGCAGCTGGGCGGCTACCTGCCCCGGCGCGAGACGGCCTGCGAGCCGGTGAGCCCGCCGGCGCTGGCGCAGTATGCGCAGTTCGCGCTGGCTGCCGCCGGCAAGGAGATGAGCACCACCATGGCCTTCGTGCGCATGCTGGGAACGCTGCTCAAGGACGGCGCGCTCGGCCCGCGCATCGTGCCCATCGTGGCCGACGAGGCCCGCACCTTCGGCATGGCCAACCTGTTCAAGCAGGTCGGCATCTACTCCAGCGTGGGCCAGCGCTATGCGCCGGAAGACATCGGCTCGGTGTTGTCCTACCGCGAGGCGCTGGACGGCCAGATCCTGGAGGAAGGCATCAGCGAGGCCAGCGCCATCGCCAGCTGGACGGCCGCCGCCACCAGCTACAGCGTGCACGGCCTGGCGATGCTGCCCTTCTATATCTATTACTCGATGTTCGGCTTCCAGCGCGTGGGCGACCAGATCTGGGCCGCCGCCGACCAGCGGCCGCGCGGCTTCCTGCTGGGCGCGACCTCGGGCCGCACCACGCTGGGCGGCGAGGGCCTGCAGCACCAGGACGGCTCCAGCCACCTGTGGGCCGCGAGCATCCCGAACTGCAAGGCCTACGACCCGGCCTTCGCGGGCGAGATGGCCGTGATCATCGACCAGGGCATCCGCGACATGATGGTCGAGCAGAAGGACCTCTTCTATTACGTCACGCTGATGAACGAGAACTACGCCCAGCCCGACCTCAAGCCGGGCGTCGAGGCCGACGTCATCAAGGGCTGCTACCACTTCGGCCACTACCCGGCCGCGGGCGGCAAGGGCCGGCGCGTGACGCTGATGGGTTCGGGCGCGATCCTCGTGGAAGTCATCAAGGCCGCGCAGCTGCTGGCGGAGCAGGGCGTCAGTGCCGACGTGTTCAGCGTGACGAGCTGGAGCGAGCTCGCGCGCGACGGCCAGGCCGTGGAGCAGCAGGCGCTCAACGGCAGCGCGCAGGCGCCGGTGCTCAAGTCCGCCGAAGGGCGTGCGACGCGGTCCAAGCCGGTCCAGGCCTTGCCCTTCGTGGCCGGGCAGCTGGCCGCGGGTGAAGGGCCGATCGTGGCCGCGACCGACTATGTGCGCGCCGTGCCCGAGAGCGTGCGCGCCTTCATGCCCGAAGGCCGGAAGTACCTCACGCTGGGCACCGACGGCTTCGGCCGCAGCGACACCCGCGCCGCGCTGCGCGAGTTCTTCGGCGTGGACGCGGCGAGCATCGTGCAGGCGGCGCTGCACGCACTGGCCTAGGATCGCGCAGCGGCGGTCAGGCCGCCAGCACCTTCTGCACCAGCGTGTGCACGGCCGAGAAGGTCGCGGGCTTGACGATGTGCCCCGCGAAGCCGGCCGCGGTCGAGCGCGCGATGTCCTGCGCGGTGCCGTAGCCGCTGAGCGCGATCACCGGCACGCGCTTGCCGAGCGCGCGGCCGATCTCGATGCCGCTGCCGTCCGGCAGGCCCAGGTCGGTCACCACGACGTCGAAGGGCGCGTTTGCCGCCACCTGTAGCGCCTGCGCGCAGTTGCGGGCCAGGGTCACGGTGTAGCCATAGGCTTCGAGGCCCATGGCCAGGATGTCGGCGGAATCCGGGTTGTCTTCGACCAGCAGCAGCCGGCAGGCGGGCTGTTCTTCCGCAGGCGGGTCGGCCGCAGCGGGCGCGGCGTTGTCGGCGTGGCTGGCAGGCGGGGGTTCGGCCGCCGCTTCGGCGACGGTATCCAGCGTCAGGGTGAAGGTCGCGCCCTTGCCGCGGCCGCCACTGTCCGCCGTGAGCTGTCCGCCATGGTCCAGCACCAGCCCGCGCGCGATGGCCAGGCCCAGGCCCAGGCCGCCGAACTGGCGGGACACCTCGGTGTCGGCCTGCTCGAACGGCGTGAAGATGCGCGACAGCGCGCCTGCGTCGATGCCGATGCCGCTGTCGGTGCAGGCGAGCGAGAAGACCCCGCCGGCCCACGACGTGCGCAGGCTGATCGTCCCGCCGGCGGGCGTGAACTTGATGGCGTTGCGCAGCATGTTCCAGAGCACCTGGTGCATGCGCGCCTCGTCGGCCATCACCGTGGCCTGCGGCGCTTCCAGCGAGACCTTCACCTGCAGCTGCCGCTCGCTGATCTGCCCGGCCATCATGTCGACGACGATGCCGACCAGCCGGTGCATGTCCACCGGCGTGAGCTTGAGGGTGACCTTGCCCGCAGCGATCGCCGTGAGGTCCAGCAGGTCGTCGATGAGGCGCGCTTCCAGGGCCACGTTGCGCCGGATCATGGGCAGCAGGTGGCGGTGCTCCGGCGGCACGACGGCGCTGCGCTCCAGCACGTGCGCGGCCGCGCCGATGGGCGTGAGCGGTGTGCGCAGCTCGTGCGAGAGCACGGCCAGGAACCGGTCCTTGGCATGGTTGGCGCGCTCGGCCTCGTCGCGCGCGTCGCGCAGGGCCTGCATCGCGCGGTCGGCCGCCTCGCGCTGGGCGACCTCGCGCAGGGCCCGGTCCAGCACCACCGGCAGGCGGGCCAGCCGGCCCTTGCTCACGTAGTCGGTGGCGCCGCGCTTGAGCATCTCGACGGCGTTGTCCTCGCCGATCACGCCGGAGACGAAGATGAACGGCGTGTACGGTGCGACGAGGCGGGCATGCTCGAGCGCCTGCATGCCGCCGTAGCCCGGGATCTCGTAATCGGACAGGATGACGTCGCGGCGCGCGAAGGCCAGCGCCCGCACGAAGCCGGCTTCATCGGAAACGACTTCCAGGCTGGCGGAGGGATAGGCGGCCAGCAGGGCCTCGCGCACGAGCTCTGCGTCGAAGCGCGAGTCTTCCAGCAGCAGGACCTGCAAGGCTTCAGTCATGCCGGCGGTGCGCTTTCATCGAGCCGGGCGGCGGCTCGTTCAGGACGGCCCAGAACACGCCGAGGTCGGCGATGGCGGAGACGAACTGCTTGAACTCCACCGGCTTGACGACGTAGGCATTGACGCCCAGCTTGTAGCTCTTGAGCACGTCGGACTCCTCGTGCGAGGAGGTCAGCATGACGACCGGGACGCTGCCCAGCGCCGGCGTTGCGCGCACCGACTCCAGCACCTCGAGGCCATTGACCTTGGGCAGTTTCAGGTCCAGCAGGATCACCGCCGGGTTGCCTTCGGCGCGGCCGGAATGCTCGCCCTGCCGATTGAGGTAGTCCAGCGCCTGCGCGCCGTCCCGGACCACCACGACCTCGTTGGCGAGCTGGCTGCGTTCCAGCGCCACGAGCGTGAGTTCCAGGTCCCGCGAGTCGTCTTCCACGAGGAGGATGGGCTTGAGCATCAGGTGTTCTCCGGTTGTCTTGGGAGCGTGAAGCCGAATGCCGCCCCCTGGTTGGGTTCGCCGCGCGCCCACACGGCGCCGCCGTGCCGCTCGACGATTCTCTTCATGCTGGCCAGGCCAATGCCCGTGCCCTCGAATTCCTCCGCCTGGTGCAGGCGCTGGAACACGCCGAACAGCTTGGCCACGTATTTCATCTGGAAGCCCACCCCGTTGTCCGCCACTTCCAGGCCGTCCCCGGCCGGGCCGGTCACGGGGCTGATGGTGATTCTTGCGGGCTCCCGGCCGCGCGTGTACTTGACGGCATTGCCGATCATGTTGCGGATGGCGGCCTGCAGCAGCAACGGGTCGGCCCAGAGCGCGGGCAGCGGGCCCCGGATGTCCCATTCGATGGATCGCTTGGGTTCATGCTGCCGGGCCTCGCGCACCAGTTCCTCGACCAGTTCCTGCGCGTCGACGCGCCGGCGCTTCAGGGCCGAGCGGCCCATGCGCGAGAAATCGAGCAGCGCGTCGACCAGCTGCCCGGCGAAGGCGGACGCGTCCTTGACGTTGCCCAGGTAGCGCACGGAGCGCGCGTCCAGCTTGCGGCCTTCGGCGTCTAGCACCAGGTCGACGTAGCCGGCGATGTGGCGCATCGGCGCGCGCAGGTCGTGCGAGACCGTGTACGAAAAGGCCTCGAGTTCCTTGTTGACGCGGCCGAGCTCGGTGACCATCTCGGCCATTTCCTCGGCCCGGCGCAGCACGATGCCGATCAGCGCCTGGCGCAGGTCCTGCGCCGCCGCAAGGTCCGCCGGCGACCAGGGCAGGGAGCGGCCGCGGACCTGCTCCTCCCAGCTGTGGAAGCTCAGGCGCGGGTGGATGCGCCCGTCCGCCGCGCGCAGTTCCTTGCGCGGCTCGCCCGCCCACTGGATGGTCTGGATCACTTCCGGGCGGAACCAGAGGATGTGGTGGCGGTGGAATTCGGAGATCGAGACGGCGAGCACGCCGGCCGACAGCTCGGGCATCGCGGCGGCCGGCGGGTACAGCTCGGCCAGGCGGTCGGTGGCGAACACCTGCTCGCCGCGCGCTGCGATCCATTGCGCCAGAGCCTGCACGTCTTCCGTGGCCGGCGTGTCACCGGCCGTCCAGCAGCTGTCGTTGAGCACCACCGCAGCGCCGCCCGCGCGGCCGAGGCGCAGCAGGGTCTCCGGCTGCGCCACCAGCTGCTGCAGCGTGGCGTCGCTGTCGGCCAGGCTGGACACCAGCTGGAGCGTGAGCTGGCGCAGTTCCAGCCGCTCGTTGACCTCGGCATGGTCCTCGCGCGCGCCGATCTGCATGGCGACCAGCCGGCCGAGGTGCTCGCAGGCCACGCGCGTCTGCAGGCACAGGTGGCGCGGCGCGTGGTCATGGCACGAGATCAGTCCCCAGAGCTTGCCGCCGATGACGATGGACACCGACATGGACGCCAGCGTGCCCATGTTGCGCATGTACTCGAGGTGGACCGGCGAGACACTGCGCAGCGAAGCCCACGACAGGTCGATGTCCCCGGGCTTGAGGCCGGCGTCGGCGCTGAGCAGGTCCACGGGCTGGTAGTTGGCGTCCGGGATCAGCCGGATGTGGTTGAGCACGTAGAGCGCGCGGGCCTGCGCCGGGATGTCCGACGCCGGAAAGCGGTGGCCGGCATACGAGTCGTAGCCTTCGTCGACGTCCTCTGCCAGCACCTCGCCATGGCCGTTTTCGTCGAAGCGGTAGACGAGGCAGCGCCCGAACCCGGTCAGCCGCTTCATCTCCCGCGCTGCCAGGGCGGTGATGGCCGCCACGGAATCCGCGCGCTGCAGCACCGGCAGCAGGTGCCGCGCCAGGCCATAGATGGGGGCTTGCGTCGCCGCATCGGACGAGGCAGGTTCGAATTCGACGATGTCCAGGCCGTTGCTGCGGTGCGCCGAGGCGTCCATCAGGCGCCCGGCCACCACGAACTGGCCGATCGGCGCCGGTGCCTCCCCGGGGGAAAGCGTGGCGCAGCGGGTGCGCAGGGGGGCGATCGCTTCTTCCGCGGCCCCGGCGCCGGGCCAGTTCCCGCTCCAGGCCCGCAGGCCGCCCGCTGCGTCCATGACCGCCATCAGCCCGTGGGGCTGGATGGCGCCGGGCACGCGGATGGGCTCATCCGCGCACTGGGCAAGGTCAGGGGCAACTTGATCGGTAGTCATCCACGAGCCGGTACGGTCCAGGCCGGCAAAAAGATAAAAGGTGATTCAAGGTTAAACGAGATGTAGCGGAAGGTACGTAGGAAAAATCTGACAGGCGCGTCCTTCCTTCGCGCGTCTCCCCCTAAGATGGCGGGATGAGCACCAAATCCCGCTTCTGGGCCGACCTCACGACCCGCGACTTCTCGCGCCTGGACGCAGCCAGCACCATCGCAGTCCTGCCCGTGGCTGCCGTCGAGCAGCATGGCCCGCACCTGCCTGTCAGCGTGGACGCGACGCTGGTGGACGGCGTGATTGCCGCGGCCCTGCCGCGCCTGCCGGCCACGCTGCCGGTGCTGTTCCTGCCGACCCAGCAGGTCGGCAAGAGCAACGAACACAGCCGCTTCCCGGGCACGCTGACGCTGTCGGCCGAGACGCTGATGCGGGTCTGGATGGAACTGGGTGAATGCGTGGCGCGCGCCGGCATCAGGAAGCTGGTGCTGTTCAACTCCCATGGCGGGCAGGTCAGCCTGATGGACATCGTGGGGCGTGACCTGCGCGTGAAGCACGACCTGATCGTCTACAGCGTCAACTGGTTCACCCTTCCGCTGGGCGACGCGGTGGAAGGGCTGTTTCCGGCCGAGGAACACCGTTTCGGCATCCACGGCGGCGACGTCGAAACCTCGATGATGCTGGCCCTGCGGCCGCAATTCGTCGAGATGGGCCGGGCCCGTGACTTCAAGTCCAGCTCGCAGGAGCGTGCCGCCAGCTACCCCATCCTCGGCAATGGCAAGAGCGCCAGGCTGGGCTGGCAGATGCAGGACTACAACCCGATGGGCGCGGCCGGCAATGCGGCCGCCGCCACGGCAGACAAGGGCCGCGCGGTGATCGACGCCGCCGCCGGGGCGCTGGCACAGGTATTGCAGGAAATCCACCAGCTTCCGCTGTCCACGCTGGTGGACAAGCCCCAGTTTCCCGACTGAAACCGCCTCCTGAACGACTAGCCCGCCCGACGCCATGCCCGAGGCCCTCGCAGAACCTGTTGCGCACGAGCCGCCGCTGCTGGCGCTCGACAAGGCGGGCAAGCGCTATGCCAACGGCACGCTGGCCCTGCACGGCATGAGCTTCGCCGCCGGCGGCAACGAGTTCGTGAGCTTCCTCGGGCCCTCGGGCTGCGGCAAGAGCACGGTGCTGCGCATGATCGCCGGCCTGTCTCCGCCGAGCACCGGCAGCATCAGCTGGGGCGGCGTCCAGGACACGCCGCAGGACATCTCGTTCGTGTTCCAGGAGCCGACGCTGATGCCCTGGGCCACCGTGTTCGACAATGTCTGGCTGCCGCTGCGGCTCAAGGGCCGCTCGCGCACGCAGGCACGCCCCGCGGTGGACGCCCTGCTGGCCCGGGTGGGGCTGGCGGAGTTCGCCGGCGTCTACCCGCGCGAGCTGTCGGGCGGCATGAAGATGCGCGTGTCGATCGCCCGCGCCATGGTGACGCAGCCGCGCCTGCTGCTGATGGACGAGCCCTTTGCCGCGCTCGACGAGATGACCCGCTTCCGGCTCAACAACGACACGCTGGCGCTGTGGCAGGCGCACCGCTTCACCACGCTGTTCGTGACCCATAGCGTCTACGAGGCGGTCTACCTCAGCCAGCGCATCGTCGTGATGGCGGCGCGGCCCGGCCGCGTGGTCGAGGAGATCGCGGTGGACGAGCCCTACCCGCGCACCGATGCCTTCCGCGCCACGCCGCGCTACAACGCGCTGTGCGTGCGCGTGTCGCAAGCCCTGCAGGAAGCCGGTGGTGCCGGTGGCTGAGCGGCGCTGGCTGCGGCTGGTCCTGCCGGTGCTGCTGTTCGCGCTGGCGCTGGGGGCCTGGGAGGCCTTCGTGCGCATCCGCGAGGTGCCGCACTACATATTGCCCGCACCCACGCTGATCGCGCTGACGCTCTGGGACAACCTCGGCTCGCTGATGACGAGCTGGCTGTTCACCATGAAGATCACCGTGCTGGCGCTGTTGCTGGCCGTGGCCGGCGGCGTGCTTCTGGCGTTCGTGTTCGCATTGAGCAAGTGGGTGGAGCTCAGCCTGTTCCCGTTTGCCATCGTGCTGCAGGTCACGCCCATCGTGGCCATCGCGCCGCTGATCCTGATCTACATCGACAGCACCACGGCCGCGCTGCTGCTGTGCGCCTGGATCGTGGCCTTCTTCCCCATCCTGTCGAACACCGTCGTGGGGCTGCGCAGCGCCGACCACAACCTGCGCGACCTGTTCCGCCTGTACCGCGCCTCGCCGCTGCAGACGCTGCGGCACCTGCTCATCCCGTCGGCCATGCCGTACTTCATCGCGGGGCTGAAGATCGCGGGCGGCCTGAGCCTGATCGGCGCGGTGGTGGCCGAGTTCACGGCCGGTGCGGCGGGCAAGGAGACGGGGCTGGCCTCGCGCATTCTCGAGGCGAGCTTCCGCACCGAGATCCCCAAGATGTTCGCGGCGCTGGTGCTGGTCTCGCTGACCGGCATCGCCATCTACCTGGTGTTCAACCTGTTGGCGAAGCTGGTGCTGGGCCACTGGCACGAGTCCGAAGTGAAGCGCGACGCATGAAGTTCTTCAGCGTCGCCATCCCGCGCCGGCTTCGCGGCTTCCCGGCCGTCGCGCCCGAGACCCAGGCCTTCGACGTGACGCTGGACGGCGGCCTGGTGCTGTCCATCGACGCCGTGCCCACCGGGCCGCAGGGCATGCTGCTCAGCGCCTTCGTCGATGCGCATGTGCACATCGACAAGACCTTCTGCGTCGGCGAGGTCGGCGCGGCGCAGGGCGACCTGTTCGCCGCCATCGAACGCATGGCCCGGCACCGCGAAGGCTGGACGGCCGACGTGGTGCGCGGCCGCATGGAACGCGCGCTGGCCCAGGCCCATGCGGCGGGCACCCGCGCCATGCGCACCCACCTGGACTGGCCGGGTGCTGCGGCGCCGGTGTCGCTGGCGGTCTTCGAGGAGATGCGCGAGGCTTGGCGCGGGCGCATCGAATTGCAGTTCGCTTCGCTCACGCCGCTGGACGTGCTGGCGCAGGAAGGCGAGGCCATCGCGGCGGAAGTGGCCCGGGCCGGTGGCGTGCTGGGTGCGTTCGTCTACCGCAACGAAGACATCGACCGGAAGCTGGCTTCGGTGTTCGCGCTGGCGCGGCGGCATGGGCTGGCGCTGGACTTCCATGTGGACGAAGGGCTGCACGCCGATGCCACGGGCCTGCATTCCATCGCCACGCTGGCCGGCGAGGGCGGGATGCAGGGCCGCATCACCTGCGCACATGCCTGCTCGCTGTCCGTGCAGCCCGGCGGCCGGGTACGCGAGACGCTGGCGCAGTGCGCGCGCGGCGGCATCCACCTGGTGGCGCTGCCCACCACCAACCTCTATTTGCAGGGCGCCTGGGACGCGACGCCGCTGGAGCGAGGCGTCACGCGCATCCTCGAGGCCGATGAAGCCGGCATCCGTGCCAGCCTGGCGACCGACAACGTCGCGGACGCCTTCTACCCATACGGCAGTTACGACCTGATGGAAACCTTCGGGCTCGGCGTGCAGGTGGCGCACCTGGCGCCGGCGATGGACTGGCTGGACAGCATCACGGTGAGCCCGGCGGCCGCAATGGGCCTGGCCTGGGACGGCCGCATCCGGCCCGGCTGCCCGGCCGACCTCGTGCTGCTGGCCGCGCGCGATGAGTACGGCCTGCTCACGCCCGAAGGCCGCCAGCGGCGCGTCTACCGTCACGGGCGGGAGCTGTGAGCCCATGAGCCGGATTGCCGCGCTGAAGCAGGACCTGGCCGGGATCGAATGCCATGACGATCCCGCGCTTTTGCGCAGCAAGTCCATGGACTTCCACTGGTACAGCCCGGTGCTGACCGAACTGCTCAAGGACAAGACCGCCGACCTGCTGGTCGTGCCGAAGGACATGGACGAACTCGGGCGCGTGGCCGCCGCCTGCGCCCGCCACCGCGTGCCGGTGACGTTGCGCGGCGGTGGTACCGGCAATTACGGCCAGTGCACGCCGATGGAGCGTGGCGTGATCGTCGAGATGCTGAAGCTGGACGGCGTGGCCATCCACCCTGGCAGCGCGACGGTGCAGACGGGCTGCATCATCGGGCGGCTGGAAGACGCGGCGCGCGCCACCGGGCAGGAGATCCTGATGTTTCCGTCCACCTTGACGGATGCCACCATCGGCGGCTTCATCGCGGGCGGCTTCGGCGGCGTGGGCTCGATCCGCCATGGCGTGCTGAAGGACCCGGGCAACGTCACGCGCATCCAGGTGATGACGCTGGAAGAGGAGCCGCGCCTCATCGAGCTGCACGGCGCCGACATCCAGAAGGTGCACCATGCCTACGGCACCAACGGCATCATCACCGAGATGGACGTGCGCCTGGCGCCGGCCGAGGACTGGCGCCACGTGATTGCCCTGTTCGACGGCTACGAGGCGGCGCTGCGCTTCGGCGTGGCGGCCATGACGCCCGAACTGCCGCTGCGCCTGCTGAGCTCCATCGAGCGCGGCTTTGCGCCCTACTACACGCAGTTCGGCCACCATTTCCCCGAGACGCACGATGCGGTGTTCGCGCTGGTGGCGGCGCAGGGGCTGGCTGCCTTCGAAGCGCTGGTGGAGCAGCACGGCGGGCGCGTTTCGCTGGCCATGACGGACGCCGGCATCCAGGCCGCCGGCCTGCTGCCCGCCCATGAATGCGCCTACAACCACACCACGCTGATGGCGCTGAAGAAGGACAAGGCCTGGACGTACATGCAGCTGGCCTTCCCGCAGCCCTTCAGCATCGCCCAGGCGATGGACCTGGTGCAGGCTTTCGGCCATGAGATCCTGTGGCACCACGAGTTCTCGCTGGCCTACGGCAGCTACGGCGTGTTTGCCATCCCGCTGGTGAGCTACTTCGATGCCGCCCGGCTGGTGGAGGTCAAGGAGGCCATCGAGGCGCGCGGCGTAAATGTGTTCGACGCCCACGTGGTGACCATCGAGGACGGCGGCATGAAGACGATCGACACGGCGCAGATCGACTTCAAGAAAGTCGCCGATCCGCACGGGCTCATGAACCCCGGAAAAACGCGTGGATGGTTGCCCGGATACGCCGTACCATGACGCCCGGAGCGTGCAAATTACCGTCAATTTCAGGAGAAATGCCATGACCCGTCTTGCCCTCAAGGCCTTGGCCCTTGCCGCGATGCTGGCCTGGGCCGCCGGCGCGTCCGCCCAGGAGAAGGTCGTCTTTGCCACCAACTGGAAGGCCCAGGCCGGCCACGGCGGCTTCTACCAGGCGCTGGCAGACGGCACCTACAAGAAATACGGCCTGGACGTGGAGATCCAGCAGGGCGGGCCCAACGTCAACAACCGGCCGCTGCTGGCCGTCGGCAAGATCGACTTCCTGATGACCGGGAACCTGCTGCAGACCTTCGACAACGTGAAGAACGGCGTGCCCACCATCGTGGTCGCAGGCATCTTCCAGAAGGACCCGCAGGCCATGCTCGCCCACCCGGGCCAGGGCTACAACAGCTTCAAGGACCTGGCCAAGGCGCCGGTCGCCTTCGTCGGCAAGGACGGGCAGTTCAGCTTCTGGCAGTGGATGAAGGCCGAGTACGGCTTCAAGGACGAGCAGGTCAAGCCCTACAACTTCAACGCCGGCCCGTTCCTGGCCGACAGGAGGTCGATCCAGCAGGGCTACTCGATCGAGGAGCCGCTGTCGATCAAGGCCCAGGGCGGCGTGGACCCGCAGGTCTACCTGCTGGCCGACGCGGGCTTCTCCACCTACAGCACGACCATCGAGGCGCGCCTGGACATGGTGAAAAACAAGCCCGAGACGGTGAAGAAGTTCGTCGAGGCCAGCATCATCGGCTGGAACAACTACCTCTATGGCGACAACAAGGCCGCCAACGCCCTCATCCGGAAGGCCAACCCAGACATGACCGACGCCAACCTGGCAGGCTCGCTGGACCTGATGAAGAAGCAGGGCATCGTCGACAGCGGCGAGGCGGTCACCAAAGGCATCGGCGCGATGAGCGAGGCGCGCATCAAGGACTTCTACGAGAAGATGGTCAAGGCCGGCCTCTACAAGAAGGGCGAGATCGACCTGTCCAAGGTCGCCACCACGCAGTTCGTGAACAAGGGCGTCGGCCTGGACGTGAAGAAAAAGCTGGGCGGCAAGTGACTCGGGCGCTACTTTGCGCGCTCCACGACCGCGATGCGGCGCTTGATCCGCGCGGCTTCTTCCGTGGCGCCGGCCTGCTCGGCACGTTGCGCCTGGACCAGCAGCCAGGCGAGGAGGGGCCTCCGCCAGCCCTGTGCCGAGGCTGTTTCCACCGCGAGTGACATCGTGTCCGGGCTGGCCCGGCCCGCCTGGAACAGCACGCCGGCCGCGACCAGTTGCGACAACGGGTCCTTGATCTCCTTCAGCGCCGCGTCGCCGCCGCCCGAGGCCACCGCGCGCTGCGCCGCCGGCAACAACGCGGCGTCCTGTGCCTGGGCCTTGCCGGCGAGGTAGTCCGCATAGGCGCGCTCGGCCGGCGCTGCATCCTGCCGCAAGGCCTCGAAGCCCGTGCAGGGCTCGACCACCAGGCTGGCCAGGCGTGCCGCGCAACGCAGCAGTTCGGCGCGCGCCAGCAAGTCGGGCCGGCCCGTGCGGGCGATCTCGCCCCGGGCACGGTCGAACTCCAGCGTTTCCACGCGCGCATTGCCTGACAGGTACGCCGCTACCGAGCGCTCCATCGAGCTTTGCGCGTTCATCTGCCAGTCCGGCACGGGCGGCTTGCTGGAGCAGGCGGCCAGCAGGGCCAGCAGCAACGGTGCGAATGGCTTCATGGCAGCTTGATCTCGGTGTCGCGGGCAAAGGGCCAGCGGCGGTTGATGTCGTTGACCAGGCTCTCGACCTTGCGCAGGTTGGTCTCGACCTCGGCGCGCAGCGCGCCCAGGTCGTCCGTGGCCACGCGGGCATTGGCGCCGATGGCCTGGGCGTCGACCAGCAGCGCATCCACCTTCTTGAGGCTGGTGCGCGCCTCGCCGAGGATGCCGTTGATCTGCACGATGGCGGCGCGCGTCTCGGGCATCACGCCGCCAGGACCGAAGACCTGCGTGTCGGCCTTCGCGGCAAGGCCGTCGGCCTTGGTGACCACGCCGTCGAGCCGCGCCAGCAGCGTGTTGGTGCGCTCCAGCGCTTCCATCAGCTTCTTGCGGTCGGCGTCGTTGCCGAGCATCACGCCCAGCACGCCGTTCGGGCCGTTGAGCTTTTCCGTCAAGGCCTGCACGTTGGCCAGGCTTGCGCCCAGCGCGGCTTCCTTCGCCGTCATGGCGCCTACGTTGTCCAGAACTTCCTTGGCCGAGGCCATGAGCTTGGGGATCTCGGCGCTGGCGTCGCCCTTGAGCACCGGCCGCACCGCGCCGGGCGGCAGCGGCTTGTCGGTCAGCATGCCGCTGTAGGCGCGGATGTTGGTGCCGCCCACGATGCTGCGCACCATGGTGAAGATGCTCGACTCGCGCAGCCAGTGCGCGTCCTTGCGCGGCACGTCGATCACGATGCGGGCATTGCCGTCCTCGGCCAGCTCGATGGCGCGGACCCGGCCGATCGGGAAGCCGGAGAAGGTGAGGTCCATGCCGACGACCACACCCTCGGAATCGTCGGACACCAGCACCAGCTCCTGCGTGACCTCGAAGGCGCCGCGCGCGTACAGCACGTAGGCGACCGAGCCGAACACCAGCAGCGCCATGAAGACCAGCAGCATCGCGGCCTTGAACTCCAGGTGCTTGATGGGCGGCGGCGCCGGCGGCGGCCGGTCGGGCGGCGCGGGTTCCAGCTGCTGTTCGGGTGTGGGGTCGCTCATGGTTTTCGTGGGGTGGGGCTCAATAGTAATTGCCGACGAGGGAGACGATCTCGATCATCAGCAGCACGGCGAACATGCGGACCAGGCCGCGCATCTCGGCCCGGGTGCGCGACGAGGCGCCGGTGATGATGTCGTAGACGCCCGAGGCCATCGGGATCAGCGCGGCGGCCAGGCTGAAGAACAGCGTCTTGAGCATGAAGATCAGCGTCACCACCGGGCTGAACACCTGGCCGAACAGCCGCGTGTAGACGGCAAAGCCGGTGGTGGTAAAGCCGTAGACCGCGATGTAGGCCGTGACCAGCGCGACCACGCAGCTCAGCGCGGCGAGCGTGATGGACGAGAACACGCCGGCGACGACGCGGGGCAGCATTTCCTGGCGCACCGGGTCGACGCCGCGCTGGCGCATGGCCTCGAGCTCGCCGCGCCGGCGCATGCGCGAGAGATCCGCGCCGTCCGGGATGGTGCAGCGCAGGGCGACGAACAGCGCCGCGGTGAGCGGGATCAGTTCCAGCACCAGCACCCGGATCACGAGTTGCAGCGCGTACTGCGACAGGCCGTAGCTCAGCGCCGTCACCAGCACGATGCGCGTGAGGATCAGGCTGATCAGCGCGCACAGCAGGGTGAAGCCCACCAGGATGGGCGCGGTGTTGGTGTAGATGTGTCGGGCCAGCACCAGACGGTTGCTGCGCGAATAGCTCGACGGCGTGAGCGTCAGCACCAGGATCAGCGCGCCGAAATGGATGATCCGCCCCCAGCCCATCAGCCAGCCGAGCCCGGCCCGGCCCAGCTCGGCGAGCGTGTCGTGCCACGAGGTGATGCGAACCATGGCGGCATGATAGCCCGTGGGTTAACCTCCACAACCATGAACGACACGCGGTTACCGATCCGGTTCTATTTCGACTTCATCTCGCCCTACGGCTACTTCGCCGCGCTGCGCATCGAGGAACTGGCGGCGCGCCATGGCCGCACCGTGCAGTGGTCGTCGATGCTGCTGGGGGTTTCGGTGATGAAGGTGATGGGGCTCAAGCCATTGATGGACACGCCGCTCAAGGGCAGCTACACCGGGCGCGACGTGCTGCGCCATGCCCGCCGGCTGGGCCTCGGGTTCCGCCGCGCGCCCGAGGCGCCGCCGATGAACCCGCTGACCTGCGGCCGGGCTTTCCAGTGGGCGCTGCGGCACCATCCGGCGCAGGCTGCGGCGCTGGCGCTCGCCCTGATGGATGCCTACTGGCTGGGCGGCCTCGACCTGTCCACGCCTGAATCGCTCAGGGCGGTGGCCTTGCCGGAAGGCATCGATCCTGGAGAACTGGTGGCGGGCGCCGCCAGCGCCGAGGCCGCCGGCTGGCTGCGCGAGGCGGTGGACGCCTCGCTCCAGGCGGGGGTGTTCGGCTCGCCGACCATCGTGGTGGACGGCGAGATGTTCTGGGGCGTGGACCGGCTGGAAGAAGTGGACCGGTGGCTCGCCACGGGCGGCTGGTAGCCGGCCCCGGCAGACGCTCAGGCGTACTTCAGCTCCGTCGTCACCGAGATCGGGACCAGCCGCTCCTGCACCGCGCGCGTGAGCGCATCGCCCGGGCTGCCGGGCAGCTGGACGACGGCCACGGCGCGGCTGCCCCTTTCCTCGCACGCCACGCGGATGGCGCCATCCGCCAGGTCGGCCAGCATCTCCGCCAGCTTGGCCTCGATGGCGCGCAGCCGCAGCGTGGGCTTGTAGACTTTGCCGATGGCCGTGAGCGGCAGCGCGTCCAGGATGGTCGCCCGCTTGGGCACGGCCGGTCGTTCATACACGTGCGGCGCGACGGCTGCCAGCAGTTCGGCCGGCGTCACGCTGGCACCGGGCCTGAGCGTCACGAAGGCCACGGGCAGTTCGCCGGCGTAGGCGTCCGGTTCGCCCACCACGGCGCACATCGCCACGGCAGGGTGGGCCAGGAAGGCATCCTCGATCAGCCCCGGGTCCAGGTTGTGCGAGCCGCGGATGATGACGTCCTTGGCGCGGCCGGTGATGTGGATGTAGCCCTGTGCATCGACATGGCCCAGGTCGCCCGAGATGAGCCAGCCGCTGTCGAACATACCGGCGTTGCGCGCGGCATCGGTGTAGCCCGGGCTCACGTGCGGCCCGCGCAGGATCAGCACGCCGGTCGTTCCCGCCTCGCATTCGTCGTCGAGGTCGGCGGCGCCGTCGCGCCAGGGGACGATGCGCACCTCGCTGAACGGCATGCGCAACCCGGTGGAGCCCGGCACGCGCGGCGCGGCGAAGGGCTCGACCGACACCAGCCCGCCGCATTCCGTCATGCCCAGGATGTTGCGCACGGCAATGCCCGTGCGGGCCTCGAACTGCGCCGCCAGCTCGGTGGGCAGCGGCGAGCCGCCGGTGTAGGCCACGCGGATGCGCGAGATGTCGGCATCCACCGGCGTGTTGACGAGCGTGGCCAGGATGGTCGGCACGCAGGCCAGTGCCGTCACGCGCTCGCGCTCGCAGAACTTCCAGTAGTTGCGGGCGAAGGCCGGGTTGCGCATGCCCGACAGCGTCGGCAGCACCTGCGTGCCGCCGATGGCCAGCATCGACAGGCCGTAGACGAAGGCGCCGGCCACATGGAACAGCGGAAAGCCGTTGACCTCGACGGTGTGCTCGTCAAAGCCGTAGAACCTGTGGGCGAACCAGCTGGTGTGGGCCTCGTTGCCATGGGTGTGCTGCGCCAGCTTGGGCGCTCCCGTGGTGCCGCCGGTGTGAAAGAAGGCGGCCACGCGGTCGGGCGTGAGCGCCGGCTCGAAGGTGAGCGCATCGGGTTGTGCGGCCAGCCGTTCCTGGAAGGATGCTCCGGCCGTTGCACCGCCCGCGCTGATCTGCAGCACCGGCAGCTGCCGGATGGCAAGCACCTTTTGTACCGTGCTGGAAATGTCCAGTTCCGCATTCGGGCCGAGCGTGACGATGAGCTTTGCGCCAGAAGCTTCGACCAGCGCCGCGATGTGGTCTGGCTGCAGCAGGTAGTTGATCGGGCAGGCCCTGGACGCGAGCTGCGCGCCCCAGAGCGCGTAATGTGTTTCCGGGATGTTGGGGGCGAGGATGACCACCGCGTCGTCCGCTCCCGCGCCCATGGCGCGGAACAGGTTGGCGGCGCGGTGGATGTTGGCGAGCAGCTCCCGGTAGCTGGTGTGGCGTGGTGGCGTTTGCAGGTCACCGTCCGGCAGGTAAGTGAAGGCGTGGCGGTCGGGAAAGCGCGCGGCCGCTGCGGCGATCAGGCCGTAGGTGGTGCGGGCGGGGATGGATTCTGCGTAGGGATGCTTCTCGAGCGACTCGATGTCGGCGAGGCTGCGGAATGACGGGGGAGGGGGCGTGCTCATGGCATCATCTTATGAAGGCGTCGGGCGGGCGGGAATCGGGGAAGACCTCATGCGCGGAAAATGCAGGGCCCTGACGATGCAGAGCCGCGGCGGACGCCCAGCGCCAATCACTCCTGAGGAAAAAGCCATGCTGCAACTGAGACCCGGCTGCGAATGCTGCAACACCGACTTGCCGCCTGATTCAGCGGACGCGAGGATCTGCACCTTTGAATGCACCTTCTGCGCGGCCTGCGCAAACGACGTGCTGAAGGGCACCTGCCCCAACTGCGGTGGCGAGCTGCTGCAGCGGCCCCGGCGCCCGGCTGGGAAGCTTGCGAAGTACCCAGCATCGACGGAGCGGGTGTACAGGCCGCAGGGTTGTGCGGCAGCATGAAGTACAAGTGTCCGCACTGCGCCGCAGATGCGGTACCCGGTGGGCAGGTTCGCCGCTCGAGCCGTGGCGCTCCCGCAGTTTGTGAGGCATGCGGCAGGCTTTCGCATGTGATTGCCAGTCAATCAAGCGGAATTGCGACGACGTGCGTCGTGCTGCTCTGCATTGCCTTGATGGCTGGGTTGGTGCTCCAGTCCTGGCTGGCTGGAATTGCTGGAGGCCTGGCGGTCGCGGGCTACTACCAATGGGCATGGCAACGGGCGGAGCTGTGGCCGATCTCACTCGAAAATGCTGAGACGGCCAAGCATGTGGGTTGGTGGACGGGATTGGTGGCGTGGATCGCGGCAATCTTTTCGATTTAGGCACAAGCAGGATGAGCGCTTGACATGTCCACACTTGGCTTCTGGCGTTGAGTGCTTTTTTCCCGTCTAGCGTACGACGCCTGGACTTTTCGCGAGTCGACGGATTACCGGGTATGGGCAGCGATGCCTCGCTCACTGTCGCGTCTGCGATGCGCGGCAGAACGCATAGTCCCGCGCGGGACTGCTTGTCCCAGCAGGGACAGCGGGCACGGCGTGGCCTGCCTAGAGTGGGGCTTCCATCGAAGGAGATTCCCGTGCCGCCACCTGCCGTTCCACTTGCGCACCCTCTCGAACAACTGCGCGCCATCAACCAGTCCGCCGCGTTCAACCAGTGGTGCGGGATCGAGGTCACGCGCGCCGGGGCGGGCGAAGCGGAGATCAGCATGCCGTGGCGGCCGGAGGTGGGGCAGTACGCGGGCTTCCTGCATGCGGGCGTCGTCGGTGCGCTGATCGACACCGCCTGTGGTTTCGCGGCGGCCACGGTGGTGGGCCGTGTGCTGGCCTCTCACTACTCGGTGAACTGCCTGCGGCCGGCAGTGGGTGAGCGCTTCTTCGCCCGGGCGCGCGTGGTCAAGCCCGGGAAGACGCAGGTGTTCACGGCCTGCGACCTGTATGCGGTGTCGGGCGGGCAGGAGAAACTGGTGGCGACGGGCGAGACCTTGCTGACGGTGGTGGAAGCAGGTTGATCCTTTGCAGAATGGGGCCGTGGCCTACACGGGCGGCGTGCCTGCGTGGGTATAAAACGCAGATGCGCAAATCCACTTACCTCTTCCTCGCCGTCCTGGGCGTGTGCCTTGCCGGGTGCCAGGACCGGCCGGCGCCGACGACGGTGGTCGCGGCGCCAGCCCCTGCAGCTTCGCCGGCAACTACGGCATCGGTGCCCGCGCCACCGGCTTCGCAGGCAGCGGCGCTGCCGGCCTCCTGGCTCGGCAAATGGACGGGCCCCGAAGGCACCTTCCTCACGCTGGTGGCCAATGGCGCGCGCTACGACATCACCATCCAGTCGCTGGACGGCCCTGCGAAGTACGAAGGCACGGCCGTGGGTGACCGCATCGAGTTCATGCGCAACGGCCCGGAGTCCATCCGCGCCGGGAACGGCAAGGACACCGGCATGAAGTGGCTGGCCGACAAGGCCGACTGCCTGGTCATCAAGACCGGCGAAGGCTTCTGCCGCGACTAGGGCCAGCGTTATCGCGGCCTGAAGCGCACGATGCGCACGCGTGCCGCCGACTCGATCAGTCCAAAGGCCTGCTGCATCAGCGCCAGCACCTCGTCCTCGCTGGTGCCGCCCACGCCGCCGCCGACCAGCGGAAAGGCCACGGAGCCGTAGCGCTCGCGGTTGACGATCTCCATTGCCGAGCGCACCGAGCCCTGGATCGAGGCCGGCGACGCCGTCCACCACATGCTGATGCCGGCGACGTGGATGATGCCCTTGAACGGCAGCCGCCCGGCTGAGGTCAGAACCGCACCGCCGAGCGGGATGGCGCCGGCCCGGCCCACCTCCTGGAACGGCCTGTAGCCGCCGCGCTTCTTGATGGCGCCCGACACGCCATGCGGCCACAGCAACCACCACGGGATGATGTTCCGGTTCCAGGAATTGACGATGGCCTCGACCGGCTGGTCGAGCAGGTCGCCTTCCACGATGTCTGCTTGCATGCCCGCTCCTCTTGTGGGGCTGAAGCATGCACCCGTTGCCGCAAGCGGCGCGCAGTGCTTTCCCTAGGCGGATGGGTCCTGCGCGCTGCGTGCCCGGCAGTCTGCGTAGACGTCCAGCTTGCGCCGGTAGAGTTCCGTCTGCACGCCCAGCAGCCCCAGCACCGAGTGGAAGTAGTTGTCGTGCGAGACCGCCGCGTCGCGCAGGCCGTGCAGGCATCCGGTCGATATCGCCGTGCGATGTTCATATCCGTCCGACAGCCAGGTCATCCAGGGCACGCGCTTCTGCACATCGGGCGCGATCGCGTACGGCAGGCCGTGCAGGTAGAGGTTGTTCTCGCCGAGTGATTCGCCGTGGTCGGCCACGTAGACCATCGCGGTGTCGTAGGTGGCCTGCTGCGTCTTGAGCCAGCTGATCGCGCCGGCGAGGACATGGTCGGTGTAGGCGATGGAATTGTCGTAGGCATTGACCAGGCTCTCGCGGCTGCAGTCCTGCAGGTTGTTGCTGCGGCACTCGGGCTGGAAGCGCTTGTATGCCTCCGGCGAGCGTTGCCAGTAAGCCGGGCCGTGGCTGCCCATCTGGTGCATCACCAGCACCACGCCGCGGGCCCGGCGTTCGGCAGGCAGTGCGGCGATGCGTGCGTCCAGGCCTTCGAGCAGGATGCCGTCCATGCACTGGCCGGAGGCGCAATGCTGCGGATCCGCAAGCCTGGACGTGTCCACGGTTGGAACCCGCGCGCAGGTGCCCTTGCAGCCGGACTGGTTGTCCAGCCAGAGCACGGCCAGGCCGGCGCGCTGAACGACGTCGAGCAGGCCCTCATGGTTGTGCTTGCGTGCCTCGAAGGCTTCCTTGCCCAGGTGCGAGAACATGCACGGCACGGAGGCCGCGGTGCTGGTCCCGCAGGACCAGGCGTTGCGGAAGCTCGCCACGTTCTCGCGCGCCAGTTCCGGCGTAGTCGGCCGGCCGTAGCCGTTCAGGGCGAAGTTGCCGCTGCGTCCCGTCTCGCCGACCACCAGCAGTAGCAGCGGCGGCCGGCTGCCCGGCACGGGTGCGGCGGCGCGCGCGTCCTGGCCGATGGGCTCGATGACGGACTCGTTGCGGCGCAAAGGGCTCGCGGCAAGCCAGCCCACCGCGTACACCGCATTCAGCGGGTTGACCAGGTAGCGCACCTGCTTGTGGTTGCGCATGGTCGACGACAGCGGCTGGAAGCTTGCAAGTGCCGCGGCCAGCAGCAACGCGGCGGCGACCACCGCGAGCAGCAGGTTCTGCGCGAGCCGCCTCGGCCAGCGGCCGTAGTCCACCGGCATCCGCCAGACCAGCGCCGCAGGCAGCACGCCCAGCGTCAGGACCATGACGGCCAGCCGGGGGCTGAGCAGTGCAGAGGCTTCGTGCAGGTCGGTCTGCAGCACGTTGACGATCATGGTGGCGTCGATCACCACGCGGTAGGTGAGCATGAAGTAGGCGCCGAAGGCCGCCGAGACCAGCAGCAGCATGAGCATGGGCTTGAGCGTCCAGCGCCAGGCCAGCAGGCTCAGGAGCGCGACGAGCGCGGCCATGATCATGAGGCCGAGGGCGCTGGCAAACCCGAGGCCGGAAAGGCCGTCCAGCATGGACAGGTGGCCCAGCTCCGACCACAGCGGCGCATTGGCCACCGTCGACAGCCACAGGCTGGCCGCGACGATCAGCCACAGGGGGTTGCGTGGATCCAGGTGGAGTTGCGGGCGCTTCATGCGGCTTCCCCGGTTCGGGCCACCGTGGCATGGCGGGTCGCAAGCTTGAACAGGACGTCTGCGGCAAGGGCGACCGACCAGCAGATCCATGCCGTCCACAGCGTGTGGCTCATGAAATGCGCGCCGCGCAACTGCTGCGCCACGCCGAAAGTGAATCCTGCGGCCAGAGCCGCCGCGAGCCAGGCCTTCGCGAGGCCGGGTGCCACGCCGCGAAACGCGAACCATCCCCCGAGAAAGGCAAAGCCTGCCGACGCGTGGCCCGCCGGGAAGCAGCGTCCGCTGCCGCCGTCGGCCTGCAGGATCTGCGCCCAGTGCGATGCATGGCGGGCGACCCCGCCGAACTCCGCAAGGTCCCAGGGGCAGCTGATGCCGGTCGAAGCCTTGAGCGCGCTCACCGCCAGCAGCGACGCCAGCGTGGTGGCGGCCAGCTGCAGTCGCTGTCTTGCGGCCAGGCGCCTGAAGATACCCAGCGGCCAGTACACCATCACGCACAGGCCGAGCACGGCCAGCCAGGACAGGATGCGGCCTCCTTCGTGCAGCACCTGGTACAGGAACCAGTGGCCGCGCAGCGGGAAGCCGGCCGCGCCGCCGGACAGGTGGGCCAGCGCCAGGTCGAGCCCGGACGCGTCCCAGGCGAGGAGGGCGATGGCAAGGGTCAGCGTGATGAGGGCGTCGCGCCGCAGGAGGATCGTCGTTTGCATGGCGCGGAGCTTCGGCGGACGGCCTTAAGGCTTCCTTAACGCGAAAGCGGCCACAATGACGCCATGCGAGTCCTGGTGGTCGAAGACGACGAAGGCATTGCCGCAGGGCTCCAGGCCCATCTGCGGCAACTGGGCTGGGCCGTCGACGTGTCGGGCAGCGTGGCGGGCGCCTGGGCCGCGCTGCGCGCCGAGCCCTTCGAGCTGGTCCTGCTCGACCTGGGCCTGGCCGACGGGGACGGCACCGAAGTCCTGCGCCGGCTGCGCGCGTCGCTGGACGGCGAGCTGCCCGCATCGGGCACGCCGGTACTGATCATGACGGCGCGCGACCAGGTGGCCTCGCGCATTGCCGGCCTGGACCTTGGCGCCGACGACTACGTGACCAAGCCCTTCGACCCCGACGAGCTGGCCGCGCGCATGCGGGCCTTGCGCCGCCGCGCGGCCGGCCGTTCCCGGCCGCTGCTGGAGGTGGGCGGCATCGTCATCGACCCGGCGGCGCGGACGGTGCAGCGCGAGGGGCGGCCGGTGGAACTGTCGGCACGCGAATTCGGCGTGCTGCTGGCGCTGGTCGAAGCGCGGCCGCGCGTGCTGTCACGCCAGCAGATCGAGGCCAAGCTGTACAACTTCGACAACGTGCTGGACAGCAACGCCATCGAGGTCCATGTGCACCACCTGCGCAGGAAACTGGGCGCCGGTGTCGTGCATACGCTGCGCGGCGTCGGCTATTTCGTGCCGGAGGACGCCGCCTGATGATGCGCGCTTCGCTCACCCGCCACCTGCTGGCATGGACGCTCGGCGCCTTGCTGGCGGTCTGGGCGGCATTCGTCGTGGTCGGCTACAAGACCGGCGCGCACGAGGCCGACGAGCTGACCGACGGCCACCTGGCAGGCGTCGCCTCGCTGGTCCTGGCAATGGGTGACGGCCGGTTCTCCGGGCGCACCAGCCCCGCCATCGTCGGCGGCCAGCCGGAACTCAAGAACCATGACTACCAGCAGTCGCTCAGCGTGTATGTCTGGAACGCAGCCGGCGCGGTGGTGACGCACACCGGCGAAGCGCCAATGCCGCCGTTCGATACGGCGGAGGGATTCGCGACGGCGCGCCTCGGGAATCCGCCGATGGAATGGCGCACGTTCTCACGCTGGGATAGTCCTGCGAAGCAGCGCAAGGTAATGGTGCTGTTGAGCATCCAGGAGCGCGACGACCTGGCCGAGGACATCGCGGAGCAGATCGCGGAGCCGGGCCTGTGGCTGCTGCCGGTGGTGGCGCTCGTGCTGGGTCTGGCGATCCGCCGCGGGCTGCGGCCACTCTACGACCTGTCTCGCGATGTGCATGCACTGGACATCCACAAGCCGCAGCCGCTGGGGCTCGCGCATCCCCAGGAGGAGTTTCGCGCGGTAGTGGCTTCCATCAACACGCTGGCCGAGCGCTACCAGTCCGCGATGTCACGTGAACGCGAGCTGGCCAGCGAGCTCGCGCACGAGCTGCGCACGCCGCTGGCCTCGCTCACGCTGCAGGCCCGTGCGTTGCGCGATGCGCCGCCGGGCGTGCTGCGTGAGCAGGCGCTGGCGCAGATGGAGCACGACGTGCTGCGGGCCGGGCATGTCCTGTCCGACCTGCTGTCGCTGGCCCGGGCGAGCCGCGCCGAGCTGGCGGAAGCCGCGCAGCCGCTGGACCTGGGCGAACTCGCGCGCGGTGTGGTGGGCGAGTTCGCACAGGCCGCACACGAAAGCGGCCACGAGTTGTCCCTGGACAGCCCCGGTCCTTTTCCCGTGAAGGGTCACCCCGTGCTGCTGGGCCTGGCGCTGCGCAACCTGGTGGAGAACGCGCTCGCCCATACGCCGCGCGGCACCCGCGTGGAAGTGCAAGTGGATCCGGCTGCGCGATGGGTGCAGGTCTGCGACACCGCACCGCAGCGGGGGACGGATGGCCAGGCCGGGGAAAGTGCTTCCGGCGCGCCGGACAGGGCGGCGCTCGGGCTGGGCCTCGGCCACCGCGTGGTGAGGAAGATTGCCGCGATCCATGGCGCGGTATTCGAGCCCGTGCCGCCGCCGCAGGGCTTCACCTGCTGCTACAGGATCGCGTTCGGGGCGCAGGAGCCGCCGCCTCAGGCGTAGGTCGTCCAGTCCTTGTAGTCGGCGTGGTCGAGGTGCGGCAGCGTGTTGTAGGTGACGAGCATGTGCCGCTTTGGCGTGAAGGCCAGCTCGGTGAGCGAGCTGTTGCGGATGCGCAGGTTGAGCTCGATGGTGGTTTCGGGGCTGGTGCCCAGCACGTGGCCGACGATGGTCGAGATCGGGCCGCCGCTGGAGACCATCAGCACATTGGTCCCGAAATGGTTGGCGCGCACATGGTCGAGCGCGCCGGTGATGCCGGCCACGAAGTCGTTGTAGGAAGGCATGCCCTGGGGCTGACGACGCCGGCCATCCACTGCGTGAGGCCGTCACGCAGCAGGCGGAAATGGTGGCGGTACATCTCGGGCGAGGTGGGCTTTTCCAGCTTGTGCGGATGGATGGCCGCGATGACGGCCTCGCTGTCGTATTCGTTCAGGCCGGCCCACTGGAGCGGTTCGGCTTTCAGCTGCATGCCTTCGGCGATGCCCTGCCAGGTTTCGGTGTGGCGGCGCAGCGTGCCGGTGATGACGGCGTCGAACGTCACGCCCTTGCCGGCGAAATACTGCCCGAGGCGCAGGCTCTGCCTGTGGCCGAGCTCGCTCAGGCGGTCGTAGTCTTCAGCGCCGAACGAGGCCTGGCCGTGGCGGACGAGGTAGAGGTTTCCCATGCGGCCATTCTGGCCACTCGCCCGTGCCGGTGAAGTCACTCGCGCGACGGAAGGTCGCGCAGGAGACCGGTGCGGCTACTTGCGCTCGGTGAAGGCGATGCGCAGGGCGATGCCCGCCAGCACGCCGCCCATGATGTAGCGCTGCGCGCGCAGCCAGCCGGTGCTTTGCGACAGGAAAGCGGTGATGCTGCCGGCGCCCAGGATCAGCAGCGCGTTGATGCTGCCGCTGACCGTGATCTGGATGACGCCCAGCGACAGGCTCTGCAGCAGGATCCCGCCGCGTTCAGGGTGCAGGAACTGCGGGAAGAACGAGAGGTAGAACATCGCCACCTTGGGATTGAGCAGGTTGGTGACGAAGCCCATGCGGAACAGCGTGGCCGGCGGGTCGGCCGGCAGGGCGCGCGGCTCGAACGGTGCCGTGCCGCCGGGCTTGACGGCCTGCCAGGCCAGCCACATCAGGTAGGCGGCGCCGGCCAGCTTGATCAGGTCGAAGGCCAGCGGCACCGCGAGCAGGAGCGCCGTGAGGCCGAGCGTGGCCGCCGCCAGGTGCACGACGAAGCCGAGCAGCACGCCGGCCAGCGAGATCATGCCGGCGGCGCGCCCCTGCACCAGCGTGCGCGAGATGCAATAGATCATGTTGGGCCCGGGCGTGAGCACCAGGAACAGCGCGGTGAGCACGAACCAGCCGAGTTCCTGCGCGGTGAGCATCAGAGTCCTTTCGATTCGAGGATGACGGGGCCGCGCGGCGTGTTGAGCCGCGCAACGATGTTGGCGGGCCCCGGCTTCACGGCCACGTCGGCAAGGCCGATGGCGGCGTGGGCCGCGCGCAGGCCGGCGTCATCGGGGTGCTGCACGCATAGGGACTGCAAGGTCACGCCCGACTCGCCCATGCCAGTGACCGGGTGCGCGTCGCCCCATTCGATGAGCGTGGGCAGGCCGCCGTCGAACAGGCGCCGGCCGTCGTCGCGCACCGTGATCTGCCATTCGAGCAGGCCGCGTGGCGTCATTCGCGAGGCCCTGAGCGCGGGACCGCGGTCGATGCCGCGGGCCGACAGGGCGGCGCGGGCTTCCGCGACGTCGGTCACGTTGGCGACGAAGTGGGCCAGCCTCGGGCCGTCCTGCTTGACCCGCGCCTGCAAGGCCGGGTCGTCCATGTCGAACCAGCGGCCGGCGCGCGCCGGGACCGGCTGGGGCTGGGCCGGGTTGATCGCAATGATCTCGAAATACGCCCGCGGGAAGTTCACCGTTGCGATGCGGAACAGCCGGTTGTGCGTGCCCATGAGCGGATGCTCGCCACCGGGACCGGGCGTGATGCCCAGCGTCGCCTCGCACCAGGCCACGCCGTCGGCCAGGCTGGGCGCCACGACGACGAGATGGTCGATGCGGGTGGCCATGTGTCTTTCCGTCCTGCTTTCTAGAGGTTCACCGTGCCGTCGATGCAGGTCACGGAGCCGCCGCCGATCCAGATGTCGGCGCCCACCTGTTGCACATGCACGCGGCCGGCGCGGCCGAGCACGGTGCCTTGTGCCGCGATGTAGCTCGGCGGCGCGAGGCCGGCGCCGATCAGCCATTGGGCCAGCGCGGCGTTCAGGCTGCCGGTGACCGGGTCTTCGCCCATGCCCTGGCTGACGGGGAAGAAGGCCCTGACCTCGAAAGCGCATTCATCGCCCGCGCCATGGGCGCCGAGGACGCCGACCTTGCCGCGCGGAGCCTGTCCTGAGCCGGTCGAAGGGCCGACCACCCCGACGTCCAGGCCGGCGAGGATGGCGCCGTCCGGCTTGAGCGCCAGCACCTGCTCCGCGCTGGCCAGCATCACGCCGCGCCACCTGGGGCCGTTGTCGCACCAGGCGTGGTGGATGATGTCGCTGCGCGCGACACCGAGGCCGTGCGCGATCAGCGCCACATCTTCCTCGGCCAGAGGTCCGCCCTTTTTGAGCGGCGGCGCGGCAAAGGCCAGGCGCGTGCCATTACGCCGCAGCTTGACGAGGCCGATGCCGCACTCCTGCACCACGTAGTCGCCCGCCGGCTTGCCGCCGGCCTCCAGCCAGGCATGGCAGCTGCCCAGTGTGGGATGGCCGGCGAACGGCAGCTCGCGGCCGGGGCAGAAGATGCGCACGCGGTAGTCGGCGCCGGCCTGCGTGGGCGGCAGGAGGAAGGTGGCCTCCGACAGGTTGGTCCAGTTGGTGAAGGCCTGCATCTCCTCGGTGGAGAGGCCGCTGCCGTCCAGCACCACCGCGAGCGGGTTGCCGAGGTAGGGCGTCCCGGTGAAGACGTCGACTTGCTTGAAGGGGCGGGTTTTCATGGGTCAGCTCAGGGTGAGGTCCAGCACGCCGCGGGCCGCGGGGCGCGCCAGCATCTGCTGATACCAGGCGTCGAGGTGGGGGCGCGGCTTGCGCTCGCGCGGCAGGCCCGACCAGCGGTGCACCTCGCAGGCCACGGGAATGTCGGCCATGGTGAACTGGCCGCCCAGCATGAAGGCGCGATCGGCGAGGTGCGCGTCCAGCAGGTCCAGCAGCGGCTCGGTGGCGGCGATGGATTGCTCCACCTTCATGGCATCGACCTGGCCCCCGGGCTTGCGGACCAGTTGCACGAAGGCGTCGCGGCCAGCCGGGTTGAGCGTGGTCTGCTGCCAGTCCATCCAGCGTTCGGCGTCGAAGCGCCCGTGGAACGAGGCCGGGTAGAGGCTGCCTTCCGCATGCTTCGCGCACAAGTAGCGCACGATCACGTTGGATTCCCACAGCGTGAAGCCGTCGTCCTGCATCAGCGGCACCAGCGAATTCGGGTTCTGCGCCATGAACTCGGGCGTCTTGACCACGCCGTACTGGCCGCCGGCTTCGGTGCGCTGGAATTCCAGGCCGAGTTCCTGCGCGGCCCAGACGACCTTGCGCACGTTGATGGAGCTCATCCGCCCCCACAGGTGCAGCATGGGTCAGGCCTCCACGGTGGCGGGCACCCGGCCGGCCCGGTGCTGCTGCGCGTATTCGCGGATCGCCGCGGCCAGCGCTGCGATGCCGGTGTTGATCTGCTCCACACTGGCCGTCACGAAGGACAGGCGCAGGGTGCGCGGGTCCGCATCGGCGCCGTAGAAAGGCGCGCCGGGCACGAAGGCGACGCCCTTCTCGACGGCCAGGGGCAGCAGCTTCACGGCATCCAGGCCTTCGGGCAGCCTTGCCCACAGGAACATCCCGCCCTTGGGCGTGTTCCATTCGCTGCCTTCCGGCATCTCGCGTTCCAGCGCGGCCAGCATGGCGTCGCGCTGCGACTTGTACAGCGCGCGGATCGTCGGCACGTGGCGGCTGAGAAAGCCGTCCTTCATGACTTCGGCGACCATGCGCTGGTTGAAGCTCGGGCTGTGCAGGTCGGCTGCCTGCTTGGCCTGCAGCAGCTTGGGGTAGAGCGCCGGCGGCGCGATGACGAAGCCCAGGCGCAGGCCCGGTGCCAGCACCTTGGAGAACGAGCCGAGGTAGATGCAGCCTTCGGGGTTGCGCGCGGTGAGCGGCGCCGGCGGCGGCGTGTCGAACCACAGGTCGCCATACGGGTTGTCCTCGACCAGGGGCAGGCCGAGTTCGGCGGCGCGGGCCGACAGCGCAGCGCGGCGCGCCTCGCTCATGGTGCGGCCGGTCGGGTTCTGGAAGTTCGGCAGCACGTAGAGGAAGCGCGCGCCTTTTGCCTTTGCATCGAGGTCATCGACCAGCACGCCCTCGCCGTCGCTGGCCACGCTCACCACGTCGGGCTCCATCGGGCTGAAGGCCTGCAGCGCGCCCAGGTAGGTCGGCGTTTCGACCAGGATGCGGCTGCCCGCATCGATCAGCACCTTGGCGACCAGGTCCAGGCCCTGCTGCGAGCCGGTGGTGATGAGCACCTGCGACGGGTCGACCTTCCACGGCAGGTTGGCGGCCACCATTTCACGCAGCGCCGGGAAGCCCTCGCTCGCAGCGTACTGCAGCGCGGCGGATGCGTCCTCGCGCAGGACCTTTTCGCAGGCGCCGGCGAAGGCGCTCACCGGGAAAGTCTTGGGCGACGGCAGGCCGCCGGCAAAGCTGATGATGCCGGGCCGCTCGGTGACCTTGAGGATCTCGCGGAGCACCGAAGGATTCATCTTGTGGGCGCGCTGCGCCAGCACCCAGGGGTTGCGGGGGGAAGTCGTCATGTCAGGCTCCTTGTCTCTTTCAGGCCGGCTGCGGGGCCGGCGGGTTGGCCCACCGGCATCTTCTTGCCGATGAAAACGGTCGCGATCACGGCCAGCGCGAAGCCGACCGTCACCGCATCGAGCGATTCGCCGAGCAGCGGCACGGCAAACAGCATGGATGTGAACGGCTGGATCAGCTGCACCTGGCTTACCCGTACTGTGCCACCGATGGCCAGGCCCCGGTACCAGGCGAAAAAACCGAGCCACATCGAGAACACCGCGACGTAGCCGAAAGCCCACCAGGCCGACGGCGGCAGGCTGGCCTGCGGCCAGGTCAGCAGCGTGCCCGGCAGGGTGAGCGGCAGCCCGATGACGAGGGCCCAGCAGATCACGTGCTCGGCGCGCATGCGCTGCGACAGCTGCGCGCCGTAGCCGTAGCCCACGGCGGCGCAGGCCATGGCGGCCAGCAGCAGCGCGTCGGCCGGATGGATGGACAGCCCCGAAGCGCCGGAGCGCAGCATCGCAAAGCCCACCACCAGCGCACTGCCCAGTACCGCGCAGGCCCAGAAACCGGCCGACGGCCGCTGGCGGTGCAGGAAGGCGCCGACGGCGGCGGTGGCCAGCGGGAGCACGCCCACGATGACGCTGGCGTGGACGGCTTCGACATGACGCATCGCCACCGAGGTGAACAGCGGGAAGCCGAACACGACGCCGCCCGAGGTGATGGCCAGCGGCAGCCAGTCTTCGCGGCGCGGCAGGGGCGCGCGCGTGGCCGCCAGGAAGGCGGCCGACAGCGCCGCGGCCACCAGGGCCCTGCCGAAGGCGATGAAGAAGCCGGACATGAGCGGGGCCTCCGGCGTGCCGACGGCCATCCGGGTCATTGGCAGCGTCAGGGCGAAGATGACCACGCCCAGCGTGCCGAGCCACAGGCCCCTGATTTCGTCGGGCCTCATACCGTGGACATCCAGAGGGCGGTGGCGGCCAGCACCGCTGCCAGTGCGCGGTTGAACCAGAGCAGACGGCGGCCCTGCGCCAGCCAGCCGCGCAGCAGCGAGCCCGCGAGCGCGTAGGTGAAGTTGCTGCTGAAGGCAAAAAGCACCATGAAGCCCGAGATGATGATGAGCCGCTGCACCGGGTTGGGCGCGGGCTGGCCCATGGCGTTGACCACCCAGCCGGCCGTCAGCGTGAGCGCGAGCATCCAGGCCTTGATGTTGAGGAACTGCAGGCCGACCCCCTGCCAGAAGCCGACGTCCAGGCGCGACGGGTCGACCTGCGACAGCTGACCGGCGCCGCTCAGCTTCCAGGCCAGCCACAGCATGTAGGCCACGCCGGCCAGCTTGACGGCCAGGCGCAGCGCCGGGATGCCGGTGACGAGCGCGCCCAGCCCGAGACCGCAGGCCAGCATCACCAGCGTCCAGCCTGCCGGCACTGCGAGGCAGAAGCGCAGCGCGCGCTTCAGGCCGAAGTTGGCCGCGAGCGCGGTGGACAGCGTCGTGTTGGGCCCCGGCGAGAAACTCATCGCGGTGCAGAACAGCAGCAGGGTCGTCAGTTCGGTGGTGCTCATGGGTTGGCGCAGTGGCGGTGCCGGGACCGGCTTGCCAATGCGATGGCTTCAATGTAATCTTGCAGCCAATACACAACCAATACAGTTTTACGATTCAGTTTGATATCTGTATTGGTGCTTGTGACAGCACAGCACACAGCGCACGAGGATGTTCCATGCTGCAGGCCCTGACCAAAACTCCCAGCCATTCGCTCACCGAGCAGCTCGGCACGCGCTTCGCCGAGCGTATCCGCAACCGCCTGCTGGCGCCGGGCTCCCGCCTGCCGTCCGTGCGGCAATGCGCGCAGCAGCACGGGGTGAGCCCGTACACCGTGGTGGCCGCCTATGACCAGCTGCTGGCGCAGGGGCTCGTGGAGGCGCGCAAGAACCGCGGCTTTTTCGTGCGCGAGGCGATGCCGCTGCGCGGCGGTTCGGAAGGCCACGAGCCGGCCGCGAACACCGCGCCGGCGGAAGGCCTGTCCATCAATGCCTGGACGTCCGCGACCGGAACGGCCACGCGCAAGCCGATCGATGCGACGGCGCTGATCCGCGGCATGTTCCACAAGGTGAGCAACAAGCCCCAGCCCGGCATGGGCGTGCTGCCGCAGGAGTGGCTAGAGTCCACCTTCATGCCGGCCGCGGTGCGCAAGGTCACGGGCACGCGCGCGCTGCAGGAGTTCTCCCTCCAGTACGGCGAGCCGCTGGGCGATGCCGGCCTGCGCAAGGCCCTGTCGCAGAAACTGGCGGCGCTGAACGTGCAGGCCGCGCCCGACCACATCATCACCACGGTGGGAGCCACGCACGCGCTGGATATCGTGAGCCGCACGCTGCTGCGCGCCGGCGATTGCGTGATGGTGGAGGAACCTGGCTGGGCCGTTGAGTTCGCGCGGCTGGATGCGCTGGGCATGCGGGTGCTGCCCGTGCCGCGGCGCGCGGACGGGCCCGACCTCGAGGTCATGGCGCGCTATTGCGAGGCCCACGCCCCCAAGCTCTACGTCAGCGTGAGCGTGTTCCACAACCCGACGGGCTACTGCATCACGCCCGGCAGCGCGCACCGCGTGCTACAGCTGGCGAACCAGCACGACTTCCATATCGTCGAGGACGATACCTACAGCCACATCGCGCCGGAACACGCCACGCGGCTGTGCGCGCTCGACGGCCTGCAGCGCACCATCTACGTGAGCGGCTTCGCCAAGATCCTCGCGCCGAACTGGCGCGTGGGGTACCTGGCCGCCAACCCTGCGCTGGTCGAGCGCCTGCTGGACACCAAGCTGCTGGGCACGCTCACGACGCCGGCGTTGCTGGAGAAGGCGCTGGCGCTGTGCATCGAGCAGGGCCAGCTGCGCCGGCATGCAGAACGCATCCGTACCCGGCTGGACGTGGCGCGAAGCCGCAGCGTGAAGCTGGCCTTGCAGGCCGGCTGCCGTTTCGCGGCGGAGCCGGCCGGGCTGTTCGGCTGGGTCGACACCGGCGTGGACACGGATGCGCTGGCGCAGCGCATGCTGGACGAGGGCTACCTGCTGGCGCCCGGCGCGCTGTTCCATGCACAGCGCAAGCCCGGAACGCTGATGCGCATCAATTTCGCGACCACGCAGGATGCCGCGTTCTGGAAAAAATACGCAGAAGTCGTCAAGCGCATGTAGCCGCGGCTACAGCATCTCGTCGGGCGCGAAGGGCGACAGCAGCTTGATCAACAGCCGCAGCTTGAGGCTGGTGTCGGGCTCCACGGTCGTGTCGGCAAACGCGGCGCCCGGTGGCGCGCGCCATACCAGCCGGCCGTCGGACATCTCGACGCGGTAGGCGTCGGTGCGCAGCGTGCTCTCCACCTGCTGGATCGCCTCGCGCGACAGCCTGCTGCTGCGGATCACGAGGGCCACCTCCGTGTTCTGCAGCTGGGACCGCAGATCCAGGTTCATCGAGCCGATGACGATGAGCCGGGTGTCCATGACGATGGCCTTGGCATGCAGGCTGGCGCGGGAGCCCGAGGCGTTGCCGGATGCGCCGCCCGAGCCCGAGGATCCCCAGGCGCTGGCTTCGCCGGACTGCTCGCTGCGCATCTCGTAGAGCTCGACACCCAGGTCCATCAGGTCGCGCCGGTAGCGCGCATAGCCTGCATGGGCGGCCGGCGCGTCGTTGGACGCGAGCGAGTTCGTCAGGACCCGGACCTTCACGCCGCGCGCCCGCAGGTCGGCGAACGCCTTCATCATTGGCTGGCCGGGCACGAAATACGGCGAGATGATCACCACCTCCTGCTTCGTCTGCGCCATGAGCTGCAGCAGGCCGTCGATCAGCGTGTCCTGGGCCTCGACCTCGTCGTCGTCGGGACCGATCTTGCCGGGCTTGTCCACCAATAGCGTCGCGGGCGCCCAGGTGAGCGTGGTGCGGGCCAGGTCGATGGCCGTGTTCGCCAGGGCGACGGTCGGCGTGGTGTCGGGCAGCACGCTGCCGCTGCTGCCGGCCAGCGGAAGGGGCGCCGGCGCCGTGGACGTCGTGCCGGAAGCCGTGCTTGCGGACGCAACCGGCTTGTTGAGTGCATCCAGCTCATCCCGCGTGACCAGCGACTGGACGGGGTAGGCCAGGTCGTTGTTCCAGTAGCGGTCGAAACTCGCGGACATCTCCGTCACGATGCGGCCTGCCGCCAGCACGTCCAGGTCGATGAAGTTGCTGCCCTTGTCCTGCCCGAAATAGGAATCGCCCAGGTTGCGGCCGCCCGTGATGCCGAGCACGTTGTCGGCAATGAACAGCTTGTTGTGCATGCGCTGCTGGATGCGCGGGATTTCGTCCAGGGAACCCAGGATGCGGCCGAACACGGAGCGGCGCGAGCCCGGCAGCGGGTTGAACAGCCGGATCTCGATGTTCTTTTCCCAGGCCAGGCGCAGCACCTGCGCATCGCGGCCCACGGTGTTGAAGTCGTCCAGCAGGATGCGGACCCGCACGCCGCGCCCGGCAGCCTCGCGCAGCCGCTCGAGCAGGCTCTCTGTGCTGCTGTCGGCGTGGATGGCGTAGTACTGCAGGTCCAGCGTCTTCTGGGCGCCCGCGATGAGCGCCAGGCGCGCGCCGTAGGCCAGCTCGACGCTGCTGAGGAGGGTGAATCCGGAATCGCTGCGGGCAGTGGCCGCGGTCCGGCGCGACTGGACGAGCTGGCCCAGCGCCGTTTGCCCCGGGGTGGCGAGCGCGGTGGAGACCGGCCGCTGGACGTTGTCGGGCAGGCTGGCGCAGGCGGAGAGGAACAGGCCGAGGCAGGCGATGAACAGCCAGCGCCCCGGCGTACTGGCCGCAAGGCGTGTGGCGAGGCTGGCAGCAGGTAGGGAGGGGTGGCGCATGGTGGCCTTGCCACTCTAACTGATGCGTCCATGCCCGGCGGTGCGCTTTGCGTCAGCGCTGGTGCCGATCGTCTGACAGGCGGCGGCCTACACGGAGGCCTGCATAGCGGCAGTTCAGGCGGTGCCGCCCAGCACTTCCCAGCGCTCGAGCGCGGCCATCAGTTCGTCGTCGATCGCGGCATTGCGCGCGCCCAGCGCCGCTGCCCGCGCCGCGTCGCTCGCATAGAGGCTGCCGTCCTCGAGCTCCGCCTGGATCGCCTTCTGCTCGTCTTCCAGCTTCTGGATCGTGCCGGGCAGCGACTCGAGTTCGCGCTGTTCCTTGTAGCTGAGCTTCTTTTTGGCAGCGGCTGGTTTTTTCGGTGCCGAGGGCGCGGCTGCGGTCGCGGGTGCCGCGGCTTTGGGCGCGTTTTGCGCCTGGGCCAGCTGCGAGCGCTTCGACTGGACCAGCCAGTCCTGGACCCCGCCTTCGTACTCCCGCCACAGGCCATCGCCCTCGAAAGCGATCGTGCTGGTGACGACGTTGTCGAGGAAGGTCCGGTCGTGGCTGACCAGGAACACCGTCCCGGGGTAGTTCTGCAGCAGGTCTTCCAGCAGTTCCAGGGTGTCGATGTCCAGGTCGTTGGTCGGTTCGTCCAGCACCAGCACGTTGGCGGGACGGGCAAACAGCTGGGCCAGCAGCAGGCGGTTGCGCTCGCCCCCGCTCAGGGAACGGACCGGCGAATTGGCGCGTGCCGGCGAGAACAGGAAGTCGCTCAGGTAACTCTTGACGTGCTTGCGCTGGCCGTTGATCTCGATCCATTCACTCCCGGGGCTGATGAAGTCCTCCAGCGCGGCATCCAGGTCCAGCGCATTGCGCATCTGGTCGAAGTAGGCCACCTGCAGGTTGGCGCCCTGGCGGACCTTGCCGCTGTCGGGCTGCAATTCGCCCAGGATCAGCTTGAGCAGGGTGGTCTTGCCGGCGCCGTTCGGGCCGATCAGGCCGACCTTGTCGCCGCGCAGGATCGTGGCCGTGAAATTCCTGACGATGGTCTTGTCACCGAATGACTTGCCCACCTCGGTGAGCTCCGCCACGATCTTGCCGGTCGGCAGCCCGGACGAGACGTCGAGCTTCACGCTGCCGAGCACCTCGCGCCGCGCCGCGCGGTTTGCGCGCAGGGCCTCGAGCCGGCCGATGCGGCTCTGGCTGCGCGTGCGGCGAGCCTCGACACCCTTGCGGATCCAGACTTCTTCCTGTGCCAGCAGCTTGTCGGCCTTGGCGCTGATGACGGCTTCCTGGGCGATCTGCTCTTCCTTCTGCACCAGGTACTGCGCGAAATTGCCGGGATAGGAGCGCAGCTTGCCGCGGTCCAGTTCCACGATGCGCGTCGCCACGCGGTCCAGGAAAGCCCGGTCATGGGTGATGGTGACCACGCTGCCCTTGAAATCGACCAGCAGGCCTTCCAGCCATTCGATGGAATCGAGGTCGAGGTGGTTGGTCGGCTCGTCGAGCAGCAGCACGTCTGGCTGCGTCACCAGCGCCTGCGCCAGCGCCACCCGCTTTTTGGTGCCGCCCGACAGCGTGCTCACGATGGCCTCTGGGTCCAGGTGCAGGCGGTGCAGCGTTTCGCCGACCCGCTGTTCCCAGTTCCAGCCGTCCTGCGCCTCGATGGCGCCCTGCAGCACGTCCAGGTCGCCCTGCCCGTGCGTGTACTGGTCGATCAGCGCGATGACGTTCGCCACGCCGGCGCAGGCAGCCTGGAAGATGGTGGCGCCCGGGTCGAGGATGGGTTCCTGCGCAACGTAGGCGATCCGCAGGTTCTGCTGCAGTTGCAGCGTGCCGTCGTCGGGTTTTTCCATCCCGCCGAGGATCTTGAGCATCGAGGACTTGCCGGCGCCGTTGCGGCCGATGAGGCCGACGCGCTCGGCGGTTTCGAGTGAAAAGTCGGTGTGGTCTAGCAGCGGGACATGGCCGAAAGCCAGTTGCGCATTGAGGAGGGTGATAAGTGCCATGTGGGTCGGGATTATCCCTGCCCATGCGGCAAGGGGCCCTGTTCATGCGCGGGGCGCCTCTATATAGTCTGCGAAGGTGGATGGGCATGGCCCAAGGAGCAGCTGGTGGAACTGCAGATCAACGGCAAGGCGGCGCAGGTGGATGTCGAGCCCGGCATGCCGCTTTTGTGGGTGCTGCGCGACGTCCTGAACATGACGGGGACAAAGTTCGGCTGCGGTGTCGCAGCATGCGGCGCCTGTACCGTCCGCATCGACGGCCAGGCGGTCCGCTCGTGCGTGGTGCCGGCCTCTTCCGTTGCAGGCCGGCGCATCGAAACCATCGAGGCGCTGGGCACTCCGGCCAGGCCGCACCGCCTGCAGGCAGCCTGGATTGCGGAACAGGTGCCGCAATGCGGCTACTGCCAGAGCGGCATGTTGATGGCGGCAGCCGCGCTGCTGGAAAGGAAACCCCGGCCGACCGATGCCGATATCGACGAGGCCATCACGAATATCTGCCGCTGCGGCACTTACCAGCGCATCAGGGCGGCCATCAAGCGGGCGGCGGCGGTAAAGCCATGAAACGCCGCGCATGGCTGCTCAGCGCCGCCGGTGCGGCCGGCGCCCTCGTCGTGGGATGGGGCATCATGCCGGCCAGGTCGCGCCTGGGTTCACCCAGGCTGATGCTTCCTGCTGGGGGCGATGTCGCCATGAACGGCTGGATCAAGATTGCCGCCGATGGCACAGTGGTGCTTGCCATGCCGCGCAGCGAAATGGGCCAAGGCGTCCACACGGCCTTGCCGATGCTCGTGGCCGAAGAGCTGGACGTGGCCATCGGGCAGGTCCGGATCCAGCAGGCGGGCTCGGACACGATCTACGGGAACGTCGCGATGCTGATGGGCAGCTTGCCCTTCCATCCGCTGGAGTCCGAGGGAGAAAACAAGGCCTTCAAGGTGAAGGCGAGCGAGTGGGTGCTGGCCAAGGTGGCGCGTGAACTCGGCATCAATGCCACGGGAGGGTCGTCCAGCATTGCCGACGCCTGGTCGTCGGTGCGGATTGCGGCCGCGACGGCCAAGGCGTCCTTGCTGGGGGCGGCATCCCTGGAATGGCGGCTCCCGGTAGCCGAACTGTCTGCCGGCAATGGCGTCATCAGCCATCCCTCCGGCAGGTCTGCCACCTACGGAGAACTCGCGCGCCATGCCGCGGTGACGCCGCCCGGGGATGTGATCCTGAAGGATCGCAAGGACTGGAAGATCATCGGTCGGCGGGTGCCTCGCGTGGATATCCCGGCCAAGGTCAACGGGACGGCCGTCTTCGGGCTGGACGTGCGTATTCCAGGAATGCTGTTTGCAGCCGTGCGCATGTGTCCCATGCTGGGAGGCTCGCCGGGGGCGATTCGGCCCGGCGCGGCCTTGGCGATGGCCGGCGTGGAGCGCCTCGTCGCATTGCCGGGCTATGCCGGGGGCACAGCCGGGTTTGCCGTTGTCGGAAAGACTTCCTGGCACGCGCGGCAGGGCGCGCTGGCCGTTGAAGTTGACTGGCAACAACGCCCCTTGGGCGCACTTGACTCGGATGCGATCGGCCGCAAGCTAGAAACCGCGGTCAGGCTCGACGCCGGGTACGTGTTTTTCGAACAGGGCACCACCGATGGGGCCGAAAAAAATGCTGCAAAGGCCGTCGAGAGCTGGTATCGGGCGCCATACCTTGCCCACGCAACGATGGAGCCGATGAATTGCACGGCGCAAGTCCGTGATGGGAAAGTAGAGGTTTGGGCGCCGACACAGGTTCCTGGCATGGGGCGTGCCATCGCCGCGCAGGTTGCGGGCGTAAGCGCTGCAGACGTTACCTTGCATGTGACGTTGCTCGGCGGCGGATTCGGCAGGCGCCTCGAGGTGGATTACATCGCGCAGGCGGTGCGTGTGGCGATGGACTGCGGGGGCCGTCCGGTCCAGCTTTCCTGGTCCCGGGAGGAGGACACCACGCACGACTACTACCGTCCCATGGGTGTTGCCCTGCTGCGCGGCACGCTGGACGCACAGGGGAAAGCCGCGAGCCTGAGCATCAAGTCCGCAGGGGACGCCATTTCCCCTAGATGGATGGAGCGGGCCATCCCCGCATTGGCCGGCCCGCTGGATCCGCCGGACAAAACTACGGCCGAGGGGCTTTTCGACTTGCCCTA
>JADMIO011167664.1_pt1:62500-118259 | contig 118259 bp, 104 predicted proteins | sample 8958161 | NCBI WGS metagenome assembly JADMIO01 (sample SAMN16585339, study PRJNA669376) | soil metagenome | isolation source: Crop rotation soil | place: USA: Cullars Rotation, Alabama | collected 2011
GCTGGTACAGAGGGTTGCCAACCCGCGAGGGGGAGCTAATCCCATAAAACCAGTCGTAGTCCGGATCGCAGTCTGCAACTCGACTGCGTGAAGTCGGAATCGCTAGTAATCGCGGATCAGAATGTCGCGGTGAATACGTTCCCGGGTCTTGTACACACCGCCCGTCACACCATGGGAGCGGGTTCTGCCAGAAGTAGTTAGCCTAACCGCAAGGAGGGCGATTACCACGGCAGGGTTCGTGACTGGGGTGAAGTCGTAACAAGGTAGCCGTATCGGAAGGTGCGGCTGGATCACCTCCTTTCTGGAAACTGCAATCAAATTTGAATGCCCACACTTATCGGTTGTTGGAATGGTTGTCGCCGACGGCTGAGCTTTTGTTTGGTCTGATGCGACCGGCTCGGGTCTGTAGCTCAGTTGGTTAGAGCACCGTCTTGATAAGGCGGGGGTCGTTGGTTCGAGACCAACCAGACCCACCATCCTCCTATTCACATCCTGGGGGATTAGCTCAGCTGGGAGAGCACCTGCTTTGCAAGCAGGGGGTCGTCGGTTCGATCCCGTCATCCTCCACCATTCTTTCGATACTTATTCAATCAACACCAAAGCAGCTTCGCAAGAGGCTTCTTTGTTGTTGATCAAGATCTCTTGATCAATCGGCTGTTCTTTAAAAATTCATAGAGTCGAATCAGCGTTGCTGATGGAAACTGCACATTCGTAAAGGTTTAGTGCAGACCGTGCCATCAGCAACAAGAATTTTTTTGATTGCGTCAAAATGAATATCAAACTTCACGTTTGAAATTCGAATTATTCAGGTGCAAACCTGAATACGGCATAACGCGCCAGGTGAAAGACCTGGCAAACATTCCTTGAGACAATTTTGTGTTTCGCAAGAAACGTCAAAGTTATAGGGTCAAGTGAATAAGAGCATGTGGCGGATGCCTTGGCGATGATAGGCGACGAAGGACGTGATAGCCTGCGATAAGCTTCGGGGAGCTGGCAAATTAGCTTTGATCCGGAGATTTCCGAATGGGGAAACCCACCGAAAGGTATCGCATAGTGAATACATAGCTATGCGAGGCGAACCGGGTGAACTGAAACATCTCAGTAGCTCGAGGAAAAGACATCAACCGAGATTCCGAAAGTAGTGGCGAGCGAAATCGGAAGAGCCTGTTAGTGATAGCACAAGACTTAACGGAACAGTTTGGAAAGACTGGCCATAGCGGGTGATAGCCCCGTACGTGAAAAGACCTGTGTGGTACTAAGCTAACGAAAAGTAGGGCGGGACACGAGAAATCCTGTCTGAATATGGGGGGACCATCCTCCAAGGCTAAATACTCATCATCGACCGATAGTGAACTAGTACCGTGAGGGAAAGGCGAAAAGAACCCCGGGAGGGGAGTGAAATAGATCCTGAAACCGCATGCTTACAAAAAGTAGGAGCCCGCAAGGGTGACTGCGTACCTTTTGTATAATGGGTCAGCGACTTACATTCAGTGGCAAGCTTAACCGAATAGGGAAGGCGTAGGGAAACCGAGTCCGAATAGGGCGATTCAGTCGCTGGGTGTAGACCCGAAACCAAGTGATCTATCCATGGCCAGGATGAAGGTGCGGTAACACGCACTGGAGGTCCGAACCGACTAGTGTTGCAAAACTAGCGGATGAGCTGTGGATAGGGGTGAAAGGCTAAACAAACTTGGAAATAGCTGGTTCTCTCCGAAAACTATTTAGGTAGTGCCTCAAGTATTACCTGCGGGGGTAGAGCACTGTTTTGGCTAGGGGGTCATGGCGACTTACCAAACCAAGGCAAACTCCGAATACCGCAGAGTACAGCTTGGGAGACAGAGCACCGGGTGCTAACGTCCGGACTCAAGAGGGAAACAACCCAGACCGCCAGCTAAGGTCCCTAAAATTGGCTAAGTGGGAAACGAAGTGGGAAGGCTAAAACAGTCAGGATGTTGGCTTAGAAGCAGCCATCATTTAAAGAAAGCGTAATAGCTCACTGATCGAGTCGTCCTGCGCGGAAGATGTAACGGGGCTAAGCCAGTTACCGAAGCTGCGGATTTGCAATTTATTGCAAGTGGTAGGAGAGCGTTCTGTAAGCCTGTGAAGGTGCGTTGTAAAGCGTGCTGGAGGTATCAGAAGTGCGAATGCTGACATGAGTAGCGTTAAAGGGGGTGAAAAGCCCCCTCGCCGTAAGCGCAAGGTTTTCTACGCAACGTTCATCGGCGTAGAGTGAGTCGGCCCCTAAGGCGAGGCAGAGATGCGTAGCTGATGGGAAACAGGTCAATATTCCTGTACCGATGTGTAGTGCGATGTGGGGACGGAGAAGGTTAACTCAGCCAACTGTTGGATATGTTGGTTCAAGCCTGTAGTCGTGCCTGGTAGGTAAATCCGCCGGGCTTAGATGAGGGGTGATAACGAGTCTGCTTGCAGACGAAGTGAGTGATACCCTGCTTCCAGGAAAAGCCACTAAGCTCCAGCTACACACGACCGTACCGCAAACCGACACTGGTGCGCGAGATGAGTATTCTAAGGCGCTTGAGAGAACTCAGGAGAAGGAACTCGGCAAATTGACACCGTAACTTCGGAAGAAGGTGTGCCTTTAGTAGGTGAAGTCCCTGCGGATGGAGCCCAATGAGGTTGCAAAAAATCGGTGGCTGCGACTGTTTAATAAAAACACAGCACTCTGCAAACACGAAAGTGGACGTATAGGGTGTGACGCCTGCCCGGTGCTGGAAGATTAAATGATGGGGTGCAAGCTCTTGATTGAAGTCCCAGTAAACGGCGGCCGTAACTATAACGGTCCTAAGGTAGCGAAATTCCTTGTCGGGTAAGTTCCGACCTGCACGAATGGCGTAACGATGGCCACACTGTCTCCTCCTGAGACTCAGCGAAGTTGAAATGTTTGTGATGATGCAATCTCCCCGCGGAAAGACGGAAAGACCCCATGAACCTTTACTGTAGCTTTGTATTGGACTTTGAACAGATCTGTGTAGGATAGGTGGGAGGCTTTGAAGCAGGGTCGCTAGATCTTGTGGAGCCAACGTTGAAATACCACCCTGGTGTGTTTGAGGTTCTAACCTAGGTCCATTATCTGGATCGGGGACAGTGCATGGTAGGCAGTTTGACTGGGGCGGTCTCCTCCCAAAGTGTAACGGAGGAGTTCGAAGGTACGCTAGGTACGGTCGGACATCGTGCTAATAGTGCAATGGCATAAGCGTGCTTAACTGCGAGACTGACAAGTCGAGCAGATGCGAAAGCAGGACATAGTGATCCGGTGGTTCTGTATGGAAGGGCCATCGCTCAACGGATAAAAGGTACTCTGGGGATAACAGGCTGATACCGCCCAAGAGTTCATATCGACGGCGGTGTTTGGCACCTCGATGTCGGCTCATCTCATCCTGGGGCTGTAGCCGGTCCCAAGGGTATGGCTGTTCGCCATTTAAAGAGGTACGTGAGCTGGGTTTAAAACGTCGTGAGACAGTTTGGTCCCTATCTTCCGTGGGCGCTGCAGATTTGAGGAAGCCTGCTCCTAGTACGAGAGGACCGGAGTGGACGCACCTCTGGTGTATCGGTTGTCACGCCAGTGGCATTGCCGAGTAGCTAAGTGTGGAAGAGATAACCGCTGAAAGCATCTAAGCGGGAAACTCGTTTCAAGATGAGATCTGCCGGGGCCTTGAGCCCCCTAAAGAGTCGTTCAAGACCAGGACGTTGATAGGTCAGGTGTGGAAGCGCAGTAATGCGTTAAGCTAACTGATACTAATTGCTCGTGCGGCTTGACCCTATAACTTTGATTAATGATCAAGGTTGTTATGCCAAGTGACGCATTCAAAAAGTCTTGCGCAAGCAAGGCAATATTCGAAGCTGATTCCAAACTCTATGAATTCGTTGCCTTGACCTTGTCAAGGTGACAACAAGTTATGCCTGATGACCATAGCGAGGTGGTACCACTCCTTCCCATCCCGAACAGGACAGTGAAACGCTTCAGCGCCGATGATAGTGCGGGTTCCCGTGTGAAAGTAGGACATCGTCAGGCTATTACAGCCCGAAAAGCCCAGCAGAAATGCTGGGCTTTTCTTTTTTGGGCTTTGTATTTTGGTCGCTTCTGCGGAGCGCAACTTCGTGTGCTCATCGGCTTGCACCAGCGCAAGTCTGTGCATGGCGATGCCTTCGACTGTCTCCGCCGTCACTCAAGTCGGCGCCTGGGTTGGACAGTCCCAACCCAGATCGAGGCCCTATTTGCCGGCGCGGAGTTCCCTGCGAAGAATCTTCCCGACGTTGGTTTTGGGCAAGTCATCGCGAAACTCTATGTACTTGGGCCGTTTGTACCCAGTCAGATTTTGCTGGCAGTACTTGGCGAGATCTTCTTCCGTCAGACCCGGGTCGCTCTTCACGACAAACACCTTGATCGCTTCGCCCTGCTTTTCGTCGGCGATGCCGATGGCCGCACATTCAACGACCCCTGGGCAAAGTGAAATCACGTTTTCGAGCTCGTTCGGGAAAACGTTGAAGCCGCTGACGAGGATCATGTCTTTCTTGCGATCAACAATCTTTGTGTAGCCCTGAGCATCCATGATGCCGATGTCTCCCGTCCGCATGAAGCCATCGGCTGTAAATGCCTTTGCATTTTCTTCTGGCTGCATGTAATAGCCGGTCATCACGTTCGGGCCCCTGATACAAATCTCTCCGGCTTCTCCGACGGGCATTGAGTTGCCATCGTCGTCCTTGATGGCAAGATCGATGCTGGGCAAAGGAAGCCCGATCGTCCCGGTGAATTCCTTGCTTGTAACGGGATTATTAGTCCCGATGGCGCAGGTCTCGCTCATGCCCCAGCCTTCGATCATCGCGCTCCCTGTCGCATCTTGCCAATGGCGAGCCGTGCCTTCGGACGCTGCCATGCCGCCGGCCTGTGACAGATAAAGCTGCGAAAAGTCGATGGATTTGAACTGGGGATGTTGCAGCAAGGCGTTGAACAAGGTGTTCACCGCAGGCAGCATATGGAATGGCCGCTTCTTCAGCACGTCGACGAACTTTCCGAAGTCGCGCGGATTGGGTACCAAGGTGAGATGGGCGCCACAACGGATGGTCAACAGGCACAGCGTCAATGCGAAGATGTGGTACAGCGGCAGCGCCGCAATCCCGTTGATTTTCCTGACGTCACCGATGCGGCCCAGCGCCGGCATGAACCACGCTTCCGCCTGGAGAATGGCGGCCACGATATTCCGGTGCGTCAGCACGGCCCCCTTCGATAGCCCGGTCGTTCCACCGGTATATTGAAGAAATGCGACGGAATCGAGATCGACCTGGGCAGGCTTCAGCTGCTTCGGCATTCCCTCTGCAATCGCACGATTGAACGGCGTCACGGTCAGGCCCCCTGAGAGGGGCAGCTTGTAAGCTGGAACAAGTTTTGCCAGATGCCGGACGGCAAAAGTGATCCAGTTGCCGAACCAGAATCCGAGCAAGTCACCCATCGAGGCCATGACAACGTGCTTTATGCCGGTCTTTGCGACCACATCTGCCAACGTGCCCGCGAAATTCTCAAGAATGACGATGACCGTGGCGCCAGAGTCCTTGAGCTGATGCTCCAGTTCCCGCGCTGTGTATAGCGGGTTGACATTCACGCATGTATAGCCCGCCCGCAGGACGGCCGCCATGGTAACGGCAAACTGGGGAATGTTTGGCAGCATGATTGCAACCCGGGCGCCGGGCTGCAGGCCTAAACTCTGGAGCCACGAACCCAGCGCGGCCGACAGCTGGTCAAGCTCGCCGTAAGACATCCACCTGTCCATGCAAACGGAGAAGGGGCTTGAGGCGTGCCTTTTGAAGGACTCTTCGAGCAGGTGCGTGACTGACCGGTATTGCTCGGGCTGCACCTCATGCGGCACGCCTTCGGGATAGCTTTTCAACCAGATTTTTTCCATTCGAGACTCCTTCGACCGGATTCTGGAAGCTGTGGAGCTATTTGGTTACCGGGCAACCCCCTAGCGCTTCCAGCAACCGCGTCTCACAGGCGACAAACGGAGCATCAAAAAGGAGGGCGATCAGGGCGGATTCCCGATCGCGTATGGTTCCCAGGAAGACTTCGACGCCAGACCGTTGCCGGGCAAGAGCGGCAAAAGTATCGAATCCTGATTCAAGAAAGCGCTGCAGCGCACTCAAGCCTGCGGCCGAAGCCGGCCCACGCATCATCCTGAGCATCATCCGCAATCCGGGCGTCCGCGTCAGACGTGCCATTTCATCTCCGATCCCCATGACGACCGTCAGTTGGCTCTCCCGTTCCGCACGCCGCCCGACAGCGCGCCAAGCCCGGACATAGCGCGCAGCCTCGGAGGCGTCGCCATCACCGGCTTCAATCCAGGCCATACCCATTGCGTGATCGAGTGTTTCGGTCAGCGCATGCAACTCCGCCAACGCAACTGCCGTGGCGACCACTTGATGCGGGAAGAACTTCTGCATCGCCCCGGCGATACGCGAAAACTGCGCGTCCCTCTCGGCATAGTCCTTGTCGCTGTAGAGTTCCTCCAGAAAAAACCTCGTCGCCGCCTGGTACCGTCCGCCCGCCAGCAAGTCCGAGTAAGTGCCCGAGAAGCGCCTGGCCTGGAAGTTTTTTACCGCGGCCACGCCGGATGCAAGGCGCTGGTCTGCAATGCAGGCTTGCCTTAACTGTTCCACCGTCTCCACGGCGGCGCGTATCTTCTGTGCTGGTTCCATGGCACCCTAGTCTATACACGCCAGTGCGAATACCGGCGGGGGCTTGCCGGCTGGCGGGCGAAGCGCCACACTGGCAAAAACCTTGGGTTCCGGACCATGCTCGCGCGTCTTCAACGATTCATTCTCTTTCTGGCCTCAGCCTCCGGGCTGGCCTGGCTCTATCTGCACAGAAACGATGGTGTTCACGTCGCAATGGCGGGAATCCTGCTCCCGGCAGCTGGATATGTTGCGGTCCTCGCAGTGGAATTCGTGACATTGCGGTTCGTAAACCGGTCTGATCCTGCGCCGGCGCCATCATGGAGCGAGCTGATTCGTGCATGGGCTGCAGAAGCTGCGGTCGGCGTGCGTGTATTTTGCTGGCGACAGCCGTTTCGGGCGCACGAAGTCCCCGACAGCATCGCCGGCCCGTACCCGCCCAATGCGCGTGGCGTCGTGTTCATCCACGGCTTCTTCTGCAATCGCGGTCTCTGGACGCCATGGCTCAAGCGGCTGTCCGCAGCTGGCCATCCTTTCAGGGCCGTCAACCTCGAGCCAGTGTTTGGTTCCATAGACGACTACGCCCCGATCATCGAAGCCGCGGTGCAGGACGTCACGCGCGTTACTGGCAAGGCACCGATCCTGGTCTGCCACAGCATGGGTGGGCTCGCCGCTCGCGCCTGGATGCGCGCTTCTGCCGGCCGGCCGCGCGTGCATCATGTCATCACCATCGGCTCCCCGCATGGTGGAACCTGGCTGGGACGCTTCAGCCGCGCGAAGAACGGCAGCGAAATGCGTTTGGCCAGCAGCTGGATCGAGGGCCTTGCAGGGCATGAAGCCGGCGAGATGAACGCGCAATTCACTTGCTGGTACTCCAACTGCGACAACATCGTGTTTCCGACGTCGACGGCCACCTTGCCCGGTGCAGACAACCGCCTCATTCGGGGCGCAGCACACGTCGAGCTGGCCTTCCACCCTGAGGTCATGGACAGTTCACTGGCGATAATAGGCACCTTGTGAGATAGTTCGTGTGCGGAAGCGCCCGGCCGTTGACCCGAGGCCGTCTTCCAGCGGTACACAACAGGAAAAGAAGGAATTGACATGCCCCTGATCGTCGTCATGGAAGACGATGCCGGCACACGCATGCTGGTTGCCTCGGTTCTCAAGAAGGATGGGTACGACGTTCTGACCGCAGAAAATGGTGCGCAGGGCCTGCTGCTGGTTGAGCAACACCAGCCGGCGCTGATCATCAGCGATGTGCAGATGCCTGAGATGAATGGGTTCCAGATGCTTGCTGCCGTCCGGCAAAATCCGGCGCTCTCGGCGACACCTGTCATCCTGCTGACGTCCCTCCAGGAGCGCGCCCACATGCGGATCGGCATGAATACGGGCGCCGACGACTACATCACCAAGCCGTTCCGTCCGGGGGAATTGCGCGAGGCTGCGGCCGCGCAGCTCAACAAGCGCGTCATGCAAGCCAAGCTGCAGAACATGGCTGTCGATGCGGCGGTCCAGGCAGCGCTCGATGACCAGAAGCACAAGCTTGCCAAGCTCTACGAGCAGCGCCTCGCCAAGGAACTCAGCGACCGATGGCCCACCGGTGACGGAAGCGCGGAGGATGAAAAGTTCGCGCATGCGACGGTGCTTTTCGTGGACATGCTCAATTACGCGACCTTGGCGGAAAAGCTCAACAGTGCGGAGCTGAGCGATCTCGTGAAGCGGTTCTACGGCAGCGCCGGCGACACCGTTCATCTTTTCGGCGCCCGGCACATGCAGTTCATTGGCGAGGGCTTGCTGGCAATCTTCGTCGACAGCACGGACACCAAATCCGTCAATCATGGCTTGAGGGCCGCAAGGGCGGCGCTGGGCCTCGTGGACTCGGCAAACCGCATGCGCCAGTACCTGCAAACGCAGTTTCCCGGCCGGGAGCTGCCGCGCTTCGAGGTCAGCGTGGCCCTTCACAGCGGCCCGGTGACGCTGGCACGCCTCGAAGATCCCCTCCACGGATCGACGACCCAGATACTGCCGGTCGGCGATGCCGTCAGCGTGACCATGCTGCTGCAAAAGCAGGCCCAGACGCTCGGTTGGGCGACGACCGCGAGCGTGACCATGCTGCGCGGTGTCACCGGTGCGGTGAAGATCGGCAGCCGCGCCCTCGTTGACCTCCCCGGCCGCTCGACCCCCATAGACGCTGCCGAGCTGGTGGCCCTGGCGCTCTGAGCGGGTCATCCCCATGCGGCTGTTCTCGCTGAACAGGATCCTCGGGGCCAGCCTGCTGCTGATGGCGCTCGTGCCGGCGTTGCTGGTCGCCTGGCTGATGACGCGCAGCAGTTCACACTCCGTGCGCGAGCTCGCGGGCAGCATCATCGTGAATGTGGCCTCCAGGGTGCAGTCGGATGCTGAGATGCACCTGCGCGGAAGCCATGATGTGCTCAACGGCCTGTTTCCCGAAAGCATGAATGCAGTGCAGACGGCGCAGGCGCGGCAGTGGCTGCGCAATCCCGCGTATTTCGAGTCCGTGGCCTTCGCGTTGACGCGGCAATCGCCCAGCGTGCCGGTGGTTTATTTCGGCAACAACCAGGGCGCTTACTTTTCTGTCGAGCACAACAACGCGGGCGCCAGGATCGAGATGAGGGTGGCCGATGGCAAGGGTCGCCGTGCTTTCATGTCCGCCAGCCCAGGCGACAGGAGCCAGCCGCTTGCAGAAGAGCCGGGGAATTTCGAACCCCGCACGCGCCCCTGGTATCAAGGAGCCTTGCTGGCGAAAGGCCGGGTCTTTTCGCCGCTGCAACGCGTGGCCGACAAACCGCAGCTGTTCATCTCGCTATCGCAGCCTGTCTATGAGGCGGACGGCGGGGCCGCCGGCGTATTCGGCGTCGACCTGTATCTCCAGCAACTGGCCGACCTGCTGCAGACGCAGAGCATCAGTGCGCGGGGGGCGGCCTTCATCGTTGACCAGGACGGACTCTTCGTCGCCGGCTCTGCCGGCGACGCGCTGTTCCGCGAGCTGGGCGGCAAGCTGGAGCGGCGCAGCCCTTCCGACAGCGCCAACGCCGTGATACGCCAGAGTTTTGTCGCGCTCAAGGAAGAGTGGTCGCGCAAGCGCGAGGATTCCGTTGCGAGCAATACGTCCTTGCAGCGGCTGCCCCTTGCCGGGGATTCATTGCTGATGGTCCAACGTCCATTCGGCGAAGCCCTGGGACTGCGCTGGACCCTGGTCGTGGCAGCGCCGGAGAGCGATTTCACGGCAGAAATCGACAGGGCCTGGAAAGCCTCGATATGGGTGATGGGCGGGCTCGTGCTGCTGGGTGCCTTCGTGGCCTGGTTGATCGCCCGGGGCATCGGCCGCAGGCTCCAGAGCCTGAGCCACGCCGCAGAATTGCTCGGCCACGGCGATGTGCCGCTGATCGACCGGACCACCAGGATCCGCGAGGTACGACAGCTTTCCCAGGTGATGCATGACAGCGCCGAGCAGCTGCAGAACTACCGCGCACAAGTACTGGCGGATGCCGCTGCCCTGAAGCAGGCGAATGAAACGCTCGAGGCCCGGGTCGAGCAGCGCACTTCCGAGCTCGAGGCATCGAGGGAGGAGGCCCTGGCGGCGGCTCGCGCAAAGGCTGCGTTCCTCGCGACCATGAGCCATGAGATCCGGACGCCGCTCAACGGCGTCGTGGGCATGAGCACCTTGCTGGCGGAAACCCCGCTCGATCCTGAGCAGCGTGACTACCTCCAGACCATCAGGTTGTCCAGTGACCAGCTGCTTGCCGTCATCAACGACATCCTTGATTTCTCGAAGATCGAGTCCGGCAAGCTGGATCTCGAAGCCGAGCCACTGAGCGTACGGGGCGCGGTCGAGGAAGCCTGCGATATCGCGGCCCCGCGCGCGCGGGAAAAGGGGCTCGAGCTCATCATCGACATTCCCGAGGCCCGGACGGGCGGGGTGCCGTCTGCCATCAAGGGCGACATCACCCGGTTGCGGCAGGTACTGATCAACCTCATCAACAATGCCGTCAAATTCACTGCGTCCGGAGAGGTTGCAGTGCATGTGCAACTGCTGCGCGAACCGGATGCGCAGGGCAATGCGCTCATCGAATTCCGGGTGACTGACAGCGGGATCGGCATCCCGCCCGAGCGGGTCGACTCGCTGTTCCAGGCGTTCATGCAGGTCGATGCCTCCACCACCCGAAAGTATGGTGGCACCGGCCTTGGTCTGGCCATCTGCAAGCGTCTGGTGGAGATGATGGGCGGGCAGATCGGTGTGGAGAGCGAGTTGGGCAAGGGCTCCACTTTCTGGTTCACCATGGAAGCCCCCGTTGCCGACATGGCGCCCACCTTCAGCCACGCCGAAGTCGGTGTCCTCAAGGCCAACCGCGCGCTGGTCGTGGATGACCATGCCACGAACGTGCGCATCCTCACGCGCCAGCTGCAGCTCTGGGGCATGGAGGTGGCGAGCGCCGATTCCGGCGAAAAGGCCCTCGCGTGGCTCGAGTCCGCCCGCCAGGGGTTGCCCGACACGTGGATGCCTGACGTCATCGTCACCGACATGCACATGCCTGAGATGGACGGCGTCACGTTCGCGCGGCAAGTCCGCGCCATGCCGGAATGGCGCGAGATACCGCTGGTGTTGCTGAGCTCCGGCTTCATGCCGGCAAGTGACGAGAGTGCCGGCCTGTTCGATGCCCGCCTCCTCAAGCCGGCGCGCCAGACCCAGCTGTTCGACACCATCGCGCGCTGCATCTCTTCCGACCATGCCGCAAGCAGCAAGGCGGGCACGGTGACGACGGACGTCAAGAAGCATGTCACCATCCTTGTGGCCGATGACAACGCAGTGAACCTGAAGGTCGCCTGTGCCATGCTGCTCAAGCTGGGATACGACATCCATACGGCCGTGGACGGCCGCGAAGCCGTGCAGGCGGTAGCGCACGCCATGAGCAACGGGCCCTCGTTCGGCGCCATCCTGATGGACGTCAACATGCCCGACGTGGACGGCTTGCAGGCAACGCAGCAGATCCATGCGGCATACGGTGCCAAATCCCCACCGATCATTGCCCTGACGGCTGCAGCGTCCGCCGAGGACAAGGCTCGCTGCGAAGCCGCGGGAATGAATGACTACCTGACCAAGCCGCTGCATGTTGCGGCCCTTGCGCTCGCGCTTGAGAAGTGGGTGCCGGCATCAGGCGCTAATTCGCCGGGTGACGTGCCCGCGGGTCAATCCAGCCTACCCGCTGCAGAAGCTGCGGCAACGGCTTCCGGCGTTCCGGACGGATTCGCAGGTGAAGTCATGGACTTCAGCCGTCTGCATGAATTCCGCGAGTTCGACGACGAGGAGCAGACCATGACGCGCGAAGTGGTCGGCCTGTTCATCGCCGACGCGCCGCAGCGCCTGGATGCAATCGCGGCGGCGATTGCTGCGAATGACGCGGAAGCACTGTCACGCGCTTCCCACGCGCTCAAGGGAGCCGCCAGCAATGTGGGCGCCGTCGCCATGCAGTCCATCTGCGCAAGCCTCGAGGAAGTGGCGAAAGCCGCCGACGTGCCTGAAGACGCCGCCGAAAAACTGGCGCAGCTCAGGCAGTTGTGGGTCAAGACGCGGGCCGCGCTGCAGGACTGGGAATAAACCTGTTGCCCGGAATAGGCAGTACTTGTGAATTTCTCACAGGAATCAGCGGCAATATTCACCACAAAATCCCATCCATATTCCATACGCTTACACCATGTAACAAACGTTGAGATGGTGAGTATGGATGCTGCGCTGGCAAATGGGCGTGTGGGCAATGACCTTGTACTGGGCATCAAGGAAACTGCAACGGTGGACGTGCTGTCGCTGTTGGTGGATGAACTGGCATGCGGTGTCATGGTGACGACGCTGGACGGGCACGCGCTTCATGCCAACCACGCCGCCCGGACGGAACTGGAAAGAAGCGGTCTCCTGGCGGCAAGCGGCGACATCCTGGCTTCCTGCACGGATGACAACTGCAGGCTCGTCCATGAGGCCTTGTGTAAGGCGGCTGAAGGCAAGCGCAGCCTCGTCATTCTCTCGGCCGGAAATTCGAGGCTGACGCTGGCAGTGGTGCCACTGCGCGGCGAGCCCGGCATGCACTCCCGGGCCGCGTTCATTTTTGCGCGTGCGGCGGTTCACGAGTCGCTGATGCTGGGATTTTTCTCGCGCAGCCACAACCTGACGGTCACAGAAGAGCATGTGCTGGGGATACTGTGCCAAGGCTATTCCACGCCGGAAATCGCCGCGCAGATGAAGGTTGCCGTATCCACGATCCGCAGCCATGTCCGCAGCCTGTGCGCCAAGACACGGTCACGCGGCGTGCGTGAGCTGGTCAATCGCGTGGCTGTCCTGCCGCCGGTGGCCCCCATTGTGGAGCAGGACCAGGTTCACTGACCGCCCGGGAAGCTTGTGGCATGAGGCGTGCTAGAGTGCAGGCCAAAAGCCCATGCCATGAATGCGTCCCGCAATTCCGCCGCGCAGGAAAAACTGCTCGCCGCCCTGACCCCGGCATTGCGCGCGCTCGCGCTCAGGGGCTCCATCCGCAGCTATACCAAAAACAGCACCATCATCCATGAAGGCGAGAGCGGTGACCTGCTGTTCGTCCTCCTGGAAGGCAGCGTGAAGGTGTTTTCCATCGATGCCGACGGCCGCGACCTCACCTACGGCACGATCCAGGCCGGGGACTATTTCGGCGAGATGTCGCTGGATGGCGGCCCGAGATCGGCGTCGGTGCTGGCGCTCGGACCCTGCATTTGTGCCGCGGTCACCCGGGCAGCGGTCCGCGACCACCTGGCGGAGGAGCCTGAATTCGCCCTCGACCTCGTGGCGCAGGTGATCCGCCGCGCTCGCGCCGCAACGGAAACAGCCAGGAACATGGCCCTGCTCGACGTCTACGGCAGGGTCATCGGGGTGCTGGAAAGCCATCAAGGGGCGGCAGACGCCGGCAAACCGGTCACCATCCGGCCCATCACCCATCAGGACATCGCCAGCCGTATTGGCGCATCGCGCGAAATGGTCAGCCGGTTGCTCAAGGACCTGGAAAAGGGCGGCTACATCAAGCTGGGCGTCAAGCAGATCACGCTGCTGAACAAGCTGCCGCCCCGCTGGTGAGGCGTGCCGGTACCCGGTTTCGGGGCCCCACGGCGTAATATCCGGGGATGCACTGCCCGACCTGCAAGGCGCCCAACGCGGACACGAACCGCTTCTGCGAAGCGTGCGGCGCCAGCCTGACGCAAAAATGCGGCGCCTGCGGCTTCGACTGCGGCCCGGCGGCAAGGTTCTGCGGCGGTTGCGGCACTGCCCTCGGCCGTGAGATCACGCCCGGCGGAACGGGTACTGCTCAGGGGACGTCTTCCAACCGCTGGGGCGAGCTCAAGCAGGCCACCATCCTGTTCGCCGACATCGTCAGTTCGACCGAGCAGATCGCGCACCTGGATCCCGAGGCCGCCATGGAGCGCCTGCAGCCCGCCCTGATGGCGATGTGCGAGGGTGTCGAACGCTTCGGCGGGAGCATCACCCGGACCCTGGGTGACGGCATCATGGCGCTGTTCGGCGCGCCCAAGGCGCTGGAGGGCCACGCGCGACTGGCTTGCGAAGCCGCCCTGCACCTGCAGGACATTTTTTCGGACCATCCGCAGGGGCTCCGGATCAGGGTCGGCCTGCACTCCGGGCTTGTCGCTTCCGATCCCCATGCGCGGGACGGCCGGCAAGGCGGCGGCGTCCACGGCCTCACCATCCACCTGGCCAGCCGGGTGGTGGCCATGGCTCCGCCGGGGGGCGTCGCACTGACCGCGGACTGCAGCGCGCAGGTGCGGGCGTCGGTGGAGGCACGCAGCCTCGGCCCGCACAAGCTGCGCGGCTTTCCCGAGCCCATCGAGCTGTTCGAACTTGTTGCGCTCAAGCCTGCCTTCACGAGCCAGAACTTCCACCAGTCCAAGCTGACGCCCTTTCGCGGCCGCGACAGCGAGCTGGCCGAGCTTCGTGCGGCACAGCTTGCTGCACATGGCGGACGCGCGCCGGTCATGGGCGTCTGCGCCCCGCCCGGTACCGGCAAGAGCCGGCTCTGCTTCGAATTTGCCCAGTGGTGCCGTGCGCGCAACGTGCCGGTGTTCGAGGTGGCTGCCCAGCCTTACGGAACGCAGACGCCGCTGCAGCCGGTGGTCGAGCTGCTGCGGTCGATGTTTTTCGGCATTGCGCCCGCTGACGATGCCGAGCAGGCCCGCCGCAAGGTGCTGGGCCGGATGGCGTCGCTCGGTGAGGCGCAACCCGCCGACGCGACGCTGGTGCTGGATTTCCTCGGCCTGCGCGACGGGGCCGCGCCGTCGATACACCGCAACAGGGTGGCTGACCATGCGCGCCTGGCCGAGCTGATCCGCACCCTGTTGCAGGATACCGGCACGTCGCCCGGCGTCGTGCTGGTGGAAGACATGCACTGGCTCGACGAGGCGAGCGAGGACATGGTCCTGCGCATGATCGCGGATGCCTCGGCGAGCCGCCTGCTGTTCGTCGTCAACTTCAGGCCGCAGTATGTCGCCACGCGCCTGGAAGGCCCTCGCTACCGGCAACTCGACCTGGGCGAGATGAATCCGGCCGACATCACTGCCGTCGTGCGCGAGCTGGTCAGCTACAACCGTGAGCTCAACGAGCTGTGCCAGCTGGTCGTGCGCCGCAGCGGTGGCAACCCGTTCTTTGCCGAAGAACTCGTGCGTTCGCTGGCCGAGGGCGGACTGCTTGCGTCCGAAGGCGGGCAGGGCACGGTGCGCAACCTCGACCACGTCGAGCAGGCCATGCCGGCCACGGTGCAGGCCGTCATCGGCGCGCGCGTGGACCGCCTGGGCGAGCGCGACAAGGCCTTGCTGCAGACCTGCTCGATCATCGGCAAGGAAATCCCGGTGGCGGTGCTGGAGCGGGTGGCCGTGTCGGTTGCGCCGCAGGAGCTTGCACGCGGCATCGAGAGCCTGTGCCACGCCGAGCTGCTGCTGCCGCAGTCCAGCGGCGGCGAGCGCCGTTATGCCTTCCGGCATCCGATGATCCAGGAAGTGGCCTATGCGTCGCAGCTCAAGGCCAAGCGCAGCAGCATCCATCTGCTGGTGGCGGGCGCGATGGAGCAGCACTTCCATGACCGGCTGGACGAATTCGCCGCGCTCATTTCCCATCACTTCGAGGCCTCCGGCAAGCCGCAGGACGCTGCGGGTTATGCAGCCAAGGCTGCGCGCTGGATCGGTGTCGCCAACCCGGGCCAGGCCATCAAGCTCTGGCAAAAGGCCTGGGAAATGCTCGCCGGCTGCCCGAAGACCGAAGATACCGACCGTTTGCGCACCATGGCCGGCGGCCACATCGGCGTGCTCGGCTGGCGGCAGGGCCTCCGCTTCACCGACGTCAAGCCGGTGATCGACGAGGCGATCGCCCTGGCGTCCGGCAAGGACGACCGGCTGGTCCAGCTGCTGTTGATCGTCGATGGCCGCATGCAGGTGTCCAGCGGTGGATCGGCCGATGCGTTCGTCACCTGCGCCCTGGATGCCCTGGCGCTGACGGCCGAAGATGACCACGGGCGGCGCGCCATGCTGAACGCGCTGCTCAGCCAGGCCCTCGGCTGGGCCGGCAGGATCGACGACGCGCTGCGCGCCAATGACGTCGCGATGTCGATGGCCCATGCGATCGACGAGGACGACCGCGCTTTCGTGGGCTTCGACATCTCGGAGTGGTTGACGGCGATGAAGAGCCGCCTCCTGCTCAAGGCCGGCCGCGCCGAGGAGGCATCGGACTGGCTGGCCCGCCACATGTCGGGACGCCCGGGCAAGGTCGACCCGATCTTCACGACGGTAGGCCATGTCTCGGCAGTCGAGCACGCGCTCATCGTGCAGGACATCCCCACGGCCGCGCGGCACACGGCCGCGCTGGCCGCGCTGGCCGAGGAAACGAACACGCCCTATGTGCAGGTGTTCAGCGCGCTGTGCGCCGGCATCGTGGATGCCATGAAAGCCGACTGGCTGCCCGCGCGGCAGAACTTCACCGACGCGCTGGAGACCGTGCGGCGCGCCAGCGTCGCCATGGAGTTCGAGCCGGAAATCCTCGAGCACCTGGCGGATGCCTGCCTGAACGCCGGCGATGCCGAGGGCGCGCTTCGCTACGCGGTGGAAGCCATCGACATTGCCCGGGCCCGAGGCGCCAGGGTCGCGCAATGCCGCGCGCTGATCACGCTGGCCCGTGCGCAGGTTGCCGCCGACGGCGGCCAGGCCAGCCGTCGCGAAGCCCATGCCCATCTTGCGATGGCTGGCGCGTTGGTGCGTGAAACCGGGGCAAAGTCATGCCTTGCCGCCTTGCATGATGCCCGCACGCAGATGGGCATGGCGACGGCCGGCGAGCAGGAAATCGCGGCCTGAAGCGCCGTCCAGCGCCGTTCAGCGCAGGCCGGCCAGGGTGAATTCGGGCATGCCGTAACCCGAGATGACCGAGATTTCCATGCCGGTCTCCTGCCGGCAGAAACTGGCCCATTCACCGGGATCGGCGGCATAGAGGCCTGCGCGGTGCGCAGCTGCGCCGGCCGAGATGAAGTTCACTGCGAAGCCCCGGCGGCTGCTGGCGGCAATCTGCGCCACGGTTTCACGCGCGTAGGCTTCCCAGGCCGCGCGTGGTGTATCCAGGCAGACATTGAAGACGCCACTGGCCAGCGAATAGTCAGCCACCCGCGGTGCGGCAGCCCCGGTCTCGAACCGGCAGTGGGCCGGGACGGCCGCCCGGCTGCGCCGTGCGCGCAGGATCATTTCGCGAGACAGGTCGATGCCGAGGTAATCGACATCCAGGCCGGGATGCCGCCGGGCGATGAAGCGGGCCAGGGCCCCATAACCGCAGCCGATGTCGTTGATCGAGCAGGGCTGCGAGAGGTCGCAGCCTTGCAGCAACTTGACGAAGCGCAGTTCCTGCGTGGGGCGGCACGTCCAGTCCACGCCGAGCGGCGTGGCGCCGAAACGGCGCACCCTGTCGCTGTAGTAGCTTTCGACCTGCGCCTGCAGGGGCGTGGCGCCGGCCTGCGTGCCGGCCACCTTATTTCTTGGCTTTGGCCTTGGCCTTTGCCGCCGTGCGGGGCTGCATGGCGAACGGGAAGGACACCACGAGGTAGTCCAGCGCCATGTAGTAGAGCGGCCGCGCGCCAGGCGTGATCAGGACCTCGCCCTTGCCTTCCTTGCCGGTGGTGTCATGCGACGTGAAGTACACGGGCAGCGGCTTCTTTGCCGCCAGGTTGGCGGCCAGCGCCTCGACGAGCGCCTGGTCGCCCGTCTTGCCGGGCACGTTGGACTTCAGCTTGCGCAGCAGGTCCAGCGTCTTGTACCAGCGGTTCTTCGTGTCATGGTTCATGGAGCCGCCGATGTTGAGCACCGCGATGCTGGTGCGGAAGGTGCGGCCCTTCTTGAAAATCTCGAACTCCTTCTGCAGCTCGACCATCTCGTCGAGGCCGCCGTGGTTTTCCTTGCCCTGTACCGGCGGCGCGAAGCGCAGGTTGAATTGTTCCAGCACACTGCCGACATAGATGTCGTGATCCTGCATGAAGAGACCCATGGTTCCACTCCTGTTTGATTTGTTGACGGGATTCTCGCGGCCCCGTTGCAGGGCGCCGGCGGCCCAGTGTAAACAGAGATTCCCCTATTGAGAAGGACGGCGCGTTCGCCGCCTCCGGCCGATGGGGCGGCCGGGCTTCAGCCGGCGGCCGCGCCGGCTTCGAATTCAGGCAGCTTGCGCACGTGCTCGTACACCGGCGTGAAGTCGGGTGCCGTGATGTCGAACAGCTCCTGGAAGCTGTCGATGACGAAGTACGTCTTCTGGTAGTCGTCGATCTTGTAGCGGGTGCGCATGGTGCGCTCCAGCGCCAGCGGAAGCCGCTGCGGTTCGGGGCTGCGGACGGCGTACTGCAGTTCGCCCGATGAACTCAGGATGCCGGCACCATAGGCGCGCAGGCCGTCGGATTGGCGGATCAGGCCGAACTCGATCGTGTACCAGTAAAGCCGGCTGAGCTGCTCGCAGGCGCCCAGGGCATGCGCCTTGAGGCCGCCCTGCCCGTAGCGCTGCACGTAGTCGGCGAACACCGGGTTGAACAGCAGCGGCACATGGCCGAACAGGTCATGGAACACATCGGGCTCGACGATGTAGTCGAACTCCGCTGGCGTGCGGATCCAGTCGGTGACGGGGAACTTGCGGTTGGCCAGCAGGGTGAAGAACGGCACCTCGGGGATCAGGCCCGGGACCGCGACGATTTCCCATCCCGTGGCCTTGCCCAGCCGCCCGTTGATTTCCTCGAAGCGCGGGATGCGGTCCTTGACGCCCAGCGAGGGCAGCATGGCGATGAATTCGTCACTGGCCAGTCCCGGCAGCAGCGCGGCCTGCCGCTCGTAGAGGCGCCGGTAGGTGTCATGGTCGGCAGCGGTATAGCTGCCGTAATCCTGGGCGCAGGTGTAGTCCGGGCGGGCGCGCGAATAGTCCCCGCGCGGCGGGCGCTCGCTGGCGCCGTAGACAACCGGTTCGACGGCCATGGTCAGGCCGCCGCCTTTCCTTCGAGCACGCCGCGTCGCATCTGGTCGAGCTCCATGGTCTCGAACAGGGCCTTGAAATTCCCCTCGCCGAAGCCTTCGTTGCCCTTGCGCTGGATGAACTCGAAGAAGATCGGGCCGAGCTGGTTCTCGCTGAAGATCTGCAGCAGCAGTTCGCCCGGCTTGCCGTCGACGAGGATGTTGCGCGCCTGCAGCCCGCCCACGTCTTCACCGTGGCCGGGAATGCGCTTTCCCAGCAGCTCGTAGTAGGTTTCGCTGGTGTTCAGGAGCTTGACGCCACTCATCTGCAGTGCGTCCACCGTGTCGTACAGGTTGGTCGAGCCCATGGCGATGTGCTGGATGCCCTCGCCGTGGTACTTGTCCAGGTACTCCTGGATCTGGCCGGCCTTCTCGTTGCCTTCCTCGTTGATGGGGATGCGGATCTTGCCGCAGGGGCTGGTCATGGCCTTGCTCTTCACGCCGGTGGCTTGGCCCTCGATGTCGAAATAGCGGACCTCGCGGAAGTTGAACAGCCGCTCGTAAAAGCCGGCCCATTCGTCCATCCGCCCGCGGTGGACGTTGTGCGTGAGGTGGTCGATGTAGGTCAGGCCGTGGCCGGCCGGGTTCAGTTCGGCGCCGGGCAGCGCCTCGAAGTCGACGTCGAAGAAACCGATGTTGCCTATGTCGCCGGTCTTCGCGCCGTTCTTGCCGCGCCACTTGTCGATGAAATAGATGATCGAGTCCCCGATGCCCTTGATGGCCGGGATGTTCAATTCGCCCGGCGCGGCCGTGTTGGCATAGCCCCAGGCACCCAGCGAGATGGCGCGCTCGTACGCAGCCTTGGCATCGCGCACGCGGAAGGCAATGGCGCAGACGCTGGGGCCATGGAGCCGGGCGAAGCGCTGGGCAAAGCTGTCGGGCTCGGCGTTGATGATGAAGTTGATGCCGCCCTGACGATACAGGGTCACGGCCTTGTGGCGGTGCCGGGCGATCGCCTTGAAGCCCATGCGCTCGAACACCTCACCCATGGCCTGCGGATCCGGCGCCGCGTATTCGATGAATTCGAAGCCGTCCGTGCCCATGGGGTTCTCCCAGGCGCTGGTCTGTTCGAGGTTTTTCTGCGGCAGGGGTGCGTTCATGGCGTCTCCAGTAGATGGGAAAACTGTATCGGCGCGGCACGTCATTATTTCTGCAATATCTGGCTTGCCGCTTGTCCATAGCGCAGGAAAACTGCAAAATTCTGCAAATGGAAGCACTCGACAAGCTGGACAAGCTCATTCTCCGCAGCCTGCAGGCCGACGGCCGCGCCACCTATGACCAGATCGCCGAGGCCGTCAGCCTCTCGCCCAGCGCCGTGCTGCGGCGGGTCAAGCGGATGGAGGGCGCCGGCGTGATCGACCGCTACGTGGCCCTGGTCAAGCCGGAATCGGTCGGCCTGGGGCTGACCGCCTACCTGAACGTCCGTCTGGAAAAGCATACCGAAAGCCACAAGCGAAACCCGATGGACCTGTTCCGCGCAAGCGTCCAGACGTGGCCCGAGGTCGTGGAATGCGCGGCATTGACGGGCGAGATGGACTACCTGCTCCGGGTGGTGGTCCAGGACATGGCCCACTACAGCCGCTTCATCATGGACACATTGCTGAAGCATGCCAGCGTGGAGGACTGCAAGACCAGCTTTGTGCTGGACCGTGTCAAAGCCACGACGGCGGTTCCAGTGTGAGCAGTAACTAACCTTATTAAATCAACTGGACAGATCAGGGATTACCCTTATATTGATGTCATGGTTCAACCCAAAGCCCTGATTCAAGCATCGCTGGAAGGCGGCAGGGACCTGCTGCGCCCACCCGCCGAGCGGACCGGGGATGAGGCGGCGCCGCAGCGCGCGCCCGTCATGGTCCCGATCCGGTCGCTGGGCCCGTCGCACCGCGAACGTATTGCCGGGCACCTGCTGGCGCTCGAGGACCATGACCGCTACCTGCGCTTCGGCTATGCCGCGAGCGACGAGCAGGTCCGCCGCTACGTGGACAGCCTCGACTTCGAGCGCGACGACATCTTCGGCATCTACAACCGGCGGCTGGAGCTGATTGCCATGGCGCACCTGGCCTTTTCGGTGGACCCGTCCTGCGCCTCCTGCTCGGAATTCGGCGTGTCCGTCCTCAGGCATGCCCGCGGCCGCGGCTACGGCGCCCGCCTGTTCGAGCGCGCCGTCATGCATGCCCGCAACGAGGGCGTGACCATGATGTTCATCCACGCGCTCAGCGAGAACACTGCCATGCTCAAGATCGCCCGCAACGCCGGTGCCGTCGTCGAGCGTGACGGCTCCGAGAGCGAGGCCTACCTCAAGCTGCCGGCCGCCACGCTGGACAGCCGCGTCAGCGAGATGGTGGAGGACCAGTTTGCCGAGGTCGACTACCGGCTCAAGGTCCAGGCCAAGCAGTTCTGGGACTTCCTGTCCGGTGTACAGGAAGTTCGGCGCGGCGTGCGCGACGCGCGCCAGAAGTCCGCGCCCTGAGCTCCCGTCACCGCAATCCGCTATCCTAGGGGTCTATCAACTACCGCATGTCCTGCACACCCAAGGCCGTGTCAGACCCGCACCCCGCGCGCGCTTCCGAAAAAGAAGACAAGCGCACCTTTCTCCAGAAAGTAGCCGAGTTCATCCATCCAGGGCCGGACTCGAAGGACGAACTGATCGAAACCCTGGTCGATGCCGAAGACAACCACGTCATCGGCGCGGAGTCGCGTGTGATGCTCGAGGGCGTCATCCGCATGGCCGACATGACGGCCGGCGACGTGATGGTCGCAGCCCCCCGGATGGACCTCGTCAACATCGACGCGCCGTTCGACGAACTCCTGCACCTCGTGATCGACACCGCGCACTCGCGCTTCCCGGTGTTCGACGGCGAGCGCGAGAACATCATCGGCATCCTGATGGCCAAGGACCTTCTCAAGCTCCAGCGGGCGCCGGAGCTGAACATCCGCGCACTGCTGCGCCCGGCCGTCTTCGTGCCCGAGAGCAAGGGCCTGAACGACCTGCTGCGCGACTTCCGCGGCAACCGCAACCACCTGGCCATCGTGATCGACGAGTTCGGCCGCGTTGCAGGGCTGATCACCATCGAGGACGTGCTCGAGCAGATCGTCGGCGAGATCGAGGACGAGTTCGACATCGCCGAGGACGAGGGCGACATCTTCGGGCTGGCCGACCACACCTACCGTGTCAGCGGCGACACGTCCATCGAGCGCGTCAACGAGGCATTCGGCGTGACGCTGGCGCGCACCGACGACGAGAACCAGTTCGACACCATCGGTGGCCTCGTCGCCCATGAAATGGGCCATGTGCCCAAGCGCGGCGAGCACCACGTGCTGGCGGGGCTGGACTTCATCGTGCTGCACACCAAGGGCGGCGCGGTGAAATGGTTCCGCGTCTCGCCCGTCACGGCCAAAGACCCGACCGGCTGATGCGCCTGCCGGCCCAGCTCGCGCTCGTGCTGCTGGCTGGACTGGCGCATGCCCTGTCCATCGCCGAACCCTGGGGCGGGCGGCCCCTGTGGTGGCTTCAGCTGGCGGCGCTGGGCGTCCTGGCGTGGCTGCTCACGGCGCTGCGCGACGCCAACGCTTCCCCGCGGCGCGCGGCCTGGCTGGGGCTGGCCTTCGGCACCGCCTGGCTGGCGGGTACCTGGTGGTGGCTGTTCATCTCGCTGCACACCTATGGCGGCCTGAACCCCGCCCTGGCGGTGCTGGCCATCCTGGCCCTTGCGGCCTTCCTGTCGCTGTATTGCGCCGCCGCCTGCGCCGCCTTTGTCTGGCTGGCACCAGCCAGCGCCGTGGGCCGGGCCGCGCTGTTCGCGGCGCTCTGGGTGCTGGAGGAGCTGATGCGCGCAGTCTGGTTCACCGGCTTCCCTTGGGGCGCTGCGGGCTATGCGCATGTCGACGGGCCGCTCGCCGCGCTGGCCCCGTTCGTGGGCGTCTGGGGGATCACGGCGTTTGCGGCGTTCGTGGCCATGGCCCTGGCGCAACTGATCGCCCGCCCGCTCGGCCTGCGCACACGCCTCAAGGGCGGCGTCGCGCTGGCCGCCGTTCTCGGCTACCTGGCCATCGAGTCGATGGCCGCGGGCCAGCAGTTCATCACGCCGCTGGCACGGGACCCGCTCAGCGCCGGCCGCCTGGGCGTCACGCTGCTGCAGGGCAACATCCCGCAGGACGAGAAGTTCCAGCCGGGTTCAGGCATCCCGCTGGCGCTTCGCTGGTACCGCGAACAGGTCCTGGCGGCCGGCGGCGACCTCGTCGTGGCGCCGGAGACCGCGATCCCGCTGCTGCCGCGACAGTTGCCCGACGGCTACCTGGAAGCGCTTGAAGGGCGCTTTTCCACCGGCCGCCAGGCACTGCTCGTGGGCATCCCGCTGGGCGATTCCACGCAGGGCTATTCCAACGCCGCGGTCGGCCTCAAGCCCGGGGCAGCCACGGCTTACGTCTACAGCAAGCACCACCTCGTGCCCTTCGGCGAGTTCATCCCGCCGCTGTTCCGCTGGTTCACCGAGATGATGAACATCCCGCTCGGCGACTTCAACCGCGGCGGCCTGGGCCAGCCTTCCTTCGACTGGCAGGGCCAGCGGCTGGCGCCCAACATCTGCTACGAGGACCTGTTCGGCGAGGAGCTTGCCGCCGGCTTCATCGACGCGGCGTCGGCGCCCACCGTCCTCGTGAACCTCAGCAATATCGGCTGGTTCGGCGATTCCGTCGCCATCGACCAGCACCTGCAGATCTCGCGCATGCGCACGCTGGAATTCCGCCGGCCCATGATCCGCGCGACCAACACGGGCGCGACGGTCATCATCGACCACAGGGGCCGCGTCACGCATGCGCTGCCGCGCCATACGCGCGGCGTGCTGGTGGGCGAAGTGGAGGGCCGCCACGGCATCACGCCGTTTGCCTGGTGGGCTTCGCGCTTCGGGCTGTGGCCGGTGTGGGGCCTCGGCGTGCTCGGCGCGGTATTGGCCTGGCTCGCGCGGCGGCGGCGCACGCGCGGGGAAGTGCCGGCTGCCTGAAACTCAGGTCCGCGCCAGCCGCGCGTCCTTGCGGCGCCACAGCGTGGCCAGCGTCATCCCCGAGACGATGTGCCACATGCCCCAGAGGCTGGCAATGATCACCATGCCCAGGTCACTGTTGAACTGGACGGCGATGATGCCCAGCGCCAGGCCGGAGTTCTGCATGCCGCCCTCGATCATCACGGCGCGGCGGTCGCGCTCCGCCACGCCCATGGCGACGCTGGTGATCCAGCCGCAGAACAGGCCGAAGGCGTTGTGCAGGATGACGATCAGCAGCATCGGCAGCAGGCCCAGCGTCAGCAGCTGGCGCTGCGACACCAGCCCGAGCACGATGAAGGCCAGCAGCGCGACCAGCGAGAAGTTGGCCAGCGGCTTCTGGATCCTGGCGGTGAGCGCGGGCTGCTTGTGCGCCAGCAGCAGGCCGAGCGCCATGGGAACCGCCAGCAGGGCGAACAGGCTGATCCAGATGCCGGAGGCATCGATGCTCAAGGTGCGCAGCCAGCCTGCCGTGACGGGATTGGCCGATACCATCCAGCTGAAGTTGAGCGGCGTGAGGACCAGCGCCATCAGCGCCGCTACCGCCGAGACGCTGACCGACAGGGCCGTGTTGCCCCGGCCGAAATGCGTCACCACGTTGCTCAGCGAGCCGCCGGGGCAGGAGGCCACCAGCATCATCGCGACTTCCACATTGGGCGGGAGGTCGAGCAGCATGGTCGCGGCCCAGGTGCCGACTGGCAGCAGGATGAATTGGGGAATGAGTCCGCAGATCACGGCTTTCGGCGCCTGCGCCACCCGTTGGAAGTCGGCCATCCTGAGTTCCAGGGCCACCGAAAACACCATGGTGGCGAGCACCAGGCTCAGGATCAGTTGTTGTGCGGTCATGCTTGTCTCCTCGCACGCCGAGGTTAAACCACAAGGCGCGGCCGAATGCCCCGTAAAATCAAGGGTTTACGCGGGTTCCGGCCCGCGCCCGTGTTTTCCCTCAGGCCGGCCTGCCGATGCCTGGCAACGACCCTATGCTTACCTTTCAGCAGATCATCCTGACATTGCAGTCCTACTGGGACAAACAGGGCTGCGCGCTGCTCCAGCCCTACGACATGGAAGTCGGCGCCGGCACCTCGCACACCGCCACCTTCCTGCGCGCCATCGGCCCGGAGCCGTGGAAGGCCGCCTATGTGCAGCCCAGCCGCCGCCCCAAGGATGGCCGCTACGGCGAGAACCCGAACCGCGGACAGCACTACTACCAGTACCAGGTCGTGCTCAAGCCCGCGCCGTCCAACATCCTGGAGCTGTACCTCGGCTCGCTGGAAGCGCTGGGGTTCGACCTGAAAAAGAACGACATCCGCTTCGTCGAGGACGACTGGGAGAACCCGACGCTGGGCGCCTGGGGCCTGGGCTGGGAAGTCTGGCTCAACGGCATGGAGGTGACGCAGTTCACCTACTTCCAGCAGGTCGGCGGCATCGACTGCAAGCCGATCACCGGCGAGATCACCTACGGCCTGGAGCGCCTGGCCATGTACCTGCAGGGCGTGGACAACATGTTTGCCCTCAAGTGGACCGACACCATCAGCTACGGCGATGTGTTCAAGCAGAACGAGGTCGAGCAGTCGGCCTACAACTTCGAGCACAGCGACGCGGACTTCCTCTTCACCGCCTTCACCGCCCACGAGAAGCAGGCCAAGTACCTGATGGAGCAGCAGCTTGCGTTGCCGGCCTATGAGCAGGTGCTCAAGGCCGCGCACAGCTTCAACCTGCTGGACGCGCGCGGCGCGATCAGCGTGACGGAGCGCGCCGCCTACATCGGCCGCATCCGCAATCTGGCCCGCGCCGTGGCGCAAAGCTACTACGACAGCCGTGAGCGCCTCGGGTTTCCGATGGCGCCACGCGAGTGGGTCGACCAGATCCCGAAGAAGCCCGTGGCGGTCAAGACCGAAGGGGCTGCAGCATGAGCGCGCAAAACCTGCTGGTCGAACTCTTTGTCGAGGAACTGCCGCCCAAGGCGCTCAGGAAGCTGGGCGACGCTTTCGCCGGCGTGATCTTCGAGCAGCTCAAGGCGCAGGGCCTGGCTTCCGCAAGCTCGGTGCTGACCAGCTTCGCCTCGCCGCGCCGCCTGGCCGCGCACATCACGGCAGTCGCCGATGCGGCTGCCGACAAGGCTGTATCGCAGAAGCTCATGCCGGTCGCGGTGGGGCTTGATGCGTCCGGCAATGCGACGCCGGCACTGCTCAAGAAGCTGCAGGCCCTGGGCGCCGACGCGTCGGCCGTGGCCGGCCTCAAGCGCGCGCCCGACGGCAAGGCCGAGGCGCTGTTCTACGACAGCACGGCCAAGGGCGCCACGCTGGTCGAAGGCCTGCAGAAGGCCCTGGCCGAAAGCATCGCGAAGCTGCCGATCCCCAAGGTCATGAGCTACCAGCTGGAAAGCGGCTGCGAACTGCCGGGCTGGACCAGCGTGAGCTTCGTGCGTCCCGCGCATGCGCTGGTGGCGCTGCATGGCGCCGCCGTGGTTCCGGTTGAAGCGCTCGGCCTCAAGGCCGGCAATGCCACACAGGGCCATCGTTTCGAGGCGGCCGTGTCGCCGGTCGTGTTGAAAGACGCCGACAGCTATGCCGCCACGCTGGAGCGGGACGGCGCCGTGGTCGCCGGCTTTGCCGAACGCCGGGCCCTGATCGCGAAGCAGCTCGCGGATGCGGCGGCGCGCGTCGGCAACGGCGCCCGGGCCATCGAGGACGATGCGCTGCTGGACGAGGTGACGGCGCTGGTCGAGCGCCCCAACGTGCTGACCTGCGAATTCGAGAAGGAGTTCCTCGAAGTGCCGCAGGAATGCCTCATCCTCACGATGAAGGCCAACCAGAAGTACTTCCCGCTGCTGGACGCGGCCGGCAAGCTCACCAACAGGTTCCTCGTGGTCAGCAACATCCGGCCGGCCGACGCCAGCGCCGTGATCGGCGGCAACGAGCGCGTGGTGCGCCCGCGCCTGGCCGACGCCAAGTTCTTCTTCGACCAGGACCGCAGGAAGACGCTCGAGTCGCGCGTCCCGGGGCTGGCCAAGGTCGTCTACCACAACAAGCTCGGCACGCAGGGCGAGCGGGTGGAGCGCGTGCGCGCGATCGCCCGCGCCATCGGCCAGCAGCTCGGCGGCGACGCGCTGGCCAAATCCGCGGATACCGCGGCGCAACTGGCCAAGGCCGACCTCGTCACCGACATGGTGGGGGAGTTCCCCGAACTGCAGGGCATCATGGGCGGCTACTACGCCCGCCACGACGGCCTCGGCGACGACGTGGCGTTTGCCATCGAGGACCACTACCGCCCGCGCTTTGCCGGCGACGAACTGCCGCGCAACCAGGTGGGCATCACCGTGGCCCTGGCCGACAAGCTCGAGACGCTGGCCGGCATGTTCGGCATCGGAAACCTGCCGACCGGTGACAAGGACCCGTTCGCGCTGCGCCGACATGCGCTGGGCGTGGCACGCATGCTGGTCGAAGCGGCGCTGCCGCTGCAGTTCCACGAGATCACGCGGCTGGCGTTTGCCGCCTTCCCGGCAGGCGTGCTGCAGGACCGCGCGGCCGAACTCGACGAATTCCTCATCGAGCGGCTCAAGGGCTACCTGAAAGACGGCGGCTATTCCGCCGCCGAAGTGGACGCCGCCATTCATGCGCAGAAGCTCGGCAGCTGGGCCACCATCCCGAAACGCCTGGCCGCCGTGCGGGCCTTCGCCGCGCTGCCCGAAGCGCCGGCCCTGGCCGCCGCCAACAAGCGCATCGGCAACATCCTCAAGAAGGCGCCTGAAGCCGATGCGCACGTCAGTGAAGTGCTGCTGACCGAGCCGGCCGAGAAGGCCCTCTACGACGTGATGCAGCGCATTGCGCCCGAGGTGCAGGCGCAGTTCGACGCAGGCGACTACACCGGCTCCCTGCAGACGCTCGCGGTGTTGCGCGGCCCGGTGGATGCCTTCTTCGACGACGTGATGGTGAACGTCGAGTCCGCCGATGTGCGGCTCAACCGCCTGGGCCTGCTCGCGACGCTCCACGTGGCCATGAACCGCGTGGCCGACCTCTCCAGGCTGGCGCAGTGAGCCCCCACGCTCCGCACGTCGTGTCGTCGCTGCCCCCCGAGGGGGCTGGCCTGCCTTGGGGCGGCCCGGCGGCAGGCCGCTCCTCCTCCCGGAGGACCGCATGAAGCTCGTCATCCTCGACCGCGACGGCACCATCAACATCGACAGCGACGAATTCGTCAAGTCGCCGGAAGAATGGACGCCGCTGCCGGGCGCGCTCGAGGCCATCGCCAGGCTCAACCATGCCGGCTGGCATGTGGTGATCGCATCCAACCAGTCGGGCCTCGGCCGCGGCCTGTTCGACGTGGTGTCGCTCAACGCCATCCACGGCAAGATGCACAAGGCCCTGGCCGCCGCCGGCGGCCGCGTCGACGCCGTCTTCTACTGCCCCCACACGCCCGAGGACGGCTGCCACTGCCGCAAGCCCCAAGCCGGCCTGTTCGAGCAGATCGGTGAGCGCATGGGCGTCGAGCTCAAGGGCGTGCCCACGGTGGGCGACAGCCTGCGCGACCTGCAGGCCGGCGCGGCCGTGGGGTGCGAGCCCCACCTCGTCTACACGGGCAAGGGCGTCCAGTACGCCGGGAAGGCGTTGCCGCCAGAGTTCCCGCCGGGCACCCAGGTCCACCAGGACCTGGCCGCCTTCGCCGATTTCCTCCTGACCAGCGAGGCACGCATCAAGTCCGCGCCTGCGCCCTGAACCGATGAACCTGATCCGCTCCATCCTGCATGCCCTGCTGATGCTCGTCACCGTCGTCCCCTGGGGGATCTGGATGGTTTCGGCCTCGATCTGGTCCAACGGCGAGCAGATGTACTGGAAGGCGGCCCGCTGGCTGGGCTGGCAGATCGACGGCGCGCGCACGCTGCTGGGCATCGAGGTGCGCCTGTCGGGCATGGAGAACCTGCCTACCGGCAAGACCAGCCCGGCCATCCTGCTCGTCAAGCACCAGTCCACCTTCGAGACCTTCCTGATGCCGACGATCATGCCGCACCCGCTGGCCTACGTCTTCAAGAAGGAACTGATCTACGTTCCCTTCTTCGGCTGGGCCATGGGCCGCATGGACATGATTCACATCGACCGCAGCCAGCGCGCGCAGGCCTTCAACAAGGTCGTGGCCCAGGGCAAGCGGTTGCTGGCGCAGGGCATCTGGATCATCATGTTCCCCGAAGGCACGCGCATCCCGCGCGGTGAAAAGGGCGTCTACAAGACGGGCGGCACGCGGCTGGCCATCGAGACTGGCGCCCCCGTGATCCCGATCGCGGTGACCTCGGCCAAGGTCTGGCCGCGCAAGGCCTTCGTCAAGCGCCCCGGCATCGTGGACGTGTCCATCGGCAAGCCCATTCCCAGCGAAGGCCGCGAGCCCGAGGAACTGATGCGGGAAGTCGAGGCCTGGATCGAGGCCGAAATGCGCCGCCTCGACCCGGACGCTTATCGGTAAACTCGCGGTCATGCAGCGGCTCCTCCAGTTCACCCTAGACCTGTTCGAGCCGCCGCCGCCAAAACCTGAAGCCGCCGCCGCGGCGCCCGAGGCCGTTGCGGCGCCCGTCGTGGCAGCCGCGCCCGCGGAATCCCTCAAGGAAGTGCTGGCGCCCGCCGCCTTCAGCCACCCCCGTGCCAACCGCGAAGTCCTGCTGGGCGACTCCGTCGTGGCCTACGAATTCAGGCGCGGCAAGCGCCGCACCATCGGCTTCGTCGTCGGCCCGGACGGCCTCGTGGTCAGCGCGCCCAAATGGGTGCCGCTCTACGAGGTGGATGCCGCGTTGCGCGAGAAATCCGCCTGGATCATCCGCAAGCTCGACGAGGCCCGGGAGCGCCGCGAGCGCATGGAATCGGCCCGGATCGAGTGGAAGGACGGCACCGTGATCCCGTTCCTGGGCGAGCAGGTGATCGTGGTGCTGGACCCGCGCCATGCCTTCGACGCGGTCGGCGCCGTGCTGAACACCAGCGAAGCCGCCGGAAACCTGACGCTTGCCGGGGTGCCGCGCCTGACGCTGCATGTCGGCCTGCCGCAGAGCGCCACGCCCGCCCAGATCCGGGATGCCGTCCAGGCCTGGCTGATGCGGCAGGCCAAGCGCATCTTTACCGAGCGGCTGGACCACTTTGCGCCCGAACTGGGCGTCCAGTGGCGCAAGCTGAGCCTGAGCAGCGCCGGCACGCGCTGGGGAAGCGCCAGCGCCGACGGCTCGATCCGGCTGAACTGGCGCCTGGTGCACTTCCGGCAGTCCGTCATCGACTACGTGGTGGCCCATGAGTTGAGCCACCTGCGGGTCATGGACCACAGCCCCCGTTTCTGGGATACGGTGCGCACCGTGGTACCCGACTATGCGGAGCTGCGGGGGCAGCTCAAGGACGAAGCCCTGCCACAGTGGTAAGCAGGCCACCCGGCCCCCGGGGGTACCATCGACAATCGGGCGGCAGTATGGCAACATCGCCGCACCGGTGAGCCCAGGCCGGTATCCGTTGGGACCGGGCTTTTGCACATCATGAACGAAAACACCATTCTTCTGGTTGAGGACAACCCCGATCACCTGGAGTTGACCACCCTCACCCTGCGCGAGAAAGCCCTGGCCGACCACATTGCCGTGGCGCGCGATGGCGTCGAGGCGCTGGACTACCTGTTCGGCCAGGGTGCGTTCGTGGGCCGGGACACGCGCGACCAGCCCAAGCTGGTCCTGCTCGACCTGAAGCTTCCGCGCCTGTCGGGCCTCGAAGTCCTGCAGCGCGTGCGCAACGACCCGCGTACTTCCTACATCCCGGTGGTCATCCTGACGTCCTCCAGCGAGGAGGAAGACATCATCGCCAGCTACCGCGAGGGGGCCAACAGCTTCGTTCGCAAGTCGGTCGACTTTGGCGAGTTCACCGAGAAGCTCCAGCACCTGCAGACCTACTGGCTTGCGGTGAACGAATCGCGCCCCAACGCGGGCTGACATTCCCGGACGCTGCGCACGCCATGCGCATCAGCCTGCAGGCACGCCTCGTCACGCTGGTCGTCACGGCCGTTCTTCCCTTATTGACCTACGCTGGCTATATGGCGTGGCGCGATGGCGACGGGGCCGATTTGCCCGGGCTGGTGCTGGTGGCCCTCCTGGGCGGCTCCATTGCCTGGCTGATAGGCCGCCGTACCGTCGTGGCCCCCACCCGGGACATCCTGGACGCCGCGCGCCGGCTGAAGAAGGGCAACCTGGAGGCGCGTGTCCGGCTGGATTCGATGCGTTCTTCCAGCGAGTTCGTGCGCATCGCGGCGGGCTTCAACCTGATGGCCGAGTCGCTGCAGCAGCGGCAGAAAGACCTGCAGGCCGAACTGGGCCACAGCCGCCAGGCCTACGCCACGCTGGAAACGGTGATCAACAGCATGGAAGAGGGCCTGATGGCCGTGGATGGGTCCGGCCATTTCCTGATGCGCAATGAAGCGGCCGTCCGCATGCTGGGACTGGATGAAACGCCGGTGGCTCCCGAGCGCTGGCCGGAGCATTACGGTATCTGCCGGCCCGGCAGCGACACCGTATGCGACTGGCGCGACCTGCCGCTGTACCGTGCGCTCAGGGGCGAAAGCGGCACCCAGCTCGACTTCGTCATCCGCAAGCCGGCGCCGGAAGAGGCGCGCGTGGTCCGCTCGAGCTTCAGGCCGATGCGCGGGGAAGGCGGCATCGCCGGTGCGCTCGTGGTGTTCACGGACATCACCGAGGTGCAGAGGCTGGAAGCCGAACGCGAGCGCAGCCGCCTGAAGCTGCGCGAGGCCGAAGCCGGCCTCGTCCTGCTGCGGCAGGCCGTGGGCCGGCTGAACGACATGGTGCTGATCACCGAAGCCGAGCCCATCGACAGGCCCGGCCCCCGCATCGTCTTCGTCAACGAGGCCTTCGAGCGGCTCACCGGTTACACGGCGGAGGAAGCCATCGGCAAGACGCCGCGCATGCTCCAGGGGCCCGGCACCGACCGCGCAACGCTCGACCGCATCCGCGCCGCGCTCGAGGCCTGGCAGCCGGTGCGCGAGGAACTCCTCAACTACGGGCGGGACGGCCGCGAGCTGTGGCTGGAACTGGACATCGTCCCGATGGCGGACGAGACGGGGCGGTATACCCACTGGATCTCGGTCGAGCGGGACATCACCAGCCGCAAGCACGCCCAGGCGGCCCTGGCGCAAAGCGAGCAGCGCTACGGCACGCTGTTCGAGCAGGGGCCGCTGCCGATGTGGGTTTTCGACGACCAGACCACCCGGTTCATCGCGGTCAACGACGCCGCCGTGCAGCAGTACGGCTACTCGCGCGAGGAATTCCTGCGGATGACGCTGATGGACATCCGGCCCGAGCGCGAGCGGCCGCGCTTCCGGTCCCGCCTGAACCTGCCGTATTCCGAGGCGCCCGAGAACTGGCTGCATGTCCGCAAGGACGGTTCGGAGTTCTGGGTGGAGGTGGTGTCGCGGCCGATCGCCTATGGACAGCGCCAGGCGCGCTTTTCCGTCTCGCACGACATCAGCAAGCGTGTCGAGGCCGAGAAAGAGGTGCAGGAATACCTTTTCATGCTGCAGCGGGCCGCCGATGCCTCTTCTGCCGTGGTGCTGCACCAGACCCTGCAGGGAACGTTGCAGGAGGTGGTGGAACAGGCGCGCGCGGTGATCCGGGCGCACCAGGGCATCGTCAGCCTCACGATAGGCCAGGATTGGGCGCAGTCGGTCAGCGCGGTGTCGATGTCCGAGAAATACGCGCCCTGGCGCGACTACCTCGACAACCCCGACGGCTCTGGCATCTACGCCCGGGTTTGTGAGACCAATCGCCCGATGCGCATGACGCAGGCGCAGATCGAGGCCCACCCGCGCTGGCGCGGCTTCGGCGCAGCCGCCAGCCGCCACCCACCCATGCGCGGCTGGCTTGCCGTGCCGCTGGTCGCCCGCAGCGGCGAGAACATCGGCGTGCTGCAGCTCACCGATAAATTCGAGGGAGAGTTCACCCTGCAGGACGAATACGTCGCCGTGGAAATGGCCCACCTGGCGTCCATCGCGATCGAGAACGCGCGGCTGTTCGAGAAGATCACCGAGCTCAACACCGGCCTCGAGGAAAAGGTCTTCGAGCGCACGGCCGAGCTGATGCGTCAGGAGCAGGCGCTGCGGCTGTCCAACCGGGAGCTCGAGGCGTTCTCCTATTCCGTCTCGCACGACCTGCGCGCGCCGCTGAGCGCCATCGACGGTTTCAGCAAGATGCTGGAGCGCCAGCTCGGGGAGGCCGCCCGCGAGACCAAGGCCGCGCACTACCTGGGGCGCATCCAGGCCAGCGCCGCGCAGATGGGCGAGTTGATCGAGGACCTGCTCTACCTGGCCAGGGTGTCGCGTGCCAGCGTCCGGAATGCGCGGGTGGACCTGAGCGGCATGGCGCGCGAGATCGTGGAGCAGCACCGGGTGCAGGAGCCGCAGCGCGAGGTCACGGTGCAGGTGCAGGACGGCCTCGTCGCGGATGGCGACGCGGGGCTGGTCCGGATCGTCCTGGAAAACCTGCTGGGCAACGCCTGGAAGTTCACCTCGCGCGAACCGCAGGCAGAGATCACCGTGGGACGGATGCCGGGGGAGGACGTGTTCTTCGTCCGGGACAACGGTGCCGGCTTCGACATGGCCTACGCCGACAAGTTGTTCGGGGTATTCCAGCGCCTGCATTCCGGCACTGATTTCCCGGGTACCGGCATCGGGCTGGCCACGGTCAACCGGATCGTTTCACGCCATCTGGGCCGGGTCTGGGCGACGGCGGCGCCGGGCGAGGGGGCGACCTTCTACTTCACCCTGAAGGCCGATGTAAACAGCGTAAGCAAGCGTTAACCCGTTGGACACGGCGTCGGCAAATCGATAAAAGTGCTGAAAGTTAGCACTTTCATATCGATTTAGGACGCAGAATGCCCAAAACCCTTGCTCCCCACCTGAGAGCCGTCGAATCCCGGGCCGAGCCCGCTGCCGTTGGCGACTACTGCGGGACCAGCCATGCGGCCAAGCTGCTGGGCCTGTCCGTCGCCACGGTGCAGTCGCTGGTTGAAAAGGGGGATATCGAGGCCTGGAAAACGCAGGGCGGGCACCGCCGGATTTCCATGCGCTCGGTCAACAGCTACCTGCAGCGCTATTTCCCGCACGCGGTTCCGTCGCCGGCTCCGGTGCGCGCGCTGTTGCGCGTGATGGTCGTGGAGGAGGACGAGCGCCGGCGCTTCCACTGCGCCGCGGCCATCGAAGGCTGGGAGCTGGCCGTCGAATGCCGGTTCGCGCCATCCGCGCTCGATGCCCTGATGGAGGTGCTCGATTTCAGGCCCGACCTTTTCATCACCGATGTGTCCCTGCCGGATGTCGATGGCATCGGGATGCTGCGCGTGATGCAGGCCCACGAGCAACTGAGGGGCATGCAGGTGCTGGTGGCCAGCGCCGCCAGCGCGGACGACATCGAGGACCGCGGCGGCCTGCCGGCCGAAGCCATCCTGCGGCCCAAGCCGCTCAACATGGAGTGGCTGCACGGCTATGTCTCGGCCCTGCTGGCCGCGAGGCAAGCCAGCGCCGGTTGAGCGCCCGCGCCTTTTCAGGCCGCGCTGAAGCGGTACACCCCGTCGGCATCCATCGAGCGGCGCAGCTTGCCCGAGAACCAGAGCGCGTGCAGGTGGGCCACGGCCTCCCCCATCGCGAACGTCGTCTGGTGCAGGTCCAGCTTGCGCTTGAACATGATGGGCAGGATGTCCGCGCCGCTGCAGGGCTTGCTGCCGCAGGCTTCCATGACCTCGGCCAGGCGGTCCCGGTGGTGGTCGTGCAGCTGCTGGATGCGCGTGTGCAGGCCGGTGAACGGCTTCCCGTGCGAGGGCAGCGTGAGCGTGTCTTCGGGCAGCGCCTTGAACCGGTCGATCGATTCGAGGAACAGCCTCAGCGAGTCCGCTTCCGGCTCGACCTCGTAGACGCTCACGTTGGTCGAGATCCGCGGCAGCATCATGTCGCCGCCGATCAGCAGCTTGCCCTGCGCGGAGTAGAGCGCAATGTGTTCCGGCGCATGCCCGTAGCCGCTGATGCAGGTCCAGTCACGGCCGCCGATGCGCACCACGTAGCCGTCCATCAGCCGATGGAAACTGCGCGGCACGTCGGGCACCAGGCTCGGGTAGTAGTTGGCGCGGTTGCGGATCTTCTCGACTGAATCCGGGTCGTTCAGGCCGTGCGAGGCAAAGAACCGCGCCGCGCCCTCGCCGCCGAAAGCGGTGGTGGTCTGGGAAGACAGCCGCGCGGTGTGATAGTCGGTGGAGCTCATCCACAGCGGGGCGTTCCAGCGCTCGCAAAGCCAGTGCGCCAGGCCGACGTGGTCCGGGTGCATGTGCGTGACGATGACGCGCAGGATGGGCAGCCCGTCCAGTTCATTGGCAAACACCTGCTCCCATTGCGCCTTGGACACGTCGTGCGTGATGCAGCAATCGACGACGGTCCAGCCTTGCCGCCGGCCTGCCGGGCCGTCCTGCTCGTCGCGCAGCAGCCATAGGTTGATGTGGTCCAGCGCGAAGGGCAGCGACATGCGGAGCCATTTGACGCCGGGCGCCACCTCGATGGCGCCACCCGGGGCGGGTAGCTGGTCGCCGAAGGTGTAGGTAAGCTGCTGTTCCAGGGCGTTCATGCGTGTGCTTTTTTCGTTCATAATTGACGTTTACGTAAACGTCAACAATCGATGCATTGTAGGTGCGCACGGACTGGCGCGCAGTCACATGGGTTGATTTGAACTTATGGCTACTACCTTCTCCATCAGCGACCTGGCCCGGGAATTCGACCTGACCACGCGCGCCATGCGCTTCTATGAAGACATGGGGCTGCTGCAGCCGGAACGCTCAGGGCCTGGCGGCCGCAACCGGGTCTACACCGCGCGCGACCGCACGCGGCTCAAGCTCACGTTGCGCGCCAAGCGGCTCGGCCTGAGCCTCACGGAAGCCCGCGAGCTGATCGACATGTACGACAGCCCGCGCGACACCGGGCCGCAGCTGCGCAAGTTCCTCGTGGTGCTGGCGGACCACCGCAAGCAGCTGGAAGAGCAGATGGCCGACCTGCAGGCCAACCTCGACGAAGTCAAGGCGCACGAGAAAGAGGCGCGCAACCTGCTCGCCAGGCACGAGAAGAAGGCGACCGCCTGATGGAACACGCCGGACTCTTCAACCGAATCGAGCAGAGCTTCGTGCGTCAGGGCCTGATGCGCCACCTGGGCGCGCGGCTAGTGCGCGTGGAACCCGGCCTGTGCGAGGTGGCCCTGCCGTATTCGGACAAGGTCACCCAGCAGCAGGGCGGCTTCCACGGCGGCGCCATGGGCGCGCTGGCCGACATCGCCGGCGGCTATGCGTCGCTCACGGTGGCGCCGGAAGGCATGGAAGTCACCACCGTCGAATACAAGATCAACTTCCTGGCCGCCTTCCAGGGCGGCGAGCTGCGCGCCACCGGCCTCGTGACCAAGGCCGGCAAGCGGATCATCGTCACGACCGCCGAAGTCCAGCACCTGGATGCATCGGGCAAGCAAACCCTGTGCGCCCTCATGCAGCAGACGCTGGTGCCCGTTCCCAAAACCTATTGAACCCATTCGTTGGAACCCGAGGAGACAACCCATGAACCTGCCAGGCCTGAACTTCCAGCTGGGCGAAGACATCGATGCGCTGCGCGATGCAGTGCGTGAATTCGCGCAGGCGGAGATCGCGCCGCGCGCGGCCGAGATCGATCGCAGCGACCAGTTCCCCATGGACCTGTGGCGCAAGATGGGCGAGCTTGGCGTGCTCGGCATCACCGTCGGCGAGGAATACGGCGGCGCCAACATGGGCTACCTGGCCCACATGATCGCCATGGAGGAAATCTCCCGCGCCTCCGCTTCTGTCGGCCTGTCCTACGGCGCGCACAGCAACCTGTGCGTCAACCAGATCAAGCGCAACGGCAACGACGAGCAGCGGAAGAAATACCTGCCGAAGTTGATCAGCGGCGAGCACGTGGGCGCGCTGGCCATGAGCGAGCCGGGCGCGGGCAGCGACGTGATCAGCATGAAGCTGAAGGCCGAGGACAAGGGCGGCTACTACCTGCTCAACGGCAGCAAGTTCTGGATCACCAACGGGCCGGACGCCGACACGCTGGTCGTCTATGCCAAGACCGAGCCCGAACTGGGCGCCCGCGGCGTCACCGCCTTCCTGATCGAGAAAGGCATGAAGGGCTTCAGCATCGCCCAGAAGCTCGACAAGCTCGGCATGCGCGGCAGCCACACCGGCGAACTGGTGTTCCAGGATGTAGAGGTGCCGATGTCCCAGGTGCTGGGCACGCTCAACGGCGGCGCCAAGGTGCTGATGAGCGGCCTGGACTACGAACGCGCGGTGCTCACCGGCGGGCCGCTGGGCATCATGCAGTCCGTCATGGACAACATCGTCCCCTACATCCACGACCGCAAGCAGTTCGGCCAGAGCATCGGCGAGTTCCAGCTGATCCAGGGCAAGGTCGCCGACATGTATACCGTGCTGCAGGCCGGCCGCTCCTTTGCCTACACCGTGGCCAAGAACCTCGACATGCTGGGCACCGAGCACGTGCGCCAGGTGCGCAAGGACTGCGCCTCCGTCATCCTGTGGTGCGCCGAGAAGGCCACCTGGATGGCCGGCGAGGGCATCCAGATCTTCGGCGGCAACGGCTACATCAACGAATACCCGCTGGGCCGCCTCTGGCGCGACGCCAAGCTCTACGAGATCGGCGCCGGCACCAGCGAGATCCGCCGCATGCTGATCGGCCGCGAGCTGTTCGCGGAGACCATGTAGTCCAAAAGGCGACAATCCTGAACATGACCACCTCAAGCATCCAGGAACTCTTCACGCACAACCGCGAATGGGCCGCGCAGATGGAGCGCGACCGTCCGGGCTTCTTCACCAGCCTCATCAAGCAGCAGACGCCGCGCTACATGTGGATCGGCTGCTCCGACAGCCGGGTGCCCGCCAACCAGATCACCGGCCTCGAGCCGGGCGAGGTCTTCGTCCACCGCAACGTGGCCAACATCGTCGTCCATTCGGACCTGAATGCCCTGTCGGCCATCCAGTACGCGGTGGAAATGCTGCGCGTCAAGGACATCATGGTGGTCGGCCATTACGGCTGCGGCGGCGTGCTGGCCGCGCTGCACGGCACCCGCATCGGCCTGGCCGACAACTGGATCCGCCACATCCAGGACGTGCGCGACCGGCATCGCGGCCTGCTGGAAGCGCTGGCGCCCGACAAGCGCGCCGACGCGCTGGTCGAGCTGAACGTGATCGAGCAGGTCGTCAACGTCTGCGTCAGCACCGTGATGGTCGATGCATGGGCCGCCGGCCAGGAGGTCAGCGTCCACGGCTGGGCCTTCGGCGTCCATGACGGCCTGCTGAAAGACCTGAAGATGACGGTGTCCAGCACGGTGTCCATCGAGTCGCTGTACCGCGCCGCCGTGCAGGGCGTGATCGACGCGCGCAGCTGAAGGCCGCCCGATGTTCCCGCAGCGCCTCGACTCCAGCATCGCCTACGACATCGCCAAGGCGATGATGGATGGCTTCAACCGCCACTACGGGCTGTTCCGCACCGAGTCGGCGCGCGCCAAGCACCGCTTCGAGACGGCCGACTGGCACGGGCAGCAGCGGGCGCAGCGCGAGCGCATCGAGTTCTACGACCTGCGCGTCAAGGAGTGCACCATCCGGCTGGAGAAGGAGTTCGGCGCCGGGGACCAGCCGATGGCGGTCTGGCACCAGGTCAAGCTCCATTACATCGGGCTTCTCGTCAACCACCTGCAGCCCGAGCTGGCCGAGACCTTCTTCAACTCGGTCACGACCAAGATCCTTCACCGCACGCATTTCCACAACGACTTCATCTTCGTGCGGCCCGCCGTCAGCACCGAGTACATCGAGAACGACGAACCCGCCGCCAGGCCGACCTACCGCGCCTACTACCCGACGCGCGAGACGCTCCAGGGAACGATCGAGCGGATCATCCACAACTTCCAGCTGCAGCGGGACTTCGAGGACCTGCCGCGCGACGCCACCCGCGTGATCGCCGCGATGAACGAGCGGCTCAGCCAGGTGCGCCTGCGCGCCAACTTCCAGGTACAGGTGCTGTCCAGCCTGTTCTACCGCAACAAGGGCGCCTACGTCGTCGGCAAGATCATCAACGGCTTCAGCGAACTCGCCTTCGCACTGCCCATCCTGCATGGAAAGGACGGCAAGCTCGTCATCGACGCCTGCCTGTTCGGCGAAGACGACCTGCAGATGCTGTTCAGCTTCGCGCGGGCCTACTTCATGGTCGACATGGACGTGCCCAGCGCCTACGTGCAGTTCCTGCGCAGCCTGATGCCGCGCAAGCCGCGCGCCGAGATCTACAACGCCCTGGGCCTGGCCAAGCAGGGCAAGACGCTTTTTTATCGCGACTTCCTCTACCACCTGCGTCATTCCAGCGACAAGTTCCGCATCGCGCCTGGCATCAAGGGCATGGTCATGCTGGTGTTCGACCTGCCGTCCTTCCCCTACGTGTTCAAGGTCATCAAGGACTACTATCCGCCGCAGAAGGACACGACCCGCGAGCAGATCAAGGGCAAGTACCTGCTGGTGAAGCAGCACGACCGTGTGGGCCGCATGGCCGACACCTCCGAGTACAGCGACGTCGCCTTCTCGCGCGACCGCTTCGAGGACGAGCTCATCGCCGAGATCCAGAAGTTCGCGCCCAGCCAGCTGGAGATCAGCGACCGCAACGGCGACGGCGAGGAGGAGGTCATCATCCGGCACCTCTACATCGAGCGCCGAATGATCCCGCTCAACATCTTCCTGCAGGAAGCCTTCGACGCGGGCGACGCGCCGGCCCGCCAGCAGATCGAGCATGCGGTGGTCGAATACGGCAACGCCATCAAGGACCTGGTGGCCGCCAACATCTTCCCCGGCGACATGCTGTGGAAGAACTTCGGAGTCACCCGCAACGGCAAGGTCGTCTTCTACGACTACGACGAGATCGAATACATCACCGACTGCAACTTCCGCAAGGTGCCGGCGCCGCGCAACGAGGAAGAGGAGATGAGCGGCGAGGTCTGGTACAGCGTCGGCCCCAAGGACGTCTTCCCCGAGACCTTTGGGCCCTTCCTGCTGGGCAACGACTCGGTGCGTGGCGTTTTCATGCAGCACCACGCGGACCTGCTGGACGCCGGTTTCTGGCAGGCGCACAAGGAGCGCATCCAGGCCGGGCACGTGCACGACGTCTTTCCCTACGAGCGCGACAAGCGCTTTGCCTTCATCGCGAAGACCGGGCTCTCGCCGGTCCAGGCCAACCCGGATGCCGTGTCGATCGGCGGCGAGGAATTGCCGGCATGAGCGCCGCACGGCCGCCCGAGGGCGCTCGCGCCGCAGTGCGCAGCACGAAGGCTTCCAGATGAACAGAGATGCCTGGGAGCTCGCCAGCTTCGTCGTCACGGCGCTGGGCTTGCCGTTCGCGATCGCCTTCTTCGTCTGGGGCGAGCGCAAGGAGCGCGACAACGAGGAGGAAGAGGCCTACCAGCTTCTCTCCGATGCGTACAACGACTTCCTCAAGGTCGTGCTGGCGAACGCCGACCTGCGGCTGCGCACCAACGAGCCCATCCCGCACCCGACGCCCGAGCAGAACGAGCGCATCCTCGTCATCTACGACATGCTGGTCTCGCTGTTCGAACGGGCCTACATCGTGGCCTGGACGCCCAACATGAGCGACCTCGAGAAGCGCCGCTGGAACAGCTGGGACGACTTCATGCGCGAGTGGTGCAGGCGCGAGAACTTCTTCAATGCCCTGCCGCTGCTGCTGCGCGGCGAGGACCCCCAGTTCCAGCAATACATCCTCCGCGTGGCTGAAGAAGAACGCGGTTCCACCATCATCCAGACTTCCCAAGGAGCAAACCATGTCTGAATCCATCGTCATCCTCGGCGCGGCCCGCACCCCGATGGGCGGCTTCCAGGGCGACTTCGCCTCGCTGTCCGCGCATGATCTCGGCGGCGCGGCGATCAAGGCGGCCGTCGAGCGCGCCGGCATCGCGCCGGAGAAAGTTGACGAAGTCCTGTTCGGCAACTGCCTCATGGCCGGCCAGGGCCAGGCGCCAGCGCGCCAGGCGGGCTTCAAGGGCGGCCTGCCCGCCAGCACCGGAGCCGTGACGCTGTCCAAGATGTGCGGCTCGGGCATGGAAGCCACCATGCTGGCCTACGACCAGCTCGTCGCCGGCAGCCGCGACGTGATGGTCTCCGGCGGCATGGAGAGCATGACCAACGCGCCCCACCTGATGCTCAAGGGCCGCAGCGGCGTGCGCATCGGCCATGACCGCATCTACGACCACATGATGCTCGACGGCCTGGAAGACGCCTACGAACCGGGCCGTGCCATGGGCACCTTCGGCGAGCAGTGCGCCGACAAGTACAAGTTCACGCGCGAGGCGCAGGACGCCTTCGCCACCGCCAGCGTGAATCGCGCCAAGGCCGCGACCGACTCCGGCGCGTTCAAGGCCGAGATCACGCCCATCACCGTCAAGGGCCGCAGCGGCGAGACGGTGATCGGCGTCGACGAAGGCCCGGGCAAGGTCAAGCTCGACAAGATCCCGACGCTCAAGCCGGCATTCAGGAAGGACGGCACCATCACCGCTGCCTCCAGCTCGTCCATCAACGACGGCGCCGCAGCGCTGGTGCTGGCCCGTGAATCGACCGCGAAAGATCTGGGCGCCAAGCCCATCGCCCGCATCGTCGGCCACGCCACCTTCTCGCAGGAACCCGAGTGGTTCACCACCGCCCCGGTCGGCGCCGTCAACAAGCTGCTCAAGAAGATCGGCTGGACCGTGAAGGACGTGGACCTGTGGGAGGTGAACGAGGCGTTCGCCGTCGTGCCCATGGCCGCGATGGAAGAGCTGGGCATCAGCCACGACATCGTCAACGTCAACGGCGGCGCCTGTGCGCTGGGCCACCCGATCGGCGCGAGCGGCGCGCGCATCATCGTCACCCTGATCCATGCGCTCAAGGCGCGCGGCCTCAAGAAGGGCGTTGCCACGCTGTGCATCGGCGGCGGCGAAGGCACGGCGCTCGCGGTGGAGATCCTCTGAGGCCCCCATGCCCACGGTCCTCATCATCGGCGCGTCGCGCGGCATAGGCCTCGAGTTCGCGCGCGAGTACGCGGAATCCGGCGCGCGTGTGATCGCCACCGCCCGCGATGACGCGGGCCTCGCAAGGCTCAAGGCGCTGGGCGCCACGGCCCTGCGCGTGGACGTTGCCGACCCCGCCAGCATCAGCGGCCTGGCCTGGCAGCTGGACGGCGAGAAGATAGACGTCGCGCTCTACGTGGCCGGCGTCTACCCGGCCGGCGACGCCACCAGCCCGCCGACGCAGCAGGAGTTCGACCGGACGCTGCACACCAACGTGCTCGGCGCGATGCAGGCCATACCGCAGGTCGCGCCGCTGGTGGAGGCTGCCAACGGCGGCAAGGGCGGATCGTTCGCCTTCATCACCAGTGGCATGGCGCAGATCGCCGGCGTGGAGTCCAGCCATGCCTGGACCTATCGCGTCAGCAAGGCCGCGCTCAACATGGCGGTGGCCTCGGCGCAGCACGACTACCCCAGGGCCGTCATGGTGGCCCTGTCGCCCGGCTGGGTGAAGACGGAAATGGGCGGCGCCGGCGCGCCGCTCGAGGTGGAAGAGAGCGTGTCGGCCATGCGCAAGGCGCTGGCGGCACTCACGGCAAGACACAAGGGCGCTTTCCTCGACTACGACGGAACCCCGATCACATCATGGTGAACCGATGCTTTTGACAGAAGACCAGGAAATGGTGCGCGACGCCGTGCGCGCCTATGCGCAGGAACAGATCTGGCCCCACGCCGCGCGATGGGACAAGGAGCACCACTTCCCGAAGGACGTGCACAAGGGCCTGGCCGCGCTGGGCGCCTACGGCATCTGCGTGCCCGAGGAATACGGCGGCGCCAACCTGGACTACGTCACGCTTTCGCTGGTGCTGGAGGAAATCGCCGCCGGCGACGGTGGCACCAGCACCGCCATCAGCGTGACCAACTGCCCGGTCAACGCCATCCTGATGCGCTACGGCAACGAGGCGCAGAAGAAGAAGTGGCTGGTGCCGCTGGCCCAGGGTGAGCTGCTGGGCGCTTTCTGCCTGACCGAGCCGCACGTGGGCAGCGACGCCTCGGCACTCAAGACCACCGCGAAGCTGGAAGGCGGCAGCTACGTGCTCAACGGCGTCAAGCAGTTCATCACCAGCGGCAAGCACGGCGACGTGGCCATCGTCATCGCCGTCACCGACAAGGGCGCCGGCAAGAAGGGCATGAGCGCTTTCATCGTGCCGACGGACGCGCCCGGCTACGTCGTCGCGCGGCTGGAGGACAAGCTGGGCCAGCACAGCAGCGACACCGCGCAGATCAACTTCGACAACTGCCGCATCCCGGCCGAGAACCTGATCGGCGCCGAAGGCGAGGGCTATCGCATCGCGCTGGGCGGGCTGGAGGGCGGCCGCATCGGCATCGCCTCGCAGTCCATCGGCATGGCGCGCAGCGCCTTCGACGTGGCCGTCGCCTACGCGAAGGAGCGCGAGAGCTTCGGCCAGCCGATCTTCAACCACCAGGCCGTGGGCTTCCGACTGGCCGAGTGCGCGATGAAGATCGAGGCCGCCCGCCAGCTCACCTGGCATGCCGCCAGCCTGCGAGACGCCGGCCGGCCCTGCCTGAAGGAAGCCGCCATGGCCAAGCTCTTTGCCACCGAGATGGCCGAGCAGGTCTGCAGCGCCGCCATCCAGACGCTGGGCGGCTACGGTTACGTCAGCGATTTCCCGGTGGAGCGCATCTACCGCGACGTACGGGTTTGCCAGATCTATGAAGGCACGTCCGACGTGCAGAAAATACTGATCCAGCGCTCGCTATGATGGTTGCCTTGTGGCGCCCTGTCGGCGCCGCAGGGGCATCATGAGAATCATCATCCTGGGGGCGGGCCGCGTCGGCGAGAGCGTTGCCGAGAGCCTCGTCTCCGAGCGCAACGACATCACCCTGATCGACCCGGACGCCCAGCGCCTGCGCGAGCTGGAAGACCGCCTCGACCTGCGCGGCGTTGCCGGCAACGGCACGCAGCCGTCGGTGCTCAGGCACGCCGGCGCCGAGGATGCCGACATGCTCATCGCCTGCGCCGCGCTGGACGAGACCAACCTCGTGGCCTGCAAGGTCGCGCACGACCTTTTCAACATCCCGACCACGATCGCCCGGCTGCGCTCGCCCGAGTTCGTCGACGGCGACCAAGTGCTCAACAAGGCCGGCTTCGCGGTGGATCACGTGATCTGCCCCGAGGAATCGGTCATGCGCTACATCCAGCAGCTGATCGACTACCCTGAAGCGTTGCAGGTGCTGGAGTTCTCGCAGGGGCGGGCGCACCTGATCGCGGTGCGCGCCGCGGCCGGCAGCCCGCTGGTGAACCACACCATCGGCGAATTCCGCGAGCTGTTCCCGCTGGCGCCGATGCGCGTGGTCGCCGTCTACCGGCAGGACGCCGAGGTGTCCTGCGAGGCCGACACGCGCATCCTGGCGGGCGACGAGGTCTTCGTGCTGGCCGACAAGAAGCGCATCCGCGACGTGCTGGCCGCCATCCACAACATCGACCAGCCGGTGCGCCGCGTCATGATCGCCGGCGGCGGCAAGGTCGGCCTGCGGCTGGCGCGGCGGCTGGAGGGCCAATGCCAGGTCAAGCTGATCGAGCATGACAAGACCCGCTGCGAATACCTGGCGACGCAGCTGCCCACCAACATGCTGGTGCTGCGCGGCGACGGCACCGACGAGGAACTGCTGACCGACGAGAACGTCGGCGGCGTCGACCTGTTCCTGGCCCTCACCAGCGACGACGAGGACAACATCCTGTCGGCCATGCTGGCCAAGCGCCTGGGCGCCAAGCGCGTGCTCTCGCTCATCAACCGGCGCGCCTACGCCGACCTGATGCAGGGCAGCACCATCGACATCGCGGTGTCGCCGGCCCACACCGTCATCGGCGAACTGCTGGCCCACGTGCGGCGCGGTGACGTGGTGGCCGTGCACAGCCTGCGCCGCGGCGCGGCCGAGGCGCTGGAAGGCGTGGCCCGCGGCGATGCCAAGACCTCGCGCCTGGTGGGCCGCCGTGTCGACCAGGTGGCGCTGCCGCCCGGCGCGCGCATCGGCGCGCTGGTGCGCGGCGACGGGCGCAGCTGCGAAGTGCTCATGCCGCACCACGACACCGTGATCGCCACCGACGACCACCTCATCATCTTCCTGCCGCACAAGCGCATGGTGCGCGAGGTGGAGCGGCTGTTCCAGGTCAGCGCCACCTTCTTCTGATGAACCTGTTCATACCCGTCCTGGCCGTGCTGGCCCGCGTGCTGGCCGGCTTCTCGCTGGCCTTTGCCGTGCCGCTGGCCTGGGCCGCGGCGGTGGACGAGTTCTTCCTGGTCAAGGTCTGGGCCACGGCGCTCGTGGTCACGGGCGCCTCGGGCTGGCTGATGTGGATGGCCACCCGGAAGCACCGCCGCGAGCTGCAGCCCAAGGACGGCTTCCTGCTGGTCAACCTGGTCTGGGTGGTGCTGCCGGCCTACGCGGCCGCGCCGCTCATGTTCACGGTGCCCGGCATCGGTTTTGCCACGGCCTACTTCGAGACCATGAGCGCGCTCACCGCGACCGGCGCAACGGCCCTGTCGGGGCTGGACTCGTTGCCGGTGTCGGTCAACATCTGGCGCTGCTTCCTGCAGTTCATCGGCGGGCTGGGCATCATGCTGCTGGTCGTGGCCATCCTGCCGCTGCTCGGCCTGGGCGGCGTGCAGCTCTACAAGGCCGAGACGCCCGGGCCGATGAAGGACACCAAGCTCACGCCGCGCATCGCGGAGACGGCGCGCGGCCTCTGGGGCGTCTACTTCACGCTGTCGCTGGCCTGCTTCATCGCCTACCGCTGGGCCGGCATGAGCTGGCCCGACGCCTTCATGCACATGTGCACCACCATGGGCCTGGGCGGCTTCTCATCGCACGACGCGAGCTTCGGCTTCTGGAACTCGCCGCTGATCGAGGCCGTGGCGATCGTCTTCATGGTGCTGTCGGGCATCAGCTTCGCGCGCTATTTCATCGTCTGGCGCTCGCGCTCCTTCGCCTCGCTGGTGCGCGACGTGGAAGTCCGGTCGTACTTCGCGGTCCTCGCGGCGTCGGTGGCCCTGGTCACCGTGCTGCTGGTCGAAAGCGGCCACTACCCCGGTTATGTGGAGGCGCTTCGCGCGTCGGCCTTCCACGTGGTGTCCATGGCCACCACCACCGGCTATGCGTCGGCCGACTATTCGCTGTGGCCGGTGTTCGCGCCGGTACTGCTGATCTTCCTCGGCTGCTTCGCCTCGTGCGCGGGCTCCACGGGCGGCGGCATCAAGATGGTCCGCATGATCCTGCTGATCAAGCAGGCGCGCCGCGAGCTGGTGCGCATCATGCATCCCCGCGTGGTCAACCCGGTCACGCTGGGCGAGACGGTCATGCCCGCGACGGTCATCGCGGCCGTGATGGCCTACATGCTGATCTATGGCGCCAGCATGGTCGGCCTCACCCTGTTGCTGCTGCTGTCCGGGCTGGACCTGGTGACGGCCTTCTCGGCGGTCATCGTCTGCGTGAACAACATCGGCCCGGGCCTCGGCCGGATCGGGCCCTCGTCGACTTTTGGCGTGCTGACCGATTTCCAGACCTGGGTCTGCACCTTCGGCATGCTGCTGGGCCGCCTCGAGCTCCTCAGCGTGCTGGTGCTGTTCACCGGCCAGTTCTGGCGCAAATGAGCAAAGCCGCAAACGCTGCCGATCCCTGCCCCTGCGGACGCGAAAGCACCATCCGGCACAAGCTGCCGTATGCGCAATGCTGCGGCCGGTATGTGGAGCACTTCGACGCGCAACCGGCGCCGGATGCCGAATCGCTGATGCGCTCGCGCTATACCGCCTTCGTGCTGGAGCGTCCCGCCTACCTGCTCGCAACCTGGCACGCCACCACGCGTCCTGCCGACCTGGCGCTCGAGCCCGGCGTGAAGTGGCTGGGCCTGGAGGTGCGCAGCCACACGACGCAGGACGCGGCACATGCGCAGGTCGAGTTCGTCGCGCGCCAGCGCGACCGCACCGGGCGCGCCGTGCGGCTGCACGAGCGCAGCCGCTTCGTGCGGGAGGAGGGCCGTTGGTACTATGTGGACCATGAAGTTTGAAGCTGTACTTTTCGATTGCGACGGCGTGCTGGTCGACTCCGAGCCCATCACCAACGGCGTGCTGCGCGACATGCTGGAAGAGCTGGGCTGGACGCTCACGCCCGCCGAGTGCATGCGCCTGTTCGTCGGCAAGGCCGTCAAGGACGAGGCTGCGCTGATCGAGGCGCGCACCGGCAAGCCGGTGACGGAAGACTGGATGGCGTCCTTCCGCGCCCGCCGCAACGAGGGCCTGGTGCAGCGCGTGCAGGCGATCCGCGGCGCGGTGCAGGCCGCCGCCGCCCTGCACGAGGCCTATGCCGGCCGCATCGCCTGCGCCTCGGGCGCCGACCGCTTCAAGGTCGAGCTGCAGATGGAGAAGTGCGGCCTCATGCCGTACTTCAAGGGCCGCATCTTCAGCGGCCACGAGATGCCCCGCTCCAAGCCGGCACCCGACGTCTACCTGGCGGCAGCCGCCGCGCTGGGCGTGGACCCGAAGCGTTGCGCCGTGGTGGAAGACACCGTCACCGGCGTCACCGCCGGCATCGCGGCCGGCGCCACGGTGTTCGGCTACAGCCCCGCAGAGGCCGGCCACGACGCGCCGGCGGCCCTGAGCGCGGCGGGTGCGGGCCATATCTTCACGGACATGGCGGAGTTGCCTGCCCTGCTCGGCGTGGCGGGTTCCTTCGGCGCGTTGACGCGGTCCTGAAGCGCCTGGAACACACGAGGCGCGCCAGGCAATTGATACTTTAGGCACCTGCGTATTCCACCAATGCGCGGTCCCGCCCGGTTTGAGATGATATGGCCGTGAGGGAGAGAAGGGAGTTGCCGTGTCAGTTACACGCCTGCCAGCACCAGTACTGGCCAACCAGGAGTTCGTTCCCATCCTGGCCCGCGCGCTGCACCGGGTCCGCGCCCTGCTGCCCGCCGAGTTCGGCCTGGTTCACGAGATGCCGCACGACGCGCCACGCCTGCGCGCCGACGCGCGCCAGGTCGAGGAAGTCATCGTGAGTGCCGGCTTGCTGGCCTGGCAGTCGATCGCCGGCACGCCCGCTCAGATCGTCGTCGAGGCCGCCGAAGTCGTCATGGACGAGATCGTGCTCAGTCCCGATGCCGAAACCCTGCAGGGCGGCCTGCCGCCCAGGCGCTACCTGCAGCTGGTGGTGAGCAACAGCCGGCGCCTGCAGCCCGGCCCGCTCCACATGCCGGTGCCGCCGCCGGCAGATGGCAGCCTGCCGCCCAGCGCCCGCCGCCTCAAGCTGATCCAGATGCGCGACATCGTCGATGCGCACAAGGGCATGTTCTCGGTGTCGACAGACCCCTCGCTGGGAACCGCGTTCGACATCTACCTGCCCACTGCTTCCGCGCTGGACCGCCAGGCCCTGAGCGGCGGTGGCGGCAGCGTCAAGCACGTGGTCTACGTGGACGACTACGAGGCCATGCGCGAGCTGGTCAGCGAAATCCTGCCCGACGCCGGCTTTCGCGTCACCTGCTTCGAGCGCGGGTCCGAGGCGCTGAAGTACCTCACGTCGGCCGGCGGTGACTGCGATGCCGTGGTCAGCGACTACAAGCTGATCGACCTCAACGGCATCGACCTGCTCAAGCAGCTGCGCAAGCTGCGTCCCGAGCTGCCGGTGATCATCGTGTCGGGCTACGTCGACGAAGTGCTGAACGCCAAGGCGCTGGAGGCCGGTGCCGCGGTCGTGCTGAGCAAGTCCAGTGACGTCGAGGAGCTCTGCCAGGCCTTGCGGACGCTGTTGCCGGCAGACCCGGAATCCCAGCGCGGAAGTTTCACGGACTGGGCGAACCTGTAGATTGTCGATCCGGGCCGGTACCGTTCGTCGTGGGAGTGGAAAGCCCATCAACCTGCAGGAAAGCACCATGAACAAGTACCTCTGCCTTGCCTATTACGACCCTGGCCGCATGGCCGCCCTGCCACCCGCCGACGTCCAGGCCATCGTCAGCCAATGCCCGGCCAGGGATGCAGAGCTCAGGGCCACCGGCCGCCTGCTCGTCAGCGCCTCCCTGCAAGGGCCCGAGGCCACCTTCCAGCTGCGGCCGCGCGCCGGCAAGCCCAAGGTCACGGACGGACCCTACATCGAGTCCAAGGAGATGGTGGGCGGCTTCTTCATCATCGAGGCCAAAGACCGTGAGGACGCCCTGCGCCTGGCGTCCATCCATCCCGCGGCCACGCTGGGCGAAGCGGCCGGGTGGGGTATCGAGGTGCACCCCATCGGCCATTACGAGCAGAGCCAGCCCGGGGGCTGAGCGGCATCCGTATGCGCGGAATCAGCCTTCCGAGTCGCCCAGGCTGTTGTCCGTGCCTGCGAGCCGGCCCTTGGGGATGCCCTGGCGGTTGTCGTCGGGATCGGGACTGACCGGGGTTTCCTGCGGCGCGGCTTTGCGCTCCGTGGCATTGCGCTCTGCAGCGGGCTTGCCGACGTGGTTCAACGTTTCGGCGGAAAACTGCGACTGCTGCGTGCCGCCGGCGATGTCCGTGTCTTTGTCCTGTGGCTTGGGCATGGTCTTCTCCAGGGGAAAAGCCCAATCTATGCCACGCCGCAGCCGGCGTCTGTAGGAGGACGGCTTACTCCACCGCCGCCACGCACTCGATCTCGAGCAGCATGCGCGGGTCGGGCAGCATGGCCACCACGCAGGTAGTGCGCGCCGGGTAGGGCGCGGGGCCGAAGGCTTCGGCGTAGCGCCGGTTCATCTCGGCCACGTCGGACTGGCGGGTGAGCAGCATGTTGACCTTCACCAGCGATCGCATCGACGAGCCGCCGCGCGCAAGGATCTGCCGCAACGTGACGACCGCCTGGTCGAACTGCTTGCCGAAGTCGCCTTCGTCGATGCGGCCGTCCTCGTAGTAGCCAGGCGTGCCGGACACGAAGAGCAGGTCGCCGACGCGCGCCGCGACGGAGAGCGGGGGCATCTTGAACTGGCTGTCGGGTGGGAAATAGGTGATCTTGCTCATGCGGCATTGTTACATCAGGCGTCCCGGAATCGCGCGGGCGAGACGCCGGCCCAGCCCTTGAAGGCCCGGATGAAGCTTTTCTCGTTGCGGAAACCCGCCGCGGCCGCCACCTGCTTGACCGGCTTGCTGGTGCGGTTGAGCAGGTCCTTGGCGCGCTCGCAGCGCACTTCGTCCTTCAGTTGCTGGAGCGAGGCGCCTTCCTCCTTCAGCTGCCGGTGCAGGGTGCGCGCCGAGACGTTCAGCAGCCTGGCGACGCCTTCGGCGCCATGCACCTCGCCCGGGCTGGCCGACAGCACCTGCCGCACCTGCTGGACGAGCAGGCGGTCCCGCCGGTATTGCAGCACCGTGATGGGCAGCGGGCGTTGCAGCATCTGCTGCAGGGCCTTCTCGTCGCGGCGCAGCGGCAGCGCGAGGTAACGGGCGTCGAACCTGATTTCAGCCCGGGCCGCGTCGAACTTCAGCGCGCCGGGGAACATGTGGCGGTAGGCGTCCGCGTGCACCGGGGCCGGGTAGGGGAAGCGCGATTCCTGCAGCGGGATGCGCGAGTCGGTGTACCAGCACGCAAGGCCGTGGATGTTGCGCAGCACGAAACACAGGCTCAGCTCCCGCGCGGCGGACGGCAGGCCGCCGGTTTCTTCCACGCTGATGCTGGCGATGTCGCCGTTGACCGCGAGCACCAGCGAAATGTCCGGCGCGATCAGGCCGTGGTGCCGGCACCAGCGCTTCAAGGCCACGCCGAGGTGGGGCGCACTGAGCGAGGCGCGGGCCAGCATGCCGTAGCTGCCCCAGGGCAGCTTGCGGGCGAAGGCGCCCAGGCCTTCGTCGTCCAGTTCCCGCATGGCGGTGCCCGACAGGGTTTCCATCTGCCGGGCGGTCATGCGGCCATCGGGTTGCTGCAATTGCGCTGGCGTGATCTGTGCCAGTTTCAGGGCCTGCGCGGGGCTCTGGCCGTGGCGCTTGTAGGCGGCAACCATGGCTCTTGCGAACGCCATGGGGGTGGCGGCTGTCGGCGGGGCTGCGGGGACGGTTGCGGGCATGGGGCGAGTTTGCGCGACTGTGGCACGATTTGCAACCTCGCTGGCCGCCCCCCGGCATGGGTATTCCGTAAAGTGGCGGATTGCGCTTATGGTGAGGGGCTGCCGCAGGCCCGGCCCGCATTCGACAACAGGAAGATCCCATGTCAGTTCTGGAGACAAAACTCAACGCCCGCTCCGCGGATTTCCAGGCGAACGCCGCCGTCATGCGCGGCCTGGTGGACGACCTCAAGCTGCAGGTCGAGAAATCCATTCAGGGCGGCGGCCCGGCGGCCAGGGCGAAGCACCAGGCGCGCGGCAAGCTGCTGCCACGCGAGCGGGTGCAGATGCTGCTCGACCCGGGCACGCCGTTCCTGGAACTCGCGCCCCTGGCCGCGCACAACATGTACAAGGGCGACGCGCCCTGCGCCGGCCTCATCACCGGCATCGGCCGCATCAACGGCGTGGACTGCATGGTCGTCTGCAACGACGCCACGGTGAAGGGCGGCACCTACTACCCGATGACCGTCAAGAAGCACGTGCGCGCACAGGAAGTGGCCCAGCAGAACAACCTGCCCTGCGTCTACCTGGTGGACTCCGGCGGCGCCAACCTGCCCAACCAGGACGACGTCTTTCCCGACCGCGACCACTTCGGCCGGATCTTCTACAACCAGGCCAACATGAGCGCCCTGGGCATCGCGCAGATCGCGGTCGTCATGGGCAGCTGCACGGCGGGCGGCGCCTACATGCCGGCGATGAGCGACGAAGCCATCATCGTGAAGAACCAGGGCACCATCTTCCTGGGCGGCCCGCCGCTGGTGAAGGCCGCCACGGGCGAGATCGTCAGCGCCGAGGACCTGGGCGGCGGCGACGTCCACACCCGCCTGTCTGGCGTGGCCGACCATCTGGCCCAGAACGACGCGCATGCGCTGGCGCTGGCCCGCACGGCGGTCCGCAACCTCAACGCCCGCGTGTCCCGGCCGCCGGTACACCAGGACGCCGTCATCGAGCCGCCGAAGTACCCGTCCGACGACCTCTACGGCATCATCCCGGAAGACAAGCGCAAGCCATTCGACGTGCGCGAGATCATCGCCCGCATCGTCGACGGCAGCGAATTCGACGAGTTCAAGGCGCGCTTCGGCAGCACGCTGGTCACGGGCTTCGCCCGCATCGAGGGCATGCCGGTGGGCATCGTCGCCAACAACGGCATCCTGTTTTCCGAGTCGGCCCAGAAGGGCGCGCATTTCATCGAGCTGTGCTGCCAGCGCAAGGTGCCGCTCGTCTTCCTGCAGAACATCACCGGCTTCATGGTCGGCCGCAAGTACGAGAACGAGGGCATCGCGCGCCACGGCGCCAAGATGGTCACTGCGGTGTCTACCGCCCAGGTGCCCAAGTTCACCATCATCATCGGCGGCAGCTACGGCGCGGGCAACTACGGCATGTGCGGCCGCGCCTTCGGCCCGCGCTTCCTCTGGATGTGGCCCAACGCGCGCATCTGCGTCATGGGCGGCGAGCAGGCCGCCGGGGTGCTCGCCACCGTCAAGCGCGACGGCATCGAGGCCCGGGGCGGCACCTGGAGCGCCGAGGAAGAAAAGGCCTTCAAGCAGCCGGTACTGGACCAGTTCGAGCACCAGTCGCACCCCTACTACTCCAGCGCCCGCCTGTGGGACGACGGCGTCATCGACCCGGCCGACACGCGCCGCGTCCTGGCGCTGGGCCTGCGCGCCAGCCTGAATGCGCCGATTGCCGACACGAAGTTCGGCGTGTTCCGCATGTAAGGCCCCGGCCATGAACCACCAGAGCATCTACGACAACTCCGACCACGAGCTGCTGCGCGACCAGGTGGCGAAGTTCATCGCCCGCGAGGTCGAGCCGCATGCCGACGCCTGGGAAGAAAAGGGCATGGTGCCGCGCGACGTGCTGCGCCGCATGGGCCAGGCCGGCCTGCTCGGCTTGGCGTTCGAGGGCGAGTATGGCGGCGGCGATGCCGACGCCATGACCAACCTGGTGTTCGCCGAAGCGCTGTCCCAGTCGACCTACGCCGGCTTCATCATCACCGTGCTGGTCCACACCGACATGGCCGGCCCGCACCTGCACCATGCCGGCACCCCGGCTCAAAAAGACAGGTACATGCGGCGGATCACGGCGGGCGAGATGATCTGCGCGGTCGGCATCACCGAGCCGGGCGCCGGCTCCGATGTGGCCGGCATCCGCACCACGGCGAAACGGGACGGCGACGAATGGGTGCTCAACGGCACCAAGATGTTCATCACCAACGGCGTGCATGCCGACGTGTATTTCGTCGCCGCGAAGACCGGCGCGGCCCGGCACGACATGACCATGTTCATCGTCGACAAGGGCACCCCCGGCTTTACCGTGGGCCGTGCGCTGAAGAAGACGGGCTGGCTGTCGTCCGACACGGCGGAGCTGGTCTTCGATAACGTGCGCATACCGGCCGGCAACATGCTGGGCGAGGAGGGCAAGGGCTTCTATTCGGTGATGAAGAACTTCCAGACCGAGCGCATCGCCCTCGGCGCGATGGCCGTGGGCCATTGCCAGCGCGCGCTGGAACTCACGCTGGACTACGTGCGCCAGCGCCAGGCCTTCGGTGCCACCTTGTGGGACAAGCAGGCCATCCGCCAGCGCCTGTCCATGCTCGACGCCAAGACCCGCGCCGCCCGCGCCTTATGTACCACTGCGCCTGGCGGGTGACGCAGGGCCACGACATCGTGCAGGATGTCTCCATGCTCAAGGCGCTGACGGGCGAGCTCGTCAACGAAGTGGTCCAGACCTGCCAGCAGTTCCACGGCGGCATGGGCTTCATCCGCGAAACCGCCATCGAGCGGCTCTGGCGCGACGCACGCGTGCTGGCCATCGGCGGCGGTGCGACGGAAGTCATGCTGGAAGAAGTGGCCAAGAGGTATTGATGGACACGCCCCGCATGCCGATCGCGGCTCTCGCCAGGCTCGCCCGCAGTGCCATGCTGGCCTGCGCCGCGGCGCTGGCTGTGCTGCCGGCGGCGCATGCGCAGGATATCGATGCCAGCCTCAACGAGGCCATCGTCTCGATCCCGAAAAAGGGCCTGTTCACCATCGAGCTGGAAACGACCGTCTTCAAGCCCGACGGCGACGGCCCGTTCCCGCTGGTGGTCATCAGCCATGGCAAGGCCTATGGCGACCCGCGCTTCCAGAACCGTTATCGGCCGACGCTGGCCGCGCGTTACTTCATGGAGCGCGGCTACGTGGTCGTCGTGCCGATGCGCCAGGGATTCTCGAAATCCGGCGGCAGTTATATCGGCGGGGGCTGCAACGTCGAGAGCAATGGCCTCGTGCAGGCCGAGGACGTCAAGGCGGTGCTGGACCATTTCACGGCCCAGCCTTTCGTCGACAAGGGCCGCATCCTGCTGCTCGGCCAGTCGCACGGCGGATGGACGACGCTCGCGGCCGGCACCCTGGGCTACCCGGGGGTGAAGGGCCTCGTCAATTTTGCCGGCGGCCTGCGGCAGGAGAATTGCCCCGGCTGGGAAGGCTCGCTGGCGCGCGCGGCCGGGAGCTACGGCAAGGCGACCCGATTGCCCTCGCTCTGGTTCTATGGCGACAACGACAGCTACTTCTCACCGGCGACCTGGAAGTCCATGCACGAGCAGTACACCGGCAACGGCGGCAACGCCCGGATGGTGGCCTTCGGGCCGTTCGGCAGCGACGCGCATTCGCTGTTCAGCATGCGCAAGGGGCTGGCCGTGTGGCAGCCCGAGGCCGACAAATTCCTCGCGGAGATCGGCCTGCCGTCACGTCCGGTGGCAGCGCTGGCAAAGTACGGCCGTGCCGAGGGCATGGCGAGCCCGCCCAGGACCGACTTCGCGCTGCTCGACGATGCCGCGAAGGTGCCTTACCTCAAGGATTCCGGCCGCACGGGCTACGCGCGTTTCCTGGCGCAACCCATGCCGCGCGCCTTTGCCATCGCGCCCAACGGCGCCTGGGGCTGGGCCGAAAGCGGTGACGATCCGCTCAAGCGCGCGCTCGCCAACTGCAATGCGCGCGGCCAGAACCTGTGCCGCCTGTACGCGGTCGACGCCGACGTTGTCTGGAAAGCCGAATGAACCACCTCACCCTCGACCTCGCAGGCGCCGTCGCCACCGTCACGCTCAACCGCCCGGATGTGCGCAACGCCTTCAACGACGAAGTCATCCAGGAGCTGACGCAGCTGTTCCGCGAGCTCGGCACGCGCGAAGACGTGCGCTGCATCGTGCTGGCCGCCAATGGCAGTGCCTACTGCTTTCCAGCACATTGGGATCCTAAGCTTAGAATTCCACGTGGACAAGTTGTCGCG